>Ga0172371_10000631_pt1 | contig 55425 bp, 43 predicted proteins | sample Lak12m_FD_114543 | JGI IMG/M metagenome (GOLD analysis project Ga0172371, IMG submission 114543) | Freshwater microbial communities from Kabuno Bay, South-Kivu, Congo - kab_022012_12m | ecosystem: Environmental > Aquatic > Freshwater > Lake | place: Democratic Republic of the Congo: South-Kivu... | reverse complement strand
TGGTGGACGCTAGTGGGGTCGAACCACTGACCTCCTCGACGTCAACGAGGCGCTCTAGCCAACTGAGCTAAGCGTCCGCAAAGTACAAGCCAGTGGCTTGACTTTGCGGTAAACCGCCAGGATCAAGTTGGGCTGTACATAGAGGACAAATGAAATGTAAATTAACGTAGATGGTCGCACAGGCACATGCGGAATGATTGATGGTTTACCATAAAGTCACACGGAGCGTGTACTTTATGGTGGGCCTGATGGGACTCGGACCCATGACCCCCACTTTATAAGAGTGGTGCTCTAACCAGCTGAGCTACAGGCCCAGAAGTACGGGCATTGCCCGACTTCTGGGCAAGCCCCTCTTTTGGAGGAATTATCTCAATTTAAGAACTGCGATCATAATAACAAATGCCAAGACATTTGTCGAGATCAAATCTAGAGTATTATTTGAGTCGCTATTCCAAGGATAACTTCTTTTTGGGTGTTAAAAGGAAATTTGATTAAGGCCTTGGGGCCCTGCGGATTAAAACTACTAAAATAATTTTTAAGATCAATACCTTTTTCTGATTTAATCAATGAATAAAGTTGATTACCTTTTTGGAAAAACACTATGGAGATCTCAACTGTCGGAATGTTGCTAATAAGTTCATCAAGAACTCCAACTAAATCTTTTTCATCCGTTCGCGTTTCGAGAAAGTCTTGTTCAGTAATTTCTGCCCAAGCAATCTTTTGACGGTTATCAGTTTCTAATTTTAAAAGTGTTTTCCCCCAAAGTCTTAGTGTGTTAACCGATTTTGTTTGATAAAGATTTTTAATGATGGCATCGCGTTCAGCTCCGGCCGCCATAAGTCGACTGGCAATATTCAAGCTCTTGGGAGTGATGGTTGGTATCTTGAAACTCTTAGTTTTTTCTATCATCCCTGTCAAAAGATGGGTGGCGATATGTTCGTCCATGAGTGTCGGATCAAAGGAATCTATCAAATCGTAAAGTATTTCTGAAATTGATGTGGCAGTAATATTGATCAGATTAATATGCCCGTAGTGTTCGTTTTCCGGAGAATAGTCAATGTTAATGATGGGAACGTGGAAGAAAAGTTCTGCATTGTTTTCGTAAAATTTTTCAAGAGATGATAAATCCGGGGTATTGAGCGTTATAATAAGGTCGTACTTATGAGGTGCCTCTGTTATTTTAATGTTTTCTCTTGAAAAGGTAGCATCTTCCGCGTTAATAATAAGGTGAAGTTTGTTTTCATGTTCTTCTGATTTGACATGTTGTGCTTTTATAGAAGGATGATCCAAGGTAACAACTAAGCGTTTTAGATTGTTTTCATGGTTTTTGATTTTATCAACGCCTTCAAGAAATTTAAGATTCTCCGGCAGTTCATATTGCGGAGCGATAATATCAGGGGAACGATTCCATTTTTTAAGAAGTTGACCTAGAGCTAAGCTGCTTGCGACTACATCCCCGGTTGCTTCCTTGTGGAAGGTGATAAGAGGGGACTGGCTCTTCTGGATCGTTTCATAAAGTTGTTGCTGTTGCGTTAAAGCCATAAATGAAAGTGAATGAATAGCCGCCTCGAAGCTAGACAATCAAAGTATTGTATAGAAAAGCCGAGCTACTGTCAAGGCAAAATTGGGGGTAAGCCACATCTGTTTGGATGTGTCAATTTTATTGTAATTTTGCTGGATATATGGTACTATTTGAGCAGTCAGTTTTGCTGAATTAATATCTTTTTTATTATGGAAATTGATAAGGCTTATAGTCCTCAAGAGCGCGAAGAAAAAATTTATACTGATTGGGAAAAACAGGGCTTTTTTAACCCAGATACTTTAGGGAGAAAGGGTGAAAAGTCATTTTCAATTGTTTTGCCACCACCCAACGTGACCGGAACTTTGCATCTTGGACATGCTTCAATGTTAGCCATCGAAGATTTAATGACTCGCTACAAAAGGATGCAAGGGTTTGACACTGTTTGGGTGCCAGGGACAGACCATGCAGCTATCGCGACTCAGAATGTTGTGGAAAAAAAGATTTATCAAGAACAAAAAAAGACACGACATGATTTTTCTCGCGATGAGTTTTTGGCTTTAGTAAACGATTATGCACAAAAGTCTAAAGATACTATTCGTAATCAGGTCCGCAAGATGGGTTCCAGCTTAGATTGGAGCCGGGAAGCGTATACCCTTGATGACGTGCGTAGTAAGGCTGTGAAAAAGGTTTTTAAAATGATGTATGACGATGGCTTAATTTATCGAGGTTATCGAATTGTTAATTGGTGTCCGCGCTGTCACTCTACCTTGGCTGATGATGAAATACAGTATAAGGAAACAAAGAGTAAATTATATTGGATAAAATACGGACCTTTTGTTTTGGCCACAACACGACCTGAAACAAAATTAGGTGACACAGCCGTGGCTGTTCACCCCAGCGATGAACGTTATAAGGACATGGTTGGTAAGAAATATATGATTCCCGGTGTTTTGGGTGAATTTGAAATAACCGTTATCGCGGATGAAGCCGTGGACCCAGCGTTTGGGTCTGGTGCTGTTAAAGTTACACCGGGGCACAGTATGGTTGACTACGAAATGGCAATGCGCAACCACATTAAGGTTAAAAAAATTATTGATGAAGACGGCCGAATGATGGCCAATTGCGGAAAGTATGCTGGTATGACGACACTGGAAGCACGCGAAGCGGTTGTGGCGGACATGCAGAAGATGGGGCTAATTGAAAAAATCGATGAAGATTACGATAATAAGCTTTCAGTTTGTTATCGTTGCAAAACAGTTGTCGAACCCTTACCTTCAGCGCAATGGTTTATTGATGTAAACAAAAAAATCGTCAAGAAAGATAATAAATATTTTAAAAAAGGTGCTTCTTTGAAAGAAGTGTCTCTTCAGGTTGTTAAAAAGGGCGAAGTTAAAATTATTCCCGAGAGATTTGAGAAGATTTACTATCAGTGGATGGAGAATTTACGCGATTGGTGTGTGTCGCGTCAGATTTGGTTTGGACATCGAATTCCGGTTTGGTATAAAAAACAGGAACCATTCATAGTTATGGCTTCACGCCACGGTGAGGCGCGGAACAATCACGAAAACATGTTGAATTCTGATGTTAATTATCGATCATATACTTTAACAGAGAAGGGAAGAGCCGATATTGCAGCTGATGCCGAAAAACTTAAACAACAGGGAAAAGTTTTTGATTTAATCATTACTTCTGATTTTGAGAGGACATTAGAAACAGCTAAGATCTTTGCAAAAGTTTTTAATGCGGAAATAATTCAAGATGGTCGATTGAGAGAAGTCGGTATGGGCGAGTTTGATGGTCAGCCAGATTTGCCGGATGGACCTTTTGTTAAAATTCGTAATAATTTTGAAGCTTGGCATCATGACAGTCCACATGGAATTGAATCCTTTGACAGTATGCGCGGGCGTGTCGAAGAATGTCTTGATGAAATCAAGCAAAAGTATGCTGGCAAAAAAGTTATGATTGTAACTCATGGTGATCCTTTGCGTGTAATTCAAGGTTATGGAACAGATCTTTCAGACGAAGAAATTTTTAACTTAGGCTTCCCAAAAGTTGGGGAGCAGATTTGGGTAGACTTAGCGCGTAAAAGGGAACGCATGGTGACAGAGGAAAAATTGGATCCCAAAGAATGGGAACAAGACGAAGACACGCTTGATACCTGGTTTTCTTCTGGGCTTTGGACTTTTACGACATTATTGCCTTCGGATTGGGATGGAAAAGAATTTAAGTCAGTTGATATTAAACGTTTTCATCCGACAACGGTTTTAGAAACAGGTTATGACATATTATTCTTTTGGGTAGCCCGCATGATCATCATGACAACTTATGTTTTGGGGGAAGTGCCTTTTGAAAACGTTTATCTCCATGGCTTGATCCGCGATAAGGATGGGGAAAAAATGTCAAAGTCGAAACCTGAGACAGCTATCGATCCAGTTGAAGCTGGAAATAAATATGGCTTTGATGCGGTTCGTTTAAGTTTATTAATTGGAAATACAGCTGGTAATGATATTCGTTTATACGATGAAAAAATTGAAGGGTATCGTAATTTTGTAAATAAACTTTGGAATATCTCTCGTTTTGTTTTGACTTCGGTCTCGGATATCTCGGTTGACACAACGAAGCTAAAGCCGGACACTATTACTGATAGATGGATATTGTCACGTTTTAATGCTTTAAAGCAAGAAGTGACTAAGCTTTTGGATGAATATAACTTCTCTCAAGCAGGTGAGCTCTTACGCGACTTTACTTGGTATGAGTTTGCTGATTGGTATTTAGAAATTGCTAAGGTTGAGAAGAATAAAGATGCAATTCTGATGTCTATTCTCAAGGAATTACTGACTCTTTGGCACCCTTTTGTGCCTTTTGTTACAGAAGCTATTTGGGAAAATCTTAATCAAGGACAGAAATTGATAGTGAGTTCCTGGCCTGATTTTAATAAGAAATTTATTGATGAAAAGATCGAGAAGCAATTTGATATCATTAAAGAAATAATCGTTGGTATCAGAAATGTGCGCGCTCAATATAATATTCCGTATTCTAAAGAAGTTGATGCGCTAATAGCTGCCAGTGGAGAAGCTGCGATGCTTGAAATAAATCAGGAAGTGATAAAAAGAATAACCAAATTAAGTAAGTTTGAGGTCGTAAAGATAAAAAAGGGAGGGGAGTATGCCCCACCAAGTGGGTATGTCTCGGGTGGAGTTCTTTCTTTGGGCTCAATCTATGTGAGTTTACTCGGCGCAGTTGATGTAGAAAAAGAAAAAGCACGTTTGGCTAAAGAGATTGAGAGTTTAGAAAAATATCTTAACAGCTTAGATAAAAAGTTGGCTAATGCCGAGTATGTTAATAACGCTCCAGCTCATGTAGTGGAGGCTGATAGAGCCAGACAAATAGAAACAACCGAGAAATTAGAAAATTTACGTGTTCAAATTGCCGAATTAAAATAACCACCGCATCAAATGCGGTGTGACAAAATTATATGAAAACAGACACTGATTCTAAAAAAATCGAGGAACTTCTAACCCGCGGTGTCGAAAATATCTACCCTAATCGAAAATTCTTAGAAGAAAAATTAAAAAAGGGGGAGCAGCTAACTTTGTATTTGGGTATTGACCCAACCGGCCCATGCCTCCACCTCGGACATGCCATTAACTTAATGAAATTACGCCAATTCCAGGAGTTGGGCCATAAGGTGATTATGCTTATTGGCAGTTTCACGGCTATGATTGGTGACCCGACAGATAAAATGGCCACCAGAAAACCGTTAACGCGTGAACAAGTTTTGGAAAATTGTCAGAATTATAAAAAACAAGCTTCAGAAATATTGGATTTTGCTGGAGAAAATAAAGCTGAATTGCGTTACAACGATGAATGGTTGGGAAAATTAAAATTTGGTGAGATTATCGAGTTGGCAGGGAACTTTACTGTCCAACAAATGTTGGAGCGCGATATGTTTGAGAAAAGAATGAACGAAGGCAAGCCAATTGGTCTCCATGAATTTTTATATCCTTTAATGCAAGGCTATGATTCTGTGGCCATGGATGTTGATGGTGAAATCGGTGGAAACGATCAAACGTTTAACATGTTGGCTGGACGTACCCTAATCAAAGCAATTAAAAATAAAGAAAAATTTGTTTTGACTAATAAACTTTTAGCTGATCCAAGTGGAGTTAAAATGGGCAAAACAACTGGGAACATGATTACCCTCATTGATTCAGCCGAAGAAATGTTTGGCAAGGTTATGTCTTGGACTGATGGTATGATTGTTTCTGGTTTTGAACTTTGTACCCGTGTACCAATGTCAGAAATAAAAAACGTTGAAAAGAGATTGAAGGCTGGAGAAAACCCGCGTGATCTGAAATTGGAGTTAGCTGAGTCGGTTGTTAGCATATATTATGGCGCTAAATCAGCACAGGCTGCGCGCGAAGGTTTTTTACAAATGTTTCAAAAGAAAGAAATTCCCGATGATATCGCCGAGATAAAGGCAGCCGGTCTATCGCTTGTTGAAGCCTTAGTTTTAGCTAAGTTCGTGACTTCAAAGTCGGAAGCACGTCGTAATATTGAACAAAAAGGAGTAAAAATAGACGGAACCGTTGTCACTGATGCTGATGTGCAAGTGAAGAAGGGTGCGGTTGTTCAAAAGGGGAAACGATTCTTTGTAAAGATCAAATAAAAATATATATGAAAATTTTAGTCTTGCTTGAAAATTTAGTGCTACAACCAGAAAACGGCTATGCTGTTGTCGAGCCATCTATGAAAAAGATTCGCAAATGGTTAGAAGCTGGTGCGGATGTGGAGTATCTAACCAGTATTAATAAATTTTTAGAATTAAAAAAGATAGATGATCGTTTTCACGAAATTGATTTACCAGATGCTAAGGTTCACAAAAAGCAAGAAACAGAAAAATTTAAAGAAGTTTTTGAACTCGTTAACCCAAGCGTATTTATTGATCTTAAAGGAAGTCTTGATGGTGTTAAAAGTATTTCTGATCAAATGAACAATGATAAGAAAATTATTTCTATTGTTTTAGAAGAGGTTGCTAAGATTTTATCGCTACCGGATTATCCGGAAGAACTAAAAGATATAAAAAAAGAGGAAGTAGTTGAAGAAGCCGAATAATATGTCTAACCTTAAGACAAAATTATGCCAAGAAATTAGTCGCGCTCTTGGTGGCGAGGTGGGAGTGGGTGATTTTACTTTACCACCAAACAGTAAGTTGGGAGATATGGCGCTGCCTTGTTTTAATATTGCTAAACAACTTAAGCAAAATCCGGTTGAGGTTGCTAATAAGCTGGTTGAGGCGATTAAAAAAAGTAAGGTTGTTACAAGCTGCCAAGCAACAGGACCGTATGTCAATTTTGTCATTAAAGATCAAACGTTGATTGATGCTTTGAGCGGAGAATTATTAAATGAGAAGAAGTTATCCAAAGCCAAGAAACCTCGATTGATGGTTGAATTTGCCCATCCCAATACGCACAAGGCTTTCCATATTGGCCATTTGCGTAACATAGTTACGGGTGAGTCAATCGTACGTATTTTAGAGAACGCTGGGTACGAGGTGACTCGAGCAAATTATCAAGGTGATGTGGGGTTGCATATAGGAAAGGCACTTTGGGGTATCACACAGCTCTTGGGTGAATATGAATCAGTGAAAAAAGCAACACTGGAAAGACGTATCGAGTTTTTAGGTAAGGCATACGCATTTGGTTCTCAGAATTTTGAGAAAGATGACAAGGTTAAAGAAGAAGTTTACGAGTTCAACGAGAAGGTTTACCGTAAGAGCCCAGATATTCAAGATATTTATCAAACAACTCGAGGTTGGAGTTTGGATTATTTTAATCATATTTACGAACGAGTCTTGGCTCATTTTGATAGATTTTATTTTGAGTCCGAAGTCCACGTAAGGGGGAAAGAATTAGTAGAAAAATTTCTTAAGAAAAATATTTTTATTGAAAGTGAAGGTGCAGTCATATTCCCGGGAGAGAAGGTGGGTTTGCATAATCGTGTTTTTATAACAGGTAAGGGCGCACCAACGTACGAAGCAAAAGATACTGCCTTAGCTGAGCTTCAATTTAAAGAATATAATCCGAAAAAAATTATTCATGTGGTTGGTAAGGAACAAACAGAATATTTTAAGGTTTTATTTAAAGCACTTGAAGCGATTTTTCCCAAGACAAAAGATCGAGAGTTTCATTTAGAGTATGGTTGGGTATCATTAAAACACGGAAAGATGAGTTCTCGCACCGGGCAAGTCGTCTTGGGTGAGTGGTTATTGGATGAAGTAGAAAAGAAAGTTGCAGAGATCATGGAGAAGTCCGACATTAAGGACAAAAAAAAGACTATAAGTGCGGTTGCCTTAGCTGCAGTAAAGTATGCCTTATTAAAAGTAGGAGTTAAGGTGGACCTGGCTTTTGATATTAATGAATCCGTGAGTCTTTCTGGTGATAGCGGACCGTATTTGCTCTATATCAATGCTAGAATTAACAGCATTTTAGATAAGGCGAATAAAAAGTATTTAGAAAAAAAGATAAATATTAAAAGTTTACATCCAAGAGAGAAGAAAATATTATTAACTCTTTCTGATTTTAATGAGATAGCCCAAAAAGCAGCTGTTGATTTAGATCCATCGATTATCGCTCGATATTTATTTTCTTTGGCTCAGGAGTTTAATAGTTTTTATACAGAGTGCCCTGTTTTGCAAGCTGAAGAAAGTGTGAAAATGTTTCGGTTGCAGATGATCTCCGCCATCCAAAAGATAATGGTAAAAGGATTGTACTTGCTTGGTATCCCAGTGGTAGAGAAAATGTAATTTTGACGCCTCAAAGTCAAAGTATTAATATATTTTAAAACGGAGGGTTTATAAATAAAGAAATTGCGTATGTTTAAAAACAGCGAGGAAGGTTATGGACCAGAGACCAATGGGGTTGAGGATACCCTAATTGGTAGCTCCATTAAAATAGAAGGTGATCTTGTCAGCAATGGCAGTATCAATGTAGAAGGAGAGGTTGTGGGCAGTCTAAAGACCGAGAAACGATTGCGTGTTGGAGAAAAGGCCAAAGTGGTTGCCGATGTTAAAGCTCAAGAGGCTTTCATTTCTGGCGCTGTTCAGGGCAATATCGTTGTTGGTGGTCGGTTAGAATTATCAAGTACAGCTAAGGTTAATGGAGATATTCAGGCAGCTTCTTTATCAATTGCTGCTGGGGCTCTTTTTAATGGTAAATCAACCATGTCAGAAAACCCTGGAGTCATAACAACAAGCCGAAACGAAAGAGACGAGGACGAAGAATAGTTTTTTTATGTATTATTATGTTTACGATACTTTTTTAAGTGACAAAAAGTACGAGAAGGTTTTGGATAAGATAAAGGTTACTCTACTTGATCTTGATATTCAGGGTAAGCATGAAAGATTGACATTACTAAAAAGTATCGACGAACTAATTAAAGATGAACTAAAACGAGGTATTAATACTGTTGTCATTTTAGGTAATGACAAAACTTTGTTGCGTGTTGTGGACACTGTGGGCAGAAATAATATCACTTTAGGCATGATACCCATAGGTCCCGGGAATCAGATTGCACAATGTTTAGGTATACCCATGGAAGAAGCTGCTTGCGAGGTAATAGCTGCGCGAAAAATTGTGCAATTGGATTTGGGCAAGGCTAATGATCAATATTTTTTATCAAGTTTAAAGATCGATAAAAATCTTAACCGCGTGAGTATTCACAAAGATAATTATCGAGTTATCCCGCAGCCCAACTGTGTTGAATTCGACATTTATAATTTTTATTATCCAGAACAGGGTGATTACGAAAAGGAAATGAATAAATATTCTGCTCAAGACGAAAAGATTGAATTGGTAATTCGTAAGCAGGCGAAGCAACGGGGGTGGTTTAAAAAGAAAGAAGCGCAGAAACCAATCGATAGTATTATTCAGAGTAAGAATTTTAAAATAAAGAGTTTTGAATATCTTCCTGTAGTTTTAGACGGCTATAAGGTTATAAAGACTCCAGTGACGGTTGAATTAGCTCCATGCAAATTAAAGATGATTGTGGGGAAGGACAGAATAAAACAGATTCAATAAAAAATAAAATAATGTTTATGACGCCAAAAGTTAACAAAGATCTTTGCATTGGTTGCGGAACCTGCGCTTCTATCGCGGGTGACGTTTTTCGAATTGGTTCTGATGGAAAAGCAGAAGTAATTCCGGGTTGTGACTGCGCTGGAAAAGAAGAGTTAATTAACCAAGCTAAGGATGCTTGCCCAGTTCAAGCAATTAGTGTAGAGTAGAAAGTCCTATATTGCTTGTAGGTGCAGGTCTAGACATGCACCTACAAGTATTATATGCCCAGGTGGCCCCGCACTACAAACTACGTTCGAGTGCGGGGCAAGTAGCAGGTGTTTGCCTGGGTAAAATAGATTAAACATGCCCAGGTGGCGAAATTGGTACACGCACTACCTTGAGGTGGTAGCGACCGCAAGGTCATGGAGGTTCAAATCCTCTCCTGGGCACCATGAACCAGAAACTTCGTTTCGGTTCATGGTGAACCATATAAGTGAGAATCGTTTCCGCTCATGGTGAACCATATAAGTGATAATAGTTTCGGTTAATGGTAAATGACAGAATTTAATTGTTAAAGATACGATTGGAGGGGGAAGATATGGAGCAGAGTAACGAAATATTTATATCAGTTGTAATTCCTGCCTTTAATGAAGAAAAGAACGTTTCCATTCTGCACGAGAAACTTCTTAAAGTTTTAAAATCTTTTAATCGTCCCTTTGAAATTATCTTTATAAATGATGGCAGTACTGATACAACTGAGTCTGAGCTAGAAAAACTTCGACCAGTTAAAATTATTACGCTTCGCAGAAATTTCGGTCAGACTGCAGCGCTAGATGCTGGGTTTAAGGCTGCCCAAGGTACTTTGATTGTTAGTTCGGACGCTGATTTACAAAATGATCCAGAGGATATCCCCGCATTAATTAAAAAATTAGGCGAGGGGTATGATCTTGTCTCTGGTTGGCGTAAAGATAGACACGACCCACAATCAAAAAAAATAATTTCTCGTGGCGCAAATTGGTTACGCAAGTATATAGTTAGTGATGAAATTCATGATTCCGGTTGTACTTTAAAAGTTTATAAAAGAGAATGCTTCCAGGACTTGGATTTAGCAGGTGAAATGCATCGTTTTATTCCGGCCATACTGCGTTGGCGTGGGTTCAAGGTGGGGGAGCTGCCGGTAAAACATCATGAACGTATTTACGGCGAGACAAAATATAATTGGCGCCGCGTTGTTAAGGGTTTTCTCGATATGCTGGGTTTGTGGTTTTGGCATCGTTATTCTAATCGTCCAATACACCTATTTGGAGCCGCGGGATTGGGGTTGACCACTTTGGGCGCTTTGGCGTTATTGACCTTACTTGTTTTGAGACTTTTAGGTGTTATTTATTTAGCAGATAAAATTTGGCCGCTCTTAAGCGTCTTATGTATTTTGGCAGGCTTGCAGTTGTTTGTCTCTGGGCTCTTGGCTGACATCGCTGTCAAAAGTTATCATAAACAAGCTGGCCAACGACCTTATCAAATCCGGAGTGTAGAGGAGAAAAAATAAGGTTTAAGTTTTATGAAGATTTTAGTTATTGCCCCCACACCATTTTTTGCCCATCGAGGTACGCACATAAGAATATACGAACAGGTTTCAGCACTTAGTGCTTTGGGACACAAGATGACTATTTTAACGTATCCTTTGGGCGAGAATCCGCATTGGTCCAATAAACAGGTAGAAATACTGAGAGTTGCCAATATCCTGCCTTGGTATCATAAGTTGGAAGCTGGTCCAAGCTGGCAGAAAATAATTTTTGATGCACTCCTTTTCTTAAAGGGGATTTTTTTTATCATTAAAATACGTCCGCAAATAATTCATGCGCATCTGCACGAAGGAATTTTAGTTGGCTGGTTATTGAAAAGGATATTTTTCTTCCTCGACATTAAATTAGTTGCTGATTTCCATGGTGGGTTAGTTCAGGAAATGGTAGAGCAGGGATATTTACGTATAGGATTGGTTCGAAAGGTGTTTGGTTTGTTAGAACGTTTTATAGCCACCCGTGGAGATATGGCTTTAACGAGTAGTCCAGAAATTCAAAGTGAAATAAATAAACATAGAGTGAATAAGGATGCGGTTTTGATGGCAGATAGCGTGAGCCCCAGTTTTTTTGAAGGAAGAGGCTCGTCCTTTACGGGCAGAGTACGTTGGGGTTTGCCAAGTAATAAAAAAATAGTAACTTATACAGGTGCCTTTTCAGATAATAAAGGAATCAATGAATTACTGGCGCTATTTGAATCTTTGAATAAGGAATACTCAAGCTTACATTTTGTTTTGGCGGGCGCTCCGGCAAGTAATTTAAAAAGTAAAAATTTTTCTGAAACTTTGAAAAATAATATTACTATTATTAGTCCGCTCAGTTATTTTGATTTGCCGGAGCTATTAAAGTCGAGTGACATCGCGATTGATCCTAAACCGGCCAATTCTTTACAGGGGAGTGGGAAAATCATCGCCTATATGGCCGCGGGGTTGCCAGTGGTAGCTATTGATAGAAAAACAAATGCCTTTTATTCGGAAGAATATCATGGAACCATGTTGGAACAAGCAAAAAAGATAATCGAGGATTCTGTTTATGCAAAAGCACAAGGTGCCAAGAATCAAAACAGGGTAAAAAACTTTTCGAGTGCGGAACGTGCCCAAGAAATAGATAAAATTTATCAGGCTGTTTATGGGATTACTAAAAATTAAATTAAAAAAGACTTGGGATAGTTTTAAAAGGGATGGTTTTTTAACAACCGGTTCTCGTGTTTGGTCTGCGATACGCGCAGGATTGGCACCGGTGAGAAAGGGCGAAACGCTTATTGTCACTGGTGGGATAGGTGACAGCGCTCGTTATCGGGCCTATCATCAGGCTGAGTATTTAAAGCTCAACGGGGAAAAAACCAGCGTCACGACACAGGACAATCCGTGGCTTTGTTCTTATGTTGATAAATTTGATAAATTTATTTTCCATCGGGTTTTTTTTGATAAAAAAATAGCGAAGCTTATTAATTTAATTAAAAGAGCTAAGAAAAAGATAGTTTTTGATATTGATGACTTAGTTTATGATCCGCAGTACTTGCAGTTTATGGACTATTATAAAAAGATGTCCGCAACTGAACGAGAACTTTATAAAAATGGAGTAGGGAGTGAAATACTTTTAGATCCCTATGTTACAGAGTGTACGGCAGCAACAACTTTTTTAGCGCAAAAATTACGAGAACTGGGGAAACACGTTAATGTTAAAAAAAACCGTTTGTCAGTGGCTGATAGTAAGTGGGCTGAGAAGATTCTGCATGTTAATAGTATACCTCGGGAGAAAGTGTCTATCGGTTATTTTAGTGGGACACGTAGCCATGATAAGGATTTTGAAACCATAACAGGACCTCTGGCTGCAATACTGACTAAATATCCGAATGTTGTTTTAGTAATCGCTGGTCCATTAAATATCCATGCGGCATTAGAAAAATTTGACGAGCGCATAGTGCGACTGCCCTTTGTAAATAGAAAAAAACATTTCAAAAACATCTTAAACATCGATATCAACCTCATTCCCCTAGAGGTGGGTAATCCTTTTTGTGAAGCTAAGTCAGAAATAAAATTTTCTGAGGCAGGGATTCTTGGTAAACCCAGCATTGCTAGTTCAACTGGAACATTTTTAGAAACAATTGAAAACAATATTGATGGTTTAGTTGCAAGTAATGATCAAGAATGGGAACAGGGATTAATAAAATTAATCGAGAATGTTTCATTTAGAAAACAGCTGGGGCAAAGCGCGAGGCAAAAAGTTCTGCGCGAATATATCAATAAAAAAGAAAATTAATTTATAAAATAAAAAATAGAGGGTTATTCTCTATTTTTTTTATGATTTATTTTTTATATTGAAAAACGATAATATTTTGCGCTTCGTAAACTTCGTAAAAGTTGTCTTTGATAGTTTGGGCTAGTGTGTCACCAAGTCTATTGATTGCCATAGCATCAAGTACGAGATAGGTGGTTTTGTTTTTATCTAGTGTCGAGAAATCATCGATCCGGGGTGCTCCAGTATAAATAGAGGCTGGAACATTTAAGGTTTCTTCTGATTTTCCACTCAGACTAAGCGGCAACCAATAGGTACTTCGACCTAAGTATATTTTGTCCATGGCTGGATAGGGTGAGATGATTTGAGACTTTTCATCCCAACCAAGTTTTTTGACAGCATAATAAGCGCCAGAAAAATCAGCTTGGGGGGAACCGAATTCTAAAGAGTAAAAAGTCTCTGGTTTATAGATAAAGTGTGGTATGGCAATTACTAACCCGGCGGTAAAAACAACCAATAAAATAGTACTGATAAGTTGACGGAATTTAAATTTATAGGTCATCAATTTAGAAATCTCTAAAATAAACATGCCCATGAAAGTGTAAAGTAGTGGATAGAGAAAAACTAAATAACGTAAGTGTAATAAATCAGTTGAAACAATGATCAAATAAAAAGGAATAATAAATGAGATAAATAAAAAGATAGCCGGAAAAATTTTTTTATTTCTAATTACATAAATAATAATACCTGCTAGGGCCAGGAAAATAAGCCAATCAAAAATTCGGGAAAAGAAAATAATAAAGCTACCAGCAATAAAGTCAGTTTGGACGTTAAAATCTTCAACAAAAAAGCGCGCCAGGAATAGTTGATAGAGCTTTAACCCGAAGAAGGGGACAACGAGCGCTAACGCTGGAAAAATAAACCAGAAGAATCTATCGATAAATTTAAGGAAGGCATTTTTTTGTGTTATTTGTGTTTTGGGATTAGGTGCCAGAGGAGTATAAAAATAAATGATATATGAAAGGAGGTAAACGCTTAAAAGTAAAAAGCCGAATTCATGACTTAAGATTGCTGCTAGTGTTAATAAAACAGTGGCCACAAAACGTTTCTTGGTAAATTTTTCTAAGCATAGCCAGAAGGCAAAAAGTGCGGCAAAGAAGAAGAATTGGAATTGGATGTACATGCGTGCTTGGCGACTCCAGGCTATTTCCCAATAAGATAGTGCGGTAAATGTTGTGGCAATAAGAGCTAACGACTTTTCAGATGTTAGGCGTTTTACAAAAAAGAAGATTAAGGGGAGCAGTGCGGCCCCAAAAAGCGCCGTGGAAAGTCTAGCCACAAAGGGGGTAAACCCAAATGATTTAACAAAACTGGCAATCACATAGGTGTTTAGAATGGAGCGAAGATAGTAAAAACCAGAATCAAGAAGTGGTAGACCTTTTTCTAAGGTTGCCGTAACAGCATTTAGGGAAAAGCCTTCATCAATCCAATATGATTGTTCTCCAAGATGATAGAGTCTTAAAAATGTTCCCCAAAAAATAATCAAAATAAGACATAAAGCAAAGAAAAGTTCTTTATTGGTAAGTTTTTCTCTAAGAGTTTTAATGAGAGTATTCATATGTAAGTATTATAGGTGGTTGACGCCCAGGGAGCAAGCTTAAATAACAATTACATTTTAGTTAAAATTAGTTGAAATGTGATGGGGGGGGTGTGAATAAACTATTCCTTACTAATATGAACAAAAAAATGGTATAATTTAAATGGAAAAAATTAAATAATTTTTATATTTATATGGGAAAGTTTTTCCAAGATAGAAATCTTTTATTTAAGATTGTTTTTGTGGTATTGATTTTGCTAGTTTTTTCTGGTTCAGTGGCATTAGCGCAATTTGCCCGCAGGAGTTATGGCTACGACGGTTTAGGCTATGGCTATAGTTATAGCCTAGGCCGAAACGCTTGGGGCTATGGTTGGGGCTATGGCTATGGTTATGGTTATGGCTACGGTTATGGTTGGGATTATGGCCATTATGGACGACGTATTCATGGCGGCAACTTGTCACAATTTGCCTATGGTTATGGCTACGGTTATTTAAGTTCTAACGCCCTATATAGCAATCAGGAAGGAGCTTTTATCCTTGATATTGTTCATAATGTTAGTTTGGCTCAAACTGGTCTATCCAAGATTCAAGGGGCTGATCCTACTAATACAATGTGGATGGAATATACAGATAATGTATTAGTAAGATACGAAACGGCAGCTGGTACTGCTTATGTTAGAATCCCTTCTGGGGCGCGAATGTATAATAGTAGCGGAAGTGCATTTAATGCCAGATCTATTGGTGCTGCCGATGTTTTAGAAAGTATAGTAGATGAGAATGTCGCCTCTGGTGCAGTTGTACAGGGAGCATTAGCTTATGGATCCAATACTTCAGATTTATATTCTTCAAAACCGTTGACAGTTTCCTTGCCGGTTGATTCAGAATTGAATGGACAGACATTGAATATAGTTAGAAGCACTAGTTTAAGCTCGGGGTGGGCAAGCACCGGCTTAACGAGCGCCCCAAGCGACTCTTGTAGTGCTATGGGAGTCGGCAGTAATCCTGTGGGTACAACTATAGGTGATAGTGGATATGTAAATTTAAATACATGTCGTTTGGCTTATTTTGCTGCTTATAACGAGGGCGGGGGAGAGCATGAGTTTACTTATGATGAAGGGTTGGGTGCATATTTAATCCCAGCTGCTGAAATGCAATATTTGCCGGGTGATCTTTTGACAGTTGAAGGGGCCTCAGATGAAACCGCCACAAGCATGACTTTTAATGCTGACATTGTTTTTAGAACAACAAATAATAAAGGTAATATCGATGTTAGAGTCCCGAGCGGTACTGTTGTAACACGTAATGGGGGAACCTTTGACGCAACAAGCTTAACGATAGAGAATATTCAGGAAGAGATTGATCCCCAAACAATTTACGAAGGTATGATTTTACCCCAAGCTGCAGTCAATTTCGGCTTTTCTTCTGAAGTCAGTTTTTCAAGACCAATTACAATAACGATGGCAGTTGATTACATGTTGCCAGATGCGCAACCATTAGCACTTGACCGTAGTACAGATTCGGGCATGACTTGGACTGTTGGTGGGTTTACGGCTTCTGCCAGTGATACTTGTACTAATGGCCAGGGGAGCAACCAGGCAACAACGACAACAATATCTGAAGGTGCTGTTACAATGTATTCTTGTAGCTCAGCGTATTTAGTAGCTTATAAGGAAATTCCAACTAATGAAGAAGACGATTATGTTGTTAGCCCAGAAGATACTATTTATTTGGGAATGGCGGGGATAATTTCTATTTCAGGTGATAACCCAATGAGCACAACGAGTGTCACTTTTAACGATAATGTTGTGATAGCTTATGAAAGTCAATATGGCGAAGCAGATGTCATGTTAAAGGATGGAACGGTGATTACCCGTGCCGAAGGTGGTTTATTCAATGCGTTAGACCTAACTACTGATGATGTATTTAGTGATGTAGTTGCAACAACAATTTCTGAGAGCGCTGTGGTCCGTGGGGCAGTGGAGTTCGGCTTCCAGGCATTTAACGTGTATTTCTCTCAACCTGTGGGGGTTTGGTTCCCGGTAGACAGTAGTTTAAATGGAGATACATTAAGTATAGTCCGTAGCCCAGATAGCGGCGCTTCCTGGACCAACACTGGATTAACCGCGGCAGAAACAGACAGCTGCTCTGGCGGTATTGGGAGTAACCCTATAACTACGGGTGTTGTCGGCGCTGAATTCGAAAATTATTTACCTATTTATACCTGTCGAGCTTCATACTTTGCGGCTTATAACGAAACACCGCCAGAAGGTATTACTTTTAATGATGCTGGCTTTGAGGCTTGTATCAGATCAGCCTTATCAATTTCTGAACCAACTCCAATTACCGAGGAAGATGCGGCAACGCTTTCATACATTTACTGCCCAAGTGCTGGGATTTCAGACACAACCGGATTAGAATATTTTACAAATATCACATGGTTGTATTTAGGTAATAACAATTTATCTTCTATTGATGTTTCTGCTAATACAGCGCTAACAACCTTAGAACTTGGTTCAAACGATTTGACCACTATTGATGTTTCAAGCAATACAGCATTAACAACATTGAACCTTTATGACAATGACTTGACTGGGCTTGATGTGTCGGCCAATACCGATTTGGAACACTTAGTTATTAACTCAAATTCCTTAACGGCTCTTGATGTTTCACAAAACACTGCATTACAGGACTTAGTTGTTTCGACTAATGCTTTAACAGAATTAGATGTTTCAGCTAGCACTGCTTTAACTCAATTGATTGCTTCTGGCAATAACCTTACTTCAGTCGATGTGTCTAATAATACTGCCTTAGTCGATTTGTATCTTCCCAATAACAGTCTGACATCTATTGATGTGTCAAATAATATTGCTCTAAGTAATCTATACTTATATGGTAATAGTTTAACGGAAATAAGTTCATTGGTTGAAAATGAAGGACTTACAGGCTCGGGTGATACGGTTAACTTAACCGGAAATTCATTACAGCTTGCCGCTTATAGAGACATTGCGACCTTAGAAGCTCGTGATGTAAATATGACCTATGATACATACTCTGGCCATTTGTTTACCTGGGATGATGATTTAGCTGCTTACATAGTAACACCAGACGAGTTTACTTATGTTCCGACCTCGGAACTTGTAACCATTGCTGGCGCGGATCCATCAGCTGCTACGAGTGTGACGTTCAATTATGCTGTTGTAGTTGAATATAATAATGGATTGGGTGTAATTTATGTCACAATTCCAGAGGGGACGGTCATTACAAAGTCTGGAGAAGGAACATTTGATGCAACAACATTAACAGCGGGAGATGTAATTGGATATATAGTCCCAACGACAATAACGGAGAGTGCAGCTGTTCAAGGTGCTGTTAAGTTTGGCTATTCAAGCTCAGGAGTTTATTTCTCTACCCCGATTACTATTTCTGTGCCAGTGAATGAAGGACTTAATGGCGAAACAGTAAATATCGTAAGAAGCGCTGATGCGGGTGAAACGTGGGAGAGCACGGGTTTAACAGAAGCGGATTCTGACACTTGCGTTGCAGGAACAGGAAGCAATCCTGTTTCAACTGCCTTGGTTAGTGGTGGTTATGTATCTTTAAATACTTGTCGCGCATCATATTTTGCAGTGTACAAGAATCTAGAATTTGACGAGGAAGCTGGTGGCTATGTTGTGGAGCCAGGAGATTTGAATTCATTAGTTTATTCTCCTTTGGTTGAGGTAGCGGGTGGTGACCCAACAAACACTGAAAGTGTAACATTTACTGAGCCAGTTATTACTTCTTATGAAAGCGAGAGTGGTGCTATTAGTATCACAATTCCAACTGGGACCGTGATTACTTCTGCTGATGGCGAACCGTTCGATGCGACAACTTTGACGACAGCGGATGTCGTTGGAACAGTAGTTGCAAATACAATTGCACGTGGTGCTGATGTCGCTGGTGCTATCGAATTTGGATATACTTCGGCAAATGTTTTCTTCTCGACTCCTGTAACTTTGGTTTTGCCGGTTGATGACTCATTAAATGGACAATTATTGTATATAGTTAGAAGCCCTGATGGCGGTGAAACTTGGACTGATGAAGGGTTGACGGCTTCTGCTAGTGATACCTGCGATGCTGAAGGTAATGGAAGCGATCCTGTCAGTACTGCTTTAGTCAGCGACGGCACAGTGACTTTGTATACCTGCCGCGCTTCGTACTTTGCCAGCTATGAAGAAGGTAACGCTGCTCCAAGACATGATTTAGGTGGTGGCGGTGGTGGTGCGACAGGGCCTTCGGTTACAGAGATATTGGTTGATAAGAACATGACTGTCCCACTATCGACCTCGGCAACTAATGTTGTTTTGGTGAAAACAGGTGTTATGAATTTCACGAGTTCTGGGGTGAATCATCAAATAACTTTAAAAAACGTTGATTGGACTGGTCAATCTGCATCTTTACAAAGTGTAACTTTACAGATTTCTAGTAACCCAATTAATATTGAAATAAAAGTAAATAAGACAGCTCAGGTAGACCTTAATGCTGATGGAGTGAATGACATAGAAATTTCTTTGACTGAAATTACCTCTGTTAATAGTGTTAAGCTTACAGCTAAACTTCTGCCTGGAGCAGCTATTATTCTTCCAGGTACAGAACAACCAGGTGTGATTGAAACACCTGAAAGTCCGGTCATACCAGAGATAAGTTTATCATCTATTCCAGTAAGAGGCACGGTAGTTGATCTTGAAAAAGAAAAATCAGCTATAGTCGACTTTGCTAAGTTGACTCGTAAGTTGCCAGCGAATGGAACTTGGTCTGTTATTCACTATGTCGTTTATGGAACAGCCGAGTCAAAAGGCTTAACACAAAAGGCACGGCAGAGTTTGATCAACGACTTCTACGAAGTTTATGGTCGTGTGCCAAGCAATGAAAAAGATTGGATGAGTTTGGCGCAAATTACACTAGGAATTAAACCAGACCAGATATTGCCTGGTTCAGAAAAGAAAGCAGTTCAAGAATTTATCAGAATTTACAAACGAATTCCAGACCTGAAAGATGTCGAAGATCAGACAGCAATCAATTTTATTACCTATCGTTTAATGCAGGTCAATCGAGATTTGGCTGCCGAAAAACAGGCCTTGAATGTTTTCTCAAAGATTTATCGCATGTTGCCAAGTACGGGTAAGTATTGGGCGATATTGAGAGCTATTGCATATAGTGGAGTGAAGTAAAAAAATATGAAGAGTCCCACGTCCAGTGGGGCTCTTTTGTTATCGAATAAATCAATTAATAAATGTATGACGTTGCCAATCATCTTATAAGTTGATAAAGTAATACTTCTCTAAAGCGGGGAAGGGAGGTGTGCATGAAAGAAGCCAGTGTCTCCTTAGGTGTGAGGCCTCTAGTCGAGGAGTTGCAAGATCCTCGGCAGCCAGAACTCCAACGTGTGGACTGGACTGCTGAGCTGTCCACTGTCCAAGGGCGCCCAGTCGCGAACCTGACCAATCCCAGGAAGGCACGATTCGTCCATACGGTCGTCCGTGCGCTCATGGGAGGTGGGAATGTCGTTTGCTGGGATCAGCCGGTGATTTACGAAAATCCCGGCGCGATTTTCGCTCCTGTCCGTTATCGACGCAGTGGCAAGGGACAGAAGGATGACCAGTTGACGGTCTACATGATCCTTGTACAGCGGCCGATCGTCAAGCCTTGTCTCAACCTACCGGGGACCGTCAGACTCGGTGAGAGTACCTCTGGCGTTATGTCGCTGGAATTTCCGCGTGGGATCAGCGACAAACTCAACACCCCAGGGTTGGAGTTCATGCTTTCCTCGACCCACGGGTTGGAAAGAGTCCTGTTACTTGGTGATCAAGCTCTTTTCGATGCTGCTGGCGGGCGTGACGAATTCGAGGAAGAAGTTCCTTCGCTGACGCTCTTGCCCGGTATCGAGCCTATTCTGGTTGGCGGAAGCAATGCCAACACCGCCTATTTCGGTACTAATCAGAGTAGCTTCGTAGTGCCGATAGCTCCAAGGTTGAACAGAACGCTGGAACAGTCGGGAGGGACTGTGCAGCAGGAGTTCATTCGGGGCTTGGTTCCTCTGCGGTATCCGGAAGAGACGGATCAACTGCTGGAGAACTCCGTGCGGATCGTTTCAACTGGCGTCTGGGACAGCAAGACCCCAGTTCTCATCGACAACTTCACCGTGTCCATGCTTGCACATGTGGGAAGGCTCCTGCGTCAGGGCAAGCTTCCGGTTACTGGTTGAGCATTCCCCCCTATCTACCGAGTAGATGCGGGGGATTTTTTATAAATATGACCTTGACTCGGTGCCTAGAAAATGATAAGGTAACCTGTCCCGAAAGGGTATGTTCAACGACCAACCGATTCCGCGGGAGGCGGAAGGGAGGTTTTGATGCGACGACGGCAAACCTCTGACCAGTTCGAGTTGAAACTTCGAGCGATCAACGATCGACTCCGAGGCTTCGGAGTGCCTTTCGCCCTGACCCGACTGGGGAATTACCGCCAGGGGGAGTGGCAGATTGATGAAGTCACGGACGTGTTCGCACCACGTGATTTCGTCATTGCTGTCTGCTTCAACCTGTTGGCGCCCTGGTCTGGGGAACCTACCAGGTACTGGTGCAAGTTCAACGCTACCTATTCGAGTGAAGCGCTCGCAGGCCAGATCCTTGTTCCTACCGTGCGACACGGCGGCAACAAGTACTTCTTGATGAATAGGGCCTACGGGGCCTTCATCGGAGTGGCGCCACTGGTTTTCCCGCGTGGGTTCATTCCACGTGTCGAGGGAGATCTTTCGGCGCAGGCCGTGGCGCAGAACCTGATCGAGCGCAAGCTCCAAGCCTGTTTGACCGCCTGTGGTGCCTCAGTCAAAGGGCCGGTGCAATTGCTTGAGACAACCAAGGGCGCCTTGCGCCTGGCCGAAGATCAGGGTACAAGCGGTAACTGGCTGACGGTCACGACCGTAGAGATCGAGTTGGACCCTGCGCGGTTCGAAAAGCTGCCCAGGGAGTTCCGGAACTTCAAGCTGGTGCCAGTCGATGATTTCCTCCGGCTCGTGCAGTCCGGAGACATCGTCGATTTGCATACACTGTCCGCTTACGTGGCGTACGTGGCGGTCAACAAAGGTTAGCGGGAGGCTAACCTCAATGTCTGAGTTTTCTTTCTGTACCGGGCGGGAGGCCTGACAGGAAGAAGGCTGGGTGCTATGGAAACTATCCGAGACTTGCTGAAGCCGCTCCCCGAGGGAGCCAACCCGGGCTGGGAGCTTTTCGTGGACGGCCAGAAGGTGCCGGCGCGAGAAGTCTCCCTCGTCAATCCCAAGTTCGGTGAAGTGCGCTTCGGCGCCGCGCCGATCGGGGGCTACGGCACCTGGGGGTTCGAGGAAGTCGGTGGGGGCGGGAGCGTCCTCGTGCCGTACTTCAAGGCCCCGGACGGGCAGCTCTACGTCGGCCTGGTGGAGCAGCCCAGGCCCTTCATGTCCGAGCAGCCGGTCTGGAACCTGCCCCGCGGGTTCATGAACCTGGGCGAGTCCCACTTCCAGTCCGCCGTGCGCGAGGCCGGCGAGGAGCTCGGCTTCGACGAGGCGGGCCGGGTGTTCCAGCTCCTGGGCGGTCCGGGGAACCCCAACAGCACCTTCTTCGTCACCCGCGGGTTGAACCCGGACGGGAGCGAGAAGGGCATCCGCTTCTACGGGGTGCAGTTCGACCCCCGTGAGGTCGTGCGCGACGATGCGGGCGACATCTGGCGCTTCCGGCCGGACGTGGTCAGGCCCGTGAGCCCCTCGGCCGAGAAGATCATGGGCAGTTCCTTCGTCCCGTGGTCGGCGGCCATGCAGCTGCCCTGCATGATCACCAACGTCGGCGTCGGGCGCCTGCTCCTCACCCTGGGGTGCGAGGCGTAGAGCCTCTGATCGATTACCCCCATGTCTACCGAGTAGATGTGGGGGGATTTTTTTAGATATGGTATAATTTTAGAGGAAATAAATAACTTTATATTATGCTAGCACGTATTCTTATTGGTCTCATTTTGTGTGCGGTTGGGTATTTTTTTGTATGGAAGCCACTTACAATTCAAGAGTATATAGGCCCCATACCATTTGCAGAGAAATGGTTTGGAAACAGTATTACTTTCTTTAAAGTAGTCGGGATTATTATAATCTTGGTAGGCTTTTTGGCGATTACCAACTTGCACGGTCGAGTGATAGAATGGTTGGTCAGTTTTATTATTAAATAATGTTAAAAGATAATAAGAAAATCGGTAGCTGGGGGGAACAATTGGCCCAAGATTTTCTTTTTCAGAAAGGGTATCAGGTTGTCCAGAAAAATTGGCAGCGCCGGTTGGGAGAAATTGATCTGATTGTTTCTAAGGGGCATGAAATCGTCTTTGTGGAGGTTAAAACACGGACAACACCATATTGTGGCTGGGCAGAAGAGGCAGTTGGCTCTGCTAAAAAGGGAAAAATTAGATTGTTGATTGATCGTTTTCTGGCCGAAGAGATAAAATACCAGGATTATTTTCCTCGCTGTGACATATTGGTCGTCGAGTTGTTGACCTCGGTCCCTAAATTTATTCATTACGAAAATGTGTTATTAACTTAATTTTATGAACAATCCAACTGAACCTATTATTGAACACAAAACACCTCAAGATGAGGGCGATAGAATACTCGCGGCGATAAGTTATTTAGGCTTTTTGTGTTTTCTTCCTTTGTTTTTAAAGAAGTCGAATCCTTTTGTTCAGTATCATGCCAAACAAGGGTTAGTTTTATTTATTGCTGAAATCATCGTTTCTTTTATCAATATAATTCCTATACTCGGCCAGCTTGTCTGGTTCTTTGCTGTCATTGTATTCTTGGTAGTTTCAGTTATGGGCATAGTTAAGTCATGGAGTGGGGTATATTGGAAAATTCCTGTTTTATCTGAATATGCCAAAAAAATAAAATTGGACTAATTATGAAGCGCACAAAAATTGTTTGTACCATTGGTCCTGCCTCGGACAAAAAGAATATTTTGAAAAAGATGATTAAAGCCGGAATGAATATTGCTCGCTTAAATTTTTCGCATAATGTTTTAACTTATCATGGCAAGGTGATAAAGATGATACGCGAAATCTCTAAAGAAACCGGTAATACTATTGCCATTATTCAAGACTTGCAGGGACCGAGAATTCGTCTGGGGGATTTGCCAGAGAAGGGAATAGTTATTAAAAAAGGTCAGTCTGTAGTTTTAACAACCGGGAAGAAGAGTGGTGAAAAAATTCCTGTTACTTATGATAAAATGCATAAAGATGTTGCATCTAAGCAACGCGTGCTTATTGCTGATGGGTTAATTGAATTGGAAGTTTTATCCGTTTCAGGTAAGGACATGGTTTGCAAGGTGGTTACAGGTGGAACATTATTTTCTCACAAAGGCATCAACCTACCCGATACAAATGTGACAGTGCCGTCATTATCTGATAAAGATAAAAAAGATTTACTTTTTGGTGTAAAACAGGGAGTTGATTATGTGGCCTTGTCATTTGTTCGGACAGCAAAGGATGTTTATGATCTTAAATACTTAATACAAAAGTACGTAAAAAAGTTAGGGCTCAAACTACCTCCAATTAGAATTGTTGTTAAGATAGAACGGAAAGAAGCCATAAAAAATATTGATGAAATTATTGAGGCCACCGATGCCATTATGGTTGCCCGCGGCGATTTAGGCATTGAATTACCGGCCGAGGACGTACCGTTGATGCAGAAAATGATCATCGATAAGTGTTTGCAAGCAGCTAAACCAGTTATCGTCGCTACGCAGATGTTGGATTCTATGATTCGTAACCCACGACCCACTAGGGCCGAGGTAAGTGATGTGGCCAATGCTGTTATTGACCACACAGATGCTGTTATGTTGTCCGGAGAAACCGCATCAGGTGAATATCCGTTAGAAACCGTTGATACGATGCGAAAAATCATTGAAAAAACTGAGAGCTCTTCTTATGATAACTTGGAAGTTTTAGAACAAAATAAACGTATCATTCCCACTGATGAAGCGATTAGTAGTGTAGCCAAGATGCTTTCAGACGACTTACAAACCAAGCTTATATTAGTGGCTTCATTATCTGGATATTCAGGTCGCATAGTTAGTCGCTATAGGCCTGCTATGCCAATTTTAGTAGCTTGTGACAACGAGCGTGTCCAACGTCAACTTAATTTAAGTTGGGGCATTACACCTTTTGTGCTACCTAAGTGTGATAGTTTTGAGGAGTTGGTTGACCGCTCCATTGGGTATCTTAAAAAAATGAAATTATTAAAAGTAGAAGATAAGATTATCATCATTGCTGGGGAGCCGGTTGGAAAAAGCGGGAATATTAACTTAGTTGAAATAAGAACAATTGAATAAACGTTACCTTATGCGTAAAGCAGACAAATACGTTTTGTTTTTTTCGGAAGTCAATAAAAAAGATGGAGCTTTAGTTGGTGGCAAAAATTCGTCCTTAGGTGAAATGTACAATCAACTTAACCGTGCGGGGATTCGAGTGCCTGATGGCTTTGCGGTAACAGCCAAGGCCTATTATGATTTTATTCAGGAAGGCGGGATAAAAAATAAAATCGCACAAATATTACGTGGTTTGGATACTACTAATGTTGCTGATTTACAACAGCGCGGTAAATTGGTGCGAGAGTTAATCCTTTCAACAGATTTTTCCGAAAAATTAAAGAGCGAGATTTGTTTGGCCTATCAAAAATTATCAAAGAAAAACAAAAGTTTGGCTTTATCAGTCGCAGTTAGAAGTTCTGCCACCGCCGAGGATTTACCAATTGCTTCTTTTGCAGGGCAGTTGGAATCTTATTTAAATGTACGAGGTGAAAAAAATATTTTAGATACAGTCCGGGAATGTTTTGCCTCGTTGTTTACTGACCGGGCGATCTCTTATCGTCAAGATCAGAAATTCCCACTTTGGCGTGTGGCGATTTCTGTCGGAGTCCAGCGAATGGTGCGTAGCGATAAGGCTGGCTCTGGTGTTATGTTTACTTTGGAACCAGAATCTGGATTTAAAGATTTGGTGGTCATCAATGCCAGCTGGGGATTAGGCGAAAACGTTGTTAAGGGCCGAGTTACGCCAGATGAATATTATGTTTACAAAAAGACCATCAAACAATACAAACCGATTATAAAAAAACAAATCGGGCGCAAAGAGCAGACATTAATTTATAGCAATAATCCTAAGGACCCGACAAAAAATATTATCACTCCAAAAACAAACCGCGAAAAGTTTGTTTTGGATGATAAAGAAATATTACTATTGGCTCGTTGGGGAAGTGCAATTGAGACCCACTATAAAAGACCCATGGATATTGAGTGGGCCAAAGATGGAATCGATAAAAAATTATACATTGTTCAAGCTCGTCCAGAAACTATACATGGAGTGGAGAAGGTTTTGAATTTTGAAACTTATAGTTTGCTTAATAAATCGAATGTTATTTTGAGTGGTGTCAGTGTCGGTAGCAAGATTGCTGCTGGTAGGGTGCATGTTATTAGCTCAGAAAAAGAAATTAAAAAGTTTAAAGATGGAGATGTCTTGGTGGCTCGAGCCACAGACCCTTCCTGGGAACCGATAATGAAAAAAGCCGCGGCCATTGTAACAGACACCGGTGGTCGTACCTGCCATGCGGCTATTGTGAGTCGTGAGCTCGGCGTTCCTTGTGTTGTTGGGACTAAAGAGGCAACTCAGGTTTTAAAAAATGGGCAAGAGGTTACGGTTGATTGTGCTGCCGGGGTGGAAGGTGTTGTCTATAATAAAATTTTGAAAATTAAAAAGAAGAAGATTAATCTTAAAAATTTAAAACTTCCTCAGGACGTGGATATCATGATGAATGTGGGGAATCCAGATATTGCTTTTGAAAGTTCGTTTTTACCACATCGGGGTGTGGGGTTGGCACGATTGGAGTTTATAATTAGTAATTATATTAAAGTTCACCCTCTAGCTTTAATTAACTATACTAGTTTGTCGGGTGGAATCAAAGAAAAAGTTGCCGAAGCAACGGTGGGTTACCCAGACAAGAAACAATTCTTTATTGATAAGTTGGCTGAAGGTATAGCTCAAATTGCCGGAGCTTTTGCTCCATATGAGGTTATTGTCAGATTTTCTGATTTTAAAAGCAATGAATATAGGGCCTTAATTGGTGGTAGTTTATATGAGCCTGAAGAGGCTAATCCCATGATAGGTTGGCGAGGTGCGTCTAGATATTATGATCCTAAATACCGGGATGCCTTTATCCTAGAACTAAGAGCTATTAAGAAAGTTATTAATGAATTCGGTTTAAATAATGTTAGTGTCATGATCCCGTTTTGCCGTACCGTAGAAGAGGCGAAAGAGGTTCTGCGATTGATTTCAAATGCTGGCTTGAAACGTTCAAAAACTTTTAGGGTTTTCCTTATGTGTGAATTACCGGTAAATATTATTTTAGCCAAAGAATTTTTATCATTGGTTGATGGTTATAGTATAGGCAGTAATGACCTGACACAGTTAACGTTAGGCGTTGACCGCGATTCTAGTCTGGTCAGCCATGTCTATAATGAGTTTAACCCCGCGGTTATAAATAGTATTAAAAGTGTCATTGAAACAGCGCGAAAGATGCGCAAGAAGATTGGTTTTTGCGGCCAAGCCCCATCTGATTTCCCAGAATTCGCACGCTTCTTGGTGAAAAATAAAATTTCCAGCATTTCTTTAACACCCGATTCGATTATCAATATTTTGAACAACTTGAAGTAGTATGGCGGAAAACGCGAAATACATTGTGGTGTTAGTTTTCGTCGTAATTGTATTTACTGGTTTGTTTTTTATCTATAGAGCTGTCGTCTCTCCCGAGGAAATTATTTTTTATAAAGAAGCCCCAACTTCCTGGGAAAGAATAAAGTGCATTTTGGGTGGGGGGCAGGTTGAAACTACTTCTGATGTTAGCGACAAGTCGATTAGTTGTTTGGATGAGTCAGCTACCAGCGAGGATTGTAAAGTCGAAGTAACGTATTCATGTCATTATCATTAATATGCGATTGAGTTTTTTAGAAGCAATTGCAGCGGTGGTGGGAACTATGGTTGGCGCTGGGGTCCTCGGCTTACCTTATGTCATAAGTAAGGTCGGCTTTAATTTGGGTTTGATTATGTTGTTGATTTTAGGTCTAGCCGCATTACTTTTAAATTTGATGATGTCAGAAATAGTTTTGCGTACCACCTCTGTGCATCAGATAGCTGGTTATGCCAAAAAGTATTTAGGTATAATACCATATCGACTGGAGACTCTTTCGACAATTATTGGCGCTTATGGTGGTTTAACAACCTATATTATTGGAGAAGGGAAGGTCTTAGCCACATTATTTGGTGGTCGAGAATTTGTTTATAGTTTGGTTTTCTTTATAGTGTTGAGTTTATTATTGCTTTTAGAAATTAAAACAGTTAAGAAGTTTGGTTTGTTAATTGTTTTGTGTTTGTTGTTGGTAGTCGCGGTTTTGATTTTTCATGGGGGAACTGCCTTAAATGTAAAGAATTTAACTTATTCTGATTATTCTAATTTGTTCGCGCCTTACGGAGTTATCCTCTTTGCTTACGGTGGTACGGCTGCGGTGGTTACGGTGCGCCAGATACTGCGCCGCAATGAAAAAAAGGTTTTGCCTTCAGTGCTTATTGGGACTATTATTCCAATAATTCTCTATATTATCTTTTCTTTGGTTGTGGTTGGTGTGACAGGACAACAAACAACAGAGGTGGCAACTGTTGGTTTGGGGCAAGCACTAGGACCTTGGATGTTAGTCTTCGGTAATCTTTTTGCTTTTTTTGCTATGGGATCAGTGTTTTTAAACGGAGGCTTGATTCTGCGCGAATTCTACCAGTACGATTTACGATTACACAAATTTAATGCTTGGCTCTTGGTGGTAAGTGTCCCATTGCTATTATTCTTGTTTGTGGCTCATGATTTTGTTAGAACCATGGGCATAGCTGGGAGTTTTGCCTACGGAATTACGGGAATAATAATCGTCTGCACATTCTGGAAAGCCAAGAAAATGGGTGACCGTAGCCCAGAATTCACCCTGCCTAAATTTCGCCTAGTTGGCAGTTTAATCATTTTAACCTTTCTACTCGGCATTGTTTATACAGTAATAAATATACTAAAATAAGCAGAGGATAAACAACCTTGGTAAAAGTCTTTTCGGGGTTGTTTTTTATCTAAATTTATGGTATATTTTGATAAGTTTATATGAAACCAGAGACGAAAAAATATCGCTTTCTTGAAATGATTCCAGGGCTACTTATCTGGACTACCCTTGTTTTTTCTGTGATTCTATCCTTTTGGCGCCCCCTGTGGGTAATCTCCTTTATTATTGCCTTTGATCTTTTTTGGTTATTTAGGATTCTGCACTTTATCTTTTTTGTAAATTTATCTTTTATCAAGTACAAGAAAGTCATTAAGGAAAATTGGTTGGCTAAGGTTCAGGCATTACCAAATTGGGAACGTATTTATCATGTAATTTACTTGCCTACAGCTGGTGAACCGCTTAAAGTTTTGGAAGATACTTTTCAGAGTTTATTGAATAGTAGCTTTCCGGCCAAGAAAATGATTGTTGTCTTGGGCGGAGAGGCGCGGCTAGGAGATGATTTCCCACCTAAGGCTGAAGCGATTAAACAAAAATTTTCTGGTAAATTTTTTCGCATTTTTACAACTCTGCATCCAGATGGTTTACCTGATGAAATGAAGGGTAAGGGTGCTAACGCTCATTGGATGGGGATTACATCTAAAAAAGAAATTGATGCTTTAAATATTCCGTACGAGAATTTGATTGTTTCTTATTTTGATAGTGATACCTGTGTCCATGCTGAATACTTTTCTTATTTAACTTATAAATTTTTAACGCACCCCACACCTTTGCGAGTTTCGTACCAACCAGCAGTGCTTTACAATAATAATATTTGGGATGCCCCAGCCGCGATGCGCGTTACAGCCTTTGGCACAATCTTTTGGCTTTTGACAGAATTAATGCGACCAGAAAGAATGTATACCTTTTCTTCCCATAGTATGAGTTTTCAGGCTTTGGTGGATGTTGATTTTTGGCAAAAGGATATAGTAACTGATGACTCTAGAATTTTTTTACAATGTTTTTTCCGATACCACGGGGAGTACGCAGTTGAACCAATGTACATTCCTGTTTCCATGGATACTGTGATGGATAAAGATTATTGGAAAAGTTTCCGTAACTTATATAAGCAACAACGTCGCTGGGCTTGGGGAGTGGAACATTTTCCTTACATGATGTGGAATTTTAAGAAGGATAAATTAATCCCCTGGTATAAGAAGTTAAAGTACACCTGGAATTTAGTTGAAGGGATGTATTCCTGGGCCACGGCCCCGATTCTTATTTTTATTCTTGGGCGCTTACCACTTTGGGTGGCAGGACATGGGGAAGAGTCGGCTTCTGTTATAGTTCAGAACGCACCTTATGTTTTACAGTGGTTGATGCGTATTTCTATGGGCGGGATATTGGTCTCGGCAATAATTAGTGTTTTATTGTTACCAGCTCGTCCACAGCAGCATCCAAAATGGAAATATCCGCTCATGTTATTACAATGGATTTTATTACCAGTGACCTTAATACTTTTTGGTTCTATCCCTGCAGTCGAGGCTCAGACGCGTTTAATGTTGGGAAAGAAATATCATCTAGGTTTTTGGGTTACACCTAAAACACGCTAATTTATGAGTAAAGTTTCAATAAATTTAGTTACTTGGAATGGTGCCAAGTATATTGATAATTGTTTAAGATCTGTTTTTGCTCAGAGCTATAAAGATTTTTCCATCTTGATTATTGATAATGGTTCATCAGATGAAACCGTGGCCATTATTAAAGAGCAGTACCCGCAATTAAAAGTGATTCAACATAAGGAAAATTTGGGTTTTGCCAAAGCGCACAACCAAGCAATTCATTGGAGCAAGTCAGATTATGTGATGCTTTTGAATCAAGACGTTGTTCTGCACGAGGATTATTTGAAGTACTTGGTTGAGTTTTTGGACAAAACGCCCATGGCTGGTTCTTGTTCTGGAAAAATATTGCGTCTTCAGGATGATGAAAAAACTAATTATGTTGATACGGTTGGTTTGCGTATTTATAAAAACTATCGAGTTGTTGATAAGGGGGCGGGGGAAATGGATGAGGGCCAGTATGATGCTGTGACAGAAGTCTTTGGCGTTTCTGGTGCCTTGCCGGTTTATCGCCGAAAAGCATTGGATGAAGTCGTGTATCAACAAGAATATTTAGATGAGTCGTTTTTTAGCTATAAGGAAGACGTTGATTTGGCGCATCGATTGTTATCGGCTGGTTGGCAAGCTTGGTACATCCCTTTGGCGATTGCTTATCATGATCGCACTGTCAGTTCGCCGTACGAAAAAATGAGTGCTGTAAAAGTAGCTCAAAACAGACGTAGAAAATCTAAATTTGCTAAGTTTTATTCTTATCGTAATCATTTGTATTTTTTAAAAAAGAATTTGCCGCACCTAACTTGGTCTGTTTTTTTCTATGAGTTTGTGAAATCTTTATATGTTTTAATTCTCGAACCTAGAAATTTTTTACGCGCTTGGAAAGATTTGTGCCGTGTCCGAAAAGAATTGTTGGCCAAGCGGGTCTTAATCCAAAAACGGCGTAAGATTTCCGAAGAAAAACTAAGCACTTGGTTAAGTTAGTATGGAAATTTCCATTGTCATTTTAAATTATAAGATGAAGGGCTTAGTAAAAAATTGCCTTAAGTCAATTTTAGAATCAAAGATTTCTGTCCCATATGAAATTATTGTTGTTGATAATGACTCTTGTGATGGGGTGGGTGCAATGATTAAAGAAAAATTTTCTGCAGTTAAATTTATCCAGACTGGGAATAATTTGGGCATGGGTGCAGGCAACAATGCTGGGATCCGCGCCGCTTCTGGCCGTTATGTTTTGATTATGAACCCAGATATCTTTGTTTATGCTGATTCAATTCAGTCAATGTATGATTACATTAAGGTCCGTTCAGATGTGGGCTTGGTGGCGCCGAGGTTACTAAATCCAGATCAGAGTCTGCAATATTCATGTTACCGGTGGTATAACTATTTGACGCCGCTTTATCGCAGAACATTTTTGGGGCGATTCAACTTTGCACAAAAAGATATAGCACGTTTTCTTATGCAAGACTGGGATCATGCCACGACACGGGAAGTGGATTGGATACAGGGTTCTTGTTGGTTGGTTCCGAAGAAAGTTTTTGATGAAGTCGGTGTGTTTGATGAGGATTTTTTTATGTATTTTGAAGACACGGATTTGTGCCATCGAATTCACAACGCTAAGTATAAGATTGTTTATTTAGCCACCAGCGAAGTTTTACATTTGCATCGTCGACAATCAGCTGATAATCAGCTCTTGGGTGTTATGTTAAATAAATTAACTCGGATTCATATTTACTCGTGGTTGCGCTATCTTTGGAAATGGCGAAAAAAAAATAAGAGCTAAACAGATTCGTATAAGGCGAATCTGTTTTTTTGAACTGTTTCTTGATATACTTTAAGTACCTATGCAAAGTCATAAGCAAAATTTTATTGTTGAGACACCGAAGAAGCGGTTGAAAGCGCATTTAAGTTTCTGGGGTAATTTTTTATTGATGGTAGTCCGTTCGTTGCCCTACGTTTTAGTTGGGTTTTTATGCCTTTTGGTTTTATTGTTGGTCGTTTTAGGCGTAGGGATCGTGCCTCACTATGCTGCGTTGACTAATGTTTATACTTCGGCACAACAGGGGCAAGGGTACTTAGTGGCAGCAGAGGGGAAAGTAAAAGATTATCAGTTTTCCGAGGCACAGCAAGATTTGTTACAGGCAAAAAATAGTTTTGTCGAAGCACAGAAAAGTTTGGCGGAGTTAGATGATTCTTTTTTAATGAAGAGTAAATACTTTCATAATCAGTATGATGTTGCGGGCGATGTTTTGTTTATCGGAGAGAAATTATCTGGTTCAATCTACGGCCTGTGCGGAATAGGTCAAAAAGCTTTGTCATCGATTGCTGATAAGAATTTAAGCTTTGGTAATATAGATGCTCAAACAAAGGGAGAATTATTGGCAGTGTTAATGTCATCAATCAATGATTTAAAAGGTGTCCGCCGCGACCTTGGTTCAGTGAGTGAAAAACTGAAAGAGATCAACAGTAAGCAGCCGTTGTTTATTTTTGATAAGGTTGTAGATCCGCTCCAGGCTAAGATCCCACAAATAGAACGAGCCTTCGATGCTTCTTTGTCGGTTTTGAAGGCATTACCCTGGTTAACCGGTTATCCTGAAGAAAAAACATACTTGTTTATTTTAGAAAATAATCGCGAAATGCGCCCTTCAGGTGGTTTTATTGGAACTTATGGAATTTTAAAAGTGGCTAACGCGGAAATTAAGGATTTTTTTACTGATAATAGTTATAATCTTGATGTTTTAGTTAAGGATACTCAAAAAATACCAGCACCAGAGCCAATGAAGAAATATATGAACCAGCCTAATTGGTTTTTTAGAGATGCCAATTGGTGGCCTGATTGGCCGACTTCAGCCGAGAAGGCTGCTTGGTTCTATACTAATGAAGGTGGAAAAGAGAAACTCGATGGAGTGATCGCAATTACCCCAACAGTGATTGAAGATTTATTAGGCGCTTTGGGCGAGTTCGAGATTGGTGGACTAAAGTTTAATTCACAAAATTTTTGGGAACAATTACAGTATCAGGTGGAGTATGGATATTATAAGCAGGGGATAGAAGCCTCGGATCGTAAGGATATAATCGGTGATTTGAGTGCGGCGATGATTAAAAAACTCTATTCATATCCTATCGCTAATTGGCCGGATTTGATTGATACGATTTCGAAAGCAATTAAAGAAAAACACATTTTAATTTACTCTTTTGATCCAGTGGGCGAGACAATTGTTAAAGAAAATGGTTGGAGTGGGGAGGTCAAAAAAAATATTGGCGATTATGTTATGTTAGTTGACGCTAATTTGGCTGCTCTTAAAACTGATTCGGTAATGTCACGTACCATGATTTATAATCTGCATGAAAATAAAGATGGAGCAGTATTGGTTGAGGCACGAGTAAATTATCAAAATTTAGGAACTTTTACCTGGAAAACTACACGATATCGTTCATATACTCGGCTCTATGTTCCGGAAGGGGCCCAATTAATTTCTGTAGAAGCTGGGGGAAAACAATATAAGCCAGAAGAAGTTGACACTGTAAATGAATTTGGGAAAACTTCTTTCGCTGTATTTTTTGAGGTTGAACCGCAAACATCAAAAGAAGTTGTCTGGCGTTATCAATTACCTAAATACATTGTTGATCAAATAAAAAATGGCGAGTATCAACTGTTGATTCAGAAGCAGCCGGGTATTGAAAAAATGAATTTACAGTTGAATCTTAATTTTTCAACCCCAGTTCAAGGTGCTGGTAAGCAGAGTCTGAAACAAACATCAGTTTTGCGTCAGGATGAGGAATACCATGTTTGGTTCGAGAAAAAATAGTTATTCTGCTAGGAAAGTGTGGAGTTGTCAAGTGCTTCAGAATAGGTGTTCTGAGGCGCTTTCTTATTTAAAAAGAAGTATGTTAAAATGGGAAAATAATTCTTCTTGATTATGTCTTTTGTTCCGCTCCATGTGCATAGTCATTACAGCCTTTTGGATGGGTTGGCCAAGATTGAAGATATAGTCCAAAAAGCTAAAAATGATGGCATGACGGCCGTTGCTCTGACGGACCATGGTGTTATGTATGGAGTGGTGGAATTTTATAAAAAGTGTAAGTCCTCTGGTATCAAACCGATTATCGGAGTCGAGGCCTATATAGTTAATGATCGTAAGCGTAAGGAACGCTCGGAAGAAGAACGTTTTCACATGATCCTGCTCGCGGAAAATAATGATGGTTATAAAAATTTAATTAAACTGACTTCCATTGCCCATTTGGAAGGTTTTTATTATAAGCCAAGAATTGATTGGGAGGTTTTAAAACAACATAGTGCTGGTTTGATATGTTTAACAGCTTGCTTACAAGGCGAAATTCCCAGATCTATTTTAAAAGGTTACTCTGACGAGCAACTCAAAGAAGTGGTTGAAAAATATCAAAACGTTTTTGGGGTTAATAATTTTTTCCTAGAGGTTCAGCATAACCCCAATATTCCGGAACAGAAGGTTGTTAATAATAAAATCTTTGAGATAGGCAAAAAGTGGAATATCCCAATTGTTTGTTCTAATGACTCGCACTATTTAAATTCCGATGATGCTGAGGCGCACGACATTCTTTTATGTTTGCAAACTAAAAGGACCATTAGTGAAAAAGATCGCATGTGCATGTTGGGCGAAGATTTTTCTTTCATGACGCAGCAACAAATGGCTGATAATTTTCGTGCTAACCCAGAAGTTTTAGAGAATACTGTTAAAATTGCTGAACGCTGCAACGTAGAAATTACTTTAGGGAAAATTCACTTACCGCATTTTGCCTTGCCTGAAGGACAATCAGCTGACGATTATTTACGTAACATGTGTTTGGATAATATGCCAGCGCGTTTCGGTTTTGATGCGCGGCAGAATAATTTCACTCCAGAACAAAAAAAGATCATGGAACGTATGGAATATGAGTTGAGCATTATTGCTAAGACAGGTTTTGCTTCCTACTTTTTAATTGTTCAAGATTTTATTGTTTGGGCCAAGGATCATGGTGTGGTGGTGGGACCTGGGCGTGGATCAGCAGCGGGCAGTTTGGTAGCCTATCTGACAAAAATTACGAATCTTGATCCATTGAAATATGATTTACTTTTTGAAAGATTTTTGAATCCAGAACGTATCTCCATGCCTGATGTGGATACTGATTTTTCCGATGAACGCCGTGAGGACGTGATTCGTTATGTCGAAAGTAAATATGGGAAAGATCATGTAGCGCAAATTATCACTTTTGGAACCATGGCTTCGCGTGCCGCGGTACGTGATGTGGGCCGTGTTTTGGAGCTGCCATATAGTTTTTGTGATAAAGTCTCCAAATTAATTCCCATGAACATGGAATTAGATGAAGCGATTGCTAAGGTTGAAGAAGTTAAAGAATTGTACGAACATAATGATGATGCTAAACGTCTTTTAGATTTTGCGCGGAAATTAGAAGGTGTCTCGCGCCATGCTTCAACGCATGCTTGTGGTGTTGTTATTACACGTGACCCTGTTGATGAGTATTGCCCACGCCAATATGCACGCGATCAAGAAGAGGCAATTGTTACCCAGTATTCGTTGCATCCAGTTGAAGATATAGGATTATTAAAAATGGACTTTTTGGGTTTAAAGAACTTAACAATTATTGAACGAACGTGCGAAATCGTAGAAAAAATGTTAGGGCAAAAAGTTGTTATTGATTCTATTCCACTTGATGATAAAAAATCATATAGACTTTTTCAGGAGGGCAAAACCACCGGAGTTTTCCAATTTGAATCTAGTGGCATGAAGCGTTATCTTAAGCAATTACAACCGAATAATATTGAAGATTTGATTGCTATGGTGGCCTTGTACCGCCCGGGTCCTATGGATTTGATTCCTTCATATATCAGCCGTAAGCATGGCTTAGAAAGTGTTGAATATATTCATCCGTTGTTGGAAAATTCTTTAAAGAAAACTTTCGGCATTGCGATTTATCAGGAACAAATCATGCAGATCGCGCGCGATTTAGCTGGTTTTACTTTGGGCGAAGCTGATGTCTTGCGTAAGGCGGTCGGTAAAAAGATTGTTGAGTTGTTAGCAGAACAAAAAGAAAAATTTGTTAATGGTTGTGTAAAACATAATGTGCCGCGGGAAGTGGGGCAAAAAGTTTTTGCTTTTATTGAACCTTTCGCTGGTTATGGTTTTAATAGAAGCCACGCAGCTTGCTACGCTTACATTGCTTATCAGACCGCGTATTTGAAAGCCAACTATCCAGCTCAGTTTATGGCTGCGCTCATGACTTCGGATCAACACAACATGGAACGTATTGCCATCGAAATCGATGAATGCAAGCACATGGGTATAGAAATTTTACCGCCCAGTATCAACGAAAGTTATTCTACTTTCACTGCAGTGGCTGATTCATTGAATACTAACAAGCCGAGAATACGTTTTGGACTTAATGCCATCCGTAATGTGGGGGAAAATGTTGTTAAGGCAATTGTGCACGAAAGAAAAAAGAGTGGCGCCTATCAAAACATTGAAAATTTTCTTTCGCGTTTATCCAGTAAAGATATTAATAAAAAATCTTTAGAAGGATTGATAAAGAGTGGAGCTATGGATTTGTTTGGCGAGCGAAGTCAATTGTTAGAGAATATTGATAAGATGTTACTTTTTTTACATGAAGCTGAATCTGCCAGAGACATTAAACAAGCGAATATTTTTAATTTTAATGGTAATGAGAGCAGTTATAATGCCAAGTTAATACTTCGAGATGTCACACCCGCAAGCCGAATTCAAGTTTTATCAATGGAGAAAGAGTTTTTAGGCTTATACGTTTCGGCGCATCCTTTCCGTGAATACGAAAGTAAACTTAAGGGTTTGGTCATGCCATTGTTGGAATTAAAATCGCATTTGGGCGCTAAAATGCAGGTTCGGGTTGGTGGGGCAATTTCATCCATTAAAAAAATAATGACCAAGAAAGGCGATCCCATGCTTTTTGTGGGATTGGAGGATGGTTTGGCTTCAGTGGAGATTCTCGTTTTTCCTAGGTTATATAAAGAGGTTAACGAAAAGTTGGCTGATGGGGCGGTTGTCATTGTCGAAGGATCCTTATCTGATAAAGACGATGAGCCAAAAATATTAGCGAACAAGATAATTGTTATCGATGAAGATTTAATTGATGTCATCGCCCAAAAATTGAGAGGCACGAATGGGGTACAAAAAACACATCCGCAGGTTATTATTGATTATCCGGTGGGTGCGTCAAAAGTTTTGGCGAACAATATTAAGATGGTCTTCATGAAGCACCAGGGCAAGTATCAAGTTTTTTTGAAGTTACAGGATAAGTTGATTAAAACTGATTTTCTTGTCAGCTGTGAGGCAGAGGCACGGCAAGAAATTGAAGCTCTACTTGGTGAGGGGTGCTTGCACCAGGGTGCAGTTGAAAAATAGTTGGCTGTTTGTCAAGAAATTGGTATAATATGGGGGATAAGGATAGGGGGTACAATGGATATAATCCATTACTCCTTGCTCCGTAATCTATCAAAATATGTATATCAAAAAACACACTCAAGTGGCTGAAAGTTATAAGAAGCTGGTTTTGGGTTTTGTCATAATTGCTGTCGTGCTGGTGGGTATTATTTTGTATTTCTCTGCTAGCAAGGCTGTTATTAAAATTACGCCAAAGGTAACCTCTATTCAAACGGATTTTGTCGCAGATGTAGTAACTGATGGTGGCAATATTGATAAGGCTTTGCAGGGAGTACTTTTTGAAAAAGAAGTCGAAGGCGCGCTTGAGGGTGAGGGGACTGGTACAAAGGTATTATCTGGTGGCACTATTGGTACAGTTACGTTGATTAATAAACGCACTGAACCTCAAACTTTGGTAAAAACAACTCGTTTGCTGTCTCCAGATGGTATTTTATTAAGATTGTCTGACAAAGTTGTGATTCCGGCTAATGGCCAAATTGAGGCGAATATTTATGCGGATGATCCAAACGCCTTCCAAGAATTAGCTCCGACCAAATTTACCATCCCAGGTTTGTGGGAAGGTCTTCAAAGCTCAATTTATGGAGAGAGTAAGGCGGCCATTAAAAGCAGTGGTGAGTCTGTGAAGGTTGTTAAAGTGGTTGATATCGCCAGAACTAAAGATAAGTTAACCGAGGAGCTTTATAATAAGGCAATTCAAGATTTTAATGGACAATTACCAGGTAAAAATTATACCACCATCGTAGTAGCAAAAAAGGTTCTAGATGAAAAAGTATCAGTCGAAGCGGAAACAGTAACCGATAAGTTTGTGGTGAATTTGAAGCTGGATGTTGTTTTAGTCGCTTTGAATCAGGATGAAATTATCAAAATGGCTGGAGAAAGGTTGAAGTCTGTGGTACCTCAGAATCAGGAACTATTAAATTTAAACGTCAATAATTTTTCTTATAAAGTTCAAAATTTTGATGAGACAAAAAAGACGGTTAATGTAAAAGTTCACGTAGAAGGTGATTCTGTTATTGCTTCGAACCATGAAATTTTTAATAAAGAAAAACTTTCTGGTTTAAGTCCCAAAGGTCTGGAATTGTATCTTTCTAATTTTGATGAAATCGAAAAGGTGGAGGTTGAATTATCACCGTTCTGGGTAAAGAATATCCCTAAATTGCAGGATCATATCATAATTACCATTATTAATCCCACTAAATAGCCTTAATTGACAGAAAAGGGGATTGAGGTATAATAAATTTAATCAGTAATGATTGGGCTAGCTACCAACTAGTCACCATTGTTGGGTTTATCCGCCTATGGCGGATAACTAAATTGCTGAGAAAATGTACTAAAGAAGTGTTCATCCTTCGCTCTCCGAGCTACGGATGGAAACTTGGGTGGAACCATCCTCCGCTAAAGCTCCGGCTGGCGCGCCATAGTGTATGCTATGGACTGACAGTCTTAAACTAGCAAGAGGACCCCAAGACTAAAATTATTTAGTCTTTTTTTATTAATATGAAGGCTTTGATTCAAAGAGTAAAATCAGCGAGTGTTACAGTGAGGGGAAATATTGTAGGGAATATAGGCCCAGGTATTTTGTTGTTTTTAGGAATCGCTAAAGACGATACGGGCGCTGAAATAGATTATTTGGTGAAAAAAACTGTTGAGTTAAGAATTTTTGAGAAAGAAGATAATAAATTCGATTTGTCATTGAAAGATGTAGCTGGTTCAGTGTTAGTTGTTTCTCAGTTTACACTTTGCGGAGCGTGTGAAAAAGGGCGACGTCCTGATTTTTTTGGTGCCGCTGAACCTTTCCGCGCTAAGAGAATTTATGATGATTTCGTTGCACGATTAAAACAGGAAGGAGTTCAAGTCGAAACGGGTAGTTTTGGGGAGTACATGCAAGTAAAATTAGAAAACGACGGACCAGTAACCTTTATGTTGGAAAAACGAGGCACCCCGGTGGGGGAAAATAAATAAAAAGATTAAGTTAAGAGACATGGCAATTTTAACAATTTGAACATTTTAAACAATTAAATAATTCGTAACTAAACAATATGGATAAAGCACAACTAGAAAAAATGCGACATTCCTGTGAGCACGTACTCACTATGGCGATGATGCGACTTTGGCCGGGGAAAATAAAACCAGCCATGGGTCCAGCCACGGCCGAGGGTTTTTACTTTGATTTTGATTCAGAAATTAGATTTTCTGAGGCAGATTTCAAAAAAATCGAAAATGAGATGGCTAAAATTGTTAAAGAAGATTTACCAATTGTTAAAGATGAAATGACAGTCGCAGAAGCGCGTGAATTCTTTAGTGGTAACACTTATAAGGACAATGAGTATAAACATGAATGGTTGGATTTGATTGAGGATAGGGGCGAAAAGATTTCCGTTTACTGGATGGGTGAAAAGGGCAAGGACATGCCTGATACTTTTGTTGATATTTGTTCCGGACCTCATTTGGAATCAACTGGACAGATCGGCGCTTTTAAACTTTTAAAAGTCGCTGGTGCATACTGGCACGGCGATGAAAAGAATAAAATGCTTCAGCGTATTTATGGTTTGGCTTTTGAAACACAAGATGAGATTGATAATTATCTTAAGTTGTTAGCAGAAGCTGAAAAACGTGATCACAGAATAATTGGACGTGACTTATTTTTGATTGAACCGAAAGTGGGTTTGGGGTTGGCTATGTGGAAGCCAAAAGGAGCTTTGCTTTGGAGAATATTAGAAGACTTTTGGTATAAGGCACATTTGGCCAATGGATATGATTTGGTTCGTTCGCCGCATATTGGTTCGCGTGCCCTTTGGGAGACGTCAGGCCATTGGAATTTTTACAACGACAGCATGTATCCAGTGTTAGAGGTTAGTAAAAACTTAAAGGAAATGCAGGAAGGCGCCTTAGTCGATCGTCCCAAAGAAGAGTATCTACTCAAGCCCATGAATTGTCCTTTTCATGTGATGATTTATAAATCGGAAAAATGGTCTTATAAACAATTACCTTTGCGTTGGGCCGAAACTGGGACTGTTTATCGTTACGAGAAATCAGGGGAACTTTCTGGGTTAAGTCGTGTCCGTGGTTTTACTCAGGATGATGCGCATATTGTTTGTACTAAAGAACAGATGGAAAGCGAATTGGAACGTGTGGCTAATTTTGCCAAGATGATGTTTGATTCTTTTGGTTTCAAGAATTATAAAATATATTTATCTTTAAGCGATCCTAAAAATCTAGATCATTATGTTGGTGATAGAGCAAATTGGGAGATGGCTGAAAAGACTTTAGAAAAGGTTGCTCAGAACTTGGGGATTGAATATGAAAAAGAAGAAGGTGAGGCAGCGTTCTATGGTCCAAAGTTGGATTATAAGGTTAAGGATGCTTTGGGACGAGAGTGGCAGTGCACCACAATCCAATTCGATTTCAATCTCCCTGAACGCTTTGATATGACTTTCACAAATTCAAACGGAGAAGAAGAACGACCATTCATGATCCATCGTGCTTTGTTTGGATCTTTTGAAAGATTCATGGGGTTGTTAATTGAACATTATGTCGGGGCTTTTCCTTTATGGTTGTCGCCAGAACAAATTAGGATTTTGCCAGTATCGGAAAAGTTTGAGGATTATGCCAATGAAGTTTTGGTAGAATGTAGGAAGAATGGTTTGCGTGCGAAGATGATTAGCGATGGTGATTCTTTACCAAAGCGTATCCGCAATTCTGAAAAAGAAAAGGTGCCTTATGTTTTAGTTGTCGGCGAAAAAGAAGTAAACGATAAGGCCGTGGCTGTACGTAAACGTAAAGAAGGTGATTTGGGTGCAAAGCCATTAAATGATTTTATCAAGATGGTTGTTGAAGAAGTGGAAGCTAAGAAGAGTGAATAAGAAATTTTGTTTTAAAAAGACCCCCGCGGCTACTCGGTAGCTGTGGGGGTTTTCATTCGTCCTCGGTTTCGCCGGTGATCCGGCTCAGGAGCCTTCTCCAGACGGAGGGGGCCCGAGTCACCGGCGTCGGCGCTGGAGGTGCTGGCGGCACTTCGATCGCGTCCTCGGGGACAGCTTCGGCGTGCAGCCGGTACATCCGTACGATGAGCCAGAAGAACGCCGTAGCATCCTTCAGCTCTGGATCGTAGTACGGGGCGTGCGCCAAGAAGGCTTCCCGGGCGGCCTCGTTCATGAAGGTCATGAATCGCTGCGCGGTTTCGGCGTCGCAAGTGAAGTTGTCCAGCGCGGCGTCGATGTCGAACCAGGGAAGCGGGTTTCCGTTGACCCAGAGATCTCGCTCCTTGCGACTCAGGGCATCGACCGTGGCGTTCTTCGGGCGTAGTTCTTTGCGTACCGCCTCCACGGTGGAAAGTCCCTTGAAGCGTGCCTTGAGCGGCGAGGCGGACCTTTCCAGGGCCTGACGTTCGCGTGGGGAGATCAGTTCCTTCCCCGCGAGAAAGTCGAGGTAGGCCTCCAGCGGGTGGGCTGGTGGCTCGGGGTTAGGCGCAGGCAACGCTGCCTCTACTGTTCGGACCGCATTTCGCGGTGAAGTTCTCTCCGGTGGGTTACCGAAGAGATAGTAGACGTTGCCATCTCTCCGGTACTCTCGGTTCATTGATTGAGTCCTCCTATGGAAAGAGAGCTTGTTATTATTACATTTTACATTATTTTTGTCAAATGTTGTCAATAGATAAACAGCCCTTAAAAATTTTCATGTTTTAGTGTATACTTTAAGGGTAATTCAATAAAAACAAATTATGCGTTTTTTAAGTATTTTTAGTTTAACAACACTGATATTTTTAAGTTCTGTGACTGGTGTTTTGGCTGGGTCAGACCCTTATTACAACTCACAATGGTATCTTCAAGAAATACGAGCGAACGAAGCTTGGAGTACCAGTGTCGGCAACTCTTCAATTGTTGTCGCTGTAATTGATACTGGAGTAGACCTGGATAACCCGGATCTTTCCGGCAATATTTGGATTAATTCAGACGAGATTCCCGAAGATGGCATCGATAATGACGGCAATGGTTATGTAGATGATTATTATGGTTATGATTTTGTTTCGAATTTGTCAGACCCCAGACCTAAATTAACCTCTGGATATACTTCAGCCGGCATGAGTCATGGAACCTTTATTTCTGGAATTATTTCGGCAGTACACGATAATAATTTTGGTATAAAGGGTATCACTTCAAATGTAAAAATCATGTCCTTAGTTGCTTTAGGTTCTAATGGGCAGGGGAGTTCCAATGCTGTTTATAAAGCAGTTGATTATGCTGTTAGAAATGGTGCCAGTGTTATTAATTTAAGTTTTGGCGGTGACGAATATGATTCTGCTTTAAAAAATTCGATTGCTGCTGCTTATAGTAAGGGAGTATTGGTTGTGGCTGCTGGCGGAAATGCTTTAAACGGAGGCACAGGGCGAGATGCTACTAACCGACCCGTTTATCCAATTTGTCATGACCAGAATTCTCCGGAAAATATGATTTTGGGTGTAGTGGCCTTAACCCAGAATAAACAGATTGCTAGTTATTCAAATTATGGCGCTGGTTGTATTGATATTGCTGCGCCTGGTGACAACATTACTAGTTTGGCTTATCAAAATTCTAATTATCCTGTTTTCCAAGATTATGTAAAAACTGGTTGGTACGGTAGTTCGTTTGCAGCCGCCATGGTTTCCGGTGCCGCTGCTTTGCTAAAGTCTGTTAATCCAAGTCTAACAGCGAAAGATTTAATCAAACTTATTAGAGAAGAAAGTGGTTTGCTAATTGTCGATGCCAAGTATCAAGGGAAAGTGGGCGAGGGCAGATTAGATGTTAGAAAAGCCATCGATAAAGTTTTATCTTCTTATGGAGCCGGAGCCCCTGTTGTTGTGCCGCCTGGATATAATCAAGTAACTGCACCTGTTTCGGCTGTAGGACCAGCACCAAATACTGATTCGTTGTTCTTTGTTTCAGCTAAGGCTGGTGGATCGGGCAAGGTTCACGTTTATAATTCGCAGTATCAAAAAGTTAAAGAATTAGATGTTTTAGTTGGACCTGAATTTCATGGATTGAATCTCTCAATGGCCGATGTTGACTCAAATGGAGCTAAGGATATAGTCGCCAGTGCTGTCAAAGGTGATGCACCTTTTGTCAGAGTGGTTGATGAATATGGGGTGATGCTTTCCAGCTTTTTAGCTTTTGAACAAAAATTTAAAGGTGGCATCAACGCAGCCGCAGGCGATGTAGATGGAGATGGGCGAGTCGAAATTGTTGTTGTGCCTGACTCTGGGAGAGAACCGGTTGTTAGGATTTTTGATCAAGGTGGAAATAAAAAGTATGAGTTTATTGCTTATAATAAAAGTTATACCAAGGGCTTGAGTTTGGCTGTCGGAGATGTCGAGGGCGATGGTCAGGCCGAGATAGTTGTAGCTCCTCATAAAGGATTGATGCCAAAGGTAAAAGTTTTTAACTATAAAGGTAATTTAGAAAAAGAAATTACCGCTTATGGCGCTACTTTTATGGGTGGAGTTAATTTAGGGCTGGGTGATATTGATAAAAATGGTATCTTGGATATTTTAACGGCTGCGGGTACTGGAGGCGGCCCACATATCGAAGCTTTTAATTCTGCCGGGACACGACTGGCCAGTTTTATGGCTTATGACTCTAAAATGACTTCGGGCGTTTATGTCAGAAGTTTCGATTGGAATCGTGATGGCCAAACTGAATTTGTTACTGTCGCTGCTGCGCCTGGTGGCCCGCACGTTCGCATTTTTACGCGTACTGGAGTTTTAATCGGAGAATTTTTTCCGTTCCCGGTAACGTTTACGCAAGGCATAAGTATTGATGCAAGATAAATGGTTAAGGCAATTTACAATTTTATTGATAATGTTTTGGGAGTGAAAGAACTTTGTCGTTACGGAACAGTTGGTTTGGCAGGTGCTTTTGTTGATATTGTTTTATTGAACTTGTTGGTTCAATTATCTACACTAGATATTTATTATTCGATAGTAATAGCTTTTATTGTTTCAGTTGTTGTGTCATATTTTTTACATACTAATTGGACCTTCTGCGTTTCTAGCGGAGCGACTCGATTGTTGGTGTATGTTTTTGTCTCAGTTTTTGGATTGATTTTAAATGTCTTGGTAATGTATTATTTGATGGAGTATTGGCACTGGTGGTACAATTTTGCTAAGGTCGTGGCGCTGGTAACCTTTGGTATATGGAATTATTTTGTGTCTAAAGCTTTCATTTTTAGAAAGAAAAATAACTAGCAATTATATGATTGAGGGTGTTTCGTTAAAACAATTAAAACGATTTTGTGATGATCGTGGGTTCTTTTGTGAGGTAATTAAATTTGGTGAAGATACTTTTCATGAAGTAAAGCAGACAAGTTATACAGAAACATTTCCTGGGGTTATTAAAGCTTTTCATTGGCACAAAAAACAATGGGATGTCTGGTTTGTCCTTAAGGGTACCGCACAAGTAGTCTTGTATGATTGCCGTGAAGGCTCGGCCACGAAGGGCGAAACACAGGTCGTTGTTTGTGGAGAAGATAATCCGGTTCTCATAAGTATTCCACCAGGAGTCGCTCATGGTTATCGTGTTTTGGGGAGCACTAGAGTCGGTTTGCTTTATCATACGAGTGAAGCCTATGATCCTAAAGATCCAGACGAATTACGCATTGATTTCAATGACCCAGAAATAAATTTTGATTGGACAACAAAAAATCGTTAATAATATGTCTGAGGGGGAGACAACATTTTCACCTTATGATCGAGTAGTCAAATATTTACTACCGATCATCCCTAAACGTCTAAGACCAAATCATCTGACGTTTGTCCGTTTGATTTTTACTCCAGTTTTAATCGTATCCTTGCTTTTGGCGATGTATAGAGTAAGCTTGGTTCTCTTTATTGTTTTGGCCTTAACTGATTTATTTGATGGCTCTATCGCTAGGTTGCGTAATCAAATTACCGACTGGGGTAAGTTGTGGGATCCTATCGCTGATAAATTATTAATTGGTTCGGTGGTAACGATTTTACTGCTCAAAATAAATTTAATTTTAACCATTTTACTTTTGACGTTCGAATTAACTTTTATACTTGGTGGCACCTTCATGCATTTAAATAATGTAGATGTCAAAGCAAATACTTGGGGAAAGATAAAAATGAATTTACAGGCCTTTGGTGCTGGTTTTTTGATCCTGGGTTTTTTCTTGAACCTGGCGGTATTGGTTAGTGGCGCAGAGGTCCTGTTATATTGCAGTTTATTTTTTGCTCTTATAAGTATTTTTAAGAAAGGAATTTAATATGGATAATTGTATTTTTTGTAAAATTGTGGCTGGAGAAATTCCTGCATATAAAGTTTTTGAAGACGAAAATTTTTTAGCCTTTTTGGATATCCGTCCGTTGACTAGGGGACAAGTGCTGGTCATACCTAAAAATCATTACCGTTGGGTTTGGGATGTGGAAAATGTCGGTGCATATTTTGAGCTTGCGCGTAAAATCGCTTTGGCTCAAAAAAAAGCCTTTAATACAGACTGGGTGGTTTCCTTAATTTTTGGCGAGGAAGTTCCACACGCTCATATTTGGCTTGTACCTAGGACCCCGGATGATGGTCATGGGGCAGTCATAAAACTAGAAAATCGTCAAACGTTTAGTCCTGAAGAGATGGAGAAAATACGCAGTCAAATTGTAGAAAATTTGACGTAATAGGGCATTTGCTAAAATCTAAAGATTGCAGTAAGCTACTATGACACAGGAGGGGATAAATATAAATAAAGATGTTTATGAAATTGTTGGTTACAGGAGGAGCAGGATTTATAGGCTCCAACTTTATTCACTATATTTTAGGAAAGTATCCTGATTACGAGGTTATCAATTTTGATAAGCTTACATACGCTGGCAATTTAGAAAATTTAAAAGAATTTGAAGATCACCCCAATTATCATTTTGTGAGGGGTGATATTTTAAACGCCGAATTATTAGAGCATGTGGCCAAAGACGTTGACATTATTGTTCACTTTGCCGCTGAATCGCATGTGGATCGTTCTGTTTTAGACCCTTTTGCCTTTATTCGAACAAATGTACTTGGGACTCATACACTGCTTGAGGTGGCTCGCAAATTAGGGAATAAGCGTTTTCATCATATTTCAACGGATGAAGTTTTTGGTTCTCTCTCTTTGGAAGAAACCGAGAAAGCTTTTCACGAAGAAACTCCTTATGATCCGCGTAGCCCATATTCTTCATCAAAGGCCGCGTCTGACCATTTGGTTCGAGCTTATTACCATACCTTTGGTTTGCCGATTACAATTTCTAATTGTTCCAATAATTACGGCCCATACCATTTCCCGGAAAAAGTTATTCCTTTATTTATTACCAATTTAATGGAGGGGAAGAAGGTCCCGTTATACGGCGACGGGAAAAATGTTCGTGATTGGATCCATGTACAAGATCATTGTTCGGCCATTGATGCTATTATCCATCGTGGCAAAATAGGTCATACTTATGTGGTTGGCGGTAATAGTGAAAAATCCAACTTCGAACTCACTATGACGATTTTAGAAAATATGGGCATGGGCGAGGAAATGATTGAATATGTTAAAGATCGTCCAGGCCATGATAGACGTTATGCAGTCCGCCCGCATAAAATTAAAGCAGAGTTGGGTTGGCAGCCGACGATTAGCTTTAGTGATGGTATCCGTCGCACCATTCAGTGGTATGCGGAAAACGAAGCTTGGTGGCAGAGAGTTAAAACAGGTGATTACTTAAAATATTACGATACTTGGTATAATAAACGTTAATTTATGAAAGTACTTATTGTCGGCAGTCAAGGTATGTTGGGCCAGGAATTGGCTAAAGTTTTTAGTAATGAAGAATTAACACTTTGGGATAAAAATGATTTGGACATTACTAACCGTGAAATGGTTTATAGTAAAGTGGAAGCTTTAAGCCCGGACCTAATCATTAATGCAGCCGCGTATAATAATGTTGATGCTTGTGAAGAAAACGCGGAGCCAGCTATGCGCATTAATGGTGATGGTCCGATTTTTTTAGCGCGCGCCGCCGAGAATATTGGCGCAAAGTTTATTCAATACAGTTCTGATTATGTTTTTGATGGAACTAAAAAAGAAGGTTATAACGAAGATGAACTTCCACGACCAATTTCTAAATACGGTGAATCAAAGTTAGCTACGGAAAATGTCTTTGCACATTGCACCAGATGCTATGTCGTTCGCACATCAAGATTGTTTGGCTTGCCAGCAGCGTCTGAAGGCGCTAAAAAGAGCTTTGTTGATGTTATGATTAAACTGGGTCGGGAAAAAGAATCTTTAGATTTGGTTGATGAAGAATTGAGTAATCCTACTTATGTTGTTGACTTAGCAAAGCAAACTAAAGTTTTAGTTGATGGCTATTATCCTTCTGGCATTTATCATGCGACTAATGAAGGTGCCTGTACTTGGTATGGTTTTGCTCAGGAAATATTCAAGCAAACGGGAATTACAATCAAGACAAATCCAGTGACTAGTGATAAATTTCCGCGCCCGGCACGTCGTCCATTGTTTTCTTCTCTTATCAATACGAAATTACCTCGAATGCGTACTTGGCAGGAAGCGTTGCAAGATTATCTAAAGTTAATCAAACAATTAAACAATTTAAACAACTTCAACAATTTGAACACCTTGAACACATCGAACACTTTGAACAATTTAAACATCAATATGAAAAAAGAAATGAAAGGCATTGTGTTAGCTGGAGGGAAGGGAACACGATTATATCCACTGACCAAGATTACTAGCAAACAATTGTTGCCGGTGTATAATAAGGCTATGGTCATGTATCCTTTAGAGACTTTGATTCGGGCTGGCATCAAGGAAATTTTGGTCATCGTCGCACCAGAGTATGCTGGTGATTATCTCCGTTTGCTTGGTTCAGGTAAGGAGTGGGGGGTAAAGCTGACTTATGAAATCCAAGATGAACCACGTGGTTTACCAGAAGCTTTCATCATCGGAGAAAATTTCATTGGAGATGACAATGTAACCATGATTTTGGGCGATAATATCTTCTTTGATCATGATTTTACTAATGATATTCAGAGTTTTGAAAAGGGGGGACGTATCTTTGCTTTAGAAGTCCCTGATCCAGAACGTTTTGGCGTCGTTGAATTTGATAAAAACATGCGTGTTCTTTCTATTGAAGAGAAACCTAAGGAACCAAAGAGTCGTTATGCTATCCCAGGAATCTACATTTACGATAGCCGCGTTTGCAATATTGCCAAGGGAATTAAACCAACTTGGAGACCGGAAACAGATATCACGGAAGTACATAAGGCTTATTTAGGTATTAATGAATTAGATGTTCGTTTGGTAAATGGGCGTTGGTTGGATGCTGGAACTTACGAAAGTTTACTTAAGGCGGCGAATTGGATTGCAGCCAAAGAATATCAAACAAAACTAGGCTTCAAAGCTGACTTGTTTAAATAAACATTAAAATAAAATTATGAAAGTAAATAATTTTCCTTTTGGGGAATTATTAAAGAAGTCCTGGGAATGGACTATCAACAATAGAATTCTTTGGATTATAGCTTTTTTTGCTGGGGGGAGTGGTTATATCGTGAACCTTTCTTTCAACAGCAGTGACTTCGACTCCTTGGAAAAGTTTTTTTCCAACACTGGTGTAGTCCAGGAAAAAGCAGCTGTTCTTTTTGCGGATTTAGGACGAACTATTTTTTTCTTCTCGTTGATTTCTGTCTTTGCTATTCTGTTCGTTCTCTTGGGGCTGGCCATGCGCGCTGCCCTGATTCAAGCTAATGGAAAAATTAACCGAGGCGAGAAATATTCTTTCTGGAATTTAGTGAAAGTCGGTTTTGCTTATTTGCCTAGATTGATTTTGCTCTGTGTCTTATGGAGCATCCCCAATATTATTTTGGGTATTTTATTCTTGTGGGGTTTTAGTTTGAGTTTTGGCGCCAAGCAAAATGCAGCTGGCATGATTTTATTAATTTGTGTGGCCTTGGTCGGTCTAGCATATAATTTTATTCTGTGGTTAGTAAGACATAATGCCTATTGTTTCCTTGTATTAGAAAATAAAAAGGCGTGGGAGTCATTAAAGAGCTCTTGGCAACTAATGTGCAAAAACTTTTTGGTGTTAGTTGTTGCTGGTTTAATTGAAATCGGTTTGGGTATGCTAATCGGCTTCGGTTTAATAATGATTTTAATTGCAGTGGCTTTGCCTTTTGTTATCTTAGGTGCGGTCTTGATGTTCGCTGTTGGCAGTATCGGGATTTTAATTCCTGTAGTTTTGGGCGCAGCGGCGGCCTTGGCTGTGTTGGCAATTCTACGCGGCGCGACCAACTTTTACTTTAATACTTTTTTGACTAATATTTACTGGGAACTGAAAAAATAAGCTTAAATAAAAAAGCCCCGCTTGCGTGCGGGACTTTTTTATTTGATTGGTAGTTGATACAAATAGTCATCTCTCAAAAATATCAGAGCTTCATCATTGGCGTTGACAGTAAAGGTCTTAACGTTGTGCTCGGGTAGTTCTAAGGTGAACCTTTTATCCCGTTCGTCAAGCTCGAGGATAGTAATCTTGGTGTTTTGAAGGGCGAAAAGATAGTTGGTAGTTGAATGTGTCCAGTGCGTCTCGGTCAAGCCGTCTCCATAGCGGGTGACATTGCGTTCTGTAAGTTCAGCTTCGTCCAGTTTAATAAAAGAGATCTCTTGGTTTGTTGTGACTAATAGATAGTTATCTTTGTCAGATGGTTCAATGGTCTGGACGTTTTCTTTGCTAAAGACAATTTTATCAAGGTCTGAGTTTGCTAAAAATAGGGTTTCATGGTTTGTTTCACCAAACGCTAAGTATCCGTTGAAAAAACCGTGGAAATAATAGTTAGCTGATTTAAGTCCTATGGCCGCAGTTTTAGCTGTGCCACTGAGTAGTTGCTTGGTTAGTAGTGGGGTCCCATTAATATTTTCGAGAAGATAAAGTTCATTGCCACGTACCAAAAAGTCAGAGATTTTTTCATCCTTCGTGGCTGTAAATATTCTTTCAGAAGTTAAAGACAGAAGATCGATAATAGAAATAGTATTGTCATTTAGAGAGTAAAGAGTGTTGCTGTCTGTCTCGTCCCATTTAAAGATGTCAGGTGTAGGAAGCTTCGGGGAAATCTGGTCTGACAAATTTATTTTTTGTTGGGGGAATATAGTCGTGGCGACTAGGTAGTTGCCATCGATGTTGATTAATGCCTTCGAATCATCCTTGGACCAAAGTGCGGAAATCTTAGACCAGCTTTTATCATTGTTGAAGATAAGTTTCTGTCGGAAGTTGTTTAGATTAAGTAGATACAAAAAATCTTGATTAAAATCTTTGGTGGTAAAAAGGGCATAGCTGCCACCAGGAGAAAAAGACAAGAAGTTTATTTTATTATCATTAATTTTTTCTGATGGTAGTTTGGGAAAGAGGATTATGTCCTCTATAAAGGTTGTCTCTTGGGGCCGGATGCTTAGTTTTTTGGTCCAAGGATAATATCCATCTTTAACGATATTTATATTGTATTCATCGGGGAGGATATTGTTTTCTCGAATTGGAGTTGTACTCGAAAAGGGGGCGTCATTTAATAAGACGGTTGCGTCTTTGGGGGTTGTTTTAACGATTAGGGTTCCGGTTCGTTGGACTAGTGCTCTTTTAATGTTATAACGAAAGCCGGCTGTGTAGAGTATCAGTAGCGGAGCAGTAATAAAAAATGCTATAATGAATGCGAGGGCAATAGCGCGTCTAATATTGATGTTCATAGAGATTTTTATTAAGCCCATAATATCTTATTTTTAGCAAAAAAACAAGGTTATCGTTTGACAAAAACGTTAAAAGTTGTATAATATTTAAGTAAAATAAAATACTAAATTAAAAGTATGACTACTTCGCAAAATCTCTTTGGGGACAACATTATCGCTCTATTGGGGTTGGAATCACTGCCTAACGAAGAAAAGGCAGCCTTGCTTGAGAAAATGACAGAGCTAATTTTAAAACGTGTCATGTTACGTGTGGCCGAGCAATTGACAGAGGATGATGCTAAAATGTTAGCAGAGTCACAGATGTCACCTAGCGAGATGATGGCTTTTGCCGCAGAGAAAGTTGGTAACTTCGAAGAAATATTAAAAGAAGAAGTGATCAAGGCAAAACAAGAAATGTTAGACGCAGCAGAACAAGTCGGTTAAAGACTTGTTTTTTCATTTTTTAAAAAAATAAAAAGTATGGCCAAAAAGGATAATGATCAAGAAATAGTGAAAAAAATGGAAGCAGCTTATGCCGACTTTATGCGTTATATGGAACAGCTTGAAATACAAGCAACTGGTTTAGTTAAAAAGCATTTAAAGCAAGTTGACTCAGAAAAAATCGGCGGTGTCTTAAAAAAAATTAAATCTATAACCCAAAAGTAAATTATTAACTGAATTAATATGGCAGAGATAACATTAAAACCGGGGTCAGAGGGGGCAGAGGGGGCACCGCGCTCCGAGGGTGAAGCCAAAGCGAGTCCAGCAGCGACTCGAGAGTCTTTGGTTAGTTCAGCTGATGGAGCTGTGGCTAGTTTGAAAGGTGTTTTAAAAGTTCTAGAAGGTTCAACCTTAGATGCAGAATCACAAAAATTAAAAGCTGACGCTGATGCTAAACTAGAAGAGTTAAAAGCTCTATTGGCAAAATTATTGGCTGAGAAAAAAGCAGCTGAAGGTGGAGCTGACACTGCAGCACCAGCAACTGGAGCAGAAGGCGCTGCTGGCGCCGCACTAACAGAAGGTGGAGCCGAAAAGCCTGCTGATGCAAGGAAGGAAAAGGAATCTGATTTTAAGGCTGGAGACAAAGTTAAATGGACAAATGCCAAGGGCGTTGAAATGGAAGGTGAAGTCGTAAAAATTTTAGATAGTGGTGCCGTCCTGGTTAAAACCGCAAAGAATAAGAATGGTTTTGCTATGGATGCAGAAAAATTACAGAAGGTTGAAGAAACTCCAACAGAAGGTGCTGAAGAGGGTAAAGAAGGCGAGGCCGCAGACTATGAAAAAGCTATTGCTACTGCAAGCAATTGGGATGAGCTTATTGCTGCTTTGGGTGGAGTTACAGAATTGGTTGGTAGCGATGGTACTAAATATTCAAGGGATTCGTTAATTAAGGGGATAGAAGCATTAAGAGATATTTATGCCCGCGGAGAGGAGGTCGCGGTTGACAGTCCTATAGTAAAAATGATCACGCGCACTGGATGGTTGCGTGCTCAGGTTATTGAATTAGTTGAAAAGGCAAATTCGGAAAAAGCAGAAAAAGCCAAAAAAGAAAAAGAAGAATTTGAGAAACCTTTACGTGAGTTGCTTGATGAAATAAATAATGCTGCACAAGCACAAAATAGAGAAGCTAAATTAGCAGCCCTCAAAAAAGCCGCAGAAGTTTTGGGTGATGAGAGTTATACAAAAGCGGTTCTTTCTCGAGATAAGGATGGTAGCGAACTTGTTGATGAAGCGTTAGAACGAGCAGTAAAAGAAGCAGAAAAACGACTTAGAGAAGGGAAGAAAAATAAAAAAGAAGAAGAGGTTATTATAGATACTTTTGAGCCACCACCTCCAGGCGGAGGAGGTGAACATCCCCCAGGTGGTGGACCAGACAAACCAGGCGGAGGTGAGCAACCCCCAGGCGGCGGACCTGATAAACCAGGCGGAGGTGAGCAACCCCCAGGAGGTGGTCCAGACAAACCAGGTGGAGGGGAACAACCCCCAGGCGGTGGTCCAGACAAACCAGGTGGAGGAGAACAACCCCCGGGCGGTGGACCAGACAAACCAGGCGGAGGTGAGCAACCCCCAGGAGGTGGTCCAGACAAACCAGGTGGAGGGGAACAACCCCCAGAACAAGGCGAGAGAGGGGCTCGTTTGCAAGAATTAAAAACTGATTATGCCAATAAAGAAGCTATCGCACGCAAGTCATTTGGTGGTATTTTTGGTCTTGCAAGGAGACTTGCACAGCCAGGTAAGTACCAAGAGGCTTTAAAAGCGCGTGAAGAAGCACTGAAAGCTTATCAAGAAGAACGTGCTGAACAGGTTGCTGGTAGCGTAGAGAAGATGATTGGGGAGCAGATATCATTAGCCCAGGAAATGGCTACGCGTATGTCTGAAAAGAAGCGAATCCCTGGTCTAAGTTGGATTTATGATGGTTATAAAAAATTAGGTGATATTAAACTGGGTGATCAGGGGTGGAGAAAACATGTTAGTGCTCGCATGGTGATCAGTTTGGGTCTTTTAGGCGCTGGTTTCGCTCTCGGAGGCGCAGTTGCACCTATTGGTTTCATTGTTGGTCGTCGTATGTTTGGTGGAGCTATGGCTGCCTTTGGTAAGTATGATGCTTTGACTAAGGGAGCCGAAATGTTTGAGCCAGTGGTTAAATTAACCCCAGCGAACCAACGAGAATTAGATCAATATAAAAAGGATAATAAATTAGGTGCTTTACGTCGAGGCGTAAATAAATTCCTCTTCGGCGGTGGTGACAAAGATAGAAAATATAAGGAAAAGTTCTTGGAATTAGCTGCTAAACAAGCTAACACCATGAGTGATGAGGATCTAGAAAAGGCCATTACATATTTTGAAGGTAATAATGTCTTTTTTGGTAAGGATCCTGCACAAAATGAGTCTTATATGGCTTTAATGCATGAAAAAGGTAGACGCATGCAAGGGCTATTTGATGAGGTGGATGCTGACGTCAATAAAGAAAAAGGTGATGTCCAAAAGAAATACGCTGAAGTTGTTGATGCCAAGAAAAAAGAATTAGTTCAGAAAAAGGTTAATGACGTCATTGATTATTTGAAGGAGTGGCATGTTGTGGAGGCTAAACTTTTTGAAGAAATGGCTAAGGTTCAAGTCCCTGGTGCAACTAAAGAAGAAAAACAAGCAGCACGTCGAGAAACTAATGAATATAAAGAATGGGAAGCTGGCAAGGCACGACTTAAAGCCATGTTGGCTGAATTGCCAGAGGATGTTCAGGTTGAGATAAGAAATTCTGAAAGTTCAAATCCTGAACAAGAGCCGGGTAAGGATCAGGGTAGACGTCGCGGTATTAGGGAGTTATTAGATATTAATACAGGAGAGAAAATATCACGACGACCTGAGGATATCGACGCAGCAGCTGTAGCAGGGGAAGATTGGAAGCTTAATGCTGCATTTGAGACAAAGCTTCGAGACTTATTAGATAAGAATCCTCAAATAACAGAAGAAGCCGAAGCAGCTGTCCGCAGAGAAGCCGGAGAAATGGCGCAAGCATTAGATGATTTTGAAAGGCGTCGTGAAAGA
>Ga0172371_10000630_pt1 | contig 55470 bp, 35 predicted proteins | sample Lak12m_FD_114543 | JGI IMG/M metagenome (GOLD analysis project Ga0172371, IMG submission 114543) | Freshwater microbial communities from Kabuno Bay, South-Kivu, Congo - kab_022012_12m | ecosystem: Environmental > Aquatic > Freshwater > Lake | place: Democratic Republic of the Congo: South-Kivu... | reverse complement strand
GGTACCTGTCCTCCTGCTTCATCGCCAGCGCCTTCATCGCCACGGCGCTCAGTGAGGCCGGAATACGCCCACCCGGAACGTGCTTCAGGCTCACCTCCGGCTTCAGGTTTCCCGCCCTTCGCTCTCTGCGCCATGCGCTTTGCCTGCAGCTTCGGCAACACCTTCGCCAGGCCCCAGTCCATCACCTGCACTTCCCCGTACTCTCCTATCATGATGTTCTCGGGCTTCAGGTCCCGGTGGATAACACGCTTACTGTGTGCGAAGGCCACTGCATCACAGACCCGCTGGTAGATGGTAAGAAGCCGGGAGAGGGGATACTCATCAACCGTGGCCTTGTCTCCGTCCTTGATCGCCTTGAGAATGTGCTTGAGCGTTCGACCCTGTACGAACTTCATGGTATAGAACACGTTGCCGGAGGCGTCCACCCCGAGCTCATGGATAGGCACTATACCCGGATGCTGGAGCTGGGAGGTCACCTGGGCCTCTTCGATGAACCTGAGTACCTGTTCTTTTGTGGCCTGCTTGGGATTGAGGAGCACCTTCATGGCCACGGTTCTGCGGAGGTTATGGTCCCGGGCGTTGATGACTGCACCCATGCCGCCCTTTGCTACCACGTCACCCAGCTTGTATTTCCGGCCCTTTTCATCGGTGAGGACCTTGGAGGCGGTGGTATCATCGGTGCTGTCGAGGGTTACTCCTCCTTCGAGCTTCTGGTTCTCCATATACTCGGTGATGGTTATGCTTTCCCTCTGGATGGAGGACTGGAGGGCCTGCTTGATCTCGGTGATATCTATGCGCCAGTCCTCCTTCGCTCCTGCGGTGGCCTCAGGAGCTACGGAGGACAAGTCGCACATGGAACCCATGGGTTGTTCAGCATTTTCGGGAATGGTCAGGTCTCCGCCGCACTGCGGGCACTTCGTGCCCTGACCACCATAGAGCGTGGCAGTCTCCAGATGCTGGTGGCAGTGCGGGCACTCGAACTTCATGCGGGGCACGCTACCAGATGGGAACACAGACGGAAAGCGGGATTGAGACCAGATACGCGATGCTGGATTCTGGGTGCTGGTCGGTGAGCGGAGGCCACCAGTGACGGGCGCGAAGGACAGGTAGGGCCGGCTTTACGCCGGCCATGTTCCCAGGAGGTCCCCGGAAAGCCGACATTCAGCCCGAGGCTGACCCGCCTCACAACCGGTCAAACTCGGTTCTAAGCATCACCTCGTCCTGCATCTCCGGCGAGAGGCGGGTGAAGTAGTCCGTGTAACCACCGATGCGCACCACGAGATCGCGGTAGGCTTCCGGCCGGGCGCGTGCCGCCTGGAGTGTGGCGCGATCCACGACGTTGACCTGGATCTCGAAGCCGCCGCGGCGCAGGAAGGTCAGGATCAGGTCCTTGAGGCGGTTCACGGCGCCGGGCGACGACAATAACTGGCGGTTGAACTTGATGTTGTATGCCACGCCGCCGATGAAGCGTGATGGATCCCACGACGTGGTCGAGAGAATGGCCGAGGTCGGACCCTGCCGCTCGCGGCCCTGCGCGGGACCACCGCCATCGGCGAAGGGGACACCGGCGAGGCGACCGTCAGGCGTGGCGCCGCACTGGCGCCCAAGCTGTTCGTGCATGATCCAGCAGAATGCGCCGGGAATGAAGCGGCTTCTCCCGGGCGACACCCGGTACCGCGCACACTCGGCGGTGATTCGGCGCACCACGGTGGTCATCAGCGAATCCACGGATGCGTCGGTATTGCCGAACTTCGGGTGGCGATTGAGGAAGTTCAGCCGTGTCGGTTCCTGGCCCTTGTAGTTGGCATCAAGCAGCGTCTTCAACTCGCCGAAGGTCATGGCTCCTGTCTCGTATACCTGCCGGCGGATGACAGCGAGGGAGTCCACCAGGTTCGCAAGCCCGACGAAGGAACACTCGATCCAGTTGTAGCGAGCGCCGCCCTCGTCGATGTCGCGGGCGCGCCGAAGGCAATCCCTGGTGAACACGCTCTGCAGCGGCTTGCCGCCGTTGAGACGCCGGTGTTCGCGGAAATCGTCCTGGACGCGGACGCCCTGGTCGCGAATCTGGACCGCAAGGCGGGCGAGACAGGCTTTCAGAAATTCATCGAATGTCGGGGCCGGGTTCTGTGAGCAGGCCTGGGCCCCGATCTCCTCGAGCAGGACGGCGCAGGTGCTGAAGTAGGGCGAGGCCACCCAGACGTTGCTTGACCCCACCGGCGTGATCTCCACGCAAGTCGAGTTGATGTAGGCATGGGACTCACGGGCGGGCACACCGTAGCACCGCAGTCCCCGCTGGATGGTGGTATCGCCGAAGAACGCCGGCGTGGAATAGCCTTTCGAGATGAGGTCGACCGCCAGGGATGTGAGCGCGCCTGGCGTTCCCTTGTGCCAGGCGACGCCGACGGTGGGATAGACCAGCCGGGTGCGACGGAGGGCTTCAAGGCAGAGGAACGAGACCCGGTTGGTGACATCACGGCCGGCGGCGTTGCGGCCTCCCACCATGACGGGGATGGCAAGTCCGTCCGGGATGGTAGTGTTGATGTGAAAGTACAGGGCCTCGATGAGCTGGAGCGCCCCTTCGTCGGACAGGAGTTTGCGTTTGAGGTCTCTCCGGTAGAAGGGATCGAGTGTTCTGTCGAGGCGGCCGGGGGCGACCAGGCCGGCATGGTCGCTCACCTGCGTGCCCCAGTCGATGAACCAGAGCAGGTGCAGGGCATCCATCAAAGTGTCCGGCGGATCGGTCATGATCCGGCGGCAGGACCGGATCATCTGGTCCAGTTCGGCCCGGCGCGCGGGCGGCGTGCCGGGAAGAGCGGCTTCAACGGCTTCCACTGCATGTCCGATCATCTGAACGAGGCCATCGAGGGCGGAGGAGAACGCATGCAGGGTTTCTTTCCGTTCGCCGCGTGATCGGCGGATCCGGCGGTCGACTGTATGCTTCAGGCCGGTCAATCCAAGCTTGAAGGCCAGTGAACGGTCGAGCTCGCAATGGCCCGTTTGGCCGGGTTCGGGACCGAACTGCTGCAGGTAGACACCCATGGCGTCGTAGTCGGCATCCGGGATTGTACCGCCTTGGCGACGGGGAAGGTATTGGGTGGAGAATGTGGGACGTCCCGCCAGGAGGTCGTATGCATCCACGGTGAACCGGATGGAGGCGAGGCGGTCGCGGGTTCGGAGGCCGCGGCGGATCCGGCGCGGGAGTCCCTCGGACTGCCTCAGGGACTGGTAGCCGGCCCAGGCCAGGTGCGCGTTCTGCGCCTCCCAGTTGCAGCTGGCCTTGTCTCTCAGCACGCGGTCCCGTATGGCCTCCGCGCGTGAACCCGGTGGCACGGCGTCAGGGCGGAAAGGATTCGGTTGACCAAGGGCTTTCCGATTCGTCTTTGTCGGGGAAGTACGCATGGCGTTCATCGGGAGGATTCCATGTCAGTCTAGTCTCCACCGAGTGGCCATCAGGCAGGTCTTTTCGCCCGCCACCCGCTGCTGGTAGTACACGGTGACGATCGTGCCGTCCTTGAGCTGTACGGATGCCGGGTAGCCCAGGTCGCCGCTGGGTGCATCGCCACGGATGATGATCTCGTTCCGGTAGTCCCATGTCTTTCCGCCGTCCGCCGACAGGCAGGCGCGCTGGCCGAAGGGCTCGTAGCGGTACCCGTAGGTCAGGAGAATGCGCCCGTCATTAAGCCGGGTGAGGTGCGGCGGCTTGCCGAGGATTTCCGTCTCCCCCGGCTCTGTCCAGGTGGCCCCGCCATCTTTGCTGAAGGCTCTCCACAGGCGATCCCGCTTTGGCGCGTGGGGACGTTCTTCGTACCGGGCCAGCATGAGCAGGCGGCCGGGCGCGGTCTCGATCACATGCGGCTCACACAGGTACGACATGCCGTTGGGGTCCTTGCCCGGGTAGGGCGGGAACATATTGAGCGTGGCGACATCCCGCCAGCTCCGGCCTTCGTCACGCGATTCGCTGGTGACGAGGCGACTCTGACGGGAAGCGCGTTTGACCATCGAGCCCATACCGACGAGAAACAGCCTCCCGTCGGACAACACATTCGGCCCATGCGGCGCCGTGCCGGACACGCGGGCCGCAGGCTCCCAGGTTCGCCCGCCGTCTGTCGAGCGCCGCGTGAACCGACCCAGCTCGTAACGGCCATCGGCTCCACACTCGGTCGAGGCCCATGTGCGCAGGTCGGTTTCGGTGACTGCACTAATCTTCGCTTGCCAGCGGGCTTCTTCGCCTTTGGGGCACATCCGCAGATATCTCTCGAGGCGGTAATGCGACGTGAACCAGCTCATGATCAGCGTTCCGTCCGGGCAGGCGCAGAGACCCGTGTCGCGGTCATCCAGTGGGGTGTCGTTGATCAGTTCGGGTGGACCCCACGTCTTGCCGCCGTCCTTCGATCGGACAAGCTGGCTCTTGCCAAACGGATCGACGTGGGCATCCCTGTCGCCTGAAAAGACGGCAACGAGTTCGCCGTCCGGCAGACGCGCGACCGTGGGCCAGCCGATGTACCGGTTCTTCTGGAGGCAAATGACCTGGTGCGAGATAATGCCGGGTTTCATGGGGGATATTTCCGGGTAGAACGGGGACAATGTCAATCAGGTGTTTGGGAATTGAAGCGAACCGGGTCAGGAGAGCGGATCCCATACGCGGGAGAAACCGATGTCCGCAAAATCACGGCAATTGCCGGTTGCGAATTCCGTTACCCCGTGATGGCGCAGGGTTAGGGCGAGGCGCAGGTCGAAGATCCTGCGGTACGCGAAACCCCGCTGCCGCGCAATGTCCCAGGCGGCATCCATGATTCTCGCCTCGCCCGGGACGTCAACGATTCTCCAGGCGGGGTTGGAACGGAGCGTGGCGATAAGGCCGGCGGCAGCGCCCGCGTCGAGCGGGGGTTGGCTGACGGTTGGATTCCGCACCAGGCAATAGAGTTCCGTGAGAACCTGTTCGCATAGCACGAAACAATGATCCGCCGCGTGTTCATCGAGGAAGGCCCGTGCCTTCCGGTTGGCCGGATTGTCGGTGTCGAAGGCGGCGAAGAGGATGTTTGTGTCGCACGAGATCACGCTTTGCCGCTTCCTGTGCCATAGGGTTCGTGTGGTTCCGCTGCCACCGCATGACGGGTGTGCAGATCGATCCGCCACTGGTCGTCACGGAAAGGATCACTGCCTCCGAGTTTCCGGGCAGGTGGCAGTTTCCAGGTCTTGTCGGTCGGTGTGCGGGCACTGACCGCGATAATATATTCGAGCCCGCGGCGTACGAGCTCCGCGAGGGATATCTCACGCTGGTCGGCCAGCTGCCTCGCGTCACGGTACAGCGTATCCGGCAATTGGATCTGTGTGCGAATCATGCCATCAATTATACATGATGTAATAATGATGTCAATAATGGCAATAGTCCTCGCATGTAATATATGTGTCTGCTCGGACAGGGGCAGGGTGGGCATCATACCTCTTTGCCTTGCGCAGGGGTGCAGGGGTGTGTATGTGGTGAAGGAGGAAACAGGTGCCAGACAGACGCCGTGGCAACAACTACTATCGAATGGAGCGTTGGGCATGAATGCAGTTGCACAGGCTGTCAGCCCGAACAATTTCAGTGGGTCGGATGGCGAGCGTATCAACCAGGCGGTCGTAGTGGCGTCACAGAAGGGGGGACGCGTGGTCATTCCCCGGTCCAACCGATTCGGCGCAGAAACACGGGACGTCTGGCTCCTCGACGCGGCCATTCTTCTTCCGTCCAATGTCACGCTGGAGTTGGACGGGTGCCGTATCAAGTTGTCGGATCGCTGTCGTGACAACTTCATCCGCAGTGCCAACTGCGGCCTGGGAATCGCCGACATCGCCCCGTTGGATAACATCAGCATCGTGGGCCGGAACGGCGCAGCACTCGAGGGGGCGGACCAGCCGCGGGCCACGGGGGACAGCGCCAAAACGATCGGCGTGCGCTCGTTCGGGACCGACGCCGGTGTTGCCGGTGAAAGCCAGACAGGCGACTGGCGGAACATCGGCATCCTGATGGCCCGCGTGGAACACTTCAGCATCGAGAATATCAAGGTCGTGGATTCGCACTGCTGGGGTATCTCACTGGAACACTGTGCCCGAGGCCGGATCGCGCACGTGGATTTCGCCGCATCAGGCAGGAAGCTCGTCCACGGAAAAGAGGAAACCATCCTCAACCAGGATGGCGTGGATCTGCGGGTCGGCTGCCGCGATATCGAGATAGAGAACATCACGGGGTATTCAGGTGATGACCTCGTGGCGTTGACCGCCATCCCGCACTATGCGGCGACGGCGGGGAGCGTGGGTTCGACGCATGTTACAGGCGCCAACGCGTGGCCGGGGCGGTCTGACGACATCGCAAACGTGACGATTCGGGATATCCGCGGTTACTGCCGGGGCGGACACCATGTGGTCCGCTTTCTCAACACGTCCGGGATCCGGATGCACGACATCGTGCTGGATGGCGTGGAGGATATGTCGCCGCCGGACTGCCCGAGCTTTGCCACGATCAAGATAGGCGACAACTGTCCTGCATGGGGCGGGATCACGCCGCTCGGGGACACTTGCCGGTTCCGGATAGAGAACATTGTCAGCCGCTCGCGGACGGCGATCCTGATCGGCGGTTCGCTGGCGGATTCGACGATCCGCCGTGTGACCTGGCACGGGGGGACGGGTGATGTGGTCCGGTTCCAATCGGGCCCGGAGCACATCGATAACGTCACGATGACAGACCTGACGTGCGCGTAGTACCGTTGGTGTCCAGCGCCTTCCGGATCCGGAGATCTCACGCAAAGTCGCAAAGGCGCTAAAGGGGAGGGGAGGCACGCGGCCGGAGTTACGGGCATTTGGCCAAGTCTCGCGGACTCGACTTGGCCAAATGCCCGCAACCGTAGCGTGGTGGAGACGCCAGGAGATAGATCGTGCCGTGCGAAACAAGGCAGACCCTGTGGTGTAAGATAGTCGAGGTGCCCTTTCTGCGAGCTTCTCGGTGGGCAACGGTGCGATTGCCGCGGGACCCGTCCGCGGGTGCGGCGGTAGTCGCACCATCCCGGTTCTGCTCCGCTTGTCTTCTTCGCGCCTCAGCGCCTTTGCGTGAGACATCCGGATCCGCAAACGTCGCGTCAGGACGCCAAGGCCGGGTTCTCGACCATGAGGGCGGCGAGCTTCGTCCAGCTGCCTTTCGATCGCGGATCGCGGTCTGCGCTGACCCTGAGTTTCAGCCGGTGCGGCCCGGGCGGCAACCTGCGCTGGAAGACGCGGTAGCAGGGGCGCCAGAAGTTAACGGAGTGGTCATCGAACAGGCGTACGGTCTGCCATTCGCCGTTGTCGAGCGCCCACTGGAGGTCGCCGGTCTCTGGTCCGAGCTGGAAGAAGATCCCGATGGCCGTCCCGGAAAAACTGAACGCAGCTTCGCTACCCGGCGTGTTGGACTCAAAGAGACCGTCGAAGCACTCCCACCCGCCGCGGTTGACCAGTGGCCGATAATTCCAGCCGGGGAACCGGGTGTCGGGCGCGACCGGGAGGATGGTCCCGGCGTCCCACGGGTCAGGGGTCAGGGGAGGAGGGAACGTTGCGGCACCAGGAGCAGCCGCGAAGGCCTTCGGCAGGCAATCGGCCAGGGTATTGCAGTACAGCGTGTGTCCGGACGGGCGGGGATGGGCGGCGTCCGCGGCAAACTGGTCCCAGGTCAGCTCGCCGGCCTTCAGCCATCGCGCGATATCGAGGGCGACATTGATCGAGGTCAGCCCGTAGTGTTCGGCCACGGGCTCGTGAAGGCGCGAGGCTGGAGGCAGGCGTTCCTCCTGCAGGTCGGCAACCAGGTTCTGTGCCAGCGTATAGATAAAGGCGATATCGCATGAGTTGCCCCGCACTCGCCGGGTGTGGCGGACGATGCCTTCCATCGCGGCGCGCACATCGTGCGTTTCGTGGCTGTCGTTGACGGCGAATTCGACGAAGAGCAAATCCGGGTTGTGTCGGAGGACATCCTGGCGAAGACGAAACGCACCAAGGTCGCTGCCTGTGCCACCGATGCCGGCGTTGACTTCCGTGACCCTGGCCGCCGGGTACCGTTTCTTCAGCCAGGCGGTCAACTGGTACGCGTACCCGTCGGGGTAGGCCTGCGTGATGGATCCGCCCAGATATGCGATTGTCACTTGACGATTGGCAGCCAGAAGCCGACCGGCGTGCGGTAACCCGTTTCTCAGAACGTATAAGGGCAATAGATTCATGGCGTTTACCTCTCCGGCCGCGGACGATGGCCGCACGCAAGGTCGTACGGCCCTACATCTTTCGTTCAATACTCGCCGGCCATTCGGCCAGGTAGATGCCGTGGTCCGGTCCCGGCCAACCGGCGTTGAAGATCACCCCGCTGTAGTCTGGCAGGACAAACGGATAGGGGAACGGTCCTTCGTTCCGGCCAGTCGACTCTATGGCCGGGAACGTACAGATGACCTTTTCGTTCCAGCCCTGCCGGAGCCCTTCTATGTCGATGGCCAGCAGCTTGTTGTATCCATAACCGGCGCAGACAATGTAACGGGAATCGGGAGTGATCTGCATGTGGCCGTTCCATTTGTCAGGGGGGTAGCACGCCGCCAGGTCATTGCCCGTTCGCCAGTCCAGCGCGCTCAGCCACCACTCCAGCTTGAAATGGTTGAATTTAGGATTGTCCTTCATGAGCGGATTGAACGTGATTGGTTTCGGGCAGTAGTAACTCACAATCCTTTTCCCGTCCGGTGTCCACACGTAATGATCGCGACAACCCCACATGTTTGCGGGCCGCCCTGCATTTGCGTCCAGCTTCACGGGTTCCTCGAAAGAGCCGTCCAGGGATCTGATCGTTATGGCCTGGTCAAGAGGCCCGGGCGGCGAAAGCCAGCGATCATAGGTGTATAGATTCTTGTCTACCGGGCAACCGACGATATGGCTGCAGAAGTGGCCATCCAGGTCAAGTGTGAGGCGGGGTTTCTCGCCGGGCACAAGCAGGTAGTGCCGGGAATGCACCTTCTCGGCATACGGATAGCCTTTATGCACGAACACCATGGCGCGAAGGCCGTCCGACAGGAAATTTATGGAATTGAGGGTCCAGTCGCCTATCTCCATGGAGGCCAGTTCGCGGTTGGCCTTGAGATCCCAGATGAATGCACGGGTTCCGGGCCCCTGCGTGTAGCCTACGGCCATCTTCGTGGAGTCGATGATCTCCTTCACGTGCACACTCGGCGTGAGGATGGGCTCTGCAAGGCCCGTGGCAAGATCCACGAGGCATGTGCCGGAGGCCCCGGGCAGGCCCTCCGCCTTACCGCGGAGCATCACCTTGCGTCCTCCATCGAGGAAACATGGATGCTGGTGATAGCAGGTCGAAAGGGCCCCGGGTGTGTGCTTGATGTTCTTCGGGACAAGACGCAGAACGCGCACACCTGTCTCGGGATCTTTCCAGCCCTCGAAGACCGAGGCAGCCTGATCAAACACGGTTGGGACAGCTTTGCCTCTACCTGCAGGACTCATCTCCGCATCCTCCTGGCAAACAGATCAGACTGTTTGTCGCATGGGTGAGGGATTGTGGGGCAAGCAGTTGCAGGGTCAAGCGGATTACAGCTTCTGTTCCGGGGAGGCGACTGCTATACGTGGAGTGTCTGCAGTGGAGGACAGGAAATGGACACGAAGAACGGCGCGGATGTGGTATTGGACACGGAACGACATCGGACTGAATTCCGGTCCGGGGGACTGGTCTATGCCGAGGAGTATCGTGACGGCAGGCTCCTGCCGTGTCAGTGGGGAACCCCCCTGGCCGCAATTCCTGATCGTCACTTCAATCTCCAGTGTCACGTGTTCGGGCTCCAGGTGGACGGTCAGGACCTCCAGTGGGGGTGGCGATTGGTGTCGGCACGAACGGCGGGCACAGCGGCTGCGCCGGAAGCAGTGGTGGAGTTGCTGCATGAACGCGTGCCCGTGCGGGTTCACGTGCATACGAAGGTGGACGGCACGCCGTTCTTCCAGCGTTGGCTGGAGATTCGTAACGAAGGCACCGTGCCGGTGGGCATTTCCGCCGCGGACGTCTGGTCCGGCTTTCCAGCCGAGGGCGAAGCCGGCTTCCCGGAACGAGACAGCTGGACAACGCCGTACAGTCTCGGGCGGTTCGCGGGCGACAACTGGGCCATGGAAGGCCGCTTTGTATGGGAACCCCTGAGCAACGGCGTGGCCTGCCGCCTGGGCATGCGGGGCCCGTACGGCACCAGCGGGTACCAATGCCCCTTCTTCCTGTTGCGGCGGGATCGTGCGCCGGAACAATACACTGTCTTTTCGCTGGCGTGGTCGGGTCCGTGGTGTGCCGAGGTGACAAGCGACTCGGCGCTGTACCGGGTGCTGCAAGTGCGGGCGGGACTGGAGGGGCCGGCTCCGCTGCGCGTGCTGGCTTCCGGCGAAACCGCAGCGACGCCAGCCCTGCACGTCGGCTCAGTGACGGGCGATTTCGACGCCTGTATACAGGCCATCCACGCACATGTGCGACGCTCCGTGGCGCCCGCATCGCCCACGCACCACCGCCACCCGATGACGGAATGCAACTCATGGACGAAGGCCAATCTCCGCGTAACCGAGGCAACGATGGTGGAGGACGTGGCGGATGCGCAGGAACTCGGTTGCGAAGTCTACATGCAGGATGCAGGTTGGTACGGCGGGGCCCATGCCACGGCTGAAGACAGGAACAAGTCGCCGTACCCCCGCTACATGGGGGACTGGGTCCCCGGACCGTGGCTGCCGAACGGATTCGGGCCGGCCCGCGCGGCGATGCGCAAGCGTGGGCTTCTGTTTGGTTTATGGATCGAACCGGAGGGCGTGGGACTTCGCAGTACGGTGGCGGCGCGTCATCCCGAATGGTTTGCGCGGCAGGATGGCCGGCCGGTCCCCGACGTGATGGAACGGCTGAACCTGGACCTGGCCCACCCGGAGGCGGCGGCGTGGCTGGAATCCGAACTTGAACGGATTATCCGGGACTACGGGGTGGACGTGCTGCGGCTGGATGGCGGACCCATGTCGGCGCGCATCGGCGAGCGGCCTGCAGCCGGCCGCGTTGAGAACAGCGCGTGGCGTCATGTGGAGGCGCTCTACGGGGTGCTCGAACGGACGAGGCGCCGGTTCCCGGATCTGCTCATCGAGAACTGCTGCGGCGGCGGTGGTCGGAATGACTGGGGCATGATGAGCCGGACACACTGGGCACAGCTCAGCGACGAACACCGGCCGGCCGAATCGCTGATGATCGCGAACGGTATGACGATGTTCCTGCCGCCGGAACTGTGCGAGAACATCTTCGGCGTGGTCCTGCAGGGACAGCCGTTCAAGGCGCCGGTGGCTTCACTATACAGGCTGTTGTTGATGGGGCGGCCCATCCCGCTGCCACCGGACGTTGACCCGGACCGTGTCCGCAACACGCGGCGATACTTTGCGCTGTTCAAGGACTTCCTGGTGCCGATGCTTTCCACGTGCAAAGTGTTTCACCACACACCCGTGATCCGTCTCGAAGGCGAGAACCGATCGACATTCTGCATCGTCGAGTATGCCGCGGCCGACGAGCATCGCAGCTCTGTCTGGGTCTTTCAATTCCCGGAAGGCAGGCGAAGCGTAACCGTATGCCCGCGCGGCGTTGACGGAAGAAGCCGTTACCGCGTCACTTCGGACAGCGACGGCACATCGTATGAGCGTGACGGTGCGGATCTCAGGTCGCGCGGTGTGGAAGTGGCGCTCGACGGGGTACTGTCGTCGGACTGGTTGCGGATCGAACGCATTTGACGGGCGGGGGGACTAGTGGGTACAGTGAGCCGCTCTTACGGGGAATGCGCCGTGTCGGCGCAGGAATAAAGGGATACATAGGGGGGAAGTTATGGCCAGGGCGTACAACTTCGGTGCGGGTCCGGCAGTTCTGCCGGTTGAGGTGCTTGAACAGGCGAAGAACGAGATGCTGGACTACAACGGGTCCGGCATGTCGATCATGGAGAGCAGTCACCGCGGCAAGGAATACGAGGCCATCCACAACGAAGCCATTGCGAACATCAAGAAACTGCTTGGAGTCGGTGATGATCATGTTGTCCTGTTCCTGCAGGGCGGGGCCAGCATGCAGTTCGCCATGGTGCCCATGAACCTGCTCGGTGCCGGCCAGACGGCCGACTACGCGAACTCCGGGGAATGGGCGTCCAAGGCCATCAAGGAAGCGAAGAAGATCGGCAAGGTGAACGTGATTGCCGATTGCGGGAAAGAGATCCCCACCCGCGTGCCGCGGCTGAACGAACTGAAGTTCACGCCCGGCGCGGCGTATGTGCATATCACGTCCAACGAGACGATATCTGGCGCCCAGTGGAAGGTTTTCCCGAAGACGGACGTGCCGCTCGTAGCGGACATGTCGTCCGACATCCTGTCCCGCCCGTTCGACGCAAAGCAGTTCGGGCTGATCTATGCCGGCGCGCAGAAGAACCTCGGTCCTTCCGGTTTTGCCGTGGTCGTGATGCGCAAGGACCTGGCGGCCAGGGCGCCGGAAACACTGCCCACGATGCTCCAGTACCGGACGCATGTTGACAATAACTCCCTGTACAATACTCCGCCTTGCTTCGGCATCTACATCCTGGCGCTGGTGACGCGGTGGGTGCTCAAGATGGGCGCTGATAACCTGTATCGGCAGAACGTCGAGAAGGCGGCGAAGATATACCAGGCCATTGATTCCAGCGGCGGGTACTACAAGGGCACGGCCGTGAAGGAATGCCGATCCGACATGAACATCACATGGCGCATGCCCAGCGAGGAGCTGGAAGCCAAGTTCATCGCGGAGGCCTCGAAGGCCAAACTGAAAGGGCTCAAGGGGCACCGCTCTGTCGGCGGCCTGCGCGCTTCGATCTACAACGCCTTCCCGTTGGACGGCATCGACGCCCTTGTCTCCTTCATGAAGGAGTTCCAGAAGAAGAACGGGTAGCAGAGGAACGGGAGAGCGGGGGAATTGTCCGAAGGATGGGTAGGGTCAAGGCGCTGCCTTGACCTCTGCTTCACGGTGAGAGGACGAGGCAGCGCCTCGTCCCTACCAACTGGAAGACGTTTTCCTCGGCTAAGTGATGCTGAGAGTGAAGCAGCCGAGACCGAGGTTTGGCTTGAACTAGCGGAGAGGTGTGGTTACCTTCAGTCCAGCAAGCGGTCCGAGTTGACTGATCGCTATGAGAAGATTGCGGCGCAACTGACCAACATGGTGAACGGTGCTGACAAGTGGGTCCTTCTGCCGCATGCATCTTCAGACGGCGATACGTTGGCTAGTTGACACGCCGATACGTCTTACGCGCCTGTAGCTCAATTGGATAGAGTGTCGGCCTCCGAAGCCGAAGGTTCCGAGTTCAATTCTCGGCAGGCGCATTCCTCAGGAAACATGTCTGCTGTCCCCTTGTCTCATCGGGAGAAACAGCGGGTCGACTTTTGCCATGGAATCGACAACTATCTGACAGTTCTGCTTTCGGGTAGAGATCTGAGGCGTCATGTTGAAAGTACACATACCGGGTCGCGGTGTCCTCGGTCTTCGCACGCTGGTGACTGACTACAACGGCACGCTGGCGTGCGACGGCACCCTGATCCCGGAGTTGATCCCGTTGATTCGGGCCCTGGCGGCGGACCTTGAGATCCATGTTGTGACGGCCGATACCTTCGGGCTCGCGGCCGCAAACCTTGGCCCGCTTCCCGTGAAACTGAGCATCCTTTCGCCAAGTCGTCAGGACCGGGCAAAGGCTGCCTATGTCCGACGACTTGGTGCCGGTTCCACGATCTGCCTGGGTAACGGCCGGAACGACAGGCTTATGTTGAAGGCGGCTGCGCTCGGGATCTGCATCATGGAAGCCGAAGGGACCAGTGTCCAGGCCCTGCAGGCAGCTGATATCGTCTGCCGATCAGCTGTCGAGGCCCTCAACCTGTTGCTTCATCCGAAACGCCTTGTCGCCACGCTCAGGACATAAGACACGTGACTCGGGGAAACGCAAACAGATTGCGGGTATTGATCATCGGCCGGCACCCCACCGTGATGCGGCGTGCCCTTGCCAGCTTGCGGCAATTGCCGATCCTGGTGGATGGAGCGATCGGCGGGGCGGAGGCGATCACGTGTCTCAAGCGGAAACGGTATGACGTGGTGTCTGTCGGAGGCCGCATCGGCCCGGCAGCGCGAACCCGCATATCGCGGATACTGCTGGCACGGATGCCGGAGGCCCAAATCCTTGAGGTGCCACGGCGAGATTCGGATTCCATCCGGCTTCCGGTCAGGCCGACGATCCGGATCGATGGCCCGGACGATCTCGCTGGAGTCCTGTCCAGGCTCACAAAGCAGGCCGAAAGACGCCGGCAACCTTGGTATGTCTACATCCTGGAGTGTGCCGACAAGTCGCTCTACGTGGGTGTTACGCCGGATCTTGCCAGGCGGGAGAAGAAACACAACGCGGGCAAGGCATCGCGGTACACAAGGGCCCGGCTTCCCGTGAGGATCGTCTTTGCCGAGAAGCTCTCCGACCAGTCTTCGGCCCTCAAACGTGAGGCCGAACTCAAGGGTTGGCGACGCGAGAAGAAGATCGCGCTTGTCACCTCAGGGCGGGACTGTCTCCGACCCTGATAAGCTGGACTCATATGGAAAGATACGCGGCCCAGTTGCAGAAGCGGATCTCGCGGCAGCGGGAGTTTCATAAGTCGCGCGCTGCTGGCGACCTGCTTGTTTATATCAACGGGGGAGCATGCCCCAGTCTCGAATCGTTTCTCTGTAAACAACTGCACGAACGCGGCCAGACTGCAGCGCTTGTTCCGGCTGCCGTCAAGTCTGCCGTACAGGAGTACGTTGCCTCGCTCCGTACATCATATGACCGGTTCTATGCAATCGATGACGACAGTGTTCCGTGCGCTATCGTGTACTGGGGGATTGGGGGGATCACGGCGGCCATGGTCGGGCAAGACCCTGCGCACGACGGCACTACCAGCTGGCTTGAACCGAACCTGTCCTGGGAGGAGACGGCCAACCTGTCGTTCGACCCGGCCAACAGATGGATCCGGTTCGCGCGCGATGTGAACCAGGCACTTTGGGACTGTTGGGAAGAGGACTACCTGGTGCTTCCATACCTGCACCGTTCCCCGCTTGATGCGGCGAACGGCATCCGCGGCACGGACCTGTTCATGGATATGTACCTCGAACCGGACCGGGTCAAGATGCTGACGGACTGGTGTGCCGACTGGTCGATAGCGGTCGAACGGTTGCTGAAAAAGGAAGTACCGCGGCCAGTCGGGTGGGGCGTGGGTGTGTGGGGAACGTGGTTGCCCGACGATGCAGTTTTTGTGAATGGCGACCCCGTGGGACTTATCAGCCGCGAGCTGGCCGAGAGGTTCGATAGGCCTGGCAACGAGAAGCTCTTTGCCAATACCGGTGGAGGGTTCTTTCATAATCACACTATCGGCCTGTACCAGGTGGGTCTGGTAAGTTCCTACAAGGGGGCGTTGGCACAGTGGTTCGTGGACGACCCCCGTCAACCATCGTTCGAGTCAGCCTTGCTCGACATGCCGGAACTCAGGGAACAGATCCTGGCCGCCTCGCTGCAGTGTCCCGTGGCCGGCAATGTGTCCTGCGAGCGTTTCGATGAAGTGCTGGACATTGTGAGGCACGGACGATTCATTTTGTCGGTGCGATGTCCCGAAGAAACGGCCGGTAGAGATGTTGTCCGGAAGATCAGGCCGTAGAAGTCTCAATAGGGGGTACAGATATGAACAAACACAAACGGACCCGGGGGATGCAACCGATACCCGGCCACCTGCCGAAGAAGCTGAGCATCGACTGCTGGATCTGGAGTTGGATCGTTGCGGCGACGCCCGGCGAACCATACGACGATATTGAGCGGTGTGTCCTGGAGGTCAGGGAGCGCGGATTCAATGCTGTCCGCGTTGATGCCGGGCTGAACTGGGCGTTCAGGCTGGATGGCCGGCCTCGCGGCCCAATGGAGTTTCGTTCGTGGATTGCGGGCTACGGCGAGAACTTCTCCTCGGTAAACGCACGAGGAGGGGGTCGCTTTGATGTCCTGGAGAGGTTGCTGCACCTGTTCGAGCTGGCCCGGAAACACGGCATATGGGTCATCCTGACGAGTTGGGAGTATCAGGACAGCTCCTGGTTTGTAGCTGACCCGGGCATTCGGGCAGAAGTGTATTCAATTCCCGAGGCGCGCCGGTTCATGCATATGGCGGAACAGCATGACCGCCTTCTCAACATCCTGGAGTCAAAGGGGCTGGCACAGTGCGTGGCATTTGTGGAAGTGCACAACGAGCCCGAGTACAGCGATTTTCCGAAAGGGCCGGAGCACAAGAGCCTGCATGAGGAAGCCGTGGCGATGCTCCGTGCCCGGCATCCGGATGTCCTGGTCAGCGGGGACTTTGCGGCGCATGACTATCCGAATATCCCGCACAACGTACAGGTCTTTGACCAGCACATCTACGCGGGCGCCAATTGGTACTTCCAGGATCTTTACGGGCAGACGGTCCTGTCCAGGGAATTCGATCCTCACGATCCACGATTGTTGGAGCCGCTACGCAGAGTGCTGAAGGACGAACTGGTTCCATGGGATGACTTCATGAAACCGGCAGCCAATGTCCGGCAGTTCTGGCGTCCGATCATGTGGCTGTTCGAGAATATCGACAATGCGAAGTGGGATGCCTGGGTGGCGGAAAGATTTCCTGCATGGGAGGACCGTATCCGGGCGGAAGCACGAAAACGGTTTTCGGAAGATGCGGCGGAAGCGCAGCGCCTGGGGCTGCCGCTTGTACTGGATGAAGGCGGTTTCTTCTATCCGCCAAGGCTTTCCAGGTTCGAGTTGTCGCCTCCGGCTTTGTCCGTGATGGACCTCTTTACCGACCTGGCCATCGAGCATGGTTACTGGGGCTACATGCCGGGAACATACTGCGGCCCTGAGCATCTCGTCTGGCACGAGAACCCGGAGTGGTTGCGTCGGACCAATGAACGATTCCAGCAGGGGCGGACTGGGGCGTGTTAAGAAGTGCTATGGCCGTCTTCTCCTTGTAGTCGCCCCGCCCGCCTGCAGCGCGATGCGCAGCATCCCTCGCGTGCCGTGTTGCTGTCCTCTTCCCAAATCGAGCCTGTAGGGTGAGCCGAGGATTGTTGCTTCGGGGCGTAATGAGTGCCATCATAGTCCCGTACGGCTCGGTGTACATACAAGGAGAACCACAATGGGAGACACGGGTAAGAAGGACAAAGACAAGAGCCGAAAGCAGAAACTGGAAAAAGCGGCGCAGGACGCGAAGAAGAAGCAGGAACAGAAGGCATCGCAACAGAAGGTCCTGTAGCCGGTTACAGGCGAAACCTGACAGCGGGATATTGGCGGCGGTTTTGAGGCCATTGCCTTCAGCGGTGATCAATGCCGTTGTTGTGTGAGGCGGCTGTCGCATCGAACTCTATGTGTCCGGGACCCGTGCAGCGAGTTCCCGCGGGGCTCACAATTTGCATCCCATCCCCGATTGCGCTAACATTAAAACCCGATGTACGAGTTCGCCCAACACAACGTGGCGCGGCGACGGTGTTTCCGGGTCGCCGGTGGTTTGGGATGGCTGGTCGCACTGTTTCTCGCATGGCATCCGTGCCGGGTATTCGGAACCCAATGGTACGTGTCCACCAATGGAACTGGCGGGGCCGGCACCAACTGGGTTACGGCGTTCACGAACGTACAGCGGGCACTTAATGCCGCTGTGGCACTGGACGAGGTCGTCATTGCCGGGCACACGTTCCAGTCATCTGCCACCCTCAGCTGGACCAGCAGGACATCGCATGTGACGGTGCGCGGCGGCTATGCGGCAACCAACCTGGCTGCGCAGCCCGGCACACGTGATCCCGGCGTCTGGCCTACCGTTTTCCGGAAGACCGCGACCGGCCGTGTTCTGTGGATGCGGGGCGTGACCAACGGTACGCTCGATGGTGTTACGTTGACCGGCGGTGACGCCACCGTGGATGGTGGCGGGCTCTATGCTGAATCATCCACCGGCATGGTCCTGAAAACTTGCACTTTCACCGGGAACCGTACGACGGCACATGGCGGGGCTTTTGCCCTCTACGCATCCTGGTGCACTGGCTCCAACTGTATCTTCAGGGCCAACACGGCTAACAACTTTGGCGGGGCGGGTTACGTCTACAACAATGCGGGTCTCTACGTGATCGATTCCGTTGTCCGGGACAACGGTGCCGCGGCGTACGGTTCGGCGCTCATGAACTACGGCGTCCTCCGCCTGCGGAACTGCCTTGTTGTGAACAACGGGGCCAACGGTGAGGCGGCGTTGTCGCTCTACGGCGGCATGGTCCAGCTTACGGGCTGCATCATTGCGCACAACGGCCGCGCGGGAATCTACAACAATGGCGCCGCACTGACCCTGACCAACTGTATTGCCTGGGACAACGTGGACGACCTGGCCGGTACGCCACCCGCGCGGTTGGTGGCATGCGACGTGGAAGACGGGAACGGGCAGGGGATCAACGGCTGCATCAGCGTACCACCGTTGTTCCAGTCGGGCTACTACCTGGCAACGAATAGTCCATGCGTCAATGCCGGCACCAACAACGCGGCGGACTGGGGCGTGGCCGGCCTGACCACGCGGGCGGACGGCATCGCCGACGGCGGACGAGTGGATATCGGGTACCATCATTCCGTCGCGTTCGCGTCGGCGTGGGCACATGTTTACGTGGCAACAAATGGGCATGACACTCTCAACAATGGTACAAATCCCGCCTCACCGTTCAGGACGATTGGCAGGGCGCTGGCAGCGGCGAGAGACGGTACCCAGGTCCACGTGGGTGCTGGACGGTACACGAACGGCCTCGAAACCTTCCCGCTTCGCCTGTCCAACCGATGGGCTGTCCGTGTGCTGGGGGCGGGGCGACTGGCCACGCTGATCCATGCCGCCGGCGCGAACCAGAGCGTGTTGGTGGTGTCCAACTCGGCCCAGGCGGTCTTCAGCGGCCTGACGCTGAGCGGAGGGAACCGGACGGGAAGCGGGGGTTGTGGTGGCGGCGTATACTCCTTCCGCGGGGGCGGGTTGTTGCTTGCGGACTGTACGGTGGCCAGTAACAGGACGAGTTATGCCGGCGGCGGTATCTGCACGATCTACGGGAGTTGCTGGCTCTCCAACGTCCTTGTGAGTGCGAACTATTCCAGTGAACGCGGTGGCGGCATCTACGTGGATGAAGGCGGCGAGATCACGGCTGACCACTCCATCCTCACGGCAAACACGGTTTCCACCTACGGACGGGCCGTCATGAACTATGGTCCGGTCACATTGCGCAACACGCTTATCCATAACAACGGTGGCGGGGGCGATGCCGCATTCTGCCAATATGCCGGCACTACGCTTAAGCTTCTGAATTGCACGGTGGCCAACAATCCGCCGGTCGGGTTCTATCGCGTCAGCGGGACGATGATCCTGACCAACTGCATTGTCTGGGGCAACGGCAACGATTTCGACGGGCCGGTGACGTTGTCCTATTGCGACGTCGAAGATGGCGACAACGAGGGGGTCAACGGCTGTATCCGGGCGGAACCCCTGTTCCGGACCGGGTACTATCTTGCGACGAACAGCCCGTGTGTGAACGCGGGAACGAACACCGCGGCAGCGTGGGGACTGGCCGGACGTACAACGCGTGCCGACGGAATAGCGGACAGCGGGCGCGTGGACATGGGATACCACCAGTGGTCAGGGCAACCCCCCGCGTACGCACATATCTACGTGGCGACAACCGGGCATGACACGGTCAACAACGGCACCAATCCGGCATCACCGTTCCGTACCGTGGGCAAGGCACTGGCGACGGCGCGGGACGGTTCGCGGATCCACATAGGTGCCGGGCAGTTCACGAACGGGCTGGAGAGTTTCCCGCTCCGCATGGAGGGCCGGTGCGGGGTTGAGATGATCGGGACCGGTCGTACGGCGACCGTGATCAATGCCGCCGGTTCAAGCCGCGGTGTACTGGTTATATCCAACGCGGCGCAGACCATCCTGCGCGGTATTACACTGGCAAGGGGCAACGCGTCAGGTCACGGGGGCGGGATCTACGCAATCCGTGGCGGCGGCCTGTCGATCGCTGACTGTGCCGTAAGCAGCAATCAGTCTGCTGCGAACGCCGGCGGCATCAGCCTCTGGGGCACAGCATGCCGGGTTTCCAACTGTGTCATCACGGCCAATTACGGGAGCTGGGGCGGCGGCATCTACGTCAACGCGGATTCCGCCCTGACATGCGAAGACTCCCTGATGACCGTGAACAATGCAGGCGGGTATGGCCGTATCTGCATGAACTACGGGCCCACTCTATTTCACAACGTTCTCATGCAGGGGAATGGCGGCGAGGGCGAGGCGGCCTTCTCCAACTACGGGAACCAGCTCGTGATTCGGAACTGCACTCTGGTCAACAACGGACCCGTTGGAATAAGCCGTGGCGGCGGCGCTGTCACGGTCCTGAACTCCATTCTCTGGGACAACGGTGACGAAGTGGCCGGCAGTGGTATCAGCCTGCAGTACTCGGACATCGAGGATGGTGACACGGGGCCCGGCTGCATCAGCGCGAATCCTGCGTTCGACATGGAATTCTACCTCGCAACCAACAGTCCATGCGTAGACAGCGGGACCAATACGGCCGCCGCCTGGGGACTGGGGGGTCGAACAACCTGGCGGGTGGGAGGAACGGATACGGGCAGGGTCAACATGGGCTACCACTATGCCGGTGGGCTGAGCGTGACATATCCTGACCTCTACGTGGCCACCAACGGAGTTGACACTGGCAACATGGGAACCAACCCGGCGGCCCCGCTGCGCACAGTCGGCAAGGCGACATCACTGGCCCAGAGTGGAACGAGGATCCATGTGGCTGCGGGGCGGTACGACGTCACGAAGGAGAGTTTCCCCATCTTGCTCTCGGGCAAATCCGATGTCCAGGTCCTGGGAGCGGGCTGGGAAACCACGCAGATTGACGCATCGGGGTCGGGGAAGAGAGTGTGGTCCGTTGCGAATGCCGCGCATGCCGTTTTCGGGGGTTTGACAATCTCCGGTGGCGCGGCTTTGGATGACGGTGGCGGAATGCACATCTCCGGTTCCGGCGGTGTTCTCCTGCAGAGTTGCTCGGTCAGTTCCAACCAGGCGGTGAGCAAAGGCGGGGGCCTCTATCTGAAAGCAGCGACATGTGTAGCCTCCGGTTGTGTTTTCACCGTCAATGCAGGGAGCTGGGGCGGAGCGTTTCATGTGGCATCCGATGCATCGCTGCTTTGCCGCGAGTCTGTTGTGGACCGGAACACGGCGTCGAGCTACGGGCGCGTCTGCATGAATTACGGTCCGGCCGTCTTCCGGAATGCGCTCATCAAGGACAATACGGGATCAGGCGAGGCCGCGTTCTCGCAATACGGAAGCGGCCTCCAGCTCGAGAGCTGCACGGTGCTAAGCAACGGAACAGTGGGTATTCAGCGGAACGCTGGCACAGTCTCGGTGGCGAATTCGATCCTCTGGGCGAATGGCGACGATGTCATGGGTGCCGTCACCCTCCGTTACTCTGACATCGAGGACGGCGACAGCCCGGGTGTGAATGGCTGCCTGAGCGTGGATCCCGGGTTCGCGGACACGACGTACTGTCACCTCAAGGCGCGCGCCGGCTACTACCAGGGAGGATTCTTCTCAGGAGGCACGTGGGTCCACAGCTCAGTCACCAGCCCCCTGCTGGACATGGGCGACCCGACGGCGGACTATTCCCGTGAGCCGTTCTCGCACGGGGACAGGATCAATATTGGCTATGACGGAAATACGCCGGTAGCTTCCAGGAGTACCCTGGCTGGCACGTGGCTGATAGTCAGATGACCGTCGCTATGCCGGGAGCGATTCCGCGTAACGGATGGCTTCGTCGATATAGAACAGCCAGTTCTCTACCTCGTGCGGTGAAGGCGTTACGCTTTCCGCATATCCGGAACTTGGGCCGAGGATGAAACGCCGCCCGCGGCCCATTTCCAGGTTGGTATGAATCAGTTCGCGCAGCCGTTCCTTTGACGCTGTCATGAAATCGTGTGTTTCAATGCCGCCTTCCAGGCCCATTCGTGTACCCGCTGAACTGAAGGCCTGAGCGATCGTCATGTCGCCCATGGGTGGCGGCTCGATCGGATTCAGGACGTCAACACCCATTGCCACGAATCTTTGCAGAACCGGGCTCATCTTCCCGTGGCAATGCACCCAGACCTTGCCACCGGCTTCGTGGATCAGGTCAACGAGCGGCTTGTCGAGGGCCAGCACGTAGCGATCAAAGGCGGTAGGGGACATCAACGGGGGGATGCAGAGTTCCGGGCCTACCCATCCGAACACGCCGCGAATGCCGGCTACGATCGCGGCTTTCGCGTGTTCACGAATGCGGGCCGCAAAGGTCTGCATGGCTTCAAGCAGGAGATCGTCTGCTTCCATGCTCCACAGGGCGAAGTTCTCGGAACCGATCATCCGCTGTGTCGCATACATCGCGTGGTCGAGACCGAACATGGTGATGCCGCTGTCGCCGGCTGTCTTGTCGACCGCGCGGTAGTTGTCGGCGGAGAATGGACAGGGGGCATAGGGCAAGGACAGCAGCTTCCTGAGGTCAGCTGGCTCTTTCAGGAAGTACTCCTTGTGGTACCCCGGCTTCCTACGAGTGCTCTTGAGAAACACCTCCCTCAGGTCGCCCTGCGGAGTGTGGAGCGTACATACCTGGTTGACCCACTCGGGAGAGTCGGTGGGTTCGTCGTGCATCTCGCCAACCTTCTCCGAATTGGCGCCGGAGTAGATGTTGAACGAGGAACCCGCAGAGTGGAATAGGTCGGTTTTCTGGACTGCCAGTTTCCTGATTGGCAGGAAAGCTGGATCCGGGAGTTCTCCTGCGGGACTCGCGCCCCATATCTTGACTGCCGACCGGTCAGGTACGCGTCCCTCGAAAATGGCTGTCAGTCTTTCTCTTCGTGTCATCTTCATGGTGCATCCTCCAGTGAGATGGTGCCCGAAACAGTATCAGGTGATTGACGTTTCTCCACGGCCATGTCCCAGCCTGACCTTGGCGCGGAAACCGAGAGGACTGCCATCGCGATCCGTGACGCGCCGCTTTTCCGGGTTGAGAGTCAAATGATCGGTGCCGGATGGGGTGGTCACCTCGAAGACGCCTTCGCGCCAATCTGCCCAGCCGGCGGGCGCCAGGGAACGGATGGAGATCCGCGGCATATGGCCCTGCCACGGGAAGAGCACCGTGGCAAAACCCTGACAACCGGGGTGTAACTCCGGCATCCATGTCCGGGCACGAAGACAGTGCCATGATTTGAATGAGGGTGAATGCACGGTGGTGCGCGTTTCGCCCGGCAGGTAATCATCGGAGCGCTCCAGCCTGCGGACCCGTTCCGGCATTGCCCAGGTCAGCAGGCAGCCTGCTGACCTGTGGCCCGCGACGGCCTGTCCGGGTCCGAGCACGCGAAATGGCAGCGGCGAGTGCCAGACCTGTGCTGTTGCCCGGTTGAAGGACGACCCCGGTTCGCCTCGAACAGAATCCAGCACAAGGAGATAGCCGGGATCTTTCACAAACACTACTGTCCGGCGGACGATCAGGTCGGCGCTGTTGTGATGCGTGCGGTGCTCCTGTTGTGGCACCTGGCGATAGGCGCGGTGAAACGCCGAAAAGTAGTCGATATGCTTGTCGCTGTGCCAGTAGACATCCTCCCCCACCAGTGGGCGACAGTCGTAGACGAAAGTGTCCACCAGCAGCTGGTTGTGTGCCTGGTCCACGCGCCAGAGGACATCCATCGGGTTCTCATACATGCCGAAACGTGGGGCTTCCTCGAGCAGGATGCGGCCCCCGGCCCACAGGTTCATGCTCAGCAGGTCCTGGTGCGAATGCCAGCCGGCGTAGTCGCCGAACGTCAGGTTGGCGTAGGCGCTCTTGGGCGAACTACCGTTTCTCATGATGGCAAACCCGGACGGTTTCATCAGATAGGAGCGTGACCTGTCAACGCCGAGATCCCGGGGAGTTCCTTTCGGGAAGACTCCCGATGCGAGTGCGCGGTCAAATATGGCCGAATAGGGGCGCAGGCCCTCGTCGCCGAAACCGGGGCAGAAATCGTTGGGTCCCATGGTGAAAGAATAGTAGCGATAGGCGCGCCGGAGCCCGTTACGGAAGACGATCTCCCTGCCGTGTAATCCGCCGGTTCGGAGACCGAACCCGTAGACATGTGTAAGGCGTCCGATCGTATGCGCCGCGTACCCCCAGTTACGTTCGGCATGGCCGCCGTCTTTGAAGAACGAGCGGCTGAAATCCAGGGCCATATGGGACACGGCGCGGCGATCCCAGTCCGTCGCTTCGCGCCATTCCGGCAGGTGCCTGGCGGCAAAGAAGAGGCCGTAACAGCCGGCGGTAAAGATGTTGTGGACGATGTAGTGCTCGGACTTGGCCATGACAATGCGCGCAGCGCCAATCATGAGCTTGAGCGCCAGTTCGGCTGTACTTGCATCAAGACGGTCCAGCGACAGTAGCGCATGGTACGAGAGACACAATGTCATGAAGTGATTGTAGAGGCCAAGTTGTCCCCCGAGTGGATAGCGGTGGAAAACCCCGGTTGCGCGGTACGAATGGCAGCCGTGGATCATGCGTTCCAGCAGGTCGGTGGGCGCCTGTCTCCCGTCCTCAGCACATGCAGGGCCAGTCGCTGGCCCTGGTCGACAAGACACTCCAACGCGTGCCGTCTTTCGGCTTTGCCGTGTGCCTTGTCCAGGTCGAGTCGCAGCTTGCGGAATTCCACCGGGGTACATCCCGCGGCGGGGCCTGCATGCTCAAGTGCGAACGTGATCAGTTTGGAGGCAGTCGCCCGATGGTACAATCCGAGGGTCCTGTATGCGTCCCGCTTCCTGCCGGCTTTGCCAAGGCGGACAGCTGTGCGCAGGAATGATGAGGCGGGTTCGCTGTCGCCTATGCGGAGGCCGGCCCAGAATTCAGCTTCCGGCATGAGGAAGGCATCGACGTGTTTGTTTGTCATTCTGACGGCTCACCGTGGACGGTTCGCCCTACCTTTGCGGATGATCCTGGGTAGGGCGAGGCCTCCGGCCGAGCCGCTCCGTTCTGCCTATGTACTCAACCATGTCCACAGGGCGATTCCCGCCAGGGCGAGGCCGATGAGGAGCGATACTGCAGAGAGGATGCGGATCCCGACGCTGCTTCGATCAACGACCAGGAAATCCACCATGCGCTCAATTGTTGAAGGCTGAAGATACACTGTCCCGGCCCACACCAGCATCATGGCAAGAAGGATGAGAAGTCCGTTCACCAGCGGCTGGTCCAGCAGGACAACGCACAACACGGCGATCGCGCACAGGAAGAGCAGAACCGAGACCAGGGTCCCGACCTTTGTCACTGCGCGTGTCCACCAGAGGGCAACGTCCCGGAACGAACCCGGGTGGAAGAGGCCCCACAGGGATTTGATTACAGCCATGATGCCGATGGCGAGGAGGATGATCTCCGGCAGATGCTGAGTTGACACTTTTGCACCTCCTGCCTGTGGCCGCTCAGGCCTGTGGCGTCAGTTTGTTTTCGCAACGGATACAGACGCGGTCCCGCTTTCCGACTTCGGCCCCGCAGTGCGGGCATTTCGCGGAATCGGCGTGGGCCGGTTTCGGGGCCTGGGGCAGAGGCACGGGGACAAGCTCGATCTTGCGGGTGGTTCGAAGATCATCGAAAGGGGCCTTCTGGTGGGAGCTCCGTTCCGTGTTGCCCGGCACGATCATCTTCTTGTTGCAGTGGGGGCAGTCGATGGCTTTGCCGACGAGCTCGTGATAGTAGTCGCCGTCTATGGATATCTTGCCGTGACACGTGGGGCACAGCATCTTTACCTGCGATTGCATGAGGGCCGCATTAAATACGATGCAATGGGAATGGGCAAGCTAAACCGCGGGGGCCTAAGAAGGGATGAGGGATGAATCGTGAAACCTGAATCTCGAACGAACGGAATAATCTCACGCCAGGGTGCGACGCTGCTACTTGCGTGCTTTGACGCGGAAGAAACGGAACCGGGATGAAGCGGTATTCACAGTGTACGAATTGAGAGGCGGGCTGGCAGGGATGTTGTCCTCCAGCAGGAACCAGCCGTTTGAGCCGGTCGGCAGGTTCGTGCTCCAGGATACCGTGTAGACCCGGTCGTTCGTGCTGGGCCACGTGAATACCATGAGATTGGTGGATGCCATGTTGTTGTCAATGACCCGAAACACGGAATTGCTGTCCCATGGGTCGGTTCCGGTGAGCCACTCGGCCCAGTTGGAATAGTCATCCACGTCATTGTCGGCATCCCTCACTGCGTTCGTCGGACCGCCAAAATACTGTGTTTCCCAATCGTCAGGTAATCCGTCGCCGTCGGTGTCCGTCGCACGGATCTGGCAGGTGAGCAGGATGGTCCCGGTGCCGCTGATGTTTGTCAGGGTTACTGAACTGCCGGCGGACAGGATCTTGTTTGTCGGTATCGCAGTGCCATTGAACCAGGCGCGGTAATCGTGGTTGGTGGCGATGGCAGGGAGCCCGGCAAACGTGTAGGTTCCCGAGCCTGCTGCATCCGCGTTGAGTTCGGCAACAAACCCGTTGGTCAACGAGGTCAGCGCCACCGAGACCGCGCGGGAGGCCGAGAAAAGCCCCTGCGCGCTCTTCCGGAGCTGGCGGCCCTCCACCAGGCTGAATCCCGTCACCGTGCCCTTCTCACGCACCACAGACAATCTCGCGTCGGACTGGACCGGCCCGGCAGGTTGGAGCGTGCCCGGAACAGCAGCCACGATCCAGTTGGTGCTGCCCGCATTAGAATCCACGGCTATGGCTGCCGCCACGCCGTTTGAGCCGATTGCCGTGACGGTAAGGCCCGTGGAACCGGACATGCGCGGATGTGCCAGCGTAAGGAAGATCGAACTTGCGACACTGCTGATTCGTGATTCGATGCACTGGATCACGTGCTCGTTTTCCTCGCCCCATGCCGAGACGTAGTAACCGTTGGTCAGGTCAAGGTTCAGGTTATCCGTGGCGGTAACGTGCAGGTCCAGCACGACACTGTTGGTGGTCCATTGCACGTGCTGTCTTGCGGTTGTGTCCGTGACAACGGCACGCGTGCCCAGCACGTGCCAGGCGACTTCATGGGCGGCCGCTACGCTGCCGCGGATATCGTCGGTTACGATGAACAGTGACTCGTCGAGCATTGCTGTGGTGCGTGTGACAAGCGAGGCGGTTCCATAGTTGGTTACCGACAGCGTGGCCGCATCCATGAACCTGTTCACGCGGTTGCTTTCCGTGTGGCTGTCGAGCGTGTTGTACGGCGTGATTCGGGCGGAATTGGTCACATACGGGGAAGTCCCGTTGACGAGCGGGATATTCTTGGAATGCGGGTCGAGGTAGTAATTGCGGTGTGTCGACTGCGTGGCCCTGGGGCCACCGCTGCTGGCCGGGACCAGCATCTGGCCGAAGCCGGAGATTGTCAGGTCCAGCGTATTCTGGGACGCATGGCGGTCTGAGTTCGTTCCGTAACCGACGTAGTCGGGAGCGCAGAAGACGGTGGCCTGGATAGATGAGGACGTCCAGTCTTCGCGCAAAACGATGGTGTTCGCCTGATTGGTCAGGAACTGGCTCGGTGAATACGGTGGCTGGACGGCTGCGCGTTCACCATCATTCACGATGAACTGGTGGACTTCGGGGATCTGTTGCACGAGGTAGTTATCGCCATAGCGGGTGCTGTTCTGCCATGCCCACAGCATGTACGGGCCGATGTCGCTGTAGGCCCGTGCCAGAACGTCGAACGGGAACACCATGGAGATGCCTTCTTCGAAAGGAGCGAACTGGCCGTTCGGCTGGCGGGAACGGATGGCATATTCGCAATAGGGCTTGAGATCGTCGAACCAGTCGATGCCGGCCATGTTCTTCACCTGCCACGCCGCTGACACGAGGTTGTTCAGTGAGTAGTTGACGTAGTGTGAACTCTCCTTGTGCCAGCCGCCGTCGGTGCTCTTTTCGAGAAGTGACCGGTTGATCCAGGCAAGGCCCTTGTTGAACCATGTTGCGGCATCGCCGTCGGCTGCCATGATCAAGCCGCAGGTCATGAGCGCGGAACCGGCCTTGATGCCCCAGTTGTCATTCGTGTGGCCCTTGATGGAGAGGGGTACATAGCCGGTCATATTCAGGTCGTTCTGAAGTGCGTTCGCCCACTGTTTGATGCGGGCGCGGATAGCGGCGTTGGCGCCCGGCAATTCTGAGGTTCCGCGCAGCATATCATATGCTTCTGCCATGGACTGGAGCCGGCCGCAATCCTGGAGAATATTGGGCTTGTCGGCCGGGGGAGAGAGAGGATTCGTCCATGGCGTTCTGCTGCCAATCCGGCAAAGGGCCTGGGTGGCGGCAGATGCGTAGGTGGCATAGGGACCACTGGAGGGGGTCTTTCCGAGCTGGTGAAGAAAGGCCGCGGCCTTGGCAAACTTGGAGAGGGTGTCGTCGTTGGTGGACGATCCGATGCCGGCAAGCTGGGTGTCTACGTAGGACTTGAATGTCCCATAGTAGCTGGAATAGAAGGGATTCGTGATCCGGTTTGTGAGGGTCGGGATGTCGGAGGACTTAAACCAGCAGGTGGGAGCATTGGACTCTGTTGTGGGGCGGGAGAAAGAATCCACCTGTATGGCGGCGGGGCAAAAGGGGACCAGTCCCAGGACAAGGATGGAGGTCAGGACAATCCGCCGGATTCCGTAAGCCATGTTCGGCATGATACCGGACCACTAGTGGGGGGTCAAATCATGGGATGAGGTATGGCGAGAGTCGCCGAACGGTGGTTCGGCTCCTACAGCCGGAGTCAATGGGAGGCCGGTGCAGGAGCCGCACCACGTGCGGCGATAGATAAAGAGTCGCCAACGTTACGCTCTCAGATGTTTCACCAGCCACGGGATGGATTTCAGGCCGTTCCACCGGTGTTCGCCTTCGAAGACATCCCAGGCGAGCAGGTCCTTCACACCGAGGAGTTTGTATGCGCGGCGGGTGATCTTTACCTGTGAGTCCACGTTCTTCAGACCGTTCGCCCCGTTCAGCGGATCGCGTGTGCCGGTCTCAATCAGCAGCGGATTGGGAGCGATCAGCGCCGCGATGTCGCCCATGTCGGCATACTCGTAAAGATGCGGCACGTAGTTGCACGAACAGTTCCCGTGCAGATCCAACAGGGAATCCCGGTATCCATAGAAATACCCGCTGATCACCGCGCACCGGATCCGGGTATCCAGAGCGGAGGCCCACAGTGTCTGGAGCCCACCGCCCGACAGGCCGGCACAACCCAGCCGGCCTGGGACGCAGTCCTTGCGGGTTTCGACGTAGTCTGCGAGGCGGTGCAGGTCCCACGCCCACATGCCGGCGACGGTCTGGCCGAGCGGGTAGCCCATGTTGTTGAGCCACTGGCAGGAGGAGTTAAGGATATTTCCCTTCGCCAGTGTTTCCTGCCGTTCGCCGAACCCGCGTGCGTCCGGGCAGAAAGCGATCAGGCCTGCGCGAGCGAACTGTATTCCGTAGTCGTAGTTGTGCTGGGTAATTGTCGAATCGAGATCCTTGTTGTCGCGGCAGCCGGTGACCGCCAGTTTGCCGCCGCTGCAGTGTCCGTGCGGCGCGAGTACTGCGGGATAGGGCGGCTTTCCCTTGCGGGGGATCATCACGTAGAACGGCATCCACACGTCCGGCTCGGTCTGGATTTCCACGCGCTGGCGCACGTAGTCGTCAAATGTCTTTTCCTCCGTGATCCTGGGTTTCAGCGGCGCATGGTTCATCGTGTCGTAGCCGGTCAGTTCCTTCAGCTTGGCCAGGGTCTTCCTGCGCCATGCCTGGTATTCGGACCTGGATCCGGCCTTGAACGCCAGTTTTCTACCGACGCGGTCCCAGCGCGCGTGCATGTAGGGGACGACGGAGAAACGCAGGTCGGAACGTGTTTCCTGTGCGCTCATGGAAAGACCTCCAGTGGTGATGTGCTCAAATGCGCGCATGGTGGGGCGCGACAGCGGGAAAAGCAAGCAGGAGGTTATGTGCATCGCGATTGACATGGTTCCGGCGGTCTGGAAGATTGCGCCCATATGAAACGCGGGCAATTCGTGTCGCTGTTCGGCAGCAGCCTGCCGGTCGTACGTTCGGCCGGCATGATGCAGTTCGACCCGGTCTGGGCCAGCAAACGGCACCTCTCCAGCGGCATGGAGATAATGCATATTACCAGGGGGCAGATTGCCCTTGAGATGACAGGTGGTCCCTTCGAGGCCGGGCCCGGTGACACGCTTCTTGTCCCTCCCAGCACCAGGCACAGGGATTACTTTGACCCTGAGCACCCGCTCGAGATGTTTCACTGTTCCATAGTGTGGAAAGCGGCCGCGCAGTACTGCCGGAAGGTGAAGAACGGGCTGCTCCTTGCACTGCAGCCGGAGATCAAAGCCCGGGTCGCGATCATGTTCGACCAGCTGCGTGCCGACTTCGCGGGGCTGTCAGATGTCGACCAGCTTGTTGTCCGGAGCCGTGTACTGACCATCCTGATGCTGATGCTGCGCGAGACGGCAGGGCGGATGGAGGCAGATAGCGATGGCGGGCCGGTGAGCCGCCACCAGCGATTGATGCAACAGGCGAAAACCCATGTTGAGCGAAACTATTCACGTGCCGTGACGCTTGACGACATTGCGGCTGCTTTGCGTGTCAGCCCTTACCACCTGTGCCATGTCTTCAGGGCGGAGAGCGAGTTCTCCCTATTTGCGTACCTTACGCAGGTGCGGATGGATAAGGCCCGGGTGTTGTTGCGCGATGGCAAGCTGAGTATCAAGGAGATTGCGCGTTCCGTCGGTTACGACAGCCAGAACTATTTTGCACGGGTATTCAGGAAGACGGTGGGGTGGACGCCGCGCGAGTATGCCGCGCGTAATCCGTGACGGCTTTGGGTCGTGGCTTCTTTGCGCGAGATTCCGGAAGTGCCACGCCAGGGTACAAAGAAGCAAAGGGATGCGAGGTAGACTGTGAAATTCAAACCTGACTGGGATGAGGCACAGGAAAGGCTGACTGCGCTGTGGAAAGGGCGGCCGATAGACCGGCCCTGTATCGGGATCCAGGCTCCGAGCGGGAAGAAGCCTGTTCCGCCCGTGCCGCCGGTTTCTGACGAAATGCGGTGGATGGACCCGGCGTGGAACGTACGGAACGCCCTGTGCCATCTGGAATCAACGTGGTGGGGAGGGGAGTCGGTCCCTTCGTACCTTCTCATGTGCGGCTGGGTGGTGTGTCTTGGCGGGGAACCCGGCTTTGCGCCAGGCACAATCTGGCACAAGCATATGGACGTGGACTTCAACGCTGAACCGCCGTTTGACTTCAACATGGAAGACCCGTGGTTTGTCCGGCACGAGGAGGCGTACCGCGCGCTTGCAGAGGCGGCCGGCTATGACGATTTCCTGGTGGGCCAACCGTGCATTCTTCCTGCCAACGACCTGCTTTCGATGCTGATGGGGACGGAGAATTTTCTCGTCGCGCTGTGCGAGCATCCAGACTGGATGAAGAGGGCTCTGGCAAAGGGGACCGCGGCGCAGATACACGCATTCAACTACCTGGCGGACTGCATAAAGGACAAGCACAGGTTCTGGTACGGGTGTCCCGGGTGGATGCCGTTCTGGGCGCCGGAACCTTTCTGGGCCACGCAGTCCGATGTTTCCTGCATGGTATCCCCGCAGATGTATGACGAGTTTATCCTGCCGGACGTAGAAGCAAACGGCAGGCGATATGGGAGTCTCTGGTACCACCTCGATGGCGGTGATGCCAAGCAGCATCTGCCGCGATTGTTGTCTATGCCGTACCTGCGTGTCCTTCAGTATACTCCGGCGCCGTGCGAGCCGCCGAACGGCCCGGCGCACATTGACTTCTACCGGAAGGTCCAGTCGGCCGGCAAGATCGTCCACATCCAGGTTGCGAAGGAGGACGTGGAGCCGCTTTGCAGGGCTCTTGATCCGTCCAGGCTGGTGCTCAGCACGTGGTGCAGCAGTATTGCTGAAGGCGAGGCCCTCCTTGAGTCGGCAAAACGATGGACGGCGTCGCGGGGGCGTGGAACATGACTTCGCGGGAAAGGGTACTGCGGGCGCTGGCTCATAAACGCACCGACCGGGCTCCTGCCGACTATTCCGCGCACGGAGAAGTCACGGACAGGCTCAGGCAGAAGCTCGGTTTGCCGGACTATGAATCGCTTCTGCAGGCGCTTGGTGTGGATATGCGGCGGATCTGGTGCAACTACGGCCAGCCGGATACGTCGGCACCGGGCGGCTACCAGCGCAACATGTGGGGCGTGCTGTCCCGCAAAGAGGATCCGGGCGACAATAAGCCGAACTGGATCAGCCCGTTCACGGAAGACACGACCGTTGACGATGTCCATGCACACCAGTGGCCGGACCCTGCCAGGCTTGACTACTCGGGAGTTCGGGCCGACTGTGACCAGTATGGCGGCATGTACGCGCTGTTCGGTGCGCCCTGGAGCCCTTTTTTCCACGAAGTCGGCTGGATGATCGGGCAGGAGACATACTACATCTGGATGGGTACGAAGCCGGACGTTGTGGAGGCGATCATCAACCACGTGGTGGACTACGAAGTCGCAGCTACGCACCGGTTCTTTGAGACGGCTGGCGGGAAGATAGACATCGCATATTTCGGCAACGATTTCGGCACGCAGCGCGGGCTCTTCATCTCGCCGGCCATGTGGCAACAGTTCATGCGACCTTCCCTGAAACGTTTCTACGATGTGGCGCACGGCTACGGGTGCAAGGTCATGCAGCACTCCTGCGGGGCGGTGAGGGACCTGATCCCGATGTGGATCGAGGACGGGGTGGACATCCTGGACCCGTTACAGGTTCGCGCCGACGGAATGTCGCTCGACGGACTGGTCCGCGATTTCGGGCCAACGTTGAGTTTCCACGGCGGCGTGGATACGCAACACACGCTGCCATACGGGACGACCGGGGACGTGCGGGCGCAGGTACGAGGCTACCGCGATCTGTCCCGACGCAGCGGCGGCTACATCCTCTGCGGGAGCCAGGATTTCATAGCGGACATTCCGCCCGACAACATTCTTGCGATCTACGACGAGAATCAGCGGATCGGGTAGGCCTGCTGGAACGGGCGTGACGGCAGAGCCGCCCGCCTGCAGCGCTGTGCCTGCCCCGACCTCCGGGAGTCGGGGCGGGCAGGGAGCTCTGCCCTCCATGACCGGCGTCGTGACGTATGTGGTGGGACATGAAGGGCAGGTTTCCACATCTGCCGCTGTCGTTCCTTTGGCGCCCGGAACCTTTGATTGACCTCGGCGCAAGTTGCCTTCTATGATTGACTCCCGTGTCGGGAAACCACCAATCACTTACATCGGTAACTGCGGGAGACTAATATGGGCGGATTCTTCGGTGTTGTGTCGCGTAAGGACTGCGTTAACGATCTGTTTTTCGGTACGGACTACCACTCGCACCTCGGCACGCGGCGCGGTGGCCTGGCGGTACGGTCGGCCGACGGGTTCCGGCGGTTCATCCACGACATCACCAACAGCCAGTTCAGGTCGAAGTTTGAGGATGACCTCGGCAAGCTGAGCGGCACGAGCGGGATAGGCATCATAAGCGACTACGAAGATCAGCCGCTGATCATCGGATCCCATCTCGGTACCTACGCGGTCGTCACGGTCGGTGTGATCAAGAACCTGGAAGCTCTTTCCGCAAAGGCATTCAGCAAGCGGACGACCCATTTCTCCGAGATGAGCGGCAACGAAGTGAATCCCACTGAACTTGTGGCGACTCTCATCAACCAGGAGGCGACTTTCGAGGACGGGATCCGTAATGCCCAGATGGCCATCGAGGGATCCTGTTCCATACTGCTGCTGACGAACAAGGGTCTGTTCGCTGCGAGAGACCGGTTCGGCCGTACGCCTGTCATCCTTGGTCGCAAGGACGGTTCAACGGCGGTCACCATGGAGACCACGGCGTTCCCGAACATGGATTTCGAAATGTTCAAGGAGCTGGGACCAGGCGAGATTGTCCGGATAAGTGACGACGGGGTCGATACGCGGAAGGCGGCCCTCGACCGTCTCCAGATTTGTGCGTTCCTCTGGGTCTACTACGGGTATCCGTCATCCTCATACGAGGGCATCAACGTGGAAGCGGCCCGGAACAGGTGCGGTGCGGCCCTTGCCAGGCGTGACAAGGTCAAGGTTGACCTTGCGGCGGGCATACCGGATTCGGGCACGGCCCATGCGGTGGGGTACGCGAACGAGGCCAGGGTTCCGTTCCAGCGGCCATTTGTAAAGTATACGCCTACCTGGCCCAGGAGTTTCATGCCGCAGGACCAGACTATCCGGGATCTTGTAGCGAGGATGAAGCTAATCCCGATTCAGGATATGATCGAAGGCAAGAAGCTGCTTTTCTGTGAAGACTCGATCGTGCGTGGCACACAGTTGAAGGATATCATTCAGCGGTTGTATGACATGGGGGCGAAGGAAGTGCACATGCGGCCGGCCTGTCCGCCCCTGGTTTTCGGATGCAAGTTCCTCAACTTCTCCCGGTCCAAGTCGGAACTGGACCTGGCCGGCAGGAAGGGAATAGAGGAGCTCGAAGGGCGTCACGACCAGCACCTGGCGGAGTACGCAAATCCGGACAGTGAGCGACACTGTGCGATGGTGGAACGCATCCGCAAGCGGCTCAACCTTACCACCCTGCAATACCAGCGGCTGGACGACCTGGTTGAGGCCATTGGCCTGCCGAAGTGTAAGCTCTGCACCTACTGCTGGGACGGGGCGGAATAGGCGTCTTGTTGTCGTGCTGTTGGGCATGCGATTGCATGGCGGTGTCAGATGATCGAATTCATAAAGCTGTGGAATCAGCGCATCAATGACCTGGTGTGGGGTCCGCCCATGCTGGTCATCCTTGTCGGGACCGGGATCTTTCTTACGATCAGGACCGGTTTTGTCCAGTTTGCGTGCCGCCGGGTATGGTCCGAGACTCTCGGCAAGATACGCGCGAAGAGTACAGCCGAAGGCGACGTGAGTCCCTTCCAGGCCATGACCGTTGCCATGGGTGGAACGGTTGGCGTCGGCAACATCGCCGGTGTTGCCACGGCGATTGCGATGGGTGGCCCGGGTGCGATCTTCTGGATGATGATGTCCGGCCTGGTCGGCATGGCCACCAAGTTCACCGAGGTGGTGCTGGGGGTGCACTACCGCAGGCGGAATCCCGGCGAGCCGATGATGGGCGGGCCGATGATGTACATCCGCCGCGGGTTGGGTCCCCGATGGAAGTGGCTGGCGATCGTATTCTGCCTTTTCGGGGCGCTTGCAGCATTTGGCATCGGCAACATGGTCCAGGCCAATGCCGTGGCCGAAGGCGCTACGCATTTCGGAATTCCGCGATGGGTATCAGGGTTGGTGCTGCTGGTCGCGGTTGGGTTGGTGACCATAGGCGGGGTGAAGAGGATAGCGCAGGTGGCATCCTTCTGTGTCCCTTTCATGTGCGGGATGTATCTCCTGGCGTCCCTTGTTGTGTTAGTAGTCCATGTGGCTGATATCCCGGCCGTGGTGGCGATGATAGTCCGGTACGCGTTCACGCCCACCGCGGCCGTCGGGGGCTTTGCCGGCGTTTCGGTCCGGATGGCAATCCGTTACGGGCTTGCCCGGGGCGTATTCAGCAATGAAGCCGGACTCGGAAGCGCCCCGATGGCGCACGCAACAGCTTCGGTTGACCATCCCGTCAAGCAGGGCTTCTGGGGAGTTTTCGAGGTATTCTTTGACACGATAGTCGTATGTTTTGCCACGGGACTGGTCATTCTTCTTTCCGGCGTGTGGTCCAACGGCGAATCGGGCGCAACGCTCACGATGTCGGCCTTCGGCACTCTGTTCGGGCGCAAGCCGGGTGCCCTGCTGGTGGTTCTATCAATGATTCTCACCGCGTACGACACTTTGCTGGCATGGTGTTTCTACGGTGAGACCTGCGCGGCCTACCTGGTGGGGCATGGCCGGGTAACGCGCATCGTGTACCGTGTGATATGGCTTCCCTTCACCATGCTGGGCGCACTGGGACAGCTGGAGATGATCTGGGGCATTGCCGACACACTTAACGGGCTGATGGCCATACCAAACATTATCGCAATACTTGCGCTGAGCGGGGTCATGGTCCGGCTGACGCGAGGGTTCTTCAAAGGGGAGCCCTACGTGCCGCCTTCCGATCCAGTGTGAAGCAGACGTGGGACGGAACGAACGTCCCTGCCTTTTGTGCGTCCATTCATTTGACAATTCTCCATCGGTGGTATCACACTACGAACGGTATGGAGGACACAACGTCTTGCCACGGTTCAGCAGATTGAAAGGAACCTGCCATGGAATTCATACTCATCCTGACGTTCGTCCTCCTCGTTATGCTGTATGTCAGGACTGGCAGGGTCCGGAAAAAGGTAGACGAGCTGTTTCGTGAGCAACAGCGGTTCGGCATGCGGCTTGATGGCCTGCGTGACATGATGCGCGGCACGGCAGCCGGTATAGCGCAAGCAGGCGAACCAGCCGAATCCCAGACACAGGCAGCGGCCAAACAGCCCGCGGTCCCGGTTGTGCCTCCGACACCAGAGCTTCTGCCTGACCGGAAGGTGTCTGCAGTTCCCGGCAGGACGGTGGTTGAACCGGTGGGGCCGCGCGTGATGCGGGCCACCGAACCCGTTGTCGTTGAGGAGCGCGGCAAACGTGAAAGGCTGTTACCGCCATCGGCTTTTGTGGAATCGGTCAGAGAGATTCTTGGCCGTATCTGGAACTGGATACTGGTGGGTGAGGAATTCCGGACAAAGGGCGTCACCACGGAATACGCTGTTGCCACTACGTGGCTGCTGCGGTTAGGAATTCTGGCCATTGTTATGTGTGCAGCGTACTTCCTCCGCTGGTCCATCCAGCGCGGGCTATTGGGGCCGGAAGCAAGGGTTGCCATCAGCCTCCTGGCCGGAATGGCAATGCTGTGGGGCGGCGTCCGGATCCTGGGGAAGAAGTACCATGTCATAGGCCAGGGCCTGCTGGGCGGTGGGCTGCTGGTGTTCTATTTCAGCATGTATTCAATGGGCCCCATGTACAAGATCGTCACTATTCCCGTGGCGTTCGCGCTGATGGTCGGTGTCACGGCAGCGGCGGGGGTGCTTGCGGTGCGCGTGGACTCACTTCTCGTGGCAGTCATCGGTATCGCAGGGGGGTTCCTGACGCCCGTGCTGTTCCGGACGCCTGTGCCTTACCTGCCGGGTTTCTATGGGTACCTGCTTCTGTTGAACGCGGGCATCCTTGGTATTGCGCTCTACAAGCAGTGGCGATTGCTGAACTACCTGGGGTTTGTTCTCACGTACGCGCTCTTTGCGGGGTCCTTGGATGTCTACAAGGGGCGCCCTGATTTTCCTGTGGCAATGGTATTTCTGTCGAGTTTCTTCGTCATTCAGTCCGCAGTGGTCTATCTCTACAACATCGTAAGGAAACGTTCGTGTTCACTGCTGGAGATACTCCACCTCGTGCTCAACGCTGCAATCTTTGCGGCGTTCGGCTACGGCCTTATCCACGACGCGTACGGCCGTCCGTACCCGGCCATCATGTCGCTCGCCCTAGCGGTCTTCTACGTCCTCCACGTGTACGCCTTTCTGCGCCGTCAGTACGTGGATCGGAATCTTCTCGTGGCATTGATCGCCCTGGCGGGCGTATTCAGCACGTGGACACTGCCACTTGTTCTGGAAAAGGAGTCACTGACGATTGCGCTTTCCCTGCTGGCGTTTGTGTTTCTGTGGCTGGGCGACTGTATGACCAGCAATTTCCTGCGGATGGCCGGGCACGGCGTGTATGCCGCGGTGTTCTACCGGTTGCTGGTGCTGGATATGCCCCGCAATTTCGATTTCCATCCTGCTGCAACCCTGCCGATGGCGGCATACTGGAAAGCCATGTCGGAGCGGCTATGGACATTCGGTGTTTCCATCGGCTCGATAGTGGCTGCTTTTCGCCTGATGTTACGGCGCAAGTCGCGTTCTGAACGGCTTGTGGCGGAGGCGAACGATACTTCGATGGTGTTGCCGGAGTCGGCTTCCAATGGCATCTTCTACTGGATGGCGGTTCTCCTGGTGTTCCTGTTCCTGCACCTGGAACTGAACACCATGTTCATGTATTTTATGCCCCTCCGGATGCCGGTCCTGACCCTCCTGTGGTGCGGCATGGCGCTCTACTTCTTCCGGCAGGTTGCGGGCGGAAGCTCGCTGCACCGTGTTGCCTCGTGGGCAATGTGCGTGTTTCTTATCGGGGCGTTGCTCAAGGTATTTGTTTTCGACCTGGCAGCCTGGCGGTTCAATGATCACTTTGTCTACAACATGGAGTACACGCTGTTTCTCGCTGCAATGCGGCTGCTGGATTTCGGTTTCATTATTGGCGCATTGCTTCTTGTGTGGTGGTGGGCCTGCGCAGGATCAGGGGGTGGCGTGCGTCCGGCGGTTTTCGGCTACACGGCATTGCTGCTTCTTTGCCTGTATGCCACGTTCGAAGTGAATACCTTGCTGTTCTGGAAACTGCGGCAATTCCAGAAGGGTGGGGTGTCTGTGCTGTGGGCCCTGTTTGCCATCGGGTTTATTGCCGGGGGCATCTGGAAGAACATCAAGCCACTGCGGTTGGTGGGACTGATGCTTTTTGCTGTCGTGGCGCTCAAGGTCTTCATGGTGGACCTGGCCGCGATGCCGATGATCTACCGGGTGGTGGCGTTCATGGTCATTGGAATTACGCTACTGCTGGGGTCTTTCGCTTACATCTATTCGAGCCGGAAATTCAGCACACTGGCATGAAGTTCGGGGAGGCGGTATGAAGAGCACGGTGTTTGCCTGGGTCCTGGTTGTCGCGCTGACGGGGACAATTCCCTGCGGCGCGCTTGAGAAACCACAGCGTTTCCCCTTTGCCAAGGCTCTGGTTACGGGCAAGGGCGCGACCAGCAGTATAGGCGCCTTTGAACTGGACGAACAGATGTGGGCTCTTCTCGATGCAAGGTTGAACAACATGCGGATTTTCGACGACCAGGGCTTGGAAATACCGTGCTTGGGACGTGTCCGGCAGGAACGTCGCGAGGTAGCCCAGGAGGTACAGGTCAACCTGAACACGCTGAAACTTGAAATCCTGAAAGGGAACAGGATGCGGGTTGACTACGGGACACCTGAGTCGGCGCCGGTTCCCGGCGTTTCCGCGCTTGTCATACATTCCGGATGCAGGGATTTCGAGAAGCATGTGACCGTCCTGGGCAGTTCAGACGGGGAGAAATGGGTGAACCTGGAGGAGGATTGCCCGATCTTCGACTACTCCCGGTTCATGGATGTGAGGAATTTCCGTGTGGATATCGGGAGCCCGGGCCAGTTCAGGTTCCTTCGCCTTGAGATCTCCAACATAACCGAATCAAAGCAGTCACCGTGGGTCAACATGATGCGTGAGACCAGGGGTGCGGAAACAGCGCGCGAAGCGCAGAACTACAGCCTTGTGAACGAGGATTTTCGAATCGATCGCGTCACGTTCCTGGAACGGCGTACCGTGTCTGTTGTCTCCAGGGATGTCTCGCGCGCGTACACCATCCGGAATCTCGCGGTTGAGCAGGATCAGGACCGACAGGCAACGCTGGTATCTTTCGAAACAGATAGGTGTCCCCTGCGGTCAATTGCCCTTCAGGTATCCTCGGGCAACTTCAGCCGTCCGGTGCGGGTTGAGGGAACCGACGATATGGGAGAGAAGCCTGCGTGGCAGACCGTGGCATCGGCCACAATCGCCAGGGTGTCAACCGGTGGTTATCGGCAGGAACAGACCGTCATTCCAACAGTGGCGGATACCCGCTGGTCACGATACCGGCTGAGTATCTTGAACCATGATAACCCACCCATAACCATCGACGGAGTCACGGTGACCGGCGCGGTGCACGAGGTATTATTCTTCCATGATCCCGACCGGTTGTATGAAGTGTACTATGGCGGCAAGGATGTTCCGGCGCCATCGTACGACATAGCCACTGTCCTGGGAGGCAAGGAGCAGGCAGGCGCCACTGCTTTTCTTCTGTGTCAACAGGAGCCGAATCCGACCTATGATCCCCGCCAGCCGCGCACATCCGGCGTGACGGGAAAACGCGTCATGGTGGTGGTCACCATTCTGGCCGCGGCCATGTTGATCTGGCTTGTAACCAAAGCAGCAAAACAGGTGAAGTTGCCATAGTCGTTCCTGTCTTCCGGCACCGGCCATAGCCGATCCTTTCGCCAGCCAGGCGCCTTAATCTTCGGGACAGTGGTATTCCTGAATAGTACAATAATCAACGGGAGTGCCCGTACCGGGTTGTTATTGAGTGGAGCGAATGCGATGCGTAACGTGATGCATAGCAGTGCCATAGCTGTGATAGCGCTCGTCGCATCCACGGCCTGTTTGCGGGCTGTTGACTACTACGTTGCCCTGAGCGGGACCGACACCAACACTGGCACAAGCTGGGGCACCGCGCTTCGAACCATAACCAACGCGGTGGCAAAGGCAACAGACGGTTCAACTATCCAGGTGTCCAATGGCACTCACCAGATAACTGCGCAGGTGCTGTTGGACAAGGCCGTGACATTGCGGGGGTTCAACGGTGCAGAGGTAACGATCATCGACTGTGACGTACCTGGTAGCACCACTCCACCGATTCGAATTACGCACCCCGGTGCGGTGCTGGAACGGTTGAAGATCACCGACTGTACAGAACTAACCTACAACAACTTTGGCCCCATCAATGCCACCGACGGAACGATTTGCAACTGTATTCTTACCGCAAACAATTGTGTCAGCAGCGGTGGCGGCTATGTCGGAGGAAACGCGTTTCTTTACAGTTGCATTATCACCGGTAACGTTGCGAATCACTACAACACCGGCATTGGCGCAGGCTTGCGGGTTGGCGGTGGTGTGGTCAGCAACTGCTATATCGCGAAGAACACGGCCGCCGACGGAGGTGGTGGTATCTACATGACAGGCGGTGTCGTGAAGCAATGCGTCATCAGCAACAACACCGCGATGCGGGCAGACGGGGGCGGAGCCAAGGGTGGAGGGGTATGGGTTGCCGGCGGCCGGCTTGAGAATTGCCTGGTCATCACTAATCGCCTTACCCCGCTGCTCAACACGGATGGAGGCGGCATCTATCAATCGGCCGGCCAGGTCGTCAACTGTACTGTGGTTGAGAATCGTCGCGCGCAGGGCGATTCAGGCTCCGGCCTTGCAATCACCGGTGGGTCTGTAACCAACTGTATCTTCTATTACAACAGTCCACAGTACCCGGCTAACAGTGACGAAAACGTGAAGAAAACAGGCGGCACCGTTTCGTTCTCATGCATGCAGCCGGTGGTGACCGGGACGAACAACACTGACGCTCCTCCGGATTTCGTGAACCGGGCGGCACGTGACTACCACCTGACATTCGGTTCCGCGGCCGTGGATACCGGCACGAACCTGGCAGGTATCGTAACGGACCTTGACTCGGCTCCACGTCCTGTAGACGGAGATGGGGACAGCGTTCCCATCCATGACATGGGCTGCTTCGAGCGCGCGGCCGGGGGGAGCGTGTTCGAATGCAATTTCTCCGGGACCCCGCGGATGGCAACAAACATGATAACGACCGTCTTCACAGCGAATGTTGTCGGGCCAGGCACGAGTACGGTGACGTATTGCTGGGACTGGACGAACGACAATACGAATGAACTGGTTGGCACGGAGTACCGTGTGGTTACAAATATCTACCCGCAGCCCGGTAACTACACGGTAAGGCTGACATGCACAAACGCCGTTGGGACCACTGCGACAAAGACGAAGAGCCAGTACCTGAAGGTGTGGACGACCGTGGCATACGTGTCATATGACGGTTACAATCGGGCGCCGTATCACACGTGGGATCTGGCAGCCACAAGCGTGGTCAGGGCCGTGAGGGAAGTGGCGCCTGGTGGAGCTGTATGGGTTTCCAACGGGACGTATGTTGTCACTGCCGCCATCAACCTGGACAAGGCCATATCGATCCGCGGCTTCTACGGCGCCTCAAACACGATCCTGTCGAGCACAGGACCGCAGATATTCGTGATAGACAACCCCAACGTGTTGATCGATGGTTTCAAGCTCCGGGGTAGTGTGATGAGTTACGGTTACTATGGCACGATCCAGATGAACGCGGGAGGTACTGTTCGGAACTGTATTGTCTACGAGAACAATGTCGGTTCGTGCGGTGGTATCGGGATTCGAAACGCGGCGGCGCTGGTGGAGGACTGCATAATCTCGAACAATGTTGCCAGTCATCAGAACACCGGTTTTGGTGGCGGGGTACAGGTCACGGCTGGTCTCATCAGGCGGTGCCGCATATCACGCAATAGCGCAAATGACGGGGGTGGCGGACTCTCAGTCTCCGGAGGTACTGCAGAGGACTGCGTGATTGACGGCAACTGGCGGAACGGCGGTGGTTCTCCCAGGTATGGGGGAGGAGTGCATCAGACCGGGGGCTTGGTCCGCAATTGCCGGATCGAGCGAAATGCCGTCATTGGCACCACTTCTGGCGGCGGTAGCGGAGTTTATATGAGCGGCGGTCGATTGCGTGGTTGCCTGGTGCTCAACAACAGCGGGACCAACGAGGGCGGGGGCATCTATCTTGCGGCAGGGGTCGTGGAGAACTGTACAGTTGTGAGCAACAGGGCGCGGAACGGCGTGTCCGGCGGAATATACATGACCGGTGGTAGCGTCACGAACACGATCATATGGAGTAACATGGCGCCGGCCGGTGTTCGCAACACCGGGGGGACCGTCTCAAATTACTTCTGCTGCTGTTCCCCGTCACTCACGGCAGGCGTGAACGGCAATATCAAGGTTCACCCGCTCTTCAAGTACCCCGCCACCAACGACTGGCGGTTAACTCCTGATACACCCTGCTATGACAAGGGCTGGAATGCCCCCTGGATGACCAATGTTCTCGATATAGGCGGTAATCCGAGGATCATTCATCGCAGGGTTGATATCGGGGCCTACGAAACGTGGCCTTGGCCGGGTGCAACAATAGTAGTAAGATAGGTTAGTAGAGGGTACATGAAGTATCGCATGCCAGGCTTTGTACTGCTCGCCGCGATCTGTGTCGTGGCAGTGTCCTCTTTTGATGCATCCGCCGGACCGTTTGACACCTGGTCGTACAAGTCGAAGGTTACTTTCTACGGCCATGCGAAGCCTGCCCTGACCAACTTCCCGGCGCTCGTCATCCTTGGCACCAACGTATCCGCCATGCAGTACCAGGACTTCCAGGTCAACGGAACCGACCTGCGCTTTGCCAACTCGAACGAGACGGTTGAACTCAGGTATGAACTCGAGAACTGGAACAGCAACGGCCAGTCCTTCGCATGGGTACACCTGCCGAAACTGAGCGGGACCAACACGTACATATGGATGTACTGGGGCAAGGCCACAAACAAGGCGCCGGCATACACAACGAATGGCCTGGTATGGACAAACGCGGTGGGAGTCTGGCACATGAACGCCGCCAACGCTGCCGACTCAAGTGCGAACCGGTTCAGTGGTACAGCAAACGGAACTGTAACGCAGGTCTCCGACGGGAGAGTCGATGGCGCAAATGATTTCGTGGCGGATTCGTCCTACGTGCAGGTACCTGACCAGGCGGCGTTCACTCTGGGCAGTCTCTATACGGTCAGCGCATGGGTGCGTTCGGACTCGCTGGCCGACTACGAAGGTTTCGCGGGGACATACAACGGAAGCGGGTTCATCTTTGCGCTCTTCAACGATGCCAACAATCAGCTGGCTTTCTGGGCGAGTGACTGGCGCTACAGCGGGGCATACATTCCGGACGGCCAGTGGACACACGTGGCGTACACTGTGAACGGCTCCCAGGGGTACTTCTATGTGAACGGTGTCCGGGTGGCGAGCATTCCCAATGCGCTTGCCATCGGCAACGGCGGCAACCTGGAACTCGGAGGCGGCGGGGCGAGTTGGAACTCTTACAGGTTTGATGGGAAGGTGGACGAGGTCCGGATATCCAACGTGGACCGTTCCTCAAACTGGGTCTGGGCGTGCGCGATGAACCAGGGCCAGCATGGTTCGTTCGTGTCGTACGGGGCCGCATCGTACCCGACTCTTACGGTTGTCAGTTCAGCCGAGTCCCAGAAGCGTGTTCGGAGCGCTCGTCTCAATGGAGTAGTTGGGGGGACTGGTGGGGGGGCGAATCCCAAGATATGGTTCTGCTATGACAAGCAGGACAAGGGGACCTCTGCCACGAGCAGCTGGACAAAAGTAACCTACGTGGGCAACAGCTGGGGGATCGGGCAGTCATTCGGGCTGGTCGTGACGAACCTGGCGATGAATACAACATGCGTGTACCGCGTCTACGCCACCAACTCGACCGGCACAGACTGGTCTTATCCTGTATCCTTCCGTGTACTTACGGAATGGTGTGTGGCAACGAACGGGAGCGATGCGCCGGCAACCAAGGGTACGAACTGGACTTCGGCGTTGAAGACCATAAGCAACGGTGTGGCAAGGGCACAGGCCAACGACGTGGTCATGGTGTCAAACGGGACGTACCAGATCACAGCCCAGCTTCTTTTGAACAAGGCCGTTGTGGTGCGAGGTTTCAACGGGGCAAACGCCACGATAATTGACTGCGATGTTCCGGGAAGCACAACGTCTCCAGTACTCATCAATCATGCGAGCGCGATACTTGAACGGTTCAAGATAATCGACTGTACCGAACTGACCTACAATTACTTCGGTCCCATCTACCTGACAGACGGGATTGTGCGCAACTGCATCCTGACCACCAATATCTGTGTGAGCAGCGGCGGCGGCTACGTCGGTGGGAACGGGTTCATGTACGACTGCATCATTACCAACAACAAGGCCGTTCACCAGAATACCGGCATGGGTGGCGGGATCAGGGTGTCCGGTAACGGCGTGGTCAGCAACTGCTTCATCGCGAATAACCAGGCTTGTGACCTCGGGGGCGGAGTCTGGATGGATGGTGGCAAGGTCACGGCGTGTGTCATATCAAACAACTACGTGTGGGCGCCGTACACGACGGATGGCGGCGGCGGGGCTTACATTTCGGGCGGTCGGATGGAGAACTGCCTGATCCTTAAGAACAAGAATACCGCAACGGCTGGTGTCCGCGGCGGCGGCGTATATCTGGCCGGGGGCCAGCTCGTGAACTGTACTGTCGTGGAGAACACACTGCAGGTGCTTGAAGACGGCTCGGGTCTCTACCAGACGGGTGGCGGAGTCACGAACTGCATTCTCTACTACAATGGCCGCATCTTTCCAGCAACGAACGGGCAAAACGTCGTCAAGACTGGCGGGAACCTGGTCCGTTCCTGCATGCAACCGCTCGTCGCCGGAACAGGCAACATCACGAACAATCCTGACTTCGCAAACAGGCAGGTCTACGACTACCGCATCGGGATGGCCTCGCCCTGCGTGGATGCCGGCACAAACGTTGCCGTGGTCACCGGCTCGATGGGCGGAACTGCACGGCCTTCCGACGGTAACAGCGACGGCGTGGCACGCCATGATATGGGGTGCTATGAATATGCATTCGGGGGAAGCTTTGCCTGCGGGTTCAGTACGCCCACGCGGACGCCATACCAGATAACACCGGTAGTGTTTACGGCTGTTGTGGGAGGCACCGGTACGAACAACGTGACTTATTGCTGGGACTGGACGAACGACGGAACAATCGACCTGTCCGGAACGGATCGGAGAATAGTCACGAACACTTTCGGTTCCTTCGGGTGGACCACTGTCCGCCTGGTTTGTACGAATGCCTTTGCCACCACGGCTACATGTGTCCGGACCAATTACCTGAAGGTCTGGCCGGCAAGCGTGTACGTATCACCGATTGGCGGGAACGTCTCGCCCTACGAGACATGGGCCAAGGCCGCCAATACGATCCAGGCTGCTGTCCCTGAAGTCGGCGAGGGAGGTACGGTATACGTTACGAATGGCACATATGTCCTGACGTCCCAACTGCTCATCGAACGGCCTATCACTGTCAGAGGGTTCAATGGCGCTGCCGTGACGATCCTGGACTGTGACGTTGGTGCATGGCCTGGATACACGCCGCCAATCCGGATAAACAAGCCCGGCGCGGTCTTCGAACGGTTCAAGGTTACCGACTGTAACGAGCTATACTATGGCTACTACGGTCCCATTTACCTGGAGAACGGGACAGTCCGGTATTGCACACTCACCGGCAATAATTGCGTCAGCAGCGGCGGAGGCTACGTGGGCGGCGGATTCCTGCACAGCTGCACGATCACCAACAACATTGCCAACCACTACAACACGGGTGTGGGGGCCGGGTTGCGCGTGGCGGGCGGCGTGGTGAGCAACTGTTTCGTGGCGAAGAACCAGTCGGCGGATGGCGGTGGCGGGTTCTACATTACAGGCGGCACGGTCAAGCAGTGCATCATCAGCAACAATACGGCAGTTCGAAACGACGGTGGTGGTGCGAAGGGCGGAGGCGTCTGGATCGCAGGTGGTCGGATTGAAAACTGTCTGGTGATCACCAACCGTATAACGGCCACGCTTAACACAGACGGGGGAGGCATCTACCAGGCCGGGGGCGACGTTGTAAACTGCACTGTTGCCGACAACAAGCGGGCGCAGGGACCGGCGGGGTCGGGGCTGACAATAACGGCAGGGGCGGTCACCAATTCCATCTTCTATTACAACAGCGACACATACCCGGCCATAAGCGAGGAGAACGTCAAGAAGAGCGGCGGTACGATCGCCTATTCCTGTATGCAACCACTGGTTGCCGGCACGGGAAACACTGAGAGCAACCCTGATTTCCTGGATCGGCCTGCCCGCATCTACAGGCTGAGTTTCGGTTCGCCCTGTGTTGATACAGGATCAAACGTGCCGTCGATAAAAGTGGACCTGGCCTGGACCAACCGGCCCCTGGATGGCGACGGGAGTGGAACCGCGAGGCACGACATGGGTTGCTATGAACGCCCGGCGACCAACGCAGGGTTCGTCTGCAGTTTCGCCGGAGTCCCCACTATCGGATCGAACAGCCTGACTGTAGTGTTCACGGCGTCGGTTGGCGGGCCGGGAACGAACAACGTGACCTACTGGTGGGATTGGACAAATGACGGGACTATTGATCTGGGCGGGAGCACGCGGAGGATTGTCACCAACAACTACGCCCAACCCGGACTGTATTCCGTGCGGCTTGTCTGTACGAATGCCGTCGGAACGCCGGCCTCGAAGACCATGACCGGTTATATCAAGGTTTGGCCTTCGGTCACGTACGCTTCACCCACTGGTGGCAATACCGCACCGTACGATACGTGGGCCAAGGCGGCCACGAGCCTTGCGGCGGCCTTCAACGAGGTGGGTGCAGGTGGTACGGTCTGGGTGTCCAACGGCACCTACTCTATCTCGTCAACCATCAACATCGAGAAAGCGGTGACGATCCGCAGTATTGCCGGGGCAAATGCAACCATATTGGTCAGTACGGGGCCGCAGGTGTTTGTCATCAACCATCCATCCGTGCTGATCGACGGGTTCAGGATGCGCGGTGTTTCGCTCAGCTATTACTATTATGGCGTGATCCAGATGAATAGCGGAGGCATTGTTCGCAACTGTGTAATCTACAACAACAATCTCGGATCCTGCGGCGGTATCGGCGTGTTACACGCCAATGCCCTTGTGGAGAATTGTGTCATCACCAACAACAGCGCGAATCATCAGAACAGCGGCTATGGAGGCGGTTTCAGGATCACCGGCGGCCTTGTGCGCAACTGTACCATCTATAGGAACTGGGCAAATGATGGAGGCGGTGGCGTCTATCTGACGGGCGGTGTGCTCAGCAACTGTACGATTCGCGGAAACTGGCGGACCGGCGGTAACGGTTCCAGGTACGGCGGCGGGGTCTGGAACGACGGTGGCACGGTTCTGAACTGCGAGGTACTGTCCAATTCCGTGATTGGCGCGACCTCGGCGGGTGGTGGAGGTGTCTACCAGGTCTCCGGCCTGATGCGGAACATGCTGATCAGCCGGAACGTATCCACCAACCAGGGCGGTGGAGTCTACCTGACGGGTGGAATTATGGAAAACTGCACGGTGGTCAGCAACCTGGCCAGGGCCAACATCGCCGGAGGGCTTTACCAGGCGGGCGGGGCCATGACCAATTCGATAGTCTACTACAACCGTTCCACGGGGCCCGGGCTTGATGATTTTGGCGGGCCGGTGACGAACCTCGGCTACTGTTGCGGACCCGGCCTCCCTGCAACAAAAGGCAACATAAGCGGCGCACCGCAGTTCGTGAATACCAACATGTGCAACTACCGCCTGACGGGCGGGTCGCCCGGTGTCAACACCGGGACTAACAAGACGTGGATGGTGACGGGTGTGGATCTCGACGGTGCTTCTCGTATCCGCAAGGGCCGCGTTGACATGGGCTGCTACGAGACCCCTTCAACGATAGGCGCGCTCTTCCTGTTCCGTTGATGCCAGGTCATGCGCGCCTGGTCCTGCTTCTGTCCCCTGCATTCACTTGCGCCGCATTCGGGCGGCAAAGAGCGCATCACAGTCACCGTCCCAGGGCCAGAACTGGACCATCCCACTGGTGGGGTCACCGGTCAGGGGATTCGTGAATGATTCCAGGCGAAACTCCTGGTGCTTAGCGAGAAATGTCCTCACCACATCCTCGTTCTCGCGGCGGAACATGGAACACGTGGCATAGACAAGAAGCCGGCCGGGCTTCACGCCGGTCGCGGCGTGGCCCAGTATTTCCTCCTGCAGCGCAGCAAACCTGGGAATGTCTTCCCTCGCGGTGACCCAGCGGGCCGCAGGGTTGCGACGCCATGTTCCCGACCCGGAACACGGGGCATCGACCAGTACGCCGTCAAACGTAGCCTTCTGTGAGGGAACGTCTTTGCCCTTCCATTCCCATGTCGTAATGTTCGAGTAGCCGGCCCGCCTGGCGCGGCGTTTGAGTTCGTCAAGCTTGCTTGCCTTTATGTCGCTGGCAACGACCGTTCCCTTGCCGTTCATCAACTGGGACAACAACAGCGATTTGCCTCCTCCGCCGGCACAGGCATCCCACCATCGCTGGCCCGGTTGTGGAGCGCAGACGTGGCCGATTGCCTGGGATGCCAGGTCCTGTACTTCAACGCGGCCCTCGCTGTAGACCGGCAGGGTCATGAGGTTTACCCTTGGTTTCAGAAGCGAAACTGCGTTCCTCAGACGGGGATGCTTTCGCGCCACCAGTTCCGAGTGTTCGAGCTCACGGATGACATGGTCCTGGCTCGGGACCTGGATTCGCAGCCAGAGGGGGGGGCGTTTCTGGAGCCAGGAAACAAGGCTCGAAAATGGTTTTGGGCACTCCAGTTCCTGCGGAACCCACCAGGGTACAAGGGCTTCCTGTTTCAAGTCGGCAGGACCTCGCACGTTGCCCAGCTTACCCACCAGCCACGTGGCACGTTTGGCAGAGCACGGTTCGGGGGGCATTTCCTGGAGATCCGACCAGTGGATCCGGACAGCCGTGAACCAGACCCGTGCCAGTTCAGGACAGTCCAGGTTCTCCATGAGCAGTGCCGCGAGCAATGGTCGTATCCACGCATCGTCGTCCGCGTTGGCGCCGGTTGGCGCAAGCGGTTTGAACCATCCCCACCACCTGCAAAGCGAATAGAACAACTCGGTGATCGTTCTCCGGTCGCGGCTGCCCAGCTCACGGTGTTCCCGGAGGTAGGCGGCCAGCATCCTGTCTGCAGGTTTCTTCCCGCCCCACACCGTGTCGAACAGCCATCGGACGGCTGCGATCGCCGCACGCGACTGGGACCTGGCTTTTGCGCTGGAGAACATGGCAACTGTGTCCTGTTTCGCTGGATGGTGGCATGGTGTTCCAGCTTGTCAAGCGCGGGCACGGGACAATCCGATTGTACTTGTCTATCCGTAACGCCGCATGGAGGATAATGAGGTATGATTGCTGCTTGGATCAGTCTGGGTATCTTTGTTGCATGTTACGTCATGCTTGTCGTGCTGCCTCACCGCCGCTCGTGGGTTTCCTGCATAAGTGCCGTGGCCGTGATCCTGGCCGGTGTCGTGGGGTGGAAGGATGCGCTGACGGTTCATGTGAACTGGAACGTCATAGCGTTGTTCTTCGGCACACTGATCCTTGCCGAACTCTTCATGCAATCGCGACTGCCGGCAGTGCTGGCGGAATGGTTCGTGGACCGGACAGGAACCGTGCGCGGCGCGATGATTGCGATATGTGTCCTTTCCGGCGTGATTTCCATGTTTGTCGAGAATGTGGCTGTGGTGTTGCTCGTCGCCCCGGTTGCGCTCAGCCTTGCGGAAAAACTCAAACTGTCGCCGGTGCGCTTGTTGCTTCTCATAGCCATGAGCTCCAACATCCAGGGCACTGCCACGATGATAGGCGATCCGCCCAGCATGATCCTTGCCGGCCATATGAAGATGACGTTCAATGATTTCTTCCTCTACCACGGGCGTCTATCGGTGTTCTTTGCGGTGCAGGCAGGCGCGCTGGCGGCGACGGTGGTGATGGTTCTCCTTCTGCGCAAGTTTCGCCAGAAGATAGACATCGTTCCTGTTGAAACTGTACGGTCATGGATGCCGCCGTTGCTGATGCTGATGCTGGTCCTGGGGCTGTCGGTTACGTCGGTATTCGATCCTGGTTTCAAATGGCTGGCAGGAACTTTGACCATGGTCCTTGCAGCATGGGGACTGGTGTGGTACTGGCGCGTCCCGAAGTGGGGTCCGGTGCGCGGTCTTGTTTGTGCCCTTGACTGGGACACCACCTTATTCCTTATTGGGATATTTGTTGTGGTCGGAGCAGTCAGTAACAGCGGGTGGTTGGATCGCATTGCAGTGGGGATTTCAGCCATGTCCGGGTCCAGTGTGCTGGTGGCCTTTGTCTTCCTGACTCTTCTGGCCATGGTGATTTCCGGATTCGTGGATAACGTGCCGTTCCTGCTGGTCATGTTGCCCGTTGTGCAGAAGGTGGCTGGTCAGATGGGCGTTGCTGTACCTCTCTTGATGTTCGGTCTGCTGGTTGGTACCTGCATGGGCGGGAACCTGACGCCGATCGGCGCATCCGCGAACGTGGTGACGCTCGGTATCCTGAAGAAACGCGGTCACACGGTGTCGTTCAGAGAGTATTCCCGGCTCGGTATTCCTGTTACAATGGTCTCCACGGTTGTTGGTGCCGTATTTGTCTGGATCGTGTGGTACAGTGCGCGATGATCAGGTGCCGCCGGACAAATCGGTGGACTAGTGGGTGGTATCCCCTGTAGTATAACTAATACCGATGGCCGACGCGGCGTGCGGCCATGGGGCATATGTCGGTGTGATGCGGAGGTATTGCCATGAACCAGACTCGCAGTTTTGGAAATGCGCGGATGCCGGGTTTGCCGTTACGCTTCGGCGGAGCAGGCCTGCTTGCCGGGTGTTCGGCACCGGTCGTGATCTTTGTTGCAGTCATTGTGCTTTCGCTCTGGGTTCTCTTCTTCTGGCTTATCGATCTGGATGCAAACGAGATTGCCGTCCTGGTCCGGAAGACAGGCAGGGATTTGCCATCGGGGGATATCCTTGCCATTGAACCGGGCCAGAAGGGCATCCAGCTTGATGTCCTGTCGGAGGGATGGCATCTGCGCAATCCGTACACATGGGGTTGGCAGAAGGCCAATATCACGGATATCCCGCCCGGAAGCCTGGGCATAAAAGTGCGGTTGTACGGTAAGGATCTGCCGCCCGGCATGATCATCGCGCCGGATGGATGCAAGGGTGTTCTGAAGGAAGTCTTGAGGCCGGGCAAATACCGCATCAATCCCTATGCGTATTCTGTGGAAGTGTACCCCGCCATCAGCATCAAACCCGGCTCAATCGGCGTGGTCACCTATCTGACAGGCGATGATGTGTTGACGGCGCAGATTCCAGAGGAGAAGAAGAACACTTTTCTTGTTGAGGCCGGTATGAAGGGCGTGCAGGCGGAGGCGCTGGACCCCGGAACGTACTATCTCAATCCGTACATGGTTGAGGTCAGCGAAGTCACCCTGCAGAGCCAGCGGTTTGAAATGAGCGGAGACGATGCCATCACGTTCCTGACATCGGACGGGTTTACTATCAATGTTGAAGGGACAATCGAGTACGCCCTGATTCGTGACAAGGTATCCCTGCTCACGCACCAGGTGGGCGACATGGAAGACATACTGAAGAAGATCATTCTCCCGAAGGCCCGTGGATTCAGCCGGATAGAAGGCAGCAAAAATCCTGCAAAGAACTTCATCACCGGTGAGACCCGGCAGTTGTTCCAGAACAGCCTGGAGAGCCATCTCCGCAAGGTGTGCGAGTCGTGGGGGGTGGACATACGGTCGGTCCTCATACGCAACATTACGCCGCCTGATGAGATTGCCAGCATAATACGTGATCGCGAGGTCGCTGTGCAGACGGCAAAGAAATATGAACAGCAGATAGCCCAGGCCAAGTCCCAGGCCGAACTGACCCGGCAGGAGATGCTTGCCCAGCAGAACAAGGCAAAAGTTGAAGCCGACACGGTGCGTATCAGGGCAGTGATCCGTGCTGAGCAGGAGCAGGCTGTTCAGGTCACTTCCGCCAACAAGGAACTTGAAGTGGCCAAGATTGAAAACGAGGCGTCCGTTGCCCAGTCTGCCGCGGTGCTACTCAAGGCGAGTGCGGATCGCGAGGTAATACGGCTCAAGAATGAGGCGGAAGCCGACGTGTTCGCAAGTCAGATCAAGGCGTATGGGAACGGAATGAATTTTGCCAGGCAGGCGTTCTACCTGAAGCTCGGGCCTCAGGTGGAGTCGATACTGAGCGGGGACGCTGATGACAGTCTGGGAGGCCTCTTCCTGCCCTACGTCCCGACAGGAAAGGAGGTGGGCAAATGAAGAAACCCATTCTTCTTATCATTGCTGCTGTTGCGGGCGTGTGGTTCATCTGGACATGGGGATTTTGCAGGTTCTACGTGTCGCCTGGATACATGGCTGTCATAACCGCCAAGATGGGGAAAACCCTGCCGCCGGAACAGATCCTGGCCAGGAAGGGTCAGAAAGGAGTTCAGGAGGAAGTGCTCGGCGAGGGGCGGCATTTCCGCAATCCTTTCATCTACAAGCATGAGATCGTGAAGATGGTGACGATCCCGACAAAGAAAGTAGGACTGGTCACTGCCAAGGTCGGAACAAACCTGCCGGAAGGTGAATTCCTTGCCGAGCCTGGCCAGAAAGGAACCTGGCGACGGGTGCTGGGGCCGGGTCGGTACAGGATGAATCCTGTGGGCTACGAAATTGGCCAGGAAAATGCGGTAAAGGTGATGATTGGATATGCAGGCGTGATGACATCCCTGTCCGGCAAGCAGGCTCCGGAAGGCGAGTTCGCCGGGGTTGGCGAAAAGGGTGTGCGTGCCGATATCCTCCAGCCCGGCCTTTACTACATCAATCCGCAGGAGATCAACGTCAACGTGCTTGAAATAGGCATCAACCAGGTCTCCCTCCTGGGTAAGCAGGGGACGGCTGTTCTCACCAAGGGACAGATCCGCACTGAAAACGCCGCGATGGACGACCTGCAGCAGACAATGATGCAACAGCAACAGGAAAAACGCGCCGGCTACCTCTCGGGCAGGTCTGTGCAGAAGCTCGATTCCTGGAAGGCAGAAGAGCAGGCTCCTCAGCATGTGCAGGCAGGGAAACCAAGCCAGCCGGCGCAGAAACTGGCCAAGCTTGTTGATAACAGCGTGTTCGTGCTGGACCAGTTCGTCGAGTTTCCGTCACGCGATGGTTTTGAGATCAGTCTCGACATGACGGTGGAGTTCGAGCTGTTGCCGAAAAGCATCGCGTGGATATACCGCAGTTACGGTGATCTGCCTGCAGTCGTGGACAAGATCATTATGCCGCAAATCCTGTCGGTGTCGCGTCTCAAGGGTTCTGCCTACGGTGCAAAGGACTTTATCATCGGGGAGGGCCGGGAGAAGTTCCAGAATGACCTGACAGAAGCGCTGGGGCGTACGCTGGCGGACCGCAAGATACTGGTGCATAGCGCACTCATTCGCCACGTCAATGTGCCGATGCAGATCCTGGATCCGATCCAGCAGGCAAGCCTTGCCGGCGAAACGGATCTCACCAACAAGGAGAAGCAGAATACGGCGAAGAAGCAGGCCGAGCTTAACACCGAACTCAGCATGATCCAGCAGCGCGGTGAACAGGTGGCGCAGGAGACAGAAAAGATCAAGGCCGAAACACAGGCGGACCAGGAAAAACAGGTTGCCGAGATCCAGGCCGGAACGATGAAGAAGGTGGCCGAGATTGACAAGCAAACCGCAGGCGTGAAGGCGGAGAAGGTGACACGGCTGGGCAAGGCCGAAGCTGATTCATTCCGCCTTGTCGAGGGCGAGAAAGCCATGGGTTCACAGCTGAAGATAAAGGCCTTCAACGATCCGATGGCCTACAACCTGTGGACGTTTGCCACGGCGCTGAATCCGGATATCAGGATACGTATCCTGCATGCCGGAGACGGAACGCTCTGGACGGACCTCGAGAAGACCGGGATGGGTGAACTTGGCGGGGCAAAGATCCTGCAGACAAAGGAACCACCGAAGCCGGCCGCCGCAAAGTAGATTGTCCGAAAGCGGCAAAGCGGGAGCTCTGTTATCCATGCCAGGGCCAGCAGGCCTGAAGCATGGGTTTTGCCTGGATGCATCACGGAGGGCATGTCTGCCGGGAAATGCCTTCTACCGCTTGAATGTTCCTGACAGTTGCCCGTTCGCCAGGATGTGGCCTTCCATGGCCATCTCGAGGTCTGCCTTCACGGCCTTTGTGTCGAGGGACAACATGGTGTCGAGCGCGTATACCTTGAAGAAGTAGCGATGAGCCCTGCCTGGCGGCGGCATCGGTCCGCCATAGCCGTTACGCTGGTAATCATTGATGCCCTGGATTGCCCCGTTTTTCATCCTGGGTTTTGTCGGCACCCCTTCGTCAAGCCTGGCAGTGTCCGGTGGCAGGTTGAAAAGAACCCAGTGAACCCATGTGCCCATTGGCGCGTCCGGGTCATCGCAGACAATGGCAATACTCTTCGTTCCTTCGGGTATGCCGGTCCATGATAGAGGGGGTGAGATGTTCTTGCCGATGCCTGTATACGTGGCGGGAATCACCCCGCCCATGACAAATGCCGTACTGATAACCACCAGTTCGACCACTCCTGTCATGGTGCCACCTTCCTGTCCGGTTACGACCGAGTGCCGCCAGCAGGCGGCGGCAATCTACTTGGCCGGTTGTGCTGCATCAGCCGGTGCGGCGGCAGCCGCCTTCTTTGCCTGGATTTCCTTTTCCCTCTGTTCCTTTCGGGCCGTGCCGATTGCTTCCTGGAGCGAGGCCTCCAGCTTTGCGCGTTCCTGCTGAAGGGC
>Ga0172371_10000628_pt1 | contig 55558 bp, 44 predicted proteins | sample Lak12m_FD_114543 | JGI IMG/M metagenome (GOLD analysis project Ga0172371, IMG submission 114543) | Freshwater microbial communities from Kabuno Bay, South-Kivu, Congo - kab_022012_12m | ecosystem: Environmental > Aquatic > Freshwater > Lake | place: Democratic Republic of the Congo: South-Kivu... | reverse complement strand
TCCCGGGAAGAATCTTCGCCCGAAGGGCGTACCAAAAGTAGCCATACGCTTCAGCGTATGGGATGTGGCACACAAGCGATTAAGAACGACCCTGAAGGGGTCGTCCGATGCCTCCATGGAGGAGCCCTTCAGGGTGCGAAGAACTCACCTTAAATGCTCGTTTCCGTAGGGTGAAGAGACTGTCTCAAAACCCATGAAAGTGGCGTCGTCGCAATACGATTCCCCCTCACCCTAACCCTCTCCCTCAGGGAGAGGGGACCGGAAATCGGCTCCACAGGCCTCCCTCTCCCTCTGGGAGAGGGCCGGGGTGAGGGTGGCACAAGCGCATTCCAGCCCTATTCGTGGCGCGATTTTGGACTCCACCCGACTTTTGAGACAGCCTCTGAACCCTACGGCTATTCACGGTTTGCCCCGTTCGGGGCAGCTATTGCATTGGTGTCCTCCGTAAGCGAATGGTTACAGAAATTCGTTCGTTCAGCCAAGCGGGCGAAGAAAAGGGCGCCCCGAGATTGCCCCGAAGCGCCCCTGATCGATCCAGATATGGCGCGCCGAGCTTACGGGCTCTCCTCTGCGATCTGATCGGCAATGGTGAACACGAACGTGGCCCCCGCGCCGGGTTCGGACTCGACCCAGATGCGCCCTCCGTGGCGCCGCACGAGGGTGCGCACGTACGCCAGGCCCACTCCTTCCCCAGGAACGTTGTGTGCGCCCGCCCGCTGAAAGATTTCGAAGATCTTCTCTTGATCGTGCTTAGCAATGCCGATACCGTTGTCCCGCACGCGAAACACCGTTTCTCCGTCGAGGCGCTCGCCGGTAACTTCGATGATGCCCGGTCTGCCAGGGTCAAGGTAGTTCACCGCGTTACCGAGCAAACTGGCATGGATCTGCTCCATTGCGATGCGGTCCGCCACTATCTGCGGCAGGTCCCCCACAGACACCGCAATCCCTCCCTGGCTAATCTGATACGCGAGGGTTTCAAGAGTCCGGTGAACAATGTCGTTGATGTCGAGAGGCTCCAATTCAAGTTGCCGGTGACCTATCCGGGAAAGGTTCAGTATGGCGCCGATGAGGTGATCCATCCGCTCCACCGCGTTGGAAATGAAGTCCAGTGATTCGGGGATGTCGTTGTTGAGAGCGATCGCTGCGGCCGCCTTCTTGTCTTCAGGTAGGAGGGGCAAACCGACCTCCACCGCGGGCGTCACTTCTTCAACCGCAGTCTTAAGCTCTGCCGAAAAACCTGACAGATTCACCAACGGCGCGCGCAGGTCGTGGGACACGATATAAGCAAAATGTCGGATTTCCTTGACAAGCTCTGCTTCCCGCTGCCGGTCGAGTTCGAGTTGTTCCTGTTCCTTCTTCAACTCCCTGAGCAGGAGAGAGTAGGGCTGAGTAAAACCTGTCTCGATAATCGCCCGGTACATAAGGTAAAAGGAGACGATCTTGAAATAGTGGCCCAGCAAGTTCGACAGATCATACGTTTTCACGTAAAATGTGAACATAATCTCCGAACAAATTGTTATGACAATAGACCAGAGAACCAGTTGGAGTACGTGCGGTTCGAAGCGGTCACGGTCCTTGAGCAACCGCGCCATGGATAGAAGAAGTATTGCGCATATAACATACTCACTGACCACCTTAAAAGTAGTAAGCCCCTTTCCCGGTATGAAGCATACAGGGAAAATATTCCATCGGAAGATCGCCAGGCACACCAGCGCGGACAATGCAGCCAGTGCGGCGAGCGTGACATCCATCCGAAACCGGCGGTGAAAGAAGACAGGCGCGATAAACAGTGAGCCGCTCTCCAGAAACCGTGCAACGATCCACAACTGTGTCGGCAGGTTTGGACCATACTCCTGGAACATCGGCATGCCCTGGTACGACATGGCGTGCACGAGATCGAAGCCGGCAACAAATAGATATGACACTCCGATGAAACGGAGGTAATTATTTCGCAGGAATTCGCGGGCGTTCCAGGTGACGGCAAAAATGCCAAAGGCCACAACAATGGTGAAGGTCTCGGCAAGGGTGTGAAACAAGAGGTAGTGGTAGAGAGACGTAAGGTAAAGCCCGAAAGCGACGGCTACCGCCCCGGTGATGTAAAGAAAACGCAGAGCGACGCCTTGCTGGAAGAATCGCTCGTAGTGTGAATTGTGTTGAGAACCAGTCAATTACTTCAGTCGGCCCTTCCAATTCGTTTGCGCCCGGGTCGCGATCGTGTGTCTCATATCGATTGCCGGAAATAATGTCCGTTTACTCTGGAGACGGGTAATCGAATAAGGAAGTGTCGTTCCCGCGAAGGCGGGAACCCAGAAGAGAAACTGGATTCCTGCTTTCGCAGGAATGACGGCTTTCGCCACGGGAATCGGACAAAAACCCTGGCAACCCTTATATACCGATGCGCTTTCAAAGAAGAGATTCCGGCGCGCGTCCGGTATGCTTCCAAAGGTACGTAAAAGCGCCCAGGATATCGTGGTCCCGCCAAGACTACCATAAATTACACCGGACGCCCCGTCAAGCGAACCTGGCTCCATTCCATGAAAGTCTCTATGGTAAGGGCCTCAGGAGATCTGAAAGGAGGAAATCCGGTTTGAAAATATGCGGTAAATGCGCTATAATGTAAAGTGGTGTAGTAAATCAACCAGGAGGAGGTATGTCAAAAATTAATGCATAGTCCGGCTGCCGGAAGGCATTCACCATGAGAGACCCGATTATCGACATGCTTCTGCGCGCGGGGCTCATCGACGAGGAACAGAGCGAACGCGCCCTGGAATACCGAAAGAACGAGAGCGTCAAAGCGTACGAGGCTCTCGTCAAGCTTGAATTCATAACCGAAGACGATTTGGTTGAGTTCCTCGCGAGGGAAAAAGGTCTGCCCACAGTTTCCCTCGAAGAAGTCGACGTCGATCCCGATGCGGTCAGGCTGATACCTCCCCAAAAAGCCACTCAATTCATGTGCATCCCGTACAGCCGGGTCGATTCTACCTTGCACGTTGCCATGGCCGATCCCACCGACTGGAACGCCATGGAAGACCTCAAATTCATGACCGGCCTGAGGGTCGAGGTCAGTATTGCCAAGCCCTCTGAGATCAAGAAAGCCCTTGACCAGTTTTACGACACCGGAATCGCTGTAGATCAGGTCCTGGAAGGCTTTGAAGACGGTGATTTTGAGGCCGTAAGCGGCGACATTTCCGAGCTTGACGTCGGCGACATGGCGAAAGCTGCCGAAGAAGCGCCGGTAATCAAGCTGGTGAACTTCATCCTTCGCGATGCCATCCAGAAAAAGGCGAGCGATATTCACATCGAGGCATACGAAAAGTCCCTACGCGTGCGGCTCCGTATCGACGGATCGCTTTATGAGGTCATGAAACCGCCCATAAAGCTCAAGAACGCGATCGTTAGCCGCTGCAAGATCATGGCGAAACTCGATATCGCCGAGCGGCGTCTCCCTCAGGACGGCCGGATCAAGCTCAAGCTGGGCAAAGGCAAGGACATGGACTTCCGTGTGTCCGTGCTGCCGACCCTCTTCGGCGAGAAGGTCGTCATGCGGCTGTTGGATAAATCGAACCTTCAGCTCGACATGACCAAGCTGGGCTTTGAAGAGAAGGCGCTGTTTCATTTCAAGGAAGCGATCCACAAGCCGTTCGGCATGGTACTTGTCACGGGGCCGACCGGATCCGGCAAGACCACGACGCTTTACAGCGCCCTGTCCGAATTGAACTCGCTAGACGTGAATGTGTCCACCGCGGAGGACCCGGTGGAATTCAACCTTCACGGCATCAACCAGGTTCAAGTTCACGAAGAAGTCGGTCTCACTTTCGCGGCTGCGCTGCGATCGTTCCTGCGGCAGGATCCGGACATCATCATGGTCGGTGAGATCCGGGACTTCGAGACGGCCGAAATCGGGGTTAAGGCAGCGCTCACCGGTCACATGGTTCTTTCTACTCTCCATACCAACGACGCCCCGCAGACGATCAACCGTCTCCTGAACATGGGTGTCGAACCGTTTCTCGTCGCGAGCGCGGTCAACTGTATCGTCGCTCAGAGACTCGCGCGACGGATCTGCCCCAGCTGCAAGGTGGAAGTGGATCCGCCGCCCGAAGCGTTGCGTGACCTCGGAGTAAAGATGGAGGAAATAGGCACCTTTACGGTGTACGAGGGCAGAGGATGCGCCCTGTGTTCACACACAGGCTTCAAAGGCCGTGTGGCACTCTACGAGGTGATGTCGATCGTGGACGAGATCAAGGAACTTATCCTTGCGGGAGCGTCCGCTCTGGAGATAAAACGAGAAGCGATCCGGCTCGGCATGGATACGCTGCGCATGGCAGGCGTCAATAAGTTGAAGGAAGGCGTCACCACCATCAACGAGGTGGGACGGGTGACCATGGCCGATTAACGGGCCCGGAGCGGCCCCCTCATGCGGAAATCCGCACGGTGGAAAGGGGAAACGGCGTTTGGCAGGGCTTCACGACTTCTTGAAGGAAATGGTCGATCGGGGCGCTTCGGATTTGCACATTACCGCGGGAGTGCCGCCCATGATTCGCGTGCGGGGAGAGCTGATGCCTCTCGATTATCCCCCACTGAAGACCCAGGATACGCGGCAGTTGTGCTACAGCATACTTACCGAAGCTCAGAAACACCGCTTCGAAGAAAACCACGAGCTGGACCTGTCGTTCGGAGTCAGAGGGCTGAGCCGGTTCCGGGCGAATATTTACATGCAGCGAGGCGCTTGCGCAGGAGCGTTCCGGCTCATTCCCTACCAGATCCGCACGTTCCAGGAGCTAGGTCTACCGCCGGTGGTGATCGACCTGTGTTCCAAGCCTCGAGGTCTGATCCTGGTGACCGGTCCGACAGGCTCCGGGAAGTCCACTACCTTGGCCGCGATGATCGACAAGATCAACACCGACCGCAGGGAGCACATCATCACTATCGAGGATCCTATCGAGTTCACTCACCAGCACAAGAGCTGTATTGTAAATCAGCGTGAGGTGAATTACGACACGATGGGATTCCACGCGGCGCTCAGGTCAGTACTCAGGCAGGACCCCGACGTCGTGCTCATCGGCGAAATGCGCGACCTGGAGACGGTCGAAGCCGCGCTGACCGTGTCCGAGACAGGCCACTTGACTTTCGGGACCCTGCATACCAACTCGTGCGTGCAAACCATCAACCGGGTTATTGACGTGTTCCCCGCGCATCAACAGCCGCAGGTGCGGGCCCAGCTCAGTTTCGTGTTGGAAGGGGTTCTCTGCCAGAACCTGCTCCCGACTATGGACGGGAAAGGCCGTGCGCTGTCGCTGGAGATCATGGTTCCCAACGCGGCTATCCGAAACCTCATCAGAGAGGACAAGATCCATCAGATGTATTCGCAAATTCAGGTTGGGCAGGCCAAATCGGGTATGCAGACGATGAACCAGTCTTTGGCTTTGCTCTATCAACGGAGAGTGATCTCGTTTGATGACGCGATGGCTCGGTCCCCCGATTCGGATGAACTCAAACAGCTCCTCGGCGAGGCGCCGGGAGGGCTGAGGAAGCCAAGGCGAATATAGTGCGACACGATCTTTGCAGCGAACAGGTCTGAGACTAACTTTCATTCGCCGGTTTTCAGGTACAACGAACCACGAAAACGCTGGTAGCGCCGGCATCTTGCCGGTGTTCCTGAAGGAGTTTTCACAGGAATACGCTTTCAAGCAGGCGACATCCTTATCTTGGTGGGACAGGCACCTTGCCTGTCCAAACGTGACAGGCAAGATGCCTGTCCCACCAGTACTTATTCGAGAATGCCGCCTATTCGATTGCGTCATAAGATCTTCGTGCGGTTAACAAATCAGGGAGCAGGACGATGCCGGAATACATTTGGAAGGCCAAGACGAGGGCGGGGAATTATCTGAAAGGCGAGATGGAGGCCCCGAACGAGGCGGTGGTCGAGGCCAAGCTCCGCAAGATGAACTACACCGACATCAAGGTGAAGACCAAACCGAAAGATCTCCTTGCGGGCGTTAGCTTCCTGCAGCCCAAGGTCACCACAAAAGATGTGGTTATTTTCACCCGCCAGTTCGCCACGATGATCGACGCGGGTCTTCCGCTGGTTCAGTGCCTTGAGATCCTTGCGAGCCAGCAGGAGAACACCACGTTCAAGAAGGTGCTCTTTGACGTGAAGGCCCAGGTGGAAGGCGGTAGCACGTTCGCGGATGCACTCCGCCACCATCCGAAAATCTTCGATGAACTCTTTGTCAACCTTATCCATGCGGGTGAAACGGGCGGTATTCTGGACACGATCCTTCGGCGGTTGGCTGTGTTTCTTGAAAAGAGCCAAGCCCTGAAGCGCAAGGTCAAGGGGGCAATGGTCTACCCGATAGTCGTCATGTTTATCGCGATCGCGGTTGTCTCAGTCCTTCTGATCTGGGTCATACCCGTTTTTGCCCAGATGTTCGCAGGCGCGGGCGAGGCGTTGCCGGGCCCGACGCTCTTCGTCATGGGCATGAGCGATTTCCTGAGGAACTACATCATCCACATGTTGGTGATAATTGGGGTGATCGTGTTCGCGTTCAAGAAGTTCAAGGCCACGAATAAGGGAGAACTCATTGTCGACAGAGTTGTTCTCAGGATGCCCGCGATCGGCAACCTACTGCGTAAGGTGGCCATCGCCCGATTCTGCTCCACTTTGGGGACCATGATTTCCAGCGGCGTGCCGATCCTGGATGCCCTGGAGATCACTGCCAAGACTGCAGGCAATCGGATCATCGAGAACGCCATCATGAATACTCGTACGGCCATTTCCGAAGGCCGCACCATCGCCGAGCCGCTCATGGAGACCGGCATCTTTCCCGGCATGGTGGTCCGAATGATCGCCGTGGGTGAAGCTACCGGTGCACTCGACGCCATGTTGGCGAAGATCTCCGAGTTTTACGATGACGAGGTCGATGCGGCGGTGAATTCCATAACGCAGCTTATGGAGCCGGTGATGATCGTGTTCCTCGGTGGGACATGCGGCGGCATGGTCATCGCAATGTATCTGCCGGTCTTTTCCATGGCCGGTGCTATCTCGGGAAGCGGTTCTGGCGAATAGAGCCACTAGCCCAGAATGCGGCGCTGCACAGCGATCACGTCGCGGTGGGGCTCTCCATTCATGACGTTTCGAAATTGAAAGAGGCCTTCGGGGCCTCTATTTGCTTCCACGGACCGGGATGCTTCCAGATTCCGTTGAACGTCTTGACGAGCACAATCGCTTCAGTCACTGGACACAGAAAGGTCGAAATGAAATTCACCACATCCGTCAGGTTGTCAGGTGAATCCTGCAAAAGGCTTCTACGACGAAATCCGCGCCATTGAGACTGCTTGGCAGCGTCTTCGGCAAAGGCAGTCAGAAGTTCAACCGGCTGAGCTGGTATATCAGTTACTCGGTTCCGAAAGGTCTCTTTGATGGCAGATGACAGTGTCTGTCCCTCGAAGTCGAACTGGTGGGCAAGGAGCCAGATGTCGAAGAAGTCTTTGAGGCGACTATTGAGGGTTCCGAGTTTGATCATGATTTGAAATTTCTCGGCGATGATACTCTCTCTACTATATCCCTGCAACAGCGGGAGCGGAAGGTCGAGGATGGTGGGATAATCCGCAGTCGCAGCAATGGGCACAATCACGTCGCCAAAGGCGATATCCACCTGAATCGTCACTAATGCGGTTGCCAGGCTTCCGCGGAGGCGGACCCGGATACCCTCGTAAGAAGCACCTTCGATAATTCTCTCTCCTGCCACGCTATCAGGGTCGAACACCAATCCGTCTGATTCGACTTCTTGGCTGCAGACCGTCCTCAGCGTAGCGATTATATTTTCCATGTCATTGCTCAGGCGACCCAAGAGATCAATGTCCATCGTGGGGCGCGAGAGCGGCCCTCTCCACACATTGAACATGAGCGCGCCTTTGAGGACAAAACTGTTCGCATGGGGCGACTTGGAGAGCCGATACAGGAATCTTTCCATTGCATAGTACTGGAGAATCTCGTTGAAAGGGCGCCCTAATTGTCGCGCCTTATTCAAGAGGCGCTGCCGAATAGAAGCAGCTAAGTCCCTGGCGCCTTGGCGGGTCATAGCAGGGCCTCCAGGTATGGTTTCATGACCTTGAAGACCCGGCACACGCGCGCAAATCGGAGTATCTCATCGATTCTTACATGCTTCCTTTGGCGATACAATCTCAGTGCCTCGATGGCTGTATCAATACCTACCTTGTTCCGGTACTTGAAGCAGTCGGCCAGCGTTTTCTCAGGGCTGTACACTCGAATTGAGACTCCATCCCTTATGTAAGTCGCGATCCCCTCGGTGAAGGCCTTGTCGGTAAACCAGAATGTCCGAAGGGGAGGATAGTCAAGCCGAGGACGAGTTGTTCCACGCCTTACGGCAACGTAGATTTCGTGGGGGATAAGGGTGGTTATCTCGTGGAAGGCGAGAGCCGAAATCAGACAAATGACACCGTGAGGAATTCTTAGTGCCACGGTTGCAAGGTCGGGATCGCTGAGGGCAGACAGTTCCGCAAGCCGATAAACGCCTCGTCCAAGCTGAACCAGAACTCCAGCTTCTCGCATCTCATAAAGCGTGCGGGGGTGAACCCCGAGGCGCATGGCTTGAGCAGTTCTCATGGTACCGCTGTGTCCTTGGAAGATAGCTCGCGCACGCTGAAATTTATCTCTATTTGGCGTCATTTGACTTTTCTTGGATAAAATGACGTACAAAAAAACATATTTACTTGTGATTTTATCCTGTAGGCTCGTAGAAGTCAATTTCGGGTCCCGTTGCATGCCATGACCAACGAGAACCGCGGTATTCGAGATCCATTCTCGACGTATGCGGTTCATCCCGCCGGCCGCGCGGGAACACTCCGGAAGGCGCCTCGTCACATGACAGGGAGACTGAAAGCCCAGCCGGGAAGGCCGTTGCACTTGACTTTTTTAAGGAGAGAGGATAAAAACCCGATCTGATTTAGAAAACGAAGAGGAACGAGCCGGTATGTCTGAGCCCTCGCCAAAAGCGAAAGAACACCCTATAGCGGCACTCATGCAAGCGCGGCTCCGCAAAGTGCGGGACCTCGAGGAAACTGGAATTGCTCCTTTTGGAACGGGATTTGTCCCTGACACTTCTGCGGTAGATTTCCACAACCGGTTCGAGTCCACGGTGAGTCACGAGAGTTCCGATGACGTGGTGCGCATGGCAGGCCGGGTCCTAGCGCTTCGGATGCTCGGCAAGGCGAGCTTTCTCAGGATCAGGGACTCATCGGGCGATTTCCAGGCGTACGTGGCCCGCGACACGATAGGCACCGACGAATACAAGCTTGTGAAGAAACTCGACACGGGCGACATCATCGGGTTGGCCGGCCGGCCATTCAGGACCCGTACGGGCGAGTTGAGCGTACTGGCTTCCGAGATCCGGATACTCACCAAATCGCTGCGACCGCTGCCTGAGAAATGGCACGGACTTACTGACGTGGAAATCCGTCACCGGCAACGGTACGTGGACCTTATTGTCAACCCGCACGCACGGGATATCGTGCGGACGAGGAGTCGCATCATCGCTTACATGCGAGATTTCCTCGCCGAACGGGGGTACCTTGAGGTGGAAACCCCCATGATGCAGCCGATTCCCGGCGGCGCCACGGCACGTCCGTTCATCACCCACCACCATGCGCTGGGCCGCGACCTCTACTTACGGATCGCACCCGAACTCTATCTGAAACGCCTGCTCGTGGGCGGGCTCGAACGAGTCTTCGAGATCAACAGGAACTTCCGCAACGAAGGCATTTCGACGCAGCATAACCCTGAGTTCACCATGCTGGAGTTCTACCAGGCGTACGCGACTTTCGGGGACCTGATGAGCCTGACCGAAGAACTCGTCTCCAGCCTCGCGCTCGAAGTCGCCAGCAAGCATACCATCGTGTACGGCGACCACGAAGTGGACCTTACTCCGCCCTGGAGGCGGATGACCGTAAAGGAAGCCCTGGTCAGATACGCGGGTGTCGACCTCAATGAGGTAGACGATCGGAACACAATGTTCGTTAAAGCTGTCGATATGGGGATCGACGTCAAAAAGGAAGACTCGTTAGGAAAGCTCCAGATGCTCGTATTCGACGAAGTAGTCGAAGAAAAGCTCTGGGGGCCGGTCTTCATTTACCACTATCCAGTGGAGGTCAGCCCGCTGGCGAGACGCAACGACGAGAATCCCACGGTGACCGATCGATTCGAGCTGTATATAACCGGCCGAGAAATGGCCAACGCGTTCACAGAGTTGACTGACCCTCTCGATCAGCGCGCGCGCTTCGAAGAGCAGGTAATTGCGCGCAACGCGGGTGATGAAGAGGCTCACTTCCTCGACGAGGACTTCCTCAGGGCCCTCGAATACGGAATGCCGCCCGCGGCGGGTGAAGGAGTCGGCATCGACCGGTTGGTCATGCTGTTGACCAATTCGCCGTCCATTCGGGAAGTGATCCTGTTTCCGCATATGAGGCCGGAGAAAGGGGTCGGATGAGAATCCCCTTCGAGATTCACGTCGGCATGCGCTACTTGAGGGCCAAGCGCAAGCAGGCGTTCATATCTGTGATCAGCGGATTCAGCGTCTTGGGGGTGATGCTCGGTGTGATGACGTTGATCATCGTCCTGGGCGTCATGAACGGATTCGAGAAGGATTTGAAGGAGAAAATCCTCGGAACTGTGTCGCATCTCGTGGTAATGAGCCATTCGGACCGGCTGATCACCAGCTGGCCGGCGCTCATGGAGCGGATCGGTACTTTCGACGGCGTTAAAGCGACCACGCCGTACATCTATGGCCAGGCGATGCTTTCCACGCGCGGGAGAGTCCGCGGGGTGATCGTGCGTGGGATAGATCTCGACACTGCGAGCAAGGTGATCTCGTTGCCTCGATACCTCGTGAGCGGGCGCATCGATCAGCTCGCTGCGTCGCCGGAAGGCGTACCGGGAATCATAATCGGCAAAGAGCTTGCCGCGGTGAATGGACTTCGTACGGGCGACCTGGTGCAACTCATCTCCCCGCAGGGAAAGCGGACACCGCTGGGAGCGGTCCCGAGAGTGCAGACGTTCCGGGTCGTGGGCGTTTTCAAATCGGGGATGTACGAATTCGACGGGAACCTTGTGTACATGGAGCTTCCGCAAGCGCAGAAATTCTTCGAGATGGGAGACGGAGTGACCGGCATCGAGGTCACGCTGGACGACATCTACCGTGCGCCCAAACTCGGAGAGCGGCTCACCAAGGCGCTGGGAACTCCGTACTGGGCGAGGACGTGGAAAGACATGTACATCAACCTGTTCAGCGCCCTGAAGCTCGAAAAACTCGCCATGTTCATTATTCTTACGTTCATAGTCCTGGTGGCCGCGTTCAACATCATCATCTCGCTGATTATGCTCGTCATGGAGAAGAGCCGCGACATAGCGATCCTCAAAGCCCTCGGAGCGACCTCCGGCCGTATCATGCGCATTTTTGTCGCGCAGGGGATGGTGGTCGGAGTCGTGGGAACGTTCCTGGGCGCGGTCGCAGGACTCGCGGGTTCCGCACTTCTCGCGAGATATCCCCTCATCGAATTGCCTCCGGAAATCTATACCATCTCGACCCTTCCCGTGTCGGTAGACGGCACGGACGTTCTGTTGATTTGCGCGGTAGCGCTGACAATCTGTTTCCTGGCCACGATCTATCCCTCTCTCCGGGCGGCTCGCCTTGCGCCGGTGGAGGCGCTCCGGTATGAGTGATACGATCATTTACGACGTGACTGACCTCTGGAAGAGCTACACAAACGGAGGCCGTCAAGTTGAAGTGCTCAAAGGGATCGATCTACGTGTAAAGGCGGGCGAAACGGTCGCGGTAACGGGCCCGTCCGGTGTGGGCAAGAGCACGCTGCTCCACATTCTCGGTCTGCTGGACGGCGCCACCAGTGGCAAGGTGATGCTCGGCGGCATCGACGTCAGCGGCTTGAGCGAGTCGGAGCGAGCGCAGGTCCGCAACAAGCGCATTGGTTTCGTGTTCCAGTTTTTCCAACTGCTGCCGGAGTTCACGGCCCTCGAGAACACCATCATGCCCGGGCTGATCGCGGGCGAGCCGACTACGGAACTTTCCAAGCGGGCCATGGAACTATTCGACGACCTCGGCATCGCGCATCGTGCCCATCACAGGCCGGGTGAACTCTCCGGCGGCGAGCAACAGAGAGCGGCAATCGCGCGGGCGCTCGTGATGAACCCTGATGTGGTGCTTGCGGATGAGCCGACAGGCAACCTCGATCCAGACACGGGCGAAGAGGTCGAGGTGCTCATGCGGGACCTCAACCGCTCCCGTAACACGACCCTGATCGTGGTGACCCACAAGGAATCGCTCTCTCGTGCGATGGACAGACGTGTGGGCCTCGTGGGAGGGAAGCTGGAAGAACTCCAATGAGGAAGTTTCTCGCGATCGCAGTAATGCTCGTTCTTTTGCCGGCGATTTCGTCGGCTCAAGAGAAGCAGTTCAAGCGGGTGATGGTCTTCCCGTTCAAAATGCCCGCGCAGACCGGCGAGCCTGCGTTCAGCCAGGAACTTGCCGCTGTGCTTGGTGGTGAGCTGGCCCGTGAAGGTGACGTGCAGGTGATGCCGGGAACCGCTTACCTCCCCGCGATCCAGACGGGGAGAATCGATCCGACGCGTATGGCGCGGCTTGCCCGGCGCATGGACCTGTTCGCCGTGGTGTGGGGCAATCTGAGCAAGATCGACAGCGGGTATTCGCTCGACATCAACGTCGCCGAGAGCGAGGAAAATAAACGGCCGCGCTCTTTCTCCGTCCAGGGCAAGGACATGGAAGAGCTGGTCGCCAAGATGCGCGATCTTTCGGTAGAGATCGGCAAAGTAGTGCTCAAGCGCCCCGTAATTGGCTCCATCAAGATCGAGGGGAATCAGATCATCGGGAAAGACGCGATCGTTAACAAGATGGATCTGAGAGAAGGCGCACCTTTCCGCCGTTCCGCCTTGGGCGAGGAAATCCGTGAAATCTACTCGTTGGGCTACTTCGACGATGTACAGGTAGAGGCCGAAGAAGACGGCGAAGGTAAGGTTAACCTGCGTATCATGGTCAAGGAACGGCCTTCCATCGGAAAGATTAACGTGGATGGCAACTCGGTCTTCTCCCAGGGAGAAATTCTCGACGCTCTGAAGACAAAATCGCGCGAGGTTGCCAGCCTGGACAAGATCCGCCAGGACATGGCCAAGATGAAGGAGATGTACGAGAAGAAAGGCTACTACAGCGTCAAGATCGATTACAAGATCGACGAAACCTCCCGCACTGAAGCCACGCTTACGTTCAAAATCGACGAAGGGCCGCGGAGTTTCCTCACCGACATCGTGCTCGAAGGCAATAAGAACCTGTCGGACAAAGAACTCAAGAAAATCATGAACATGAAGGAGAAATCATGGTTTTGGTGGATTGATGAATCCGGGCAGTTCACCAACAAGGCCCTGGAAGAAAACCGGGCGCGATTGATCGCTTATTATTGGAACAAGGGCTTCATCAACGTGCAGGTCGGCGCGCCCGTCGTTGCAATAGACGGGAGCCGCGCCAAGATAACCTTCCCCATTAGAGAAGGCGACCGGTACCAGGTCCGCAAAATCGACGTGAGCGGCGACCTGATCGAATCCAAGGAAAAGTTGCTGCAGGGACTCAAGACCAAGGAACGCTCATGGTTCGACAGGGGTAAGATTGCAGACGATATCCAGACACTGACCAAGATCTACAACAACGCGGGATACGCATACGCGGACGTGCAGACACTCCAGAATATCAACGACCAGCAGAAGTACCTCGATCTCAACTTCAAGATCGCCAAGGGCGATCAGGTCTCCATCGAGCGCATCGACGTGCGAGGGAACGACCGAACCCGAGAGAAAGTCATCCGCCGCGGCCTGGCGATCAATGAAGGGGAGCTGTACAACGCGAACCAGATCGACGCGTCGAAAAAGAACCTCGAGGCCACGGATTTCTTCGAGGCGGTCAAAATCAAGACAGCGCCGGGCTCCAAGCCCGATATGATGAACCTCGAAGTGGACGTCCTGGAAAAGAAGACGGGCTCGCTTGCAGCGGGCATCGGTTTTTCGTCTCAGGACGGCGCAATGGGCAACATTGACCTCAAAGAGCGCAACCTCTTGGGTTTGGGCATCGTGGCACAGCTCAAGGGTAATCTCTCTGCCCGGCGAAACAGCTATGAGGGCTCGCTGTCCTACCCGTGGCTGTTCGACACGCCGTTGACGGGAACGGTACGAGGGTATCGCTTTGTGCAGTATGAGACCCGGTATCTCCGCGAGAGTGACGGCTTCGGGATTAACTTCGGATATCCGCTGTATGGCTTTTGGGGCCTTTCTACAGGATTCTCCCGTGATTCCAGCAAGCTATCCGGTTTCGATCCGACGTTCGCCAAGTCGGTCGCCCGGTACTATCAGACCTTTGGGGGCCAGGCAGCCAAGTTCCTGAATCTCTCAGAGAACTCGGTGTCCGTGGCGCTCAGTCGCGACACTCGCACAGGAGCGGAAATCCCGAACGGAGGCGGCCAGATTACCGTCGGCAGCCGAGTGTCGGGGTTTGGCGCGGACGTCTATTTTGCACGGTTGTTTTCGGATGTCATCTATTACCAGCCGGTTGTATGGAAGGCCATCGCGAAGGCCAAGGTGAGCGCCTCGGCTCTTACCGAAATGGGCGGCATGCCGATCCCGTTCGACCGACGGATCTTGTTGGGTGGCATCCAGAGTATCCGCGGGTACCAGCACGGGGAAGTAGGGCCGAGAGATCGATTCGGCAATACTCTTGGCGGCGACAGAGGGCTCTATGCCAACCTGGAAATCATGTTTCCCCTGCTGGAGATGCTAAGACTCAACGGTGTGGCTTTTTTCGACGTAGGAAATGCCTGGAACGTCGCAGAAACTCCCTTCTTACAGAGCGTGAAGGCTGGGGCCGGAGTGGGTATTCGATGGGTGTCGCCCGTCGGCCCCATCCGTATCGAATACGGCTGGAAAATCAATCCCCAACCGGGCGAACAACCAGGCGCGGTCGCGTTTGCCATGGGACAACTATTTTGATTGAACACACAGTGGCATCAAACGTTGATAAGTTTGCGTAATCATGAGGAGAAAAGGAGTGGTCGGATGAAAAGGAGTATGGCTGTTACGATTATCGCCCTCGCGGTCGCATGCGCGTTCGCAGGCTCTGCGTGGGCTCAAACCCTTAAGTTCGCTTATGTTGACTTCCAGAAGTTCGCCTCGGAATCCAAGCGTCATCAGCTGGACCAGAAGAAGCTCGCTGACTTGCTGCAGTCGGAACAGACCAAGTTCGAGAAAAGGAAGGAAGCGCTGATCAAAGCGCAGGAGGACCTCCAGAAACAAGGTCCTCTACTGAGTGAAGATTCCCGCAACGCCAAGCTCAAAGAGATCGGCGTCATGGAGATGGAACTTAAACTCCAGGAGCAACAGGCCAAGAACCTTCTGCAGAACGCACAACGCGAGGCTATGGAAATCCTGCGTCAAGAGATGAAGCAGATCATGGACAAGATCCGTGCAGACCAGAAGTACACGTTCATCTACGATGCCGCGGCACTGGTCAGCGCTGATCCGGCTATGGACATCACTTCTCAGGTGGTGAGCGCATACGATTCGGCAAAACCGAGCGCAGCGAAGCCTGCAGCAACGGCGCCTGCACCGGCAAAACCGAAAGCCCCGGCTGCCGGCCCGACCAAGCCGGCGGAGCGACGGTAACAATACGGAGGCTTCCACACTTCAATGGCGACCTTCACGCTCGAACATCTCGCAGGCGTAGTGGGCGGAGAACCGCCCATGGTACCTGGTCCGGATATCTCCGGGGTCCGTCCCTTGGAGTTTGCGGAGCCGGGTGATATTACCTACGTCGCGGACGAGCGCAATCTGAAGAGACTGCCGGAATCCCGAGCCGGAGCGGTTCTCGTTCCACCGAACCAGGGACAGGTGCCGCTCCCGGCAATCGTGGTCCGGAACCCCGAAGCCGCGTTCGCGCGGCTGACTGCGCTCTTTTACCCGCCGCCCGAGCAGCAGGCGGGAGTGTCGCTCCGCGCGGATGTGCACCCCGATGCCGTGATCGGAAAAAACGTTTCCATTGGAGCGTTTGCGGTGGTCGAGCGGGGCGCTGTGATCGGAGATGAGACGGTCATCGGTCATCATGCGGTAGTGGGCGAAGAGGTCCGCATCGGTTCGGGCACGAGGATCTACTCGCACGTGACGATCTATCCCCGTGTTCGGATCGGCGACCGGGTGATCATCCATTCGGGGACGGTAATCGGCGCGGACGGGTTCGGATATGCGCAAGACGTCGATCCGCAGGGTCGTCCTGTCGCGGTGAAGAAATATCACAGCGGGACAGTCGAGATTGAGGACGACGCGGAAATCGGCGCTTTGTGCGCGGTGGACCGTGCGCTCGCAGGCGTGACGAGAGTCGGCCGAGGCGCGAAAGTGGACAATCTGGTCCAAATCGCGCACAGCGTTCAGGTAGGCGAGGGCACTATAATCGCCTCCCAGTCGGGTATCGCGGGAAGCTCGTCGGTCGGCCGCTATTGCATGATCGGCGGGCAGGTAGGTATACGGGACCATGTGGCGGTCGGAGACGGCGTCGTGCTGGCCACCAGGGTCGGCATTTACCGGAATGTCCCCAACGGTTCGGTAATGGCGGGATCGGTGCCTGCGATGCCGCACAGCGTGTTTTTGCGCGCTCAAAGTCTGTTTAAAAGGCTTCCCGAGATGCTCGAGCGCATTCGGAAGCTGGAGAGCTTTATGCGATCCAAGGGCAAGGAAGATTGATGATTCATCCGACCGCAGTAGTCCACCCACGCGCGGAACTCGGCAAAGACGTGACCATAGGCGCGTATTCCGTTATCGGTGACCGGGTGGTAATCGGGGACGGCTGCGAAATTGCTCCGCACGTCACAATCGAAGGATGTACGACGCTCGGGCCGGGCACGAGCATTTCTCAGTTCGCGTCCATAGGCGCACCGCCTCAGGACCTGTCGTACCGCGGAGAAGACACCCGCGTGGAGATCGGGCGCAACGTGCGGGTTCGTGAATTCGTGACAATCCATTGCGGTACGGCCAAAGGCGGTGGAATAACCTCGATCGGCGACGAGAGTTTCCTCATGGCCTACTGCCACGTGGCACACGATTGCAGGCTCGGCGAGGGCGTGATCATGGCCAACTCCGCTCATCTGGGCGGGCACGACGAGATCGGGACCAAGGCGATCCTTGGCGGGGTCGTCGCGGTGCACCAGTTCGTGCGAGTCGGTGAATTCGCTCTCGTGGGCGGCATGTCCGGCGTGGCGAAGGATGTACCGCCGTATACGCTCGCGTCCGGCGCGCGGATTTATGTGTACGGTCTCAATGAAGTCGGGCTACGACGCAACGGTTTCTCCCGCAAAACGATCAGCAACATCAAGAAAGCATTCAAAATCGCATTCCGTTCCGGCTTGCACATAACGACCGCTGCCGAGCGTATCAGAGAGGAGATTTCGGACTGCCCTGAGGCGCTCACGTTCGCCGAATTTCTGGTTACCTCTCGCCGCGGCATGGCGAGGGTCTCGCTGAGCCGTCACAGTTTCAGGATGAGCTGATCGTGGAACCCGTGGCCATCATTGCCGGGGCCGGCCGCCTGCCGCTCCATATCGCACACCAGGCCGGCGACCGCGGCCACCGGGTAGTCGTAATCGCATTCCCCGGCTTCACCGACCCCGCAATCGAAAAGCTTGTCCACGAGGTCGTTTGGCTCAAACTCGGACAGATTCAGAAAGCGATCACGACCCTCAAGGACCGGGGGATCAGCCGGGTGGTGATGGCCGGCAAGATCGAAAAGATCAACCTCATGCGGCCGTGGAACCTCGGCCTGGACCGCCGCGCGCTGAAGTTGATCCGTTCGCTGAAAGATTGGCGGGACGACACCGTACTCGAGGGGATCGCCGCTGAACTCCTGTCGGACGGCATCGTAGTGGAAGAGATCGTCCATTGGGCCGGTAATCTCATGGCGTCGGTGGGAGTGCTCACCAAGCGGTCGCCTTCCGCTGACCAGTGGCGCGACATTGAGTTCGGCAGGCGCATGGCCCGCGGCATCGGCGAACTCGACATCGGCCAGACGGTTGTAGTGAGGAATGCCGCGGTGATCGTGGTGGAAGCCATCGAGGGCACCGACAGAGCCATCCGCCGTGTCGCGGACTTGGGCGTACGGGACGCGGTAGTGGTCAAAATGGCCAAACCGCAGCAGGACATGCGATTCGACGTGCCCGGCGTTGGGCCGTCCACTATCGACAGCATGATCGAGGTCCACGCGTCGGTGCTGGCGGTCGAGGCCGGCAAGACGATGATCTCGGATTACGATGATATGGTCGCGCGAGCGAACAAAGCCCGCATTGCGGTGGTAGGCATTCCTTCCGACGGACCTCTCGGCGGGTGACGGCTGGGGCAAATTGTGGACGTATACCGACGACTCCTCACATACTTGAAGCCCTACATTTCGCGGCTGATAGTTGCCGGATTGTGCATGATCGGCATTGCGATCCTCACCGGGACGCTGGCTTACCTCGTTAAACCCGCGATTGACGGTATTTTCGTAAGCAAAAACACTTGGATGCTCATGCTGATCCCAACGGCGATGGCCGCGGTCTACCTCTTCAAAGGAATATTCGACTACGGGCAGTACTATCTCATGGCGTACGTGGGGCAGAGCGTCATCCGGGACTTGCGGGACGAGATGTACCGTAAGCTCGAGGAGATGTCCGTCGGCTTCTTCGTACGCCACTCCACGGGCGCGCTTCTCTCCCGCATGAACAACGACGTCTCGCTTGTCCAGGGAGCCATGACCAACGCGATCACCGGTGTACTGCGGGACGCAGTCATGATCGTGGCGCTCATTTTTGTGGTCTTCTACCGAGACTGGCAGCTCGCGCTCCTCGCAATGGTGATCTTCCCTCTCGCCATATATCCGCTGCTGAACTTTGGTCGCCGGATGAGGCGTTATTCGCGGCGGATGCTCGTGTCACTGGAGGATATCACCACTCGCTTGGACGAGACGATCAGCGGCATCCGCATCGTGAAAGCCTTCGCGATGGAGGAATACGAGCGGGAACGCTTCAGAGCCGAAAACCAGAAGCTCTTCAACGCATTTATGCGCCGCTTCAAGGTGAGGGCGCTGTCCAACCCGGTCATGGAGACCCTCGGCGGGGTGGGCGCCTGCGCGATATTCGCGTACGGCGGATATCAAGTAATTGCCGGTCACTCGACCCAAGGGACGTTCTTCTCGTTCATAACCGCGCTCTTCATGCTCTACGAACCAATCAAGCGCCTCAATGAAGCGAATATGACCATTCAGGAGGGCGTGGCCGCAGGCGAGCGAATTTTCGGTCTTCTGAACACTCCGCCGGATATCATCGATCAGCCTGACGCTATTTCGCTGGACGCTGTCCGAGACGAAGTCCTGTTTGACGGCATTTCGTTCGCGTATGAGACCGGTGAGCAGGTCCTGGAGGACGTCACGCTGCGGATCAGGGTGGGCGAAGCCATCGCTGTCGTGGGCGAGAGCGGCGCAGGCAAGAGCACGCTCTTTGACCTCCTGCCTCGGTTCTACGATGTCACCTCGGGAGCGGTCCGAATTGACGGCACGGATATTCGCGACTTCACGCAGCGGTCCCTCAGACAAAAGATCGGCATTGTCACGCAGCAGACAATCCTCTTCGACGACACGGTGCGCAACAATATTGCGTACGGCCGGCCCGACCTCCCGCTGGAGCAGGTGGTAGAAGCTGCGAAAGCCGCACACGCGCACACTTTCATCATGAATATGCCCGAGGGCTACGATACGGTGATCGGCGAAAACGGGATCAAGCTTTCGGGCGGGGAACGCCAGCGCATTGCCATAGCCCGGGCCATCCTCAAGGACCCGCCGATCCTCATCCTGGACGAAGCCACCTCAAACCTGGATTCCGACTCGGAAAAGGCCGTGCAGACCGCTCTTGAAGAGCTGATGAAGGGCAGAACCACGCTCGTGGTGGCGCACCGGCTTTCTACCATCCGCAATGTGGACCGCATCTACGTGCTCGCACGCGGCCGAATGATCGAAGAGGGCCCTCACGACGAACTTCTCGCCCGTGGGGGTGAGTTCGCAAGACTTTACAACCTTCAGTTCGCAGGGCAGGAGCCCGCACCCAACGGGGCATCCGGCGTATCGACCACCCGCATGTGATTATGACCTCCGCCTTATATCCAATTTAGCGAGTGCCATAATTCATGCGCGCCCGCTCGGGAGGTGGATAGCCAATAAAGACGGGCGTCGTTCCCGCGAAGGCGGGAACCCAGAAAAGGCTGCTGGATTCCTGCTTTCGCAGGAATGACGAGGTTTGACTTGTTATACCAATGCGCTTTCAAGCAAGTGACATCCTTGTTTTGGTGGGACAAGCATCTTGCCTGTCTGAACGTGACAGGCAAGATGCCTGTCCCACCACTACCTGTCCGAGATTGTCGCCTACTTGATTGCGCATTCGCATTAGTAGGCCAAGAACCTTGGCAACTTCCATAAAGATCCTCTCGGCCGTGGCCGCCGCGGGATACTACGCTGTCCAGGCGTCGCGAGCCAAGGCATACGAATGGGGAATGCTCAAGAGCCGTCAGGCGCCCGTACCGGTGATCTCCGTGGGCAACCTGCTCATGGGCGGCAGCGGCAAGACTCCGTTTGTGATACGCCTCGCAGAGCTTCTCAGCGGCCGTGGACGTAAACCCGCTGTGGTGAGTCGAGGATACCGCGGGACGAATCGTGCGCCGTACCTCGTGGTGGGTGACCGCAAGTCCGCAGAACCGCTTGTGCCGCCGTCGGTTTCCGGGGACGAGCCCTACCTCATTGCTCGTTCCTTGCCGAACGTGCCGGTGCTCGTGGGCGCGAAGCGGATCCACCCCGTGCTCGCCGCGGGCCGGGAATTCGAATGTGATGTGGTGATCCTCGACGACGGTTTCCAGCATTTGCCGCTGAGGCGGGACGCGGACATCGTGCTGCTCACGGGCCGAGAAGATCGGATGTTCCCCCTCGGTGGGCTACGGGAACCGTTTTCGGCTCTTGCTCGCGCCGACGTGGTGGCGCGGGTTGGGCCCGCAGCGGAAGTGCCTCCGGAGGCCGTACGGTATCTGCGGGACGTGCCTGTGTTCAGGTGCAGACATGTTCCGGTCGCGCTGGAGAATGCACAGACCACACGGCAACCTGAAGAACTTGCGGGCCGCGATGTGGTACTCGTCTCGGGGATCGCGAACCCCGACCGCTTCGGCCGCACTGCCGAGCGTCTGGGCTGGCAGGTGCGCGAGCACGTGGCATTTCCCGATCACCACGTGCCGACCGATCGAGAGCTGGAGCGAATCCTTTCTGAAGCCGTGGAAGCTGAAGTGGTGGTAACGGAAAAGGATTGGGTGAAACTCCCGGAGCGATTCAGGCTTTCGGGGCGCATCAGCAGCCTGAGGATTGCGATGGTCATTGAGCGAGAAGACGAGTTGCTGGAAGTGCTTGATGAGTTGGTTACGGGAGTGCGGGCTAAGCTAGGAGCGGTGTATCCTATGTCGCGGAGTAGATGAGCAAGCCGTCAGTGCGAATGCCGCGGAGTCTGTCCGCACTTCTTCGAAGTAGGTGCGATCCGATCGAAGACGCGGCTGCTGGTGGAGCAATCACACTCAAGTGGAGGACCAATGAAGAAGGAAATAATTGTCAGGCTCCATTCAAATTTTGAGGACATGGCACAGCGTGATCCGGATTCCGGAACGGAATTCTGGTTCGCCAGGGATTTGCAGGAACCGCTTGGCTATGCAAAGTGGGAAAACTTCGCTAAAGTTATAGAAAAGGCGAAAATGTCCTGCAAAACCGCGGGCTACGAGACGGAAAACCATTTTCTTGATATCAGGAAAATGGTTTCTCTCGGTTCAGGCGCACAGCGAGAAATACACGATATTGCGCTTACTCGCTATGCCTGCTATCTCATTGCACAAAATGGCGACCCGGCGAAGGATGCTATTGCGTTCGCGCAAACATATTTTGCCGCCCAGACGCGCAAGCAGGAAATCATCGAAAAGCGGCTGGCGGAAGTGGAACGCCTTAATGCTCGAAAGAAATTGACGGCTTCAGAAAAGGCTCTCTCGGGGATCATCTTCGAGCGACTCGGCGATGGGCAAGGATTCGCGCGTATCAGAAGCAAGGGCGATCAGGCGCTTTTCGGTGGGGCGACTACGCAAGACATGAAGAATCGCTTGGGAGTCCCCCAGAGCCGCCCTCTGGCGGATTTTCTGCCGACCATCACGATAAAGGCCAAAGACTTTGCTAACGAGATTACCAACTTCAATATAAACAGAGACAATTTGAAAACCGAAGGCGATATCGCTGTAGAGCATGTAAAAAATAACACAGACGTGCGCAGAGTCCTCACAAATAGAGGGATTTCTCCTGAGCACCTTCCGCCGGCTGAAGATGTAAAGAAGATCGAACGAAGGCACTTGTCCGAACAGAAGAAACTTCCGAAACGTACAGAAGCGCTCGAGTCAGCCGCAGATGATGTTGATGGATAATAGCGGGTCTTCGCGTGAGGGCGTACCGATCTTGCAGACTGCTGAAGACCGTTTCTTGATTCTCAATGCTCCGCACTCTTTTCGGTACTACCCGCCGATGATCTCATTCAAGCCTTCAATGATCTGGTCCATTTCCTTTGCCGATACTCTGCCGATCTTCTTGCCGATTCGCTCTGTCGAGAGTGTGCGGATTTGGCTGATCTTCACCCACAAGCGTTTCGGAAGATCATTCGAGCCAAGCTCGAGAGTCAGAGGGAATCCGGTTCTCTGAGGCTGGCTAGTGACGGCCACGACGATTACTGTTCCTGAGCGATCGTTGAAAACATCGTGGCTCAGAATGACAACAGGACGCCGGCCCGTTTGTTCGTTGCCCTTTGCGGGATTCAGATCGGCCCAACGAATCTCTCCCCTCAGTATTCCGGCCACTGTTCCAGCACCTCACCCATGCCTTCTTCAGCCATTTCCTTCTCGGCAGCAGGATCGAGCTTTGCGCATTCCCTGGCAAGGCGATTTCGCTCAAGTTTCTCTATCTTTTCTTCCAGTGCAGCCTGAACGGCCTTGCTTCGATTGGGAAATACCCGATCTCTTACCAGCCGATCAAGGCGGTCGAGTGTCCGCTCATCGACTGTGATAGCGATCTTTGCTGTAGCCATCGCGCACCTCCGGTATGATAATATGTCATACCGGAACCAGGGTCAAGCAAGAAAGGAAGGGTGAACAACGTAAACATTTGCTTGCACGGAGAAGGCTGGCAGCGAGAAAGAAAGAGATTTGTCACCACAGAGACCACAGAGAACACGGAGGGTCTGGGCGAACGGCCGTTCGCCCAGACCTTATCTCTGTGCGCTCCGCGTGCTCTGTGGTAACAAAATTTTCCTTCTCCACGCGCAACTCAATGCATACGGAACAACGGTTCTTCGGCTTGATTGCGTAACCGTGTAGTGACATGATGCTGCCATGGATCTCTCAGCAAAACGCGTGCTGATTGTCAAACCGAGTTCGCTCGGCGACGTGGTCCATACCTTGCCGGTGGTCCACGCGATAAAGCGGTGCTTTCCCTCGGCCTACGTGGGATGGATCGTGCAGAAGGCCTTTGCCGGCGTGCTCGAAGCTGACCCGGCGATCGACGAGATCATCCCGATCTCCATTCCGTCAACGAGCGATCCCCACGCTGGCCGTGGTGCAGTGCCCAAGGCATTGGCAGCCACGGTGGCCACGCTGCGACAGCTCAGAAGGCGATTTCGCCGCAGGCCGTACCATGTGGTGCTCGACCTGCATGCGTCATTCAGGAGCGGACTGTTGGCCCTCGCCAATCCTGGCGGCAAGCGGATCGGATTCCGGGATGCGAAGGAACTGAATCCGCTCTTTCAGCATCATCGTCTTGTCACAGACCCGAACAAGCCCCACGCGGTGGATAAGAACCTTGCGTTTGCCGAGTTCCTCGGGTGCCTGGTCACAGCCGACGATTTCCGAATTGTGAGCGATCCCGGGGCCCGTGCGCGGGTGGAGCGCTTCCTCGGCGAGCACGAGGCCGTGAGCGGCCGGCGCATTGTGTACGCCAACCCCGCAGCCCGGTGGACGACCAAGTACTGGACGGTCGAAGCGTGGGCGGAACTTGGCGACCTCTTGATCTCGCAGGCTGCCGCTGCGGTGGTTTTCGCAGGAAGTGCTGCGGATGCCCGGTACATCGACCAAATTTCGGAACGCATGACCGAGCGGCCCATTGTCGCTGCCGGGAAGCTCTCCCTCGCTGAGGCTGTGGCGCTCATCGAAGCCGCGGATGTGTACGTCGGGGTGGATTCCGGGCCCATGCACATTGCCGCGTTTACCGGCACGCCGGTGGTTGCGCTCTTCGGTCCGACGGAACCGGCAAAAGTCGGCCCGTACGGAGATGGGCACAAAGTTATCCGGAAGACCGATCTCGACTGCCTCGGCTGCCGGCTCCGGGCCTGCTCGAACCGCCGGTGTTTGGAAGGAATCACTGCCCGGGAAGTGTTCGCGGAGACGGTGGCGCTGCTGGAAGCTGTTCCGGACGGTGTGGAAAGGACCCAATAGCAAAGGAACATGAAGTCCGCCCGCTTTTCTTCGTCCGGGGCTGCCCAATTGGCAGCAGTGAATCTGCGGCCGTACTCACGAATCAGAGCATTGATTCGATAGCCTTGAAAAGTTTCATGTGGGGGCCATTGGGCGACTGCAGCGCATAGGGCCGCAGAAGCTCCCCGGCTTCCACAAGAGCAGCATTGCCTGCGTTATGCTCGCCAGCTCCCCTTAGGATCAGTCCAAGGTTTGCGAGACTCATGGCCAGGTCGGGCTCAAAGCGCGCGGGCTGTGCGTGGGCAAGCCGACGGCGAATCTCGACAGCCTCACGTATGGCGTCCAGAGCACCGGGGTTGTCCCCGGCATCGCTCAAGCCGTTTGACAGGTTGTTCAGTGTCTTTGCTCTCTCCTCCTCCGTCTCAGCAAAATCCAGGAGCGTCCGCCACACGGCTATGGCAGCATCCGTCCAACCGACCGGTAAGTGAGCTTCGGAGACGTACGGTCTGAGGAACTCACACCGTTCCTTCCGGCCCTGAACCGCTTGGGCAAGCCAGTCTCGGATGCGGTGCCGATGGAGTTCCAGGACTATTTCTGCGTCGTAGCTGAGCCGCGCCAGCCGGTTCAGTCCATTGACGATGTCCGGGGCAAGGCCCGCCCAAATCAATTCGGGCGCTGTTTCAGGGTCTTCGCGCAAAACTCTGGTGACTAAGGCCGCAGCCAGGATGTCTGGCTTGGGCGCAGGAATCAGCCGTTCCGGTCCAACGGCAATCAGCCGCAAAGCCTTTCTGATGTTGTCACCGGGCTGCAAACCGAACAGATCCGGCCTGCTCTTCGCCATTTTCGCGGTTTCGCTATCGGTGATATCACCCGCGATAGCGGCTAATGATAGAACACGTGCAAGAGCATACTCGTCACTCAAACCGGTATTGGTTGCGATCGTCCTGAGTCCGGACACTTCTCTGTCGATTATTGCCTGAACGACCTGTGGCCCAGTGTATTGGACGACCGGATCGTTGGGGTTGAGAGCACTGTGGACTCCAAGTGCGACAATAAACAAGGCGCGGTCATTCTCCGGCGCCAGCTTCAGCCAGTCCTCCAGCGCCTCCACCTGCACAGGTTCGGGCGCGGTGTCGAGATGCTCTGCTGCCCCCTCCTGGGCCGAACAGAACACAGCGTACGCATGTTTGGCGGTCAAGCCCTGCACTCTCAGCGGTGTCATGTCCACGAAATTATTTGCGTTGCAGTCCGTGATCAGTTCATACCAGTCGTCAACCGAACGTCTTGTCAGAAACAGCACTCTCAGACGGGGTCATTCCACTTTTGCGAATTGGTCGAGATCCGCGAGCAGTTCCGCCACTCTTGGCCGGTGCTCTTCCGGGTAGTCGATGATCAGCAGGTTGCCGTTCTCGTTCCACGAGCAGGGTGAGGGCTTGCGCAGATCGACAAAGCCTGCAGCCCACTCGTCCTCCTCGTACAACTGCCAGGCGAATTCTGCCGCGGTGCGAGTCTTGCCCATCCCGCCGTCACCAACGATGAACTTCACAGATACCTTTTCATCACTCATAGCCCATTCGCGCAGATCGTCCATTTGCTGGTCAAAGCCGACGAATTTAGAGAGAAACGACCGCCAACTGAGCAGAGACAACACATCAGGATTCCGCTGGAGGTTTCCCCTCAACGGCGGCGACAGTTCAGGCGGCTTCCCGCTTGAAGCCGGTTCCTCGGTGTGGGTTACGGCAATCGACGGGCCAATCTTTACGCCGACCTTAATCCTGGTAATATCGAGCATGATCTGTTGCACCTCTGCTGGTCGGGGTAGCAATCCTGCTGTCAGGCCATGTCCAGCAACTCAGCTGGGAACTCTCGTCGCAGATCTATGAGCGTACGGTTTCCTTGGTCCCCAAAAGTCCCCCAATGGTCTCTCGCGCATTCCGGGTGACGCAAAACTGTGGTGCCGTTGTTTGAGGGAGCCCTTGAACCTGTATAATGCATAACCACATCCGAAAAACATGGTCAAGGACAATCGTCCGAAGAAATGGTCGATCGGGTGGATTGGTAATTGTGCAAGATCGGCCTCGTGGACGTGAAGGATGCCGCGGTCTCCAATGGACCCTTTTCCATCCCCAACTTACCAAATCCTACCTCAGGGTATACAACGCCCGGTCAACCTACCTCCATGTAGGAACCTCTCTCGCGGTCAGTGTGGCCGGCTAGCCTCGATTACTCCCTTTCTATGCGGCTAACGCCACCGTTGCCGCCGTGGCACGAGTGTTGCTCTCCATAGGCCGCGCGGTGCCCGTGATCCGCGCGGTTGTTGATTGATGCTGGTACGAGAATCCGACCAAAGCTGGAATGTTCTGGAGGTGCAGCAGCACCGGGGAAAGTCTCGTCTGGTCACGTCCAGGACGTTCGTCCCGCTGAAGGTCTTCAATCCGCAGGTTCATGCGTCCACGTGCACGCTGTTCCTGTCGCACTTCGGTGGAGGCATGCTTGACGGAGATGATGTGCGTCTCAAGGTCCGGTGCGGGCGGGGTAGCACCGTCGCCGTTGGCTCGTTCGGCAGTCTTCAGGCGTACACAGCCACGAAGAACGGAGCGACACAAACCGTAGAAGGCGACGTGCAAGACGGGGCGCTGGCCGTCATTCTTCCTGACCCTGTTGTGCGCCACGCGGGGAGCCGTTTTCGGCAGCGGCAGGAATGGCGGCTCGCCCGCGGAGGGTCACTCCTTGTCGCTGAGTGCATGATCGCAGGCCGCGTTCGCACCGGAGAGAGCTTTGCATTCGACACGTACGAACATGAGTTCTCGGTCTTGGTGGATGGAATGTCTCTCCTGTTCGACCGGTTCGTGTGCCGCCCAAGTGATGAGGATTTTTCGGACCCCGCGCTTCTGGGCGGCGCAGCGTATCTCGTAACTGTGTACATGGTCGGCCCTCGATGGGAGCCGGTAAAGCTGTCTATCGAGGACGAGGGCCTGACCCGCGGGAACGGCGACCGCCCGAACTCCTTCGCGGCAATGCATCCGGTGCAGGACAACGGGTACGTCTTTCGCGCGGTCGCGAACGATGGAGAGTCCGCCAGAGCTGTGGTGAAAACCATTTGCCGAATGCTGGCACGCGAAGATTATCTCGGGTTCGACCCGGGATCGAGAAAATACTAACGTGGATGTGCGGTCAGGGAAGTGATTTGCGCTGCACCGGAAACTTGTTGGATGGCCAAAATCCCCCCTGGCCCCCCTTTACGAAAGGGGGGTATGAGACGCCCCCTCCCTGTCCCGCCCCGTCAACGGGGAGGGGACGCACTTCCCCCGCTGACGGAGGGACTCATGCCAGTACGCTTTCAAACATGTGACTTTGAGAGGCAGTCGGTGTGCCTCCGAAGCGAAGTTAGCCACGCGGAATGCGTGGCATCCGAAGCGGAGGAGGCATCCGGCTGCCTCGTGTCTTCGACAGCGCTATGGAGGAGGCATGGTACCGTCCCCTCCCGAGATTCCGCGCATCGGCACAAGAATGAGTAGGTTGTCATGAGATTATCACCGAGAGAAATAGAAAAACTCATCCTGCATAATGCGGGATTCCTCGCGCAGAAGCGGTTCGCGCGAGGACTGAAACTTAATTACGTGGAGTCAGTGGCTCTGATTGCATCCCAATTGCATGAGTTCATTCGGGACGGCCTGAGCGTCGCGGAACTCATGAACGTGGGAAAGCAGATCCTCGGATTCGACGACGTCTTGCCCGACGTGCCGCAAATGATCCACGAAGTCCAGGTGGAAGGCACCTTTCCCGACGGCACCAAGCTGGTGACCGTACACGATCCCATCTGCCGCGAAAGCGGCCAACAATACCTGGCCTTGTACGGGAGCGGCCTGAAACGCACCGCGGAAACCGCGGCAGTCGAAGCGGCCGAGACCTATCCGCCTGGAGAGGTCTTTCTGTCGCAGGGTGACATCACCCTGAACGAGGGCCGGACGACGGTCACCATCGAAGTCATCAACACCGGCGATCGACCGGTTCAGGTGGGTTCGCATTACCCGTTCTTCGAGGCGAATCCGTGCCTGGCGTTTGACCGGGCAAAGGCGTGGGGCTTCCGTCTGAACATACCATCCGGAGCGGCGGTCCGGTTCGAGCCGGGAGAAGCGAAGCCCGTGGAACTCGTCGAGCTGGCAGGCGAGAAACGGGTTTATGGCGGGCACGGGCTCGCATCGGGTCCAGTCACTCAGGCTGCCATGCGAGCGGCAATGCAAAAAGCCAGGAAAAGAGGATTCGCGGGAGCAGGTAATGAGTAGAACGCTATCAAGAGCCGCGTATGCAGATATGTACGGAATTACGGTCGGCGACCGCGTCCGGTTGGGCGATACCTGTCTTGTCGTCGAGGTAGAGCGTGACTTTACCGTGTACGGCGACGAATGCAAGTTCGGTGGCGGCAAGGTCCTCCGTGACGGGATGGGTCAGGCTGCCGGCGTATCAGAAAAGGATGCGCTCGACACAATCATCACCAATGCGCTGATTATCGACCACAGCGGCATATACAAGGCTGACATCGGCATCAAGAACGGGTGCATCGCCGGCATCGGGAAGGCCGGCAACCCCCACATCATGTCCGGTGTTTCGCCCAGTCTTGTGGTCGGAGCCACCACCGAAGCCATCGCGGGCGAAGGGCTCATTGTCACTGCGGGCGGGATCGACACTCACATTCACTTCATCTGCCCGCAGCAAATCCACGAAGCCCTCGCGAGCGGCATCACGACAATGATCGGCGGCGGCACCGGCCCTGCAACCGGCACCAATGCCACCACCTGCACGCCGGGCGGCTTCAATATCGAAATGATGCTGCGTGCGACCGATGTTTTTCCGCTGAATTTCGGGTTCCTGGGCAAAGGCAACTCCTCGAGACCCGAAGGGCTGGTGGAACAGCTCCAGGCTGGAGCAATGGGCTTGAAACTGCACGAAGATTGGGGCACCACGCCGGCGGCGATTGATGCGTGCCTGTCTGCTGCCGATGAGTTCGACGTGCAGGTTTCCATTCACACGGACACGCTCAATGAAGCGGGTTTCGTCGAACAGACCGTAGCGGCATTTAAGGGACGCACCATACACACCTTCCACACTGAAGGAGCGGGCGGAGGCCATGCGCCGGACATCATCAGACTGTGCGGCGAGCCGTACGTTCTGCCCAGTTCCACCAACCCGACGCGACCGTTCACGAAAAACACGGTTGACGAGCATCTGGATATGCTCATGGTGTGCCATCACCTCGACAAGAACATCCCCGAAGACATCGCGTTCGCGGAAAGTCGAATTCGAGGCGAAACCATCGCCGCGGAAGACATCCTGCATGACATGGGCGCGATTTCCATGATGTCATCGGACTCTCAGGCAATGGGCCGCGTGGGCGAGGTCGTTTGCCGCACATGGCAGACCGCTCACAAGATGAAGGAGCAGCGCGGCGCCTTGCCCGAAGACCCCACAGGCGCGGACAATTTTCGAGTGAGACGGTACATCGCCAAATACACCATCAATCCCGCGATCGCGTGCGGAATCGCGAAGCACATCGGTTCGGTGGAGGTCGGCAAGCTGGCGGACCTCGTCCTTTGGAAGCCAGCGTTCTTCGGGATCAAGCCGGAAATGGTCATCAAAGGCGGCGCAATCGCTCAAGCGCAAATGGGTGATCCCAATGCCTCTATACCTACTCCGCAGCCGTTCTTTTCGCGGCCTATGTTCGGGGCCTTCGGTTCCGCGGCTGGGAAGCATTCGCTCGTGTTCGTCTCGAAAGCATCACTGGAACGGGTCCTCGGCAGCTACAGCCTGACCAAACGTGTCCAATACGTCGCGGATTGCAGAAACCTCCGCAAGAAAGACCTTGTTCTCAACAGCGCTTGTCCGAAGATGGTCGTAGATCCGGAAACTTATCGTGTCTACGCCGACGGGGTGCATTTGACCTGCGAACCTGCGATGCGGCTGCCGTTGGCGCAGCTGTATCATCTGTTTTGACGGGTCGCGTAGGGGTCAAGTAGGGGCGGGGTTTATCCCCGCCCGCCTTGCGAGGCGTGAGATAACGGGCGGGGATAACCCCCGCCCCTACGCGTCATTTTGCCGTATTTTCGGCATCGCCTCGGAACCCCAAGAAAGACAGCAAGGGGCATCCCGTGCAGAGGCATCGGAAGATTGATACCATGAATACGACTTCTCATGCACCCGGTTCCGGCATCCGCATCCTCCAGCTTACCGATGCCACCTTTCCACTCGGTGGGTTTGCGTTTTCGTACGGGCTGGAGAGCATGGCAAAGCTCGGACGAATCAAGGACCTGGACGGGTTCGGGAGATACCTGCGTAACGTGCTGACCCAGGTCTCGCGTGCGGATATCCCGTTTGTGAACAGCGCCCATGCATGTCCAGAAGGCGATTACCAGACTCTGGTGCCCGTGTTTCAGCGGTACCACGCGGCAACGATGGTTCCCGCGGTGCGGCGGGCGAGCGCTGCTCAGGGAAAGGCCCTGTTGCACATTATGCAGTCGGTCTATCCGGAGCACCCTTTCGAGGAAATCTCGCGGTGGCTCGAGGCGGAAAAGCTTGTTCCTCATTTTGCGCCGACGTTCGGGCTGACGGCGGGTCTGCTGGATCTTTCAAGGCGGCACGCGGCGTCAGCATACCTGTACATCACGGTACGGGATCAGATCAGCGCGGCCGTCCGACTGGGCCTACTGGGGCCACGAGACGCACAGCGGGCTCTAAGGCAGGCGCTCGATCGCGTCGACGGCGTAGTGGAGCAGGTGATCGAGATGCAATACCACGAAGCATACAAGATCGCATCAGTACTGGAGATCGCGCAGGCGCGGCATCAGTCGCTCTACAGCCGATTGTTTCAGAACTGACATGATCGGCGAGGTTGCCACAAATAGGGGCGACCAGAAATAGGGATCCTTGGAAATTGGTGGCCGCCGGCCTCCGTGCCGCCGAAGCTTGCGAGAATGAAGCAGTAGGATAGGTCCGGCAGGGACGCCGGACCCCACCAACCTCTTGGGCCGCAGCGGTTGCGAAAGGTGAGACGTCTTTGCAGCTTTTGTGTTTTTGGCATAGTTTAAATAAAAGGTATATTCCCATGCATAATCATCCATCCCACTCTCACCACGGCTCGCACGACCACGACGCGGGACACACGCACGAGCATTTCACGCAGCCTGGAGAATTTGCGCTCCGTGAGCTGGTTTCTCAAAAGAGGGATTTCACCGCGAGAGCGTTTACCGTCGGAATAGGCGGGCCGGTCGGAAGCGGCAAAACCGCGCTGGTGCACGCTCTGTGCGTGGCATTGCGAGATCGTTACCGGCTCGGTGTGGTTACGAACGACATTTTCACCCGCGAAGACGCGGAATTCCTGACGAGAAACAAAGCCTTGCCGGAAGATCGCATCGTTGCGGTGGAAACCGGCGGATGCCCGCATGCTGCGATCCGCGACGACATCAGCATGAATCTGTATGCGCTGGAAGATCTCATGTCGCGTTTTCATGGGAACATTGACATGCTATTTCTGGAAAGCGGCGGCGACAACCTCGCCGCTCATTTCAGCAAGGAACTCGTGGATTTCTCAATTTATGTGATCGATGTGGCCGGCGGTGACAAGATCCCGCGTAAAGGCGGGCCGGGCATTACGCAATCAGACCTCCTGGTAATCAACAAGATAGACCTCGCGGAGCTGGTCGGCGCCGATCTGTCGGTGATGGAACGGGACGCCAAAAGAATGCGCGGTGCGGGACCGAACATCTTCTCCTGCGTCAAAGACGGCACGGGCGTGCCGCAAATCGTCGAGAAAATTCTGGCTGCTCGTGATTCAGCGGTTGCCTCCTTCTGCATGTCCGGTTAATATACCTCCGATGCGCGTTGACGGAAGGCCTCCAAAGGTGGGTTCTCAGGCGCGTACTCTTACGATTCCCGTGCAATTTCAAGAAAATGGATGTTTCGTGCGGACGCTATGCCTCCGAAGCGAAGCTCGGCTGACGGCCGGGCGGGCAGGAGGCATTCGGACGTATCAGGACTTCGACTGCGCTTTACTATAGAAGGCTAGAGAGCAGGGGGGTGCAGTATGAACGTATTGCTGGTGAATCCTCGGAGCCCTTATTCCTTCTGGACTTTCGACCGCACGGTCGATCACATGGGGGGCAAGGCTCTCACTGCGCCGCTTGGACTGGTAACGGTTGCTGCACTCCTTCCGCGCGAATGGAACTTCAAGCTGATCGACTTGGGATATCAATCGCTTACGGACGATCACTGGGACTGGGCCGACCTGGTAATGATCTCGGGGATGATCGTGCAGTAGGAGAGTCTCATCGAGGTCGTTCGGGAGGCGAAACGGAGGGGCAAGCGCGTCATAGTCGGCGGCCCGTACGCGTCTCTCCTCCCCAAGGAGCCGCTGGACGCGGGCGCGGATTTCGTGGTCGTGGGCGAAGGGGAAACAGCGATTCCCGGACTCTTGGCTGCAATGGATTCAGGAGAACGGGGGACCATCATTCATGAGGCCGGGAAGCCTGACCTGACGCTCTCTCCGGTACCGCGTTTTGACCTGCTGGAATTGTCGGCTTATGTAACCATGGCAATTCAAGTGTCGCGCGGATGTCCGTTCCATTGTGAATTTTGCGATATTGCAAGCCTATACGGTAACAAACAGCGATACAAAACGCCGGACCAGGTGGTAACCGAACTGGATGCGCTCCACGCCCTCGGGTGGCATGGCCACGTGCTTGTGAGCGACGACAATTTCATCGGGATCAGGAAGTCTGCCCAAGCCGTTCTCGAAAAGGTCATTCCGTGGATGAAAAGTCACGGGGAACCGTTTCTTTTCTGGACGCAGACGTCGGTGAACCTCGGAAAGGACGTCGAACTGATCGACCTGATGACCGAAGCGAACTTTTATTATGTCTTCCTCGGAATCGAAACGCTGGATGAAAAACAGCTTCTCGCCGCAAAGAAAACTCACAATATCGGACAGTCTCCCTTCGACGCTGTCGAGACGATCAAAACGAACGGGCTGTCGATTATCGGGAGCTTCATTATCGGGTTCGACGGTGAAACAAAAGGCGCAGGCGACCGCATCGTCGAATTCGTGGAACAAGCAAATATTCCTGTAGTGATGGTGAACACACTCGTTGCATTGCCCGGCACACAGCTGTGGAAGCGCCTCGAAAAGGAAGGCCGGCTGCTTAACGGCACCGCGCCCGGGCTTCTCTCGGGCGAAAAGATGAATTTCAGGCCTCTTCGGCCGGAAGCGGAGATTCTGCAAGAGATCGTCGATGCCACAAAATGGCTATTCGAACCGTCACGATACCTTGAGCGATCATACAATTACTATATGACCATGAGACCGACCAGGGCTGCAATGGCGGCACGGCATAGCAGACAGTCGTCAAACGGAGATAATCCCGGACTGTCCGAAGGTCAACATCGTGCGCCGAAAGACTTGCCGCGCCTGTTTGCCCTCATGTGGCGACACGGGGTCGTTGCCCCGTACCGCTGGCAATTCTGGCGACAACTTGTGAGCATCTATAGGCACAATCCGAGTCGCGTGGTGGCATATCTCGGCAATATTGCGGTGGGGGAGAATATCTTCAAGGTTCGAAACGTTATCGAAGAGAGGATGAGCGCTCGGTAATGCATACATACCAATGCGCCTTCCAACATGTGCCATTGAAAGGGCCGGCAGGGACGCCGGCCCCTACTCTGTCTGGTGGCGGCGGGCCTCCGTGCCCGCCATTTTCAGATGTATGAAAGCGCATTGGTATAACTGCGCTTCGGAGGCATCCCGGCCGCCCGCGCAAATCACTTCTTTGAAAGTGCATCGGTATCAGCGATGACAGGAGTGACGGATCAAGAGTACTTGGCGAGGCGTCTATAAAACTTGGTTCTGGTCATTCCCATAATCTCGGCGGCCTTCTTCTTGTTACCGTTTGTTTGCTTCAACGCATCGAGGATCTTCGTCCTTTCAAATGCCTCGAATTCTGAAATTGGAGGCCGCGCTACAATTGATTGATCGTCAACGGTCTCGACGGCAGCTCCGGTGAAGACTTTCTTGACGTCTTCAGGAATGATAAGGTCGCCGTTCGAGAGGACGGACAGTCTTTCTACTACATGCTTCAGTTCGCGCACGTTTCCCGGCCACCGATACTGTTTCATGATTTCTAACGCTTCTTCGGAGATGGCCTTGTGCAGATGATACTTTCCATTGATTTGCTGAAGGAAGTGGTCGCACAGAGGTACTATATCCTCCTGTCGCTCACGGAGAGGCTTCACGTGGATCGGCACGACGTTGAGCCGATAGTAGAGATCCTCGCGAAAGCTTCCCTTTCTCATCATCTGGTCGAGAGGCCGATTCGTCGCTGCTATGATGCGCACATCGAGCCGAATTGTCTTCGTGCTGCCGACTTTGCGGATTTCGTTGGTCTCAATTGCGCGCAAGATCTTAACTTGGATTTCTGCGGGTATGTCCCCGACCTCATCGAGAAACAGCGTACCGCCCTGCGCGCCCTCGAGCAAACCCATCTTCCCTTCGCGAAACGAGCCGGTGAAGGTCCCCCCTTCATAACCGAAGAGCTCCGATTCGAGCAGGTTCGCGGGAATTACCGGAATACAAACGGGAATAAACGGACCGCTCTTGCGCGAGCTATTCAAGTGGATGGTCTTCGCAATGACTTCTTTGCCGACACCTGATTCTCCGGTAATCAATATTGCGTAATCGAACGCGGCTACTTTTAACAGATCGTCCAGAAGCGTTTTCATCTCGGGGCTATCGAAAATGAAATCCCCATTGAGAATAAGCACTCTTCTCAGGTGCTCGATTTCTCTCAGATACTTTTTGCTCTTTCGCCGTTCCTTTTCAAGTGCGACTCGTAGGGTATTCAGCTCTTCAATATTGCTGGATGTACCGACAACGAATTGAAGGTCGCCGCTGTCATCGAAGATGGGGCGGCAACGAGTAATGACTTCGTGGGTGCCGCTTCCTGCATACACAATGCCTACAGCTTCTTTTCGTTCCTTAATGGCGGCATAGACAACACTGCCGCGGATGTAACCTTCGTCCACCAGTTGTTTCTGGGTCTTGCCGATGAGTTGGCTCCGGGGAACCCCTAACGCGTCACAACCGCCCCGGTTAACCCACAAAACCCGGGCTTCGTGATCGAAAACAAAGACAAAATCTGAGACATGGTCAAGGATTTCCGGCAATTTGTGAAACAGATCGCCACTCATTTCCGATTTCTCCCTGATCATCGAGGCCTCCTAAAAGTGTCCTGTGTCTGTTTCGCGGCGATACATAATAGCACACAACAGGACATAACGGACGAGAAGAAAGCCGCGCGGCCGCTCATTTCGCTGATCTGGCTGGTGATTAGTGGGGAATATCAGCGCGTTATGCCGCAGCTCAGCGTCTGGCACGCCGGTTGCTATGTTGATCCGCGATCGAAGCAGTGAGTCGGCAGGACGCGATTATCGTTTCGGTCCGCGGGTCTCAGACCCGCCCCTACCGGGTATATCGCGTTGTTCAATAGCTCACCTTAGCTCTGTCGAGGTGACGGGCTACTCACGAAACGCTCTACGAGATGCTCTGTCAGAGAGTTTGGGCACCCTTCGGGCAGACCCCGCCGAAAAGAGGCGGAACAAAATCGAACTAGGGAGGTAAGCGCCATGATGGTGGTCACAACAAACAAAGTCGATCCTGTGGATGTGGGAAAGCTGCTCAAGATTCCACCCTTGGAGGGCATCACGATCCAGTGGCTCATTCACAAGGGAGTCGGCGATGAACGGTACGGCCATCGGTTTGCTATGCGACTCTATACCGTACCGCCGGGAAAGATGTTCCCCTTGCACTTTCACAAATACGTTGAAGCCGTTTACGTGCTGTCCGGAAGGGCCAGCTTTGAGAACGAGGAGGAAAGCTGGGACATCGGGCCGGGGGACGTCCTCTACACCTTTTCCGACGAACCCCACGGCGGGACCGTGGTTGGCGACGAACCCCTTCGGATACTGTGCTGCATAGACTGCGTCGATGAGCTGACGTGCGATCCACTCAAGCAAATGCAGGTGGTCAAAACCTGACCCACTCATTTCTTCTGGACACGGATTCTGTTTCTCCGTCCGCGCACCACAATTGAGAGACAGGGTCGCGGGAGGTGGGGTGGGGTGTCGGACTAATGCCGGTGACTTAAGGGCATTTGATGTGGCGCAGGCTTTCTAGCCTGCGATTCATTTGCCTGAAATATCGGCAGGCTAGAAAGCCTGCCCCACATTCGAAAGCCAAGACCGAAATCTTAAGTCACAAGCATTGGGGTGTCGGACCGCCCCACCAGGTCGACTGCGCAGTGGTATTCAACATGAAAGGAAGGTGGCTCCGATGAAGACGTGGGACGTTAAGGTACTCTATTTGGGAAGAATCACGGCTCCTCTTTCAATCGTCTGGCCGGCGGGGATGCCGCCGTTGCCAAATGATATCCCGCTCAGCGCTCCCTATCTCGGGTTCCTGCTGCAATGCGACGGACGCAACATCCTTGTCGATACGGGTATCAACGATAAGTTCATCGTCGACGGCAAAGCTTGGGGCGCATTGCCGGCCGAAGGCGGGGCGTCGTTCATGGAAAAGGCGTTGGAACAAGTGAACCTTAAGGCCAAGGATATAGAAACGGTTATCTTTACTCATCTTCACAACGATCATGCAGGCAACTGTCACCTATTCCCGGATGCACGACTCGTTTTCCAAAAGGATGAATGGCTGAACATGCTGAACCCGATACCTCAGCAGCTCGCAAGGATGGATTACGACCTGAGCCTCATTGATTATATGAAAAGCCCATCCGTGAACAAAGCCATGGCCGACGGCGACATCGACCTGGATGACGGGATCGCACTCTACAAGGCGCCGGGCGGTCACAGCCTCGGGAGCCAAGTAGTAGCCGTGAATACGAAAAAAGGCAGAGTGGTAATGGTGGGCGACATCTCATTGTTCAACTTTATGGCGTTTCCCGGCACCACAGAACTAGTAGACATGGAGGGAACGCCGCACCCGATACCGCCTGCACCGAAAACCATAGGAGCTGCTGTTCCGCACCTCGTCATCTACGATCTCTTCGCATTTCATGACGGCATCAACAAAATCAAGACGATTGCTTCACGGTACGAACCGGGATATGTGCTGCCCGGTCATGAGCCGTCTTTGATTTGCACGGGCATATGAAGCGACGTGACAATTCACTGTGCGGTGAATGGTTTTATACCAACTTCCATGCGCCGGCTTTCGGGCACAACGAAGCATGAAAACGCCGTGAAAAATACCGGCAAGATGCCGGCGCTACCGGCGTTTTCTCATACCAATGCGCAGTCGATGCAGTGAGTTAGCCGGATGCCTCCTCCGCTTCGGACGTCGGGCCTGACTTTGCTCCGGAGGCATCCCGGCCGACCACCAAAGTCACTTCTTTGAAAGGGCACTGGTATTACTGTCCAACTGCTCCCTCTCTCAGCCGATATGGCGGTCGACGAGGGAACCATAAGGAGTTGCAGGAGGGGATATGTTCAAGAACAGATCACGTTTCTTGATGCTCATATGGTTATTCGTCGTCGTGCTCATTGCATTTTTCGATCGGGTGAACCTCGCCATCGCGGCGCCGTTGCTCATGACGGATTTCGGAATCACGCCGACACAACTGGGAATAGTGATGTCAGGGTTCACTATCGGCTACATGCTGCTCAGTTTTCCGGGAGGCTTTCTGGTTCAGAAATATTCCTCCCGTGCATTGCTGGCAGTCATTATCGTTCTGTGGTCCGTCATGACCTTCATGACCGGCATCGCCTGGTCTCTCGTGAGCCTGCTCATCATACGCATCTTGTTCGGCATGTGTGAAGGCCCCATGTTTTCCGCCAACGCCAACCTCGTCAACCTTTGGATGCCTCCCAAGGAAAGAGGAATTGCCCAAGCCATGTGGTTGGCGGCCATTCCAATAGGCATCGTGCTGGGAAATGTTGCCAGTGCCGTAGTCGTAAGTGCGTATGGTTGGCGAAGCGTCTTTATTGTCTTTGGGGTCGTCGGAATAGTGCTTGCCGTGTTGTCCTGGATGATAGTGCGAGACCGCCCGGAAGATCACCCGTCAGTCTCTCCGGAAGAGCTGAAAATCATCAAGGGGGCCCAGCGGCTCCATGAGGGAGTCGATGTTGAGAATGCCCACGGTTCAACCATGAAAGAGCTCATGACCGATTCCGGCGTGTGGATCCTGAGCATCCTATACTTTGCCGCGGCCATGTATTTGTGGGGCAACCTGAATTGGCTGCCCACCTATTTCAGCAAAGCACGCGGCTCAAATCTCATGGCATCAGGCGTCTATGCGGCCGTTCCTATGATTTCCGCCGCAGTGGGACTCTTCGTCGTGGCGTGGCTGTCTGATCGCTTCGGGCGGCACCGGAGTCTCTGGCTCGCGCTCACGCTGTTCGCCGCAGTACCGTTCACGATCTTGGGGGTGAAGGCATCTTCTCTGAGCGGCTGCCTGTGGGGCTTCTCTCTTGCAGCATTTTTCTGCTTCGGGTCCTACGGCATCATCTATACGCTTCCCATGGAGATCTTCAAGCGGGGCGACGCTCCAAAGGTTACGGGCATCATGCTGGCATGGAGTTCCTTGGCCGGGATTGTTGCGCCGATCCTGGTCGGTTACGTCCTCCAGCATACCCAGTCCTTCGACTATGCATACTATATCTTTGCGGGGCTCGTTTTTGCTGCGGGCTGCCTGTCGCTGGTTCTCCTGACGAGAGAAAGATCGATCCGAGTACGGACAATCGCCCTGCCAGCCGAGTCCTGAGGGTTTACACTTAGTTCTCGAAAGGGGACCCTCATCCACAATTTCCGGGTAAGGAGCAGAAGACAGTGAAAGACAAAGTCGTGATAACCTCAGCCATTACGGGGAGCATCCATACGCCGACCATGTCCCCGTATCTTCCCATCACACCCCGGCAGATCGCAGACGAGGCTGTCCGGGCCTATGAGGCCGGTGCGGCGATAGTGCATGTTCATGCCCGGAATCCCGAGAACGGGTTGCCTTCCCCGGACTTGGATCTGATCAACGAGATCGTCACGAACATCAAGAGCCGATGTCCGGTGGTTATCTGCATCACAACCGGAGGCGGCATGGGAATGACTCTGGAACAGCGAGTCGCGCCCGTGACGAGCTTCCGGCCGGAGCTTGCTTCGTGTAACGCTGGTTCAGTCAACTTTGGGCTTTTCCCAATGGCCCTGCGCTACAAGGAATGGAAGTTCGAATGGGAAAAGATGATGCTCGCCATGTCGGAGGATTTCATTTTCCCGAACACTTTCAAGACGCTTCGGGAGTATTGCGAAGTCTTCAACAAGATGGACACAAAGCCGGAGTTCGAGATTTACGACGCTGGGATGGTCAATAACGTAGCCTTCCTGATACAGGCCGGCTACATCAAAAAGCCCGTGTACATCCAGTTTGTCATGGGCATCTTGGGAGGCATGCCTGCCGCGCCCGAGAACCTGATGTTCCTTGTGGATTCGGCCAAAAAACTGATCGGCGACTTCGAGTTTTCCGTGTGCGTGGCCGGACGCGCGCAATTCTCCATCTGCACCCAATCGGTGCTTATCGGCGGGAACTGCCGGGTGGGCCTTGAGGACAATCTCTATCTCGAGAAAGGACAGATGGCCAAAAGCAACGGAGAGCAGGTGGCGAAGATGGTCCGAATCGTGAAAGAGCTTGGGAGCGAGCCTGCCACGCCCGATGAAGCCAGAACGATGCTGGGTTTGAAGGGGATAGACAAGGTAGGGTACTAACGAAATAAGGTCGTCGGAAAAGGCGCTATTCCGGTTCGTATCTGTATCCCACCCCATGAACGGTTCTGATCACCGATTGTTGCGGTGAGTCCGGATCGATCTTCTTCCTCAACTGAGCGATATGCTGGTCCAGCGTACGTGTGGTGCCGTAGTAGGTTAGGCCCCACACCTCGTCGAGCAGGTGCTCCCGACTCAAGACTTTGTGCGGATTCGCCTGGAAGATCTGCAACAGCTTCACTTCGCGCGCGGAAAGATCAAAAACGTGAGCGTCCACCCGCGCCTTGAATTCAAGCGTATCGACATCGGCTTTACCGATCGTGAAACGAGCAGGTGCGGAATTGTGCTCTTCGGAACGCCCGCGATTGCGACGCGATCTTCTCAATAGCGCGGCAATTCTCGCGAGAAGCTCCCTCACGCCGAAGGGCTTGGTCACGTAATCGTCCGCGCCAAGCTCGAACCCGAGCACCTTGTCGATTTCCTCACCTTTGGCGGTGAGCATCATCACGGGGAGGTCCTCATCCGTCGCGCGAATCATCTTGCAAACGTCGAAACCGCTCTTACCGGGCATCATGATATCGAGTATGACCAGATCGAACTTGCGATCCCGGAGCAAAGCGACAGCTTTACTGCCGTCAGCGGCTGGAGTGACCTGGTAGCCTTCGCTTTGAAGGGCATCGATGAGCCCGGCGAGGATGTGTTTGTCATCTTCGGCAACAAGGATTCGAGGACTGTGCGTGCCCAATTGTGGTCACCTCATAATGTGTGGCTGTTCGCCGTATGGGATGGGAGCCCGCTGATAGCACAAGGACACTTAAACTATCTCAGTCCCTATGTCCTCACCCCCGCCCCCCTCTCCAAGGATGGAGAGGGGGCCTTCGATCCCCTTCCCCATACTTGGGGAAGGGGACATGGGGATGGGGACGTCTTCCCAGCTACTGGTATTCGGTTCAGTAGCGGTTCCGCTCATCGCGACCGCCACTATTGTCTGTGCAGGGCGCCGCCATCCGCACCGACACCACAAAGCAGCTACCCTTTTGATTGCCCGGTTCGTACTCCAGGTCTCCGCCAAGATCTCTCATCATGTGGCGGGCGATAGTGAGGCCCAAACCTGTTCCGGCCTTGCCCGTGGTGAGGGAATCATCCACCCGCTGAAACTTCTCGAAGATTCTCTCCCGGTGCGACGCGGGAATTCCCGGGCCTTTGTCTCGGAATCGTATTTCGCACATCGATTCGTTGACCGAAAACGCCATATCGAGCGACCCGCCGGCGGAAGCGTACTTGATCGCATTATCCACCACGTTCAGAAATACATGCTCCAGCGCATCACGATCCGCGCGCACAAAGACCGGTGCGCTGGGAATATCACACCTGAGTGACATGCCGGCTTCTCGCACCCTGATTTCATTTGTCTCCAGAAACGAGTGGATGCACTCCACCACGTCGAGGTCCTCGATCTTGTACTTCATGCGGCCCTGCTCGAGGCGGCTGAAGCCGAGTACATTGTTGACCAATCGGGTCAATCGCTGCGCTTCGGCAATGATCACTTCCAGGTAGTGCTTACGCTTTTCCGGTTCAGTGACGATGCCTTCGTTAATGAGTTCCGCATACATTCTTATTGTTGTCAGCGGCGTCTTTAGCTCGTGCGAGACGTTAGACACAAATGAGCTTTTCTGTTGCGAGTCTCTCCAATGAGCGTACGCTTGCCGCGTCAGCAGCACTCCGCCGAGCAGAATAGCCACCATCAACGTTGCCAGCAGCAATCCGGCAACGATCAGAAATGCATTGCCGGATCGCAACGCAGAACCTCGCGGGTCCAGGTATACCGCAACTCGCCAATGCGGGAGATGCGGTGTGAGCGATACCTCGGTTGCCGGGACCACGCCCGCAGTCTGAATCGGCCACTGTCCAAGCTGGTGGAGCAGTCTACCCGCGTCATCTATGAGCGCATACACGATTCCTTCGGTCTCGTCGCGCGGGAACTGCTCTATAAGTTGCGATACCAGTGCAACTGTCTCCAATTCGACTCCGACGATAGTATCTGACGGGCCGCGTTGAGCCCATCCGAGAAGATGGAGCCTGTTGTCGGTAAACCACGGCATCCAGCCGTGTTTCATCGGTGTTGCGGCCTGGCCCGACTGAGGTGATTGGCGCGGCGGCTTTGATGTCGATCTTTGCACCATCTGCCGGTCGTAGGTCAGCTGAGACCATGACGACGCTTTGCCGCCTTTCGAGGATCTCGATGCGTCGCCGGGACTCTCCGCCTCGTCGGGAAGCCACGAAGTTCGAGCCGCGAAAAGCGTCTGATAGCGGGCAATGAATCGCATCTGCTCCGAGGACGACTGCTTGCTCGCGCTGGGATAGTGCAAACCGGATTTTGGTTGCCAAATGAAGACATTTCGGATGCTTGGGTTTTCCGATTCCCACAAGAGCAGGCTGTCGAGAAGCGTTTCCTGGGGAATATCGAGCAGCCCGTCGGTGATTTCGCGCTCCACGCTCTCAACGGTAAGCCGAATCGACTGTGCGATCGCTCGAGCCCGCTCAAGCGCGGATGCTCGTTCCATTTGTTCCCAGCGCTCCCGTTCGCTTGAAAGCAGTCTTATCCCCGCCAATCCGATGAGGACGGTCGGTATGAAGAGAAGCGCCCAATAAAGGAAAACCGATCGCTTTTTCATAGTGGTTCGGCCGGCACGCTGCCGGGGCGGCCGGCACGGTTTCGCAGATATTATCACCAATTGAGGGTTCGGCCGAAGAGAAAAGGCTTCGGGAATGTAGACACTGAGTTGTGTGCGGTCAGGAAACCCGCTGATGCACCCGCGAGGGTGAAAGCGGGGGAGATGCCCTGGACAGGGCATACCGTACGTAGCCGTAGGATTCACCCTACGGAAATCGGCTTCGTAGGCTTCATTCCGTGCGCTAAAGCGTACGGCTATTCACGGTACGCCCTTTGGGCGAAGATTGCCCATGCCTCTTCTTCCAGTCTCCCTGATATGCAAGGCATTGAATAGGGCGATATGCCTTGTAGGGGCGGGTCTCAGACCTGCCCCTACCCAAGCCGATAGTTGGCGCGAATGTAAGGGCACTGCTGATTGGCTCTGCTCGCTTCACCTTCCCGTCGGTTCTCCGGCCTGGACTACCGTCCCTCGAGCAGCCGAAAATTCGGGTCCGGCTTCACTGGCTGCGGGGCAGCCTCCGGCGACGGCATCTTTTTGGGGCTCTGCTGCGCCGGTGCAGACTTGGATGCGGGCGCGAATTTTGAATTGACCTTAGCACTCGGCGTGGAATCGATGTATTGGAACTTCTGTGAAGGGGCCTGCTGCTGCATGTACTGATACGAGTCGGTGCGCAAGTTCTTTCGCATTTTCTTTTCGTATCCTTTTGTCTCGATTCCCTGCGCTCCGGCGGCCAATTCGTCGGCTTTCTTCAAAGCATTCGCGTCTCCGTATTGCTCACCGACTGACCGCAACCGCGACGCGGACTTTTTCAGCGTTTCGATCGCCGCGGTTGTGTCTCCTCTGTCAGCCAGAAGAATCGCTCTTTCCTGCGTCAAGGCGCTGAGCATCATTTCGTACGCGGTGGTGACGGAAGCGTTCACGGACCGCTCGACATCGATCTTGTCCCGGCTGAACTTAACCGCTGCCGCGCTTTTAACAGTTTGTGACCGACCCGCGAGCGGGTCCTCGAAGCGTACGTCTGCAAGCGCGACATTGAGAGATTCATTGTGAGGTTTGCCCGCGACGTCCAGCTCCAGGAGGGCGAATTTCTCCTGACCGCCATAGAGCTGATTCAAAGTGAGTTCCGCCTTTTGTCCGTTAATCCGACCTTCTCTGCCAATGATGGAGACGGGCTTGACACCTTCGGGGCATTCCACGAGCAGAATCAGCTTCTTGGCCGTGACGTTCAGGACGTCGCCCAGCTCGGCCGCAAATATTCGGGAAAGATCCGTGCTCGACTCGACGAAATACGAGTTCCCGTCGCTCTGCCGCGCGAGTTTGGTCATAAGGTCCTCGTTGTAATCCATGCCCACGCCGACTGTCGTGACCGAGATGCCTTGCTTGACCAACAATGCACCGGCGCGGCCAAGCTCCTCCGGAGTGCTCGGCCCCACATTGGCGAGTCCATCCGACAGGAGGATGATGCGATGCACGTATTTGTCTTCGATGTGTTTCTTGATTTCCGCGGCTCCATGCGCCACGCCGCCGAAAAGGGCCGTGTTGCCGCCGGGCTGGATGCTCATGATTTTCGAGGAGATCGCGTCGATGTCCTTCACGTGCCCCGCGGGAATTATCGTTTGGATTGTATGGTCATACGCCACGAGCGAAAACACGTCCTGCGGATTAAGCCGCTTTACCGCTTCGATGGCTGCTTCCTTGGCCTTGGCGATCTTGTCCCCAACCATGGAGCCCGACCGGTCCAACACAATGCACAGATTGACCGGCGTGCGGTCGGACGTCACCGGAGGTTTGGCCGCGGTCAGGGTCACCTTGGCAATGACCTTCTGTGGTTCGCCGGCTGCGAGGATCGATTTGTCCGTTTCAACCGAGCACTTGACCACGCCCCCGGTATCTGCGGCTACAACCAATGCCGTACCGTGCCATCCCCAGGAGAGAACCAGTTTTGCGATCATCAACAGGGCTATGCTGTACGCCAACCTTTTTTCGATTCGGGTCAGTTTCATGGCAAACCTCCCTGAGAAGAGTTGTGCTCGTGTGAATGGGTGCGCTGTGATCAGGCCGAGCCCCAATCCTGCATTGAGGCTCGACCCATCCCCTCAAAAACCTACGCCGAAAACATAAAAACACGGATAAAGGCGCGAGTTGTCATGGGCACGTAAAAGATTTGTAAAAGAATTGTAAAAGGGCGCCGCGTCTCCTGCTTCAGAGCGTGTGTCGAGAGCAGTAGTGCTCGGTAATCGTCTTCATGCGAGAGGAAGACCCTCTGATCCTCCCGTTTGTTAATGGGGGAAGGACCCCTTCCCTTTATACCCTTGACAGCATATATCTCAAAAGGTATATTGGTAATATGAAATGGGTCGTTGAATACACGGATGAGTTTGGCGAGTGGTGGGACGGCCTTACCGAAGCAGAGCAAGAATCAGTCAGAGCGAGCATTAAGCTTCTGGGCGATTATGGTCCAAATCTTCCTTTCCCCCACTCCAGTGGTGTCAAAGCATCGCGACACACCCATATGCGTGAATTACGGATTCAGCATGCTGGCCGCCCCTTTCGTGTGCTCCATGCCTTCGATCCTCGCCGGTGCGCTATTTTACTGATCGGTGGAGACAAGACCGGAAACGATCGGTGGTATGAGGAGTATGTTCCCATTGCAGATCGGCTTTATGATGAACATTTGGAGACGCTAAAGAAGGAGGACTCAAGAAATGGCTCGTAAATTTGCTGAACTGGAAGCCAAAATGTCCGCCAAAGCAATCGAACGTTCTGATGCGCGCTATCGAAAAATGGTCGCTGAAATGGCACTACACGAATTGAGACGTGCGCGAGGAATATCTCAAGTGAAACTTGCTGAGGCGCTACACATTAAACAACCCAACGTAGCCAAGCTGGAAAAGCGCACCGACATTTATATTTCGACACTGCGGGCGACGATTGAGGCAATGGGAGGGACGCTCGAAATCGTGGCTCGTTTCCCTGATGGTAAAGTGAAGATTACGAATTTCTCGTCTATCGACGAAGGTGAGACAACTACCGGAAACTGATCGGTGTTTATCGCGCACGTTGCGCGCGAAAATGAAGTTTTTGGGGAGGGAGCCCGAGGGAACACCTTTTTACCGAAAAAGGGGTTCCTTCGGCATATTCCCCAAAGTCCTCATCTTCGATCACACGTGCAAATGCCGTGCGATGAGGCGTTCGCTCAGGTCTTTGGTTTGGCCTTCCGCGACTACGCCCCCGCGATTCATGATGTAGAAGCTGTGGCCGATCTCTCGGACAAAGTCGAGGTATTGCTCCACCATCACGACGGTTACGTCTCTCTCTGCGACAAGGTGCTGGAGCACTTCGCCGATCTTGTCGATCACGTTGGGCTGGATGCCTTCGGTGGGTTCGTCGAGGAGCAGTACTTTCGGGTCGCCTACGAGCGCCCGTGCAATCGCGAGCTGCTGCTGCTGACCGCCCGAGAGGTCTCCGCCGTATCGCTTCAGCATGGTCTTGAGCACAGGGAACAGCTCCAGGGGACCGTCGGGTATGGTGCGCTTGCCGTCGGAGCGGGCCTCCAGGCCGACGCGGAGGTTTTCCTCCACGGTGAGCCTCGGGAAAATGTGCCTGCCTTGCGGCACTAGAGCGATGCCCGCCTTTGCTCGCTTGTTCGCGGGATACGAGGTGACATCGTCGCCGCCGAGCTTGAGCGTCCCTGCGTTTGAACGAAGCGTCCCCATGATGTTCTTCATGAGGGTAGTTTTGCCGACGCCGTTACGCCCCATGATGCAGGTGATCCTCTTGGGCTGCATCACCATCGAAACCTGATTGAGCGTCTTGATCTCACCATACGAGAACGAAAGTTTTTCCACTTCGAGCATGGGTAGTCCTTCAATTAAGCGAGGCTAAGGAAATGTCCGATGCCGTCTGCTTGGGTGACAGTCGGACCAAATGCCCCGAACGGGGCGCACTATGAATAGCCGAAGGGCTCACAGACTGTCTCAAAACTTGCGAGGACTTGAAGATCGTAACACGATTAGGCCTCGTTTCCGTCTTTGTGACCCTCACCCCGGCCCTCTCCCAGAGGGAGAGGGAGGCGTGTGGAGCCAATTTCCGGTCCCCTCTCCCTCAGGGAGAGGGTTAGGGGGAAATCGTTCTACGAGTGTGCCCTTTGTTTGGGCTCTGAGACAGTTTCTGAAGCGGACGGCTATCCATGTTACGCCCTTCAGGCGAAGATCTCACCGAAGATGGCGGATTAACAAACCTACCGCCACCCTCGTAGGGGATTGGATCATTAGCAGCATGGCGGTCATCTTCCCAGGTATGCTTTGACAACTTCGTCGTTTTGCCGCAGCTCATCGAGCCTGCCTTGTGCGAGCACTCTTCCTTCGTTCATGACGGTGACGTAGGAATTGAGCATCCGTACGAATTCCATATCGTGTTCGATTACGATCATGGTGTGCTCGTCCTTCATTTCGAGGAGCAGTTCCGCGGTCCTTTCGGTTTCCTGATCGGTGAGCCCAGCCGCGGGCTCGTCCACGAGAAGGAGCTTTGGCCGCGCCAGGATCAGCATGCTCAATGCGAGCCACTGCCGCTGTCCGTGGCTGAGAAAGCGAGCTTCCGTGCCCTTTTCGTCGAGCAGGCCGACCTTTCCCAAGATTGCGTCGATTTCGCCGCTCTCCTCGCTGGTTTCACGAAAGCGGAGGTTCTTGAACACGCCCTTTGCTCGCGGCAGGGACAGGCACATGTTTTCATACACCGTCAGGCTGTCGAAGACCGTCGGAGTCTGGAATTTCCTGCCCACACCCATGCGGGCGAATTCCACCTCCTCCATGCGCATCACGTCCTGCCCTTCCAGGTAGATGTGGCCTGACGTGAGCGGCGTGCGGCCGCTGATGACGTCGCACAGGGTCGTCTTGCCCGCGCCGTTCGGTCCGATCACGACCCGCAGTTCGTTATAGAACACGCCGAATTCATCCACGTCGAGCGCCTTGAATCCGTCGAACACTACGCTCGCTTTTTCGAGAAAGACCTGGTACGAGCCCTTCTTGTCGACCGGGACGATGCTCTCAATGTTCAGGGAGTGGGGCTCCATATTTCCTCCAGTTGATCCCGAGCGATGGCACACGGCTCATGAGCGTTACACCCGCCAAAGCTGCAACGAGCAGGATGTATTTGATCGGAATGCCGAGCGCCGAAGTAGACAAGACCTTTGGCATGAGCCCGAGCGCTTCCGCTGTCATGAAGAGCGCCAGCGCCGCGGTCACAAGTCCCGCGGGAGTCGGGCTCCTGAGCGCGAGCGCCACCATGATCGCTCCGGAAATCCAGTATGCGAGATGATAGGGCGCCCAGCCGAGGTATCCGGTCTTGTCCAGCACCAGCGCTGCAAAGCCGACACCAAGCGCCGCGATAAGGCCGCGAAGCGGCACTCCGGTGGAGATGTCGCGTTCAAACCTGTCCCACAGCGCCACCAACCCGTTGGGGAAGAGCATGACCACAGCCAGGAACATGCCGCCCTCGAGAAATGGCCATGCACGCGGCATATCGGAAGTCATGATCGAATATGCGTAGTTCACGAGCAGCGCGCCCGCGAGCGCTCCCCACAAGCGTCCGCGACCTCCGAGCGCTACCCATATGATCATCCAGATTGAATCTTCCACGCGCATAACATTTGGTGTGATAATGCCATTCTGCGGAACATACAAAATGCCGCCGATCGCAGCGAAGACGGCCGCAGCAACGAACGCGAAGAGCTTTATCGAGAGCGTTCGATATGCCATGAACGGCAAGAGCATTTCTTTGTCGCGTGTCGCGATGAGCAGCCGGCCAAGTCTGCTGCGTGCGATGGCGCGAGCTAGAAGAAAGAGAATCGCGAGCATTCCTATTGTCAGAAAATAGAATACCATTATGGAAAATGAATCTCTGTTGAGGCCGGGGTTGAAATTGGTCAGCCCGTTGGTGCCGCCCAACAGCATCTCATTTCTACAAAACAGGAGAAAGGCTCCCCACGCGATCGCCTGGGTGATTATGGCAAAATAAACGCCCTTTACTCGACTGCGGAACACGGTGAAACCGAATACGGCCGCGAACAAGGCGGGAATAAGAATTGCCGCGGCCAGTGCCATCGGCAGCGATGCAAATGGCTTCCACCAACTAGGCAATAGATCTACATTGTTGAAAAAGAAGAATTGCGGGATGTTGTGATATTCGGGCCGGACGTTGCCGCCGCCTTCGGGGAGGCTCAAGTGCATGGCCATGGCATAACCGCCAAGACAAAAGAAGAGCGCCTGGCATAAGCTCAACAGGCCGGTATATCCCCACAACAGATCGATGCCCAACGCCACGATAGCAAAACAGAGATACCGCCCCAGTTTGTTGACGCTCGTCGGCTCGATCAGTCCGGCCCACGCCATCAAGGGGATGGCACAGAAAAAGAATGCAAGCACCCCCAGCACCGTACGCTTGCGGAATGCGATCAATCGGGAGTCTGAATTGCGGTGGTTAAGGTCGTGCATGTCCATACCTTATGCTATTGCGCCTTCAAACAAATGACATGGGCGGCATTCAAAATCACCCCTGCCTCCCTTTACGAAAGGGGGGTATGAACTGGCTCCTCCTTTGCGAAAAGGCTGGTGTGAAGTGGTTCCCCCCTTTGCTAAAGGGGGGCTAGGGGGGATTTTATTGCACGGAACCCGGCAAGTGAGAGTCGTGCGTAATGGTTTACCGGGACATCGAGTTGCACCGGATGGTGCCGGTTCGTGAAGAGTCCCCATCCCCCAGCCCCTTCCCCAAGTATGGAGAAGGAGCGCGGTGGAAGCCCCCTCTCCACCCTTGGAGAGGGGGGTGGGGGGTGAGGACGATCGCCCTCCCAGTGAACGAATTCGAGTCATGCTATTGTTGTCCATGCCACCGTGCATTGATATTGCTCGTGTTATTACAATCCGGAGTCATTCGTCAGCCAGCCGGCCTTTGGACGGAAAGAGCCCGGAAGGCCGCCACTGCAAGAAAATGATAATCAACCCAAGCACAACGGCCTTTCCGTACACGGCCTGGAGAAAAGGCTCGATGAACTTGGTCAGAAATCCAAGCCCAAGCCCGCCGATGATGACGCCAGCCAGCTTGCCGAGCCCACCGAGCACCACCACCATGAAGCTCTCCACCACGTAGCCTTGGCCCATGCCGGGATTGATTTTGTCGTACAGCGGAATCACGCATCCCGCGAGGCCTGCCAGCCCGGTGCCCAGCGCGAACGTAAGCCCGTCGACCCGGCGCACGGCAACGCCGAGGCTCGATGCAGTGTCCCTGTCCTGAACCGTAGAGCGCAAGAGCAGGCCCAGCTTGGTCTTCTGCACCAGTCCGTAAAAGACCAGCGCACACGTCGCGCAAAACACCACAATAAACAGCCGATTCACGGGAAACACGAGGTCTCGCGCAATTTCCCAACTTCCGGTGAGCCAATCCGGCGGCGTGAGCGAAAGCGTGTCGCCGAAGCAGACTCTTATCGCCTGTATCAGGACCAAACTGAGTCCCCATGTTGCGAGCAGCGTTTCCAATGGACGGCCATACAGATGCCTGATGATCGCCCATTCACATATCCATCCGGCCGCCGCGGTAAAGAGAAACGCAGCCGGTAGAGCGAAAATGAAGTAATAATCGAACATTCCGGGCGGAAGGTAGCGCTTGAACGCCTCACAAACCACGTACGCCGTGAAAGCGCCCAGCATCATGAATTCGCCGTGGGCCATGTTGATGACGCCCATGAGCCCGAAGATAACCGCCAGACCGAGCGCCATGAGCACAAGGATCGATCCCAGGGACAACCCGGAAAAAAGGTTGTGGAGGAATTTGTTGCGATTCTGCACGCGATCGCATTTGGCCAGAGCGTTTCGGAGCGCTCCGGTCAGTTCCGCATCTCCGTCGCCCGCGGCCTCCAAGGCTTTGCGCAGGCTCGCGGCGGCCCGGAGAGAGCCAATATCCCCGAGCACTCCCGCTGCCTTGATCTTGTCGTCGCGAGAGCCGTGCTGAACCTGGATCTGCGCAATAGACTCTTCCAAAGCGGATTTGACCGCCGCGGCGGGGTTGCCCTCAAACTGTTTGCGCAACGCATCGAGCGCGGATTTGTCGGCACGATCGCCGGCAGAATGTATCGCCGCTATGCGTTTCACCGGGTCTGTATGTTGCAGCGACAGGACCTTGATCAAGTCTGCGACGACCCTGCGTTCCGCTCGTGGAACCTGGAGCCGTGACTTGCCCAGTTCGTCCGCGAATAGAGGATTTCCTTTGTCGTCCAGGAGCGGCTTGCCAGTAAACGCATCAAGCAGGGGATACTGTTTGGACTCCTTGGACGTCTGGACACGCGGGCCGTAGACCACGAGCTTACCGTCGCGGATTTCCAGCAGCCCCGTCGAATACGCCTCGAGAATGGGCACCAGCGCGGCATCTCCCTCTTTCTGAAGCAGAGCAAAAATCGCTTCTCGACCGGCCTTATCTGCACCGCCCAAATCGAAGAGCGCCTTGCGCACGGCATCTGGGTTTGCGGCGGCATTTCCCGCAACGAGAAGAGCCGGCAAGCATAAGAGAAGAAAGAATGTGAGAAGTCTGCGTCGCGCCATGTTTGGTCCTACTGACTTCGTTTCATGAATGCGGTGACGTACCGGAATCAGAATCTTGCCTGTTATCTGCGGGCGGACGGCCGTCCGCCCCTACATTGCATGTTGTGTTGTTCAATTCTGGGTGCCACTGCTAGCTTGCTAGCAGTGTTCATCGGAACGGTCTTGGGTAGGGGCGGGTCTGAGACCCGCCCTTACGTCGTCAGGCGTTGAGCCGGCCCTATCGTTTGCCTATCGTCGTTGGCTCCGGCGGTACCCTACTTGCCTTTCAAATAGCTGCTGAACGCTTCGGGTTTCACCAGACCCTTGGTGCGCCAGATGATGTCGAACTGTCCGTCGGCTTTGATTTCGCCGATCAGGACCGGTTTATAGGTATGATGGTTCACTTCATCCATCTTCTTGGGGCCGCCCGGAGCGTCGAATTCCGTGCCGAGCACAGCCGCGGTTACCTTGGGAATGTCGAAGGTTTTGGCCTTCTCTACAGCCTTCTTCCACACATACACGCCGAAATATGCCGCCTCGATCGGGTCGTCGGTTACACGCTTGTCGCCGCCGGGCAGGTTGTTCTTCTTGCAGTATTCCTTGAAATCCTTCACGAATTTCTTGTTCTCGGGCACATCGATACTCTGGTAATAGTTCCATGCCGCAAGGTGGCCGACGAGGAACTCGGTTTCCATCGAGCGCAGCTCATCTTCCGCCACCGAAAAAGCCATGATGGGGCACTTGTCCGCGGTCAGCTTCTGGTTGGCGAATTCTTTGTAGAATGGCACGTTGGAGTCGCCGTTAATGGTGGAAAGCACGCACGCGTCGCCGTCTTCCGAGAACTTCTTGATCTTCGAAACGATGGTCTGGTAGTCCGCGTGGCCGAACGGGGTATACTCTTCGACGATATTCTTCTCAGGCACGCCTTTGGCCAGGAGAAACGCCTTCAGGATCTTGTTGGCGGTCCGCGGAAAGACGTAGTCGGTGCCGAGCAGGTAGAATTTCTTCTTGGACCCTCCGTCCGAGCTCATGAGGTATTCCGCTGCGGGAATGAGCTGCTGATTGGGCGTAGCGCCGGTGTAGAAGATGTTGGGGCTCTGCTCTTCACCTTCATACTGGACAGGGTAGAAGAGAAGGCCCTTGTTGGCTTCAAAGACGGGCAGCACCGACTTGCGGCTGACGTAAGTCCAGCAGCCGAAGATCGCCGCTACCTTTTCCTTTAGGATCAGCTCTTTCGCCTTTTCCGCGAAGAGGTCCCAGTTGGACGCGGGGTCTACCACGACCGGTTTGATCTTCTTGCCGAGCACACCGCCCTTGGCGTTGATTTCGTCGACAGCCATGAGCACCACGTCTTTGAGCGACGTCTCCGAGATGGCCATAGTGCCGGTGAGCGAGTGCAGGACGCCGATTTTCACTTCGTCCTGGGCCATCGCCTCATGGGCCGGCATTGTCCATGCCAGGCACATGAGGGCCAAAGCCAACATTGGTTTAAGGTACTTGCGGTAGTTCATTCATGCCTCCTTGCCTATTCGGATATCCATCCGTTATCGGGCGCCGCACGTGCCACTGTGCGGGTCCATTCGTATACGTTCCGGTGTGGCGGCCGTATGCCTCCTCCGCTTCGGACGTCACGCGTCCCGCGTGACTAACTGCGCTCCGGAGGCAAACCGGCCGCCCGCTGAAGAAACCTCTCTGAGAGCGCATCCATATGACTTCGTTTCGGAGGCCTACTTCCGGTCAGTGGCAACTTGAACCGATTGCCGACCAAGAATTCGAAATGCGATGGAAGGCTTGTGCTCCTCCCGAACAAAGTCTTTGCAGGGGATGAAGCAGGATTCGTGCCAGCGGAGAGATGAGGGTATAAGGGATCGTTATCAGAGAACAAAGGCGATTTGGGGATGTCGGGAGAACGGGAGACGAGAGAGGGAAACCTACACATATGTACGAATATGTCATACTCGACTACATTCGTGTATGAACATGGGAGACTAGCGACGTTGTGGTCGGATTGAGGCAGCTTGGCCATTTGGATGTGAGATTGGCCGCGGTACATCCGACGTCGATCCACTGTAGGGGCGACCGCCTGGTCGCCCGCCTCCGTATGCCGTTGGGGTCGTGCGGGCGAGCACTTCTTGTTGGCGTATGCGTTGAAATGAGTGACGCGGTCAGCGTCCGAAATCCCCACTGCCCACCTTAGCAAAGGCGAGATTTAGGCCGTTGTCTGTGGTCAAGAGAGAATCCCTTGCGTACGTGCCTTCGTCAGGGCGATACCACATTTGACAACGTCAAGCGCGCCGTTAAATTTCCGGGAATAGCGACCCCTCAGTAACACATTTCCTTTGACGCCGCGCGGCCCTTATTGTAGAGATCGTTCTTGACGGAAGATTGGAGATTATGATACCATGGCCTACAATCGCTATAAGCATACAAAGAAAACATCAATGAATCGCATAAACGGAATAAACCCGTTGGTGCTGAGGTGGGCACGAGAAACGCTTGGCTTGTCGATTGAACAAGTCGTGCATAAGTTATCGCGCAAAAGGATCACCAAAGAAACGGTAGCCGAATGGGAAAGAGGTGAAAGCGCTCCTGACTATATTCAACTAGAGCGTTTGGCCTATGAAATATATCGACGTCCATTGGCAATTTTCTTTTTTCCAAAACCCCCCACTGAAGAGACTCCTCGCCAGGACTTCCGTACCCTGCCAAATTCGGAAATTGATAATCTATCACAGCGCTTGCGTCTCTTGATTCGTCAGGCAAAATCAATGCAGGCGAATTTGGAGGAATTATATGAACGCGCTAATCCAGCTAAACGACAACTTCTACGTGATTTATCGCTTGATATTGTCGATCCCGTTGCCGAACTCGCCAGCTCGGTCCGACAATTCTTGGGGATAACGTTAGAGACCCAATTACGCTGGAAAAACAATGAACACGCTTTCAAAGCATGGCGTAGCACCTTGGAACAACATGGCGTTTTTGTGTTCAAAGATGCCTTCAAGTCAGAGGTGATTTCTGGATTTTGCCTGTACGACGAGCATTTTCCGATTATTTATGTCAACAACAGTAGGGCTATAACGCACCAGATTTTTACTTTGTTTCATGAATTGGCGCACCTATTGTCCGGCACGGGCGGCATTGATGCTCCAGTTGAACGATACATTCATCAATTGCGAGGGCGGAATAGACAAATAGAAGTCTTGTGCAGTCGTTTTGCTGGTGCCTTTCTTGTCCCAGATGACGATTTTGATGGACGCGTCACGGAATTGCCAATTAATGAAGACGACATAAAGGCGCTGGCCGCCAATTACAAAGTTAGCCGAGAGGTGATCCTGCGGCGCCTACTAGATAGGAAACTGATATCATCTGATTACTACGGCCAAATGATTGCGAAATGGCGAACCATGAAGCCGAGCAAGCGAGATGGAGGAGATTACTATAACAGTAAACGAGCCTATCTCGGAGAGCGGTATTTGGAGTTAGTTTTCTCTCGTTTCTATCAGCGTAAGATATCAATTGATCAAGTTGCCGATTACCTCGGGGTAAAAGTAAGTAGTGTTCCGAGTATGGAAAGACTACTTGTGCCAAAGGAAATGGTAGCATGATTTACGTATTTGACAGCAGTACGCTAATTCACCTATTTCGGCACTATTACCGTAATCGATTCCCGTCGCTTTGGGGGAAGTTCGACGAAGCTATCGCGTCTAAGAAGATTACTTGTGTACGAGAAGTCTTAAATGAGCTAAACCAAGGCAACGATGTATAATGGACCCCGAAAACTGGACAAGAGGTTAAGGTGGAAAAGCCTACCTTGGTGATGTAGAACCCGGCGGGGGGATCACAAGGAGGCTTTGGTTGCAAGGCATGAGACGGCGGTTTGACG
>Ga0172371_10000627_pt1 | contig 55558 bp, 51 predicted proteins | sample Lak12m_FD_114543 | JGI IMG/M metagenome (GOLD analysis project Ga0172371, IMG submission 114543) | Freshwater microbial communities from Kabuno Bay, South-Kivu, Congo - kab_022012_12m | ecosystem: Environmental > Aquatic > Freshwater > Lake | place: Democratic Republic of the Congo: South-Kivu... | reverse complement strand
TCCTCTTCGTTCCTTTGGAACCTCCTTTGTAATCATCTCCCACTCATGATCTGTCAGATCCGAGGGATAAGCAGTCATACTTACAGACTACCATATTTGAGCTTGACTTTTCAAACAAGCTCTCATCTATGGTTGCCTTAACTGCATGGCTCGATTCCGGCGCCGGTACAATACCTTCACATCTGGCAAAATCAACTCCTGCTTTAAAAACGCTTTGCTGATCATACGCACGCGGTTCGGTAATACCCTTTTGGTTTAAAAAAGACATTATTGGCGAGTTACCGTGATATCTTAATCCTCCGGCATGTATTCCGGGTGGAATAAAATCGCTACCCAGCGTTTCCATTTTTAAAAGAGGTGTTTTTTTGGCCGTGTCGCCGTAATCATAGCGGTATTCTCCTTTTGTCATTTTAGGACAAGATAAAGCTTCAACACCAATAACCTTTAATTTGGGCTTTAAACCGGCGATTTTATCTACTAAAAAAGGGATACTAAACCCACCAAAATTGCTGCCTCCACCAACGCAGCCAATTAAAATATCCGGGTATTCATCTGCCTTTTCCATTTGTTTTTTTACTTCCTGCCCGACTACAGTTTGATGAAGCAACACGCAGTTAAGTACACTCCCCAGCGCATACTTAGTTTTTTCGTCTTTAAAAGCCAATTCCATACCTTCAGAAATGGCAATCCCTAAACTTCCCAAAGTGTTTGGATTTTTTCCTAAAACTTCCCTTCCAAAAGCAGTTGCTGTAGATGGACTGGCATAGACTTGAGCTCCAAAAACCTCCATTAAATATTTTCTATAAGGTTTTTGGTCATATGACACCCGCACCATAAATACTTTCGCTTTTAAGCCAAAAAGGCTGCAGGCCACAGCTACCGCCGTACCGAGCTGGCCAGCTCCCGTTTCTACAGTTTCAGTTGTTGCCCCCTCTTTTTTATTGTAATAGGCTTGGGCAACGGCTGTATTAATTTTATGACTGCTGGTTAAAGTTAGCCCCTCATCTTTAAAATAAATATGGGCCGGTGTCGCTAAAAATTTTTCCAAACGATAGGCACGTACTAAAGGTGTCGGCCTATACATTTGATAAACTGCTCTAACTTTATCAGGAATTGCTATTTTTTCCTCCAAGCTCATTTCCTGCTTAATCAGCTCTTTGGAAAAAAGCGGTTCTAAATCCTGTGGTTTTATTATCTCCCGAGTCACCGGATGTAACGGCGGGTACGGAAGTTTGCCCAAATATTTTTTTAAATAAAAATTAATATTTACGAAATTTTCCGGAATTTCTGATTCTGATAATGTGATTTTTGTGTTTTTCATGATAATAAAAATAAACTGCTAATAAAAAAACCCGCCGTGGAAGCGGGTGGAGAAAATCTATTAATAAAATCACCAGCCGCTTCGCGGGTAGAGAATCTTCCACCATAACTGATGAAATTGATTATTCATATTATTTTATAGAGATAAACCTTCCTTTTTTAATTTCATTGGCACCTCGAGTAACTGTGGCAATACCGACTCCAAGTTCTCTGGCAATCTGGTGTTGATTGATTCCTCGTTTTAATAATTGGATAATTTTAATCCGTTTGGAAAATTCTGACATTTCCTTTGGAGTCAGTAATCCATTAAAAAAGTTAACCATTTCTTTTTGGTTTTTAATTTGCGAAACTACAGACGTTATATTCTGAACATCCTTCATAAAGATATACTAGTATACTAGTACGCAATAAAATTGTCAAGTATAATTTACAGATTGGCGGTATCAACAATAAAAGCTACTGGACCGTTATTTATCAGCTCAACCTGCATATTGGCTCCAAATATGCCGGACTCGGTTGGGATGTTTTTTGATTTTAACATTTCAATAAATAAATTGTATAATTTTTTTGCTTTAACCGGTTCCATGGCGGGAAAGAAATCCGGCCGGCGACCGCCTTTGAGATTGGCACAAAGCGTGAATTGGGAAATAAGTAAAATTTCTCCTTTGATCTCGATAATCGATCGATTCATTTTGCCATTTTCGTCGGACATGATACGGAGATCAACGATTTTATCAACTAATTTAATCACGCCTTCCTTCGAGTCGTCTCGGCAGATTCCCAACAGAACAACATAACCATAATTAATTTTAGCAATGATTTTTTTATTGATACTTACTTGAGCGTGATTAACACGTTGAATTAATGCGATCATGATTATTGACTAACTTTTTGCGGGCCTTCTCCTTCATGGTTACAATCGATACAATATGTAGAGAATGGGTCTTTGATTATCATTTTGTCTCGCATTTCAACATTCGTATCGCCCGGCTGGGCGAGTTTATCGTTGTCTTTATTAACCAGCACCGGCTCCCGGGTGACGTCGGACTGTTTATTTTCTGTTCCTTTAATAAAATACTCAAATCTGGCCGGACAGCTTTCTGTGCCGTCTTCTTTTTTAATCATCAGTGCTCCGGAAATTTGGCAAACTTGTTTTCCAACGACAGTGTCGGGTTTGATTGGCCAGAGATCGGGTTGGTTTTTTAATACATATTTCATGACCCGATTCCAAATGGGAGCGGCTCCAGTCACGCCAGAAGTCAAGTACGGATTCATCGGCGTATTGTCATTATTCCCTACCCAGACTACGGCGAGAAAATTTGGCGTGTATCCGATGGTCCAGTTATCTTTTTTGTCATCGGTGGTGCCGGTTTTGACCGAAACGGCAAGACCGGGAACAACCAAATATGATTGATTTCCAAAAGCGGCGCTCCTGGCGTTGTTATCGAGCAATATATGAGAGATGATAAAGGCAGTTTCCGGTCGAATCACCGCCTTGCCGGGAATAGCCAGAAAGTTCGGGTTTTTTAAAGGCTCCGCAACATTTTTGATATAATTATTGTCCTGATGCTCGTATAATTTATTACCGTTTTTATCTTCAATTTTCAATATTTCAACGAGCGGGCGCGGGACGCCTCGGTTGGCAAAAGCGGAGAACGCCTGGCTCATTTCAACCATAGTTACTTCTCCTCCTCCTAAAGTTAAAGATAAACCATATTTGCTGGAATCTTTAAAAGAACTGACGGTGAAGGCCGATGCTGAAGCAACAAAATCTTTAACTCCGTTAATAGCTAACATTTTAACAGCGGGAATATTATATGAATTGCCCAGAGCAAATCTCAGTTGGACTGGCCCGTGGAACTGGCCGTCGTAGTTGACGGGGCAATAGGGTTTAGGTTGGCCACCGCCGGAGAAACAAATGGGGCTATCGATAAAAACCGTGGCTGCCGTGACCAGCTGGCGATCGATACCAACCGCATAGTTTAAGGGTTTGATTGACGAGCCCGGCTGCCGCAGCGCCGTCGTCACATTAAAAGCTCCGGAGGGCGAAGCAAAGTAGTCCGCCGAACCGACCATGGCTAAAATTTCGCCGGTGGGCGGACGAGTCACCAGGATGGCGCCGTTTGAAACCTGCAGATCTTTTAGCTTCGCCAGTTCTTCTTTGATAATCTTTTCCGCTTCTTCCTGGATACCTAAATCCAAGGTGGTTGTAACCCTTAAACCTCCCTCCTCTATTTCTTTTAAGTTATACTTCTGCTCAAGCTGATTTTTGACGTAAAATACAAAATGGGGAGCTTTAATATCTGTTTTTGGCGGAGTGAAGACATTAATTTCCGCCAAAGCTTTTTCATACGAATTTTTATCAAGATATTTTTGTTGGTACATTGCCTTTAACACCTCGTTGCGCCGTTGGATTGCCAGTTCGGGGTTGTTATGAGGAGAATAAAGAGTGGGGGCCTGCGGCAATCCGGCCAGCGTTGCTGCTTCACTTAAAGTTAATTGTTTGGCCGATTTGTTGAAATATGTTTTGGCTGCTTCCTCAATTCCGTAAGCTGCTCCTCCATAGGGCACCTGATTTAAATACATTTCCAATATTTGATCTTTGCCGAATACTTTTTCGGTCCATAAAGCCAGAATGATTTCCCGTACCTTGCGTCTGATGGTTCGTTCCGGAGTAAGCAGTGCAGTTTTTACCAATTGCTGGGTAATAGTTGAACCGCCTTGGAGGTTACGGCGGAGCATCATGTCTTTGATAGCTCTCAATATTCCTCCAATTAATGAGATTCCGCTATGATGGTAATAATCTTTATCTTCGATGGCAATTGTTGCTTGACCGACAAATGAAGGCAGATCCTTTAATTTGACCGGGGTTCGATTCTGGTCGCGATATATTTCATAGAGAAGCTTTCCGTTGCGGTCATAAAGATGGGTCGAAAGAGGGGTGCTTTTGTAATTTTTTAGACTCTCGGGAGAAGGCAGTTGGTAAAAAATTAAAAAATAAACTCCAGCGATAATTGCGCCAATTAAAAAGGAGACAAGAAAGACAGGGAGATTGGGTTTGTGCTGTTGCTGATGGTGGCCTGGCGTGATGTTTTGCGTCTTTAACATAAGGTCATATTCTGGGAAACAATGGAGCGATCTTTTGAATTTTACCTTCAGTGGCAGTTAGAATTTTTTCCGCTGTTTCAGGTAAAAATGGTTTTAAATATTTAGTTCTTTTTCTAATTTCTTTAAGATAAAGTTTTAATTTTTGACCATTGGGATTTTTCCAGGGTTCATCCTGATTTATTTGGATGTCAATCATCTTAAAGTCTCGCCATAATTTTTCAAGGGCAAAATTAAATTCATAACGATTCATATCTTCAAGAAACCCGGATTTTTTCAACGAGTCAGGAAGAGCAATGGTCGATTCCGGTTGATCGTTATAAATAATTTCTTGTTTTTCGCATAAATTAGTGACGCGAGATATCAGGTTGCCCAAGCCATTGGCCAAATCCGCATTGATCAATTCCTTAAACCTCCGGTCGGAAAAATCACCATCTTCAAAGGTGGGAATTTCTCGTAGAAGATAGTACCTTAATGCGTCGGCTCCGTATTTATCCACCATCTTGACAGGATCGACGACATTGCCTAAGCTTTTGCTCATTTTTTGACCGTTTGCGGTAATAAAACCATGGATCAGTACTTGTTTTGAATTGGCAAGACCGGCGGACATTAACATGGCTTGCCAGATTGCGGTTTGCTGACGAAGATTGTCTTTTCCCGCAATTTGGACGCCTGGCCACCATTTGGTAAATTCTGGCTGATTTTTTGGCCAGCCTAAAGTGGAGATGTAAAAAATTAACGCGTCAAACCAAACATACATCACATGGTCAGAATCGCCGGGGACATCAATCCCCCAGGGCATTTTTTTCTTTAGCCGGGAGATGCTAAAATCTTGAAGACCATTTTGAACGAAGCTGACGATTTCTTTTAGTCGATGTTTCGGGAGGACGAATTGAGGATTGTTCTTATAAAGCGTCAATAAGGGTTTTTGGTATTTTGAAAAGCGGAAAAAATAATTATTTTCTTTATATATTTCAATCTTTAGATTTGGATGAATTGGACAAAGGTTATTTTCCAGTTCAGAATCGGTTTTTTCCAGTTCGCAGCCGACACAATATTTAATTCGGTAGTTTTTTTTGTAGATATCGCCATTTTTTAAACAGCGATTCCAAAATTCAACTGAGGCATTTATATGATGAGGGTCGGTTGTCCGGATAAAATGAGTCGTACTTAAGTTTAATGTTTTTATCAGTTTGTCGTATTTCTTAGCGTATTCATCACAGTATTCTTGAGGGTTTTTTTTCGACTCCAATGCTTTGCGGTAAATCTTGACACCATGCTCGTCGGTGCCAAAGCCAAAAGCCACACGCTGCCCTTGAAGCCTTTTCAATCTGGCGATAACGTCGGCCTGAACAATCTCTAAAGCAAAACCGATATGAGGTTCGGCGTTAACGTAAGGTGCGGTTGTGGTTATGTAAAAACGATCGCTCATAAGAATCTTACTATTTTAACATAATTTCCAAGCCGACGAAAAAAGAAAGAAGCAATAAGGTGTTCAAGGCGTTAAATCCAACAAAAGCATTCAATAATAAGAATAGCGCGGAGAACAATCCAATTAACCGGCTGTATTTCCGATTGAAAAGGATGCTCGCCAGCTGGATGATACCTAAACTGACCAAAAGCACAAACGCGATTACAACTGCGGGCGATTGAGGAGTAGTATAAATGACAAACAAGAAGGCGATTAAAAGGTAAACGGCGCCAGCAATAAATTTTATTAGCATTCAAGATACTATTGCAACTTTTTTCTAGATCCATTATAATCCTTTTTACTTATGATAAAACTTCCAGAAGACAAGCAAGAGATAATAAAAATATTCGCCCAAAAAAAAGGAGATACAGGCTCACCGGAAGTGCAAATTGCTCTTCTCAGTCAGAAAATCGATAAGCTCACCAATCATCTTGAAGAGAATAAAAAGGATAATCATTCCCGACGAGGTTTGTTAAAAATCATTGCCAAAAGGCGCAGAATTCTCAATTACTTGCTGAAGCTGGATGAAAAGCGCTATAAAAAATTGATTGAAAAATTGGGCTTGAAAAAATAATGAGTATTATTGAAGACTCCATTGAGATCGATGGGAAAAAACTGACCTTGCAGTTCGGTAAACTGGCTCAAGCAGTTGATACATCAGTTTATGCTTCTTTAGGTGAGACAGCCGTTTTGGTGACGGTGGCGGTCGGCCCTGAAAATCCAGCCATCGATTATTTTCCTCTTTCAGTTGATTACGTTGAAAAATTGTATGCGGGTGGTTTAATTAAAGGCTCGCGTTGGGTTAAACGCGAAGGCAGGCCGTCGGATGAGGCAATTTTGATCGGCCGGCTGATTGACCGCTCGATCCGCCCTCTCTTTCCCAAGTCATATAAAAAACAGGTGCAGGTCGTTATTACTTTGCTTTCGGTTGACGATGACAATGATCCGGAAATTGTCGCAGCCATTGCCACATCGGCGGCGATTCACGCATCGAGCGTACCCTGGGACGGCCCAATCAGCACAATAAAGATTGGTTACATTCCCTCTCTGGAAAACAAGATAGGAAGTTTGATTATCAATCCATCAGAAAAAGAACAAGAATACTCGGCGCTTGAGTTGATTGTTTCTTCCACCGAAAACAAAGTCATGATGTTGGAGGCGAAGGCTGATATTTTGGATGACTCTTTAATCCAAGAAGGAATCGAGATCGCCAAAAAGGAGAACGGGCGCATAATTGAATTCGTTAAAAAGGTAGTAAAAAAAGTTGGCAGGCAAAAAGAGAGCTTTGTCGAGTCTGATTTACCAGCTCAGATTATCGAACTAATCAAATCAAAATATAGCGACAGTTTGGTAACAGCGGTTAAGCAGGCGGCCTCCACAGCAGGAAGCAACAGCCAGTTACTCAATGATATTGAAGATCAAATTTATGAAGATGTTGAGAAAAAGTTTGACAAAAAACAGATTGCCGCCGTCATTGAAAAATACAACTATAACCATATCAAACAAAATATTCTTGAAAAAAAACAGCGTCCTGATGGTCGGCAGATTGATGCGATAAGGCTGCTGAAGGTTGAGGTAGGTGTTTTGCCGCGGACGCATGGATCGGCAATTTTTCAGCGCGGTCAAACCCAAATTTTATCAACGGTAACCTTAGGTTCGACTACGCTTGAACAGCTGATTGAAGGGCCTGAAGGCAAAGAAGCTAAGCGTTATATTCACCATTATTCCGACGGACCTTATTCATACGGACAGGTGGGCCGGATGTTCGGACCGAGCCGCCGAGCCATTGGCCACGGAGCTCTCGCTGAAAAGGCGATTGAGCCGGTTTTGCCATCCAGCGACTCTTTCCCCTACGCGATCCGCGTCGTTTCGGAGATCTTGGCGGAAAATGGATCTTCGTCGATGGGATCGGTTTGCGGCTCGTCGTTAGCCTTGATGGATGCGGGAGTGCCTTTAAAGACGGCCGTTGCCGGAGTGGCGATGGGGTTGGTGAGTAAATCGGATGACGATTATATGATACTGACCGATATTACCGGAATGGAAGATTTTGCTGGTGAGATGGATTTTAAGGTAGCCGGAACAGCCGATGGGATAACCGCCATTCAGCTTGATGTAAAAAATAAAGGGTTGACAAGCAGAATGATTAAAGATATTTTTTTAAGGGCGAAAGCTGCACGTCTTTGTATTCTTGAGGCGATGAATAAAACAATTGAGCGTTCCAAAAAGGAAATATCCAAGTATGCTCCAAAGGTAGTAGTGATAACTCCACCGGCTGACAAAATCGGCGAAATCATCGGTCCAGGCGGACGCAATATTCGCAGCCTGATCGCCAAAACCCAAACAGAGATCAATATCGATGACGATGGTAAAGTGACAATCAGCGGTTTGGATAGGAATAAGGTAGACGAGGCAGTAAAGGTGATTGGCGATATTACTCGGGAAATCAAGGTAGGTGAGGAGTTTGAAGGTCCGGTCGTGAGGATTTTGCCTTTTGGAGCTTTTGTCGAGTTATCGCCGGGAAAAGACGGTCTTGTTCATGTCTCCAAAATGAGGCCAGGTTTTGTGCGCGATCCGAGAAAAGTGGTGAAAATCGGTCAGATCGTAAAAGTAAAAGTAGTTCAAATCGATAATCAGGGAAGAATAAACCTCCAGCTCGTAAATCAGTAACTTCAACCTTAAAGTCATTGCATTTAAAATATTATTCAACTACAATAATCACTATGGGCAGAAGAAGAAAATCATTCCTTCGCTTAAAGATCAATAGTAAAACGATTTTTAATATTTCAGGGTTTTTTCTGATTGCCGCCTCGGTGATTTTGTTACTATCTTTTGTCAGCGTTTTTTCGCCTGCCAACAAACAGGGCCGCCTTATGCAGCAGATTAATGAAAACATGACCAGCCGGGCAGGCGGATTGGCGATTTTTGTGCCATTTATTTTGCTTTTAATCAGCGGGCATTTTTTTAACACTAAAAAACTGCGTTTTGTTAAAGCCAATATTACCGGCGGTATTATTTTGGTTTTTATTGCTTTATTGGGGCTGTTGCGATCGGGGAGTTTGGGGGTCATGATATTCGCCAATTTGAGTTTGGATTTTTCTGGGGCGGGAGCTGTTTTTATTCTGCTGATACTGATGATTATCGGTTTAATTCTTTTTTTGGATACGTCAATTGATGTTCTTATCCTTTTCATCATTAAGATATTTAAGAATCTGGGAAATTTCGTTCAAACCTACGTCTTTCGTCAACTCTTTAGTAAAAAGCAAAAAATTGAACTTAATAATAAAAGAGGAAGAGGCGGGCAGGGCGAGTCGGCCTTTATCAAGGACTTAAAAATTAATGAAAAGTCCAAGCCGCTTGTCAACACTACTTTGGCTACTTCGACTGCCGCAGCCCAGCACCTGGCGGCAAACAAGGATTTTGTGATTAAACCAATCGCTCAAAGCGTCTCGTCAACTTGGATATATCCCCCCTTAAATTTGCTGATGGATATTTCTCAAAAAGAAGCGGAGCGCGGAGACGTAAAACACAACGCAGCTACAATTGAGAACACACTTGAAAGCTTTGGAATCCGCGCTCATGTGGCTGAAGTAAATTATGGTCCGGCCGTAACCCAGTACGCCCTGGAAATTGCCATGGGTACTAAATTGTCCAAGATTACCGCTTTAGGAAATGATCTTGCCCTGGCACTGGCGGCTCCGACGGGAACGGTAAGAATCGAGGCTCCCATCCCGGGACGATCGTTGGTCGGCATCGAAATCCCCAACACCAAACCTGAAATTGTCACTTTGAAAAAAATGTTGAGTTCGGAAGTGTTTACAAAAGACAAAGACCCGCTGTTGGTGCCGCTTGGATTGGATGTGTCAGGCCGTCCATTGGCTGCCAGCATTGGCAAAATGCCTCATGTGTTAATTGCCGGGACCACCGGTTCGGGAAAATCGGTGATATTAAATGCCTGGATTTCAACATTTCTGTTTCGCACCAAGCCGGAAGAATTAAGAATGATCCTAGTTGACCCGAAAAGAGTAGAATTGACTTTATACAACGGTATTCCTCATTTGATGACCGAAGTGGTGGTAGAGCCTGCAAAAATAATCTCGGCTCTAAGATGGACGGTGTCGGAAATGGAAAATCGGTATAAAGAATTTGCTAAAGTGGGATCAAGAAATCTGGATGGATACAATCTGGTTGAAGGCGTAGAAAAAAAACCCTACATTATTTTTATCATCGATGAATTGGCGGATTTGATGATTTTTGCTCCCGGTGAGGCTGAAGAACTAATTACTCGGATTGCTCAGATGGCTCGAGCGACCGGGATTCATTTACTACTTGCCACTCAACGGCCGTCGGTAGATGTGATTACGGGATTGATGAAAGCCAATATTCCCGCCAGAGTTGCTTTTAGCGTTTCATCGATGATTGACTCCAGGGTAATTATCGACATGCCGGGAGCAGAAAAATTGCTCGGCCGGGGCGATATGTTATTTTTACCGCCCGATCAAGCTAAGCCGCGACGCATTCAAGGTCCGTTTTTAACGGAAAAGGAAGTATCGCAGTTAGTGAGATTTCTTCGATCTCAAACTCCCGAGGTTCATTATACCGAAGAAATCACCCAACAGGAAACAGCCAATATCGCGGCCACCGGCAGAAGCGCGTTGGGAAGCGTCGGCTCGTCGGACAAGGACCCTCTTTTTAATAAGGCCATTGAATTGGTAATGCAACATGACAAAGCTTCAGCTTCGCTGTTGCAGCGGCGGATGTCAATCGGTTATGCGCGAGCCGCGCGGATCTTGGATCAGCTGGAAGAGGCAGGAGTAGTGGGGCCGGCCGAAGGATCCAAGCCAAGAGAGGTAGTCAGGCAATCGTCAGAAGGCTCCCTTTCAACCGACCACGATTTAACGGATTTGACCAGCAATCAAAACAATTAATCAGACAGGTAGCGAGAGATGTTGGTATGATGTTCTTCGATTGTTTTGGCGTAATGCATATTCCCGTTTTTGTCAGACAAATAAAACCAATAAGGCGTATCTTTGATTTCGGCAACCGCTGCAATAGACGCTAGTCCAGGACTGCAGATCGGTCCGGGCGGGAGGCCCGGATTCTTATAGCTATTATAGGGAGAATCGATTTCCATATCTTTTTGAGTGAGGGCTTTTTTCCACCAGGTTTTTTCCGAGGATTGATATCCGAGGGCATACTGGATAGTTGCATCAATATCCAGTTCCCAATCGTTTTTATAACGTTTATAAATAATACTGGCCACTATTTGACGATCGGCGTCGTGACGGGCCTCTCTTTCTGTAAGCGAAGCGATGGTCAGGGCTTGATTTTGAGTTAATCCAAGGCGAGAAATCTTGTTGGCGATCTCAGGCGTATATTTGCTTTGAAAATTTGCGTTAAAAATCGACAGGACTGCTTCAATGGTAGATGACCGTGGCATTAAATAAGTGTCTGGAAAAAGATAGCCCTCTTTCGCATCTTTAATAAATTCTGTTTCGGGAATCCCCAAGTGTCGGCTGATTATTTGCGCAATTTCTTCTTTTCGCAAACCCTCGACCACCGTTATCCACGAGTCGAGAGTTCCGTGGGTTAAAGCTTTGGCGATTTCGGTTGCGCTCATTGCCGGCGACAAGCGAAAATCACCCGCTTGAATGTTTTTTTCAATTTTTAGCCGTTTGACCGTGAAATAAAATACCAAGTTGTTGCGAATTAATCCTTCGTTAACCAGATTACGGGCGATGCTGCTTAAACTTTCACCCTTATTAATTACGAAAATCTTGCTATTTTGGCTGTTTTTGTCAACAGGAAGATTGCCTTCGCGAAAAATAAGAAATAAACTTATAAAGCAGATTGAAGACAAAATAATAAACACGGCGATTTTTTTCATAGACATTTAGCTTAAATTGTAAATAGGAAATCCCTGCATGGTTACCTCAGCTTCTTTGATCAGGTAATGGTCGGTTGAATAGAACTGAGCAACCGTCTCATTTTTTGCTACGCCGTCGCCCAGCTTTTTTAATAAATATATTCCTGCGTATTTATCTTTGGGCGCGCCCAGGATTTTGGCAATGGCATTAAGATTGTAATTATTTATCGACTTAACGACGCCCGTTTTCTGAATGTGTATAGGTTGAATGTGAGCCCGACAAGGAAAACGGCTGCTGGCAATTTTGCCGTCACCGCCCTGCGCCTTAACGATTTCTTGGAATTTGGCCAGGGCACGGCCACTGCTGAGAATTTTTTTGGCTTCAGCCAAGCCATCCTTTTTTATTAACATATCTTTATAACATAAATCCAGCAATTTTCCGGCTAAACGCAGGGCTTTTTTTTCCAAATTTAGCGGACGAGAGTGCAGCTGTTCAAGTACATACAATACGTCTCGAGCTTCAAGATATGGTCCGACTCCATAGCCGGCCGGTTCGTGAGTTATGTTAACGTCAGCTACAACTTCCATGTTGAAATGTTTCCCCAAGCCAATAAATTTTTGCGCCACGAGATCAGCATCCTTGGGATGACGGATCTTCATGGTTTTGCCCACAGGGATATCAAGAACTAAATGATTGGTTGATACGGCCGCTTTTTTCGCCATTATAGACATAATGATTTTGTCAAACGATTCAAACGCCAACTGCTCCTCGACTTTGATGATGACATCATCGGCTGGCGCGATGCCTAAATGCCCATTCCAAGCAATGCAGCCGTTAGTGTTGTTGACAATTTTCTGAATCTGAGCTACCGAAAACTCAACCGATGCCAGCGTCTCCATGACGTCCGCGGTGCCGGCGGGTGTAGTAATGGCGCGTGAGGATATTTTAGGTATCTTTAACCCGGCCGCCGCGATAATGGGAACGATGATCATCGTTGTTCTGGTGCCCGAGACTCCGCCGGTCGAGTGTTTATCGGCAACTATGCCGTCGAAATGGAGTCTCGTTCCGGTTTCCACCATGGCTTTGGTAAATTGATATAATTCCATCGCGTTAAATCCTTCTTTAAAGCTTGAGGCAACAAAATAGGTCGTTAAGACATCGCTTAATCTTTGATGGGCAATTTCATCCATTAAATTGAATATTTCCCGATAGTTCAATTTTTTACCTAACAATTTTTTTTGAATGGCATGGATTGCATCCAAATGGTTGATGTCAGTATTTTGATTATTCATTGTATTCCGACGGTAATTTCGCTGATTTTTTTGTGGTAGGTTTTAGCTTTCAGCAATAATTTAGTGATTAAATAAAACTGTTTGATGTTTAGCAACCAAGCTAAAAATAAGTATAACATCAAATAGGTAGACCCTCCAATTGTCAATACAAAAAAAATATTGATAGTGCGTGAGGTGTCAAAAACAAAAAGATCCAGGATTTTGATTAAGTAGTAAGTGACAACTGAGGCGCACAGCGCCGAAAAAACAATTTTTATGATTGTCCATAAAATCATCTGCCAAGCAAACCCCTTGAGTTTGAAATGTAATATTATCCCCAACGCGATTACATTAATAATGATTGAGGCTGAAAAAGAAAGGGCTAAGGACCATACAGGCAATTTTAATATTAAAATTGCGCACAGACTCAGTATTATGTTAAGTAAGGTGCTGATCAAGCTGACATAAAAAGGGGTGCGGCTGTCTAAAACTGCGTAATAACAACGAGTCAACAAATAATAAATCGAATGAAAGGGAATTGAGAGGGCGAAATATGATAAGGTGACTGCGGTTTCAACTGTCGCTACCCAATCGAATTTCTGGGCTCCAAAAAATAAGCGGACGGTCGGAGTCCGAGCAAATATTAAAAAAAAGGCTATAGGAACGGTTAAAAATAATAAATTCAAGACAGAATCGGCAATAATATTTTTGAGATCTTCATTTTTGTCTTCCCGATGCATTTCTGATAAATAAGGCAAAGAGGCTTGACCGAAAGCAACGCCAATCACCGACACCGGCAATAATTGCAGGTGTTGGGCCAGATAAAAAATAGTGTAAGAGCCTGATCCCAGCAATGTGGTTAAAGACAAATCAATAGTAGCATCAATCTGAGTGATTATTACGGTAAATATCCTTGGAACCACCATACGGAAAAAATCGCGGGTGGCCCCGGTAAAACGGATGACGGGGAGAAAATGAAAATCAATAACAAAAAAAATTGGGATCTGGATGAAAAAAAATAAGGCTGCGCCAATTACCGTACCAATTACCGGCGCCAGCAAATAAAGCTGTGCCCCAAACAAAATCGTGAATATAATCACCGCCAGATTATAAAGAACGGGCGCAACAGCGCTGACGATAAAGGTTTTATTGGCTTGCGAAACTCCGGTTAAAAAATTACCAATCATCAAAAGCGGGAGCTGGCCGATTAATAAAATCCGCGAATAAAATATTACTTGGTTATTTTGCGAAGTTGAGAAGCCTGGAGTGATAATCGGAATGATCAGCGGCATAACCAAAGACAATACCGCGACAAACACCAATAAAGAGATCATTATCAAATTAAAGATCGAAGAGATATTGATCTCGAGTTCTTTCTGATTTTTCTGATACTTAATAAAGATGGGAATTAGCGTTGCGGTCAACGCGCCGGTAATCAGAATTTCAAAAATAAGATCGGGAAGACGAAAGGAGGCAAAAAAAATATCCAGCTCCTCCTTAGTGAAAAAACCTGTGAGAATGCGATATCTCCAAAAACCAAAAATCCGCGATACGACGATCATCGCCGCCAAAATAATCGCCGAAGAAAACATGCCGCCTTGCTTTGTAAAAATCAGGTTTTTAGTTCTGGTTATTAATTTTTCCATGGAAATTTATTCTACCTCTTGACATCTGCTCTCAGATGGCGTTAAATGGTTGTATATGGTGTTTTTTGGTGAATACTCGGTTTCTTTCTCAGCTCCAGGCCGGATTGTTTTGCCAAAAAAATTACGTGAATTATTAAAAGGCAATACCTTTATTGTAACAAAAGGATATGATTTTTGTTTAAATGGATATGATAAAGACGATTGGGAAAATCGTTCCAAAGCTCTATTGAGCGTGTCTCTTTTGGAAAAAGACAACCTGGAGAAACGGCGCTTTCTTTTTGCCAGCGCTGTTTATTTGGAGATTGATGAGCAGGGGAGGTTTGTGATCCCACGCAATCTCTTAAGTTATGCAGAGATCAACGATAAAGCCTTGATTGCCGGAGTCGGAGACCATTTTGAGATTTGGAGGCCCGAAAAATGGGATAGATACCTAAAAGATATTAAAAATTAAAGAAAATAATTGCACACACCGGTTCTTTTACAAACAGTTTTGCAGAATTTAGATATTAAACCCAAAACAAAGTATATAGATGCAACCTTGGGTGAAGGAGGCTATGCTAAAGCCCTTGTTGCCAGACGGGCAAAGGTATTGGCTTTAGATTGGGACGATGGACAGATCAATCGGCTGCAGAAAGCCGGGATTCTAAAAAAGGTGAAAATGATCAATGGAAATTTCTCCGAGATCGAAAGGATCGCCAAAGAACACGATTTTAATGAAGTTGACGGAGTAATCTTTGATTTGGGATTATCAGTAAGACAGTTGTCTTGCGGCAAGCGCGGATTTTCCTACAAACAGCTGGCCGATCCTCTTGATATGCGGATTAACCGACAATCGAAAAAGACGGCCGCTGATTTGCTGAGTCGCCTGCCGGAGAACGATCTATATGACTTGTTTTCTCGTTTTTCTGAGGAAATCAACTCAAAAATAATTGCCCAAGCGATTGTAGCCAATCGTCGCCAGCGGCAGTTGGCCGTTGTCGGCGATCTGGTGGATATAATAGACAATACCCTTAGCCGTCATGACGAGACTGTTCTTGCGCGGATATTCCAAGCTTTAAGGATTGCAGTCAACCGTGAGTTTGACAATCTGATTAATGGCTTAACGCAAGCCTATCGGTTGCTAAAACCTAAAGGCAAGATTGCGGTTATCAGCTTTCATTCGCTTGAAGACCGCTTAGTCAAGCGTCTGATTCGCCAGCAGCGCTGGCGTGAGCTTAAAACCCGTGTGATCGGTAATCACCTCAGGCGCCGTTTTGAGCGTTCTGCCAAACTGCGGATAATTATAAAACCAACATGAAAAAAGCCATTGCCAAAACAATCTGGGTGGCGGTTGTTTTATTGACGTTAAGCAATTTCTATTTTTTTATCAGGGGTATGAGTCTGAGTAACGAAATTATCCATTTTGAGAAACAGACCGAACAACTGCACGGACAAAATTTAGAACTAGAGAAAAAAGTATTTACTGCCGAATCGCTCGAACACGCGGCTTCGGTGGCTGCTTCCTTAGGCTACACGGTCCAATCGCAACCGTTTAACTTAGAGAATCTTAAATACGCCCTAAATCGTTAATATGACTAAGTTAAATCTCCTTTTTATCATGTTTATCGGTTGTTTTATTTTTATTACGCTGAAGTTGTTTTATTTGCAAACTTTTAAAACGGTGTCGCAAAACGTCGATTATGTGCAAACCCACAAAATCCAGCCGGAAAGAGGAAGAATTTTTGACAGAGGACATTTTCCGTTGGCAGTAAACCAAATTAAATACCGTCTGTTTGTCGAACCTAAAAAAATCAAAGACCAAAAGCGCCTAATTAAAGAAACGGCTCGATTATTGGCGATTAACGAAGCATCTATTGCCGCTAAAATCGATACCAATAAAAACTGGATATTGGTTCAGTTGGGGATTGATCAGGAAACCAAGGTTAGTTTGGAGAAATTGGATCTGGACGGAATCGGATTTGAGGAGGAGTCTTATCGTTACTATCCGGAGGCTTCTCTTGCTGCTCATCTTTTGGGATTCTTGGGAAGAAATAGCAACGGTGACAAGATCGGTTACTTTGGCCTTGAGGGTTATTATGACAAAGAGCTTTCTGGTTTGCCCGGACTCATGCAGTCGGAGCGGGATTTGTTGGGGCGGCCGATATTTTTGGGGACACAGGAGAAAATTGATGCTGAAAACGGGCGCGATTTAATATTGACGATCGACAAATCAGTCCAATCTGTCATTAAACGCCGGTTAAAAAGCGCCCTGGAAACTTACAGGGCTAAAGAAGGATGTATTATTGTAGTTGACCCCAATACTTTGGAGATTTTGGGTCTTTCATGTCTGCCTGATTTTGACCCCGATCGATACTATTTATTTAATGAGTCGTTTTTCAAAAACCCGGCGATTTCCGACCTGTATGAGCCGGGATCAACGTTTAAGCCGCTGATAGTGGCGGCTGCTTTGGAAGAAAAGGCAATTAAGCCCGATGAAATTTTCCAGGAAAAGGGGCCGGTCACCGTTGGTGAATATACCATTCGTACCTGGAACGATCAATACGAAGGAGCAATTACCACAACCAGGATTTTGGAGAAATCCTCCAATGTAGGAATGGTAATGATCGGCGAAAAACTAAATAATAATAGAATATACCGCTATCTGCAAAAATACGGTTTTGGAAATTTAACCGATATAGATTTACAGGGAGAGGTTAGTGGTTATCTTAAGCCCAAAAGCCAATGGTATCCTATTGATTTCGCAACTGTAACTTTTGGTCAGGGGATCGCAGTTACTCCCATTCAGATGATAAGAGCCTTTGCGGCGGTTATCAACGGTGGCAAAATCATGCGTCCTCATCTGGTTGAAAAATTAGCTACAGAAAGCGATGAGCAAATTGTTCCGATAAAAAAAACCTCAGAGGCGATCGGTCTAAAAACTTCCGAAACCGTTAAAAAAATGCTGATCGACACGGTAGAACATGGTGAAGCCGTTTGGGCTAAACCAAAGGGATATATAATCGGCGGGAAAACCGGAACGGCGCAGGTGGCGATTAAAGGCCATTACGACCCCACAAAGACGATTGCCTCATTTATCGGCTTTGCTCCGGCGGATAAACCCCGGTTTTTGGCATTAGTCATATTGCGCGAGCCGCAAACGTCGCAGTGGGGTTCGGAAACCGCCGCTCCCTTGTTTTTCGAGGTCGCCAAAGATCTTATAGTTTATTATAATATAACGGCAGAGCAATAAATCTATGATAAAAAGTTATTAGTTATTAGTTATTAGTTATGGGGAGTCGATTAAAAAGACGGTGGCAGTGTTTGAAGAATCAGTATCACCTTCTGATGGCAGTTTTTGCTAATCTATATTATGGTTTTCCCAGTCGCAGCCTTAAGGTTATCGGCGTGACAGGAACAGATGGAAAGACAACCACCACTCACTTAATCTATCACATTTTAAAATCAGCCGGTAAAAGCGTCTCAATGATTTCTACCGTTTATGCAAAGGTAGCCGATGTAAGGTATGATACCGGTTTGCACACGACTACTCCCAGTTCTTTTCTTGTGCAGAAACTATTAAGACTGGCAGCCGAAAACAGAGAAGAGTATTTTGTTCTGGAAACGACCTCACACGCGCTTGACCAGAATCGGGTTTGGGGAATTAAATTTTTAATCAGCGTAGTAACCAACGTTACTCATGAACATCTCGACTATCATCGTTATTTTGATCAGTATTTAAAAGCCAAAGCAAAAATATTCAAACAATCAAAAACTTGTCTATTAAACGTCGATGATCACTCATACGATTTCCTCAAACAAGAAATAAACAATAATAACGTATATACGTACGGTTTAGTAAACAAAGCCGCTTTCAATTTGGATTTTGGGAAAATTGATGGCCGGATCGCAAAATTTAATCAATATAACTATCTGGCAGGTTATTCCGTGGCTCGATTACTAAATATAGAAGAATCAGTCATTTTTAAGTCATTTTCTACTTTTAAGTTGCCAGCCGGAAGGTTGGAGTTTGTTTATCAGAAGAAATTCTCAATCGTTGTTGATTTTGCCCATACGCCCAATGCCTTTAGTCAGCTTTTACCTGAACTTCTTAAACACCTAAAAAAGGACGCCCGTCTGATTCATGTTTTTGGAGCCGCCGGTTTAAGAGACAGATCAAAACGATTTGAAATGGGAAGGATTAGCGGTCAGTATTCTGATGAAATTATTTTAACGGAAGAGGATTACCGTACAGAGAGTTTGTATAAAATATGTGAACAAATAGGAAAAGGAATAAATAGTGTTCAAAAAAAATATATAATAAAAGAAAAAAGGCAAGATGCAATCAACTATTCGATAAAAATAGCCAAGCCCGGAGATATTATTGCGATAACCGGTAAAGCTCACGAAAAAAGCCTGTGCCGGGGCAAGACCGAGTTTCCCTGGGACGAAAAAAAAGCTATAAATGTCGCGCTGAAAAAATATGTTATATTATAACGATTTATTGCAGATCTTTTTCTCGGATACGTTGGCGCCGGGTGTCGTTTGCGGATTTGCGTCCAAAGCTGCCGGCAATGGAACCAATATCGACCAGACCCTAAATTTTTTTAATAAGCAAAAGATAAACTTTACCCATGCGGTTTTTTTAAATCAAATCCACTCTGCCAACGTTCAGGTTATTCATGAGCCGCTGGAAAGAATTAGCGTATTTTCGGAAACGGACGGGGCGATCACCAATCTTCTCAATACTGTTTTAATTGTCAGGACGGCTGACTGTCTACCGATTGCCTATGCTGATCCGGAATCTGGATTCGTAGGTATCTCCCATAATGGTTGGCGAGGAACAATCAAAAGAATCAGCCTCAAAATTATCGATTTACTAAAAAACAGGGGAGTTCAAATAAAAAATCTCAAAGTCATTATTGGGCCGGGGATCAACCAATGTTGCTATGAAATCAGCGAAGACAGATATTATGCATTTCTTGAAGAATTCAACGGATATGCAAAAAAAATATTCTACCTTTACAAAAGGAAAATCCATTTGAATCTATTAAAGCTTAATTATCTGTTATTGTTGGAGGCAGGCTTAATTCCTAGCCAGATAGATTATTTTCCGTTTTGTACGGCCTGTGATGAGGAACGTTTTTTTTCTTTCCGTAGACAAAGTCCAGCTTCAAAAGGCGAGATGTTTAACTATATCTTTAGAAAATCTTAAATCTATGGATCAAATCAAATCGATATTTTTAGTGGGGATCAAGGGCGTGGCCATGGCTAATTTAGCGATAATATTACAATTGATGGGAAAAAAGGTGTCGGGCAGTGATGTGGCAGAATCGTTTATCACGAGCGATAAATTAACCAGAAGTAAAATAAAAATAATCACTTCATTTTCGCCCGATCAAATACCCGCCAATATAGATTTGGTCGTTTATTCGGCGGCTCACGGCGGGATTAACAACCCTCAGGTGGTCGAAGCTCGACGACACGGTATATTAGCCATCCACCAGGCACAGCTAATCGAGAAATTGTTGTGTTACTTTAAACAAAAGCTTGTGGTTTGCGGCTGTCACGGAAAAACGACCGCGGCTTCGTTGTTGAGCTATTCCTTGATTAAATTAGATACCTCCCCTAGTTATTTAGTGGGGGCGCCGTCTTTTTATGCTGATGAGACTAACTTTCCGGGCGGCTATTTTGACCAGCGTGATTATTTTGTTTTGGAGGGTGACGAATATGCGGTCAATCCGCCTCTTGATAAGACGCCTAAATTTAACTATTATCATCCAGACCATATTCTGATCACCAATATTGATTATGATCATCCGGATGTTTACGATAACCTTGATCAAGTCAAGACTGCTTTTAGACAATTTGTCCTGAAAAGCCGGTTTGTTGCTTTTTGCGGAGATGACAAGAATTCGGTCGAGGTAACCAGCGGGAATACCAATAGGCAAAGCTACGGATACAAGGCGGCTAACGATTTGCAAATTACCGATTTTAAATCGGCTGAAACCGGTTCAATGTTTGTTTTAAGTTACCGGAAAAAATCATTAGGGTTATGGCGCAGTAAGTTATACGGCGTGAAAAATATCAGCAATCTGGCCGGCGTAGTTTTATTGTTGATTAATCTGGATTTTGCGGTCGAAAAAATAAAGGCAGCCGTGGCCGATTTTTCAGGAGTGCAGAGACGGATGGAGTTGGTTTTTGACAACAATAACGGCACACTGTTTGATGACTACGCTCATCATCCGGCTGAAATAGCTGCTACGATTGACGCATTGCGCCGGCGTTTTCCCGGGAGACGTCTAATTGCCATTTTTCAGCCCCACACCTATTCCCGGACAGAAAGCTTAAAAAACCAGTTTGTTGAGTCGCTGTCCCAAGCAAATCTGGCTTTGATTGCGCCTGTTTTTTCATCGGCCCGAGAAAAGCCAACGACAGATCAAATATCGGCAAAGACATTGGGGTTGATTGCCCGCAAAAAAGGAACGGGAAACGTTGCGGGATTTCAGTCAAAATCTCACCTGATTTCCCGATTGTCTTCGGTCATTAAAACCGGCGACGTCATTATTACCATGGGAGCGGGTGATATATATCAGCTAAAGCCTGCTATAATTAACCTACTGAAATGAATATAAAAAATAATATCGATGTTTATAAATATTTGACGCTGCGGACTCATTTGATAGCCCGGTATTTTGTTGAGGTCAAAAATCCGGGCGAATTGCGGGAAGCGGTTAAATATGCAAAAGACAGGCGTCTTCCTTTTTGTTTGCTCGGAGGAGGATCTAATCTCATCTTCAGAAACGGTTGTTACCTTGGACTAATCATCAAAAACTCATACCGGGAAATTGAGACGCTTGAAAAAACGCCAAAAACGGTAACCGTCAGGGTATCATCTGGGTACCCCGTTTCTCTTTTGGTTGCCAAGGCAATAAAAAATGGATGGGCAGGGTTTGAGTGCTATCAGGGTTTGCCTGGAACAGTTGGAGGAGCGGTTTATATGAATTCGAAATGGAACAGACCCTTATGTTATTTTGGCGATAATTTAACAAAAGGGACAATATTAACAACCGGGGGGATGGTTAGATCAGTTAAGCACGCTTATTTTAAATTCGGTTATGATTTTAGTTGTCTCCAGAGGACCAAACAGATATTATTGGACGCAACCTTTAAACTAAAAAAAGCGATGCCTGAAGATTTGGAATCAAAAGCCAGGCGGGTTTTGGCTTATCGAAAAAAAACCCAGCCTATCGGTGTGGCAACTTGCGGCTGCTTTTTCCAAAATATCCGTAAAACTCAGCAGCGACGTCTCCATCTGAAGACAAACTCAGCCGGTTTTCTAATCGACCAGTGCGGTTTAAAAAATTACCGCGTCGGCGATTTTGCAATATCCGACAAACACGCCAATTTTATCATCAACACCAACAGTAGAGGAGAGGAATATTCGGACCTGTTCAAATTGATTGATGCAGTGAAGGAAGCGGTCAGGCAAAGATATAAGATCGAATTAAAGGAAGAAGTGGTAATTATTTAATTTTTAAGCTCAAATGCCAGAAGACGCTTATCTGATTGAAGGAGGCAAAACTCTAAAAGGGAAAGTAAGATTGTCAGGAGCAAAGAATGTGGCTTTAAAAACCATTATAGCGGCTTTACTCTTCAAAGGACCAGTTTATCTAAAAAACATCCCCAGGATTCGCGACGTCGATGAACTGTTGTTTTTAATCGCAAATATTGGCGGCAAAGCCAAGTTTGTGGACAAAAATACCTTGTTGATTGATGGGCAAAATATCTACAGCAGCCGCTTAAACTTCTTGTTCGCCGCCAAGGTCAGAGTGTCTTTCATGTTTTTTGCCCCACTTCTATATAAGTTTAAAAAAGCCTTCATTCCTAATCCTGGCGGTTGTCGTCTCGGCGCTCGTTCGATCGATCGGGTGATTGAGGGGATGAGGGTGTTGGGGATAACAGTGGAATATGATTCTACCACCGGATATTATCAGGCGACGCTGGTGCACCCAGTCAAAGGAACGATAGAGTTTTCTAAACCGACTCATACCGGCACAGAGTTGATAATTATGATCTCGGTCTTAGGCAACAATAAAGTTACGATCAAAAACGCGGCATTGGAGCCGGAAATAGATGATTTGATTAATTTTTTTAATCAAGCCGGAGCAAATATCAGCCGTTCAGGCAACAAAGTCGAAATCATCGGTGTTAAGACATTGAGGCAAAAAAGCCCGTACACAATATCGTCCGATCGCAATGAGGCCGTTACCTTTATCTCTCTGGCACTATCCACTCAGGGTGAGATAATTGTCGGAGATATCCCTGAAGTATCTATCAAGGCATTTATCGAGAAAATTAAACAGGCCAAAGGGACGGTTGAACAAATACTAAATGGTCAATGGTTATTTCGCGCACCGTCAACCGGTCTTCAATCGGTCAGTATCGAAACTGCCCCGCATCCTGGTTTTATGACCGACTGGCAGCCTCTATGGGCCGTATTAATGACTCAGGCGCGCGGTCAAGCCGTCATCCACGAACGGCTATTTGAGAACCGCTTCAGCTATGTGGATGAATTGAACAAGCTGGGCGCGGATATTAGCTATCTGGATTTGGATATAGCCGACCCCAAAGATTATTATTTATTTAACTACGATTCTTCAAAAAAATATCGACAGGCAATCGCCATTACCGGTCCACAGAGATTGCATAGCGGCGTTTTGAATATAGCCGATCTGAGGGCGGGAGCTACCCTCGCGATTGCTGCTCTTATGGCGCCGGGCGAATCAATTGTGTCCGGCGTATCGATTTTGGAGCGAGGTTATGAAAATTTTGTTGAAAAAGTACGGCGTCTAGGAGGAAATATAAAAAAAATATGAGACGAATTAAACAGGCGTTAATACTGGCAGGAGGGGACAGTTCTCGCTTTTGGCCCTTGGCCAATAAGCAACTTTTTTCTTTTTTAGGAAAGACTCTAATTGAACACCAAATTGAGGCAATTAAACCATATGTTGGCCGCATATATGTGGTAGTTTCCGAGGCGGTTGGCAGACATTTAAAGAACATTGATGAATCAATAAACGTTCTTAAGCAAACGCAGTTTAAAAAAGGGATGGCCGGTGCCATTTTGTCGGCCCAGAAAAAAATCGATGGTGAAGTAATAATTATCAATGCCAGTGATCTAATTGATCAGTCTTTGTATTTAAAATACATCACTTCCTTAAGATCCCTTTCATACGCCATGATTTTTTCGGCCCAAAAAATCGATCAGTATCTCCCGCTCGGTTACTGGAGAATTATTAACAATAAAGTAACTGGCCTCGTTGAGAAGCCGTCTAAAGGCAACTTGCCTTCAAATTATGCAAAACTGGTAGTGGACTATTTCGCAGATTTTAACCAACTGACAGATCAGATCAATCAGCTAAAAGTCAACCGGGATGACGGATACGAAATAGCCTTAAATCAGTTATTTCAAATAAATAAGAAAATAAAAATAATCAAGTACCATAAAGAATGGGTAACGATTAAATATCCATGGCAAGCGTTATTGGCGATGAGACATTTCTTCAAAGAAATCAAAAAAACAAAATTCCTTGCGTCGACAAGAATTTCTCCAACTGCAACAATTATCGGCTCAGTCCATTTGGGTAAAAATATTCAAATTGGTGATTTTGCCAAAGTGGTTGGTCCCTGTTTTATCGATGATGGGACTGTGATTGGAGATTACAGTCTGGTACGTGAATGTCATGTCGGCAAAAACTGCGTGATTGGCGGCGGTTGCGAAGTTGCCCGTTCATATTTGGCAGATCGCGTAATGCTCCATCGAAATTATGTGGGTGATTCTGTTTTGGCGGATAATGTTTTAATGGGAGCGGGTACAATTACCGCTAACTATCGGTTTGATGGCGCCGAAATCACCTCGATCGGCAATCGAGAGAAGATCGCAACCTCGTTAAACAAACTAGGAGTAATGATGGGAAGCGCTGTCAAGATCGGCGTCAATGCCGCAATTATGCCTGGTGTGAAGATCGGGGCAAAGGCGATTATCGGTCCGGGCGAAATTGTTGCTGACGATGTTGCCGACAGTGCAGTCTATTTTAGCCGCTTTCGTGCAATTCAAGCGCAACCTAAAGCTGGGGGATGAGCGGCAAGCTTAAATGGATTTAAATGAAAAATGTCTAAAAAAATAACTATCTTTGGCGGCGGTACAGGCAGTTTTGTCATATTGTCGGGATTGAAAGAGTATCATTTGGATCTGGCGGCCATTGTGACAATGATGGATTCAGGAGGTTCCACCGGCCGCTTGCGAGACCAACTTGAAGTTTTGCCGCCGGGCGACCTCAGGCAATGTCTGGTTGCTCTTTCCGATGCTCCTCTTTTATGGCGAAAGCTTTTTTCTTACCGCTTTACCGGAGGAGATCTGATCGGCCATAATTTCGGGAATATTTTTTTATCTGTTTTGGAGAAAATTACCGGCAACTATCATGAGGTGGTCAAAACTGTGAGTCATGTATTAAAAACAAAAGGTCAAGTTATTCCCGTGACGTTGGCCAAGACTCATCTTTGTGCTCAATATACCAGCGGCCGACTAATCAAACAAGAATCACGCATTGAGGAAAACAAGGAAGCCAAGGGCAGAATCAGCCGTGTCTATTTGGATCCTAAAGTGAAAGCCAATCCTGAGGCGATCGTTCGAATTCTTCACTCTGACTTTTTGGTTTTTGGTCCGGGCGACTTATATACCAGTATTATTCCCACTTTACTAGCTGAAGGAATCCAGAGAGCGGTATTCAAAACCAACGCCAACATAATATTTAACATGAACCTAATGACGAAATTAGGACAAACATCAGATTATAAAGCTTCGGACCATATAGAAGGTTTGGAGCGCTATCTGGGCCGCCCGGTCGATACCGTTATCCTCAATCATGGTAAAATCGACAAAGACATATTAAAATACTATTTATCATGTCGGGAAATTCCAGTGAGTAACGATCTTAAACAAAAAGGTACGAGGGCAAAAATTATTTCCGCCGACTTGATTGATCGAAAGCCATATCGTAGTGAAAAAGGAGATCGATTAATCCGAAGCATCGTCCGACACGATCAGAAAAAGCTGGCACGTTTGTTGTATAGTTTATTTATATGATCAGGAAACATCGCATTTCTTTTAAAAACGCCCTCAGAGGATTGGTGTGGGCCTTTAGTAGTCAGCCAAATTACCGGGTTCATTTATTCCTGTCGACATTGGCTTTAGGAGGCGGGTATTTGTTAAAGATCTCCTATCAGGAATACCTGACCATTTTGACCTTTATTTTTATGGGATTAACCATTGAAACCGTCAATACGGCTATCGAAGAGACCAATGATGCCATCGATGTTAAATGGCGTGAAGATATCCGAGTAGCCAAAGACGTCTCGGCGGGCGCTATGTTAATATTTGTAATAGGGGCATTGATTACTGCTGGCATGATTTTTATTCCTAAGCTGATGAATCTAATTGCGTTTTAATAAATTTATTTATGTCCATCTATCTGTTTGCCACTGTGATTGCTTTTGCGGTGAACTTTCTGCTGATTATTCCGTTTATAAATTTTCTGTATAGGATAAAAATGCAGCGTCAAGCGCAAGCCACCAAAGACGCCTTCAACAATCCGACTCCTGTCTTTGATAGGTTTCATCAACATAAACGGGGTGTGCCGGTGGGCGGAGGAATGTTGGTAGCGATCACCACCCTTGTTCTTTTTATCGGATTTTTATCATTATTTTTTATTTTAAGAAAGCCGATTCAATCAAATTATCCCTCAATGTTGGGTGAGGCTAAAATTCTTCTTCTTACTTTAATTAGTTTTTCTTTGCTTGGTATTTATGATGATTTCAGAAAAATATTCATCGTTCACTCCCGACAGTTTTTCGGCCTTCGCCTGCGTCACAAATTGATTGTCGAAATTGTTCTCTCACTGATTATCGCTTTTCTTTTATTCAATGATCTCAAAATCGATATTGTCCATATCCCGTTTTTCGGCGTATTTAAACTCTCTTTTTTTTATATTGTTTTTGCTGCTTTTGTAATAGTCGCTTTTGCTAACGCCGTAAATATAACCGACGGCTTAGATGGGTTGGCGGCCGGCGTTTTGATGATCGCAATTATGAGTTTTTGGGCCGTGGCGCGTTCCATTCTCGATGTGCCGACCTCTATTTTTATCGGTGTTTGGTTGGGCGGACTAATTGCCTTTTTGTATTTTAATATTTATCCGGCCCGCATCATGATGGGCGACGCGGGAGCCTTGGCATTTGGCGCTACTTTTGCCGTGGTTGGTCTAATTTTGGGAAAAACTTTTTCGTTGCCGATTATTGGAGGAATATTTGTGATCGAGATTTTTACTTCGTTGCTTCAGTTGGTAGGAAAAAGATTCTGGCATAGAAAAGTATTTCCTGTGGCTCCTTTGCATTTATGGCTTCAGCTTAAGGGTTGGCAAGAGCCGAAAATTGTCATGAGATTTTGGCTTGTTTCTATTTTATTGGCCATTTTCGGTCTGATGGTCGCATTTATGAAATGATAAAAAAAACAGTCATCAACCGAATCAGAGAGGATTTTGCCGGCAAAAAACTGCTCATTGTCGGTTTGGGTTTGCAGGGCGGTGGAGTCGGTTTAGCCAATTTTTTTTCCAAAATAGGAGCCGAAGTCACCGTAACCGATCTTAAATCAGAGACACAATTAAAGCCGGCTGTGGCAAAATTAACAGATCAGAAAATAAAACTGCATCTGGGCGGACATCAGGCGGTTGATTTCACCGGCTGCGACGTTATCTTTATTGGCCCCTCAGTTCGATGGAATTTAGCTCATCTGCATAAGGCATCTGAAAAAGGAATTACTATCGAGACCGAAGCGGCCTTTTTTGCCAGTTACTTTCGAAAACAAATAATCGGCATCACCGGGACGCGAGGCAAATCAACAACCAGTACGATGATTTATCGTACCCTTAAAGCCGCAGGTAAATCGGTATTTTTAGCGGGCAATGTTTCCGGAACATCAACGATTTCTTTACTGGACAAAATCGAAGACGATAGTCTGATTGTTTTGGAGCTGTCCTCCTGGCAGCTGGCCGGATTTCACAGAAAAAAAATCAGCCCCGCCATGGCGGTTTTTAACAACTTCTACCCCGATCATCTGAATTACTATTCTTCAAGTTCAAACTACTTGTATGATAAAAAAGCTATTTATATGTATCAAAAGCCTTCGGATTACCTTATTATTAATAAGGCATTAAGGAAAATTCTGCCGGAGGGTGGGACGGCGGGTAATCTGGTAATTTTCGATCGAACCGATTTTAAAGAACGATTGTTGTTTATTAAAGGTGGTCATAATCTGGAAAATGCCGCCGCCGCCCAGGCGACGCTTAAGGTTTTGAGGATCGATCAAGCGCTGATAAAAGATCAGTTGGCCACTTTTGTCGGTTTGTCCCACCGTCAGGAACAGGTCGGTAAAATCGGCGATCTTCATATCATCAACGATACCACTTCAACCACTCCTACGGCGACCATTCAGGCAATCAACACGTTTGGAAACGGTAAGATTTTCCTGATATTGGGAGGAAATTCAAAAAACTTGCCGACCGATGATTTGCTTAAAGAATTAAAAAAAGTCGAAAAGATTGTTCTTTTGGGAGGTTCATTCACTCAAGCGTTTTATCCAAAACTCAGAAAGCTCTACCCAAATAAAATATCATCGGTCTACAACGATTTGCAAGCGGCCATTAAACAGGCTTTAAAACAGGCAAATCAATCTTCGGGCAGGCGTTATCTGTTATTTTCGCCGGGGGCCACTTCATTTGCAATGTTTAACAACGAATTCCATCGGGGCGAGAGCTTTGTCGCCATTATTAAATCATTAATAAACCGAAATGCGCAAATTGAAATCAGCAAAAAAACCTAAAACAAAATCAGCCCGGTGGTTGTTTACTCTCCCGATTATTTTATCTGTCGTTGGGCTGTTTTTTATCTTCGAAGCGTCGGCTGTCAAAAGTCTTGCCGACAACGGCGACAGCTTTTACTATTTAAAACAGCAATCGGTTTGGTTAGTTATCGGCGTTATTATGATGATTGTCGTTTCTTTTTTCGATTATCACAAGCTCTATTATTTGGCTTTTTTCACCATGGGGGCTGTTTTATTTTTGCTGTTTTTAGTGCTTTTGCCGGGTATCGGCACGAGAGTGGGGGGAGCGCGCCGTTGGATCGATTTGGGTTTTTTCCGCCTACAACCAACAGAATTGGCTAAATTGGCAGTGATTATTTACCTATCGGCTTGGTTTATTAATCGCGAAAGAAAACGTTTCTTTTCATTTTTAATCCTTATCGGACTGCTGATGCTTTTGATCTTTTTACAGCCAGATATGGGAACGGCTATTATCGTTTTTTGCATCGGACTGGCGATCTATTTTTTGGCAGGAGTGGAGCTCCATTATTTGTTGATTTTGCTTCCAATTTCAATCGGAAGCGGCTTTTTTTTAATCAAGCTCTCTCCGTATCGTTTCCGTCGCTTGATGGCGTTTTTTGATCCAACTCTTGATCCGTTGGGGATGACTTATCATATCAATCAGATATTGATATCGTTGGGGCAGGGGGGCTGGTTTGGTCGTGGGTTTGGCGCCTCACGCCAAAAATATCTGTTTCTGCCCGAAGCCCACACCGACTCTATTTTTGCAATAATAGGAGAAGAGGTCGGTTTTGTCGGCGCTTTATTGCTGATTGCCGCTTTTATTATCCTTGTTGTTAAAATTTATCAAGTGGCGAGGATCGCTCCTGATCGGTTTGGAAGACTGTTGGCTGGCGGAATTTTTGCCTTTTTCGATTTTCAAATTATCGTTAATTTGGCAAGCATGGTTAATTTGATCCCGTTGACCGGCGTCCCGCTGCCGTTTATCTCATATGGAGGTTCAAATCTGTTGGTGGCTTTTATATTATTGGGTATTTTAATTAACATTGCAAAAAAAGCAAAGGCCTTTTGATAAATGATATGAAAATCTTGATAGTGGGAGGACATGTTACACCGGCAATCGCGGTTATTGACGAACTGCTGGCAAATAGAGCAAAACAACCATCAATCGATTTTGTAGGCCGAAAATATGCAACCGATCGGGAAAAGACTTTATCGTATGAATATAAAATTGTTACAAAGCGCAAAATTCCGTTTTATCCCCTTTACACTGGAAGAATGACGCGGTTATTGACTCCTTCGACCTTGTCAAGTTTGGTAAAAATACCAGGTGGGTTAATTCACTCATATTTTCTTTTAAAAAGGATCAGGCCTGACTTAATCTTGACCTTTGGCGGATATTTGGCATTACCGGTTGCGTTGATAGGATATCTTCTAAAAATTCCGCTTTTCACTCATGAACAGACGATGAAACCTGGTCTGGCCAATCGAATTATTTCCATTTTTTGCAAAAAAATACTGATCGCTTTTCCCGAAGCGCAAAACTATTTTCCGCATCAAAAAACGATCCTGTGCGGCAATCCTGTCCGCTCGGCAGTCTTCCAAAACAATAGCCATCTGCGTCTGCCGCAAAACCGGCCGGTATTATATATTACCGGTGGCTCGCTGGGTTCTCACAGTATTAATCGATTAATCAGGCAGATAATTGGTAAGTTGATCAAAAAATATACGGTTATCCATCAGACAGGCTCGGTCAAAGAATATGGTGACTTTAAAGAGTTAAACAAGTTCAGGCAGCATCTTCTCCCGAAAGATCAACGATATTATATTATCAAACAACAGATTAATGAGAAAGAGATCGGTCAAATATATAGTATGGCAGATCTGGTGATCGGCCGGTCGGGGGCCAATACGTTTTCTGAATTGTTGGCCTTAAAAAAAGTGGCGCTTTTTATTCCGCTTCCTTGGTCGGCTAACCATGAGCAGCAAATCCATGCTCAATATTTTGTTAAAAACAAAATCGGAGCAGCTTTTGATCAATCACAATCAAGCGGACAATTATTACAACTGATCGATCGAATGATTGCCCAGCTTAAAAGTTACGGCGATAATTATAAATATTTATCACTTCAAGATAACCGGCATGCTGCAAAGAAAATATTGGAGGCGATGGGTTTTTAGTGTTGTAGTGTTCATCGGAGCCGTCACTGGATTATTTATTGTCTACCGGCAGTTTGATGTAAAAGAAATAAAAGTAATTAATGCAGATCAATCGGTGAATATCATGGGTTTATATCAATATAAAAATCAAAACCTCTTACTCATCAATCTTCAGCAAGCGGCAGATTATATCTATCGGGCCAATCCTAAACTGTCTCAGGTTAAGGTTTCCAAAAGTTACCCGAACACGCTGATTATTTCTGTTGAATGGGCAAGCGGTTTGGCTCAAATCCAGGTAGCGAACGGCTATTTTCTGCTAGACGAAAAAGCGCGAATAATTGAAAAAAACAAAATGCCAAGAATAGATTTTCCCTTGATTCATTATTATCAGCTGTTAAACTACCTCAATTATGACAGCGGCGAGCAGCTGGACTTCCAAGACCTCAAAGACACGCTCTTTTTGTTGGTTAGAATGCGCAGTTTAAATTTTAATGTTCTTTCTGTTGATATTAATGGCACAGATATGTTAGCATTTAATCTAAAAGACAAGACCGTTCTTTTCACGACCGATAAGGATTTAAATGTCCAGTGGCAGCAAGCGGCAGACATATACAGGCAGTTAAAAATTAACGGAAAAGATTTCCATAGACTGGATTTGCGCTATGATCAGCCAGTGATTGGATTATCTGATTAGACTATGGCAGAGGAAATTATCTGCGGTATCGATATCGGAAGTTGTAAAGTCGCGACGATCGTCGGGATCAGATCATCTTTGAATGAAGACTTAAGGATTATCGGTTTTAATACTACGTCTTCCCGCGGAGTGAAAAAAGGACTGATTGTCGATATCGATATGGTGACGGTTGCGATGGAGGAGAGCGTCGAGAAAGCCGAACGGATGGCCGGTCACAAGATAAACGGAGCTTTTGTCACCGTAGGCGGTCCTCATATTTCCTCATTAAACTCTCACGGGGTAGTGGCGGTTGCCAATCCTCAGGGTGAGATAGTTGATGAAGATGTGGTGAGGGCCATAGACGCAGCCCGGGCGATATCGCTTTCGACAACCAGGCAGATTATTGAAGTGTTACCAAGAGACTATGTGGTCGATGGTCAGGGAGGGATAAAAAATCCGGTCGGTATGAGCGGTGTCAGGCTTGAGGTTGACACCCATATCATCACGGCTTCCCAAACAAACTTGAAGAATGTCGAACGGTGCCTTAACGATTTGGGGATAGCGAATCACGGCTTCATCTTTTCAGGTCTGGCAGCATCAGAGGCGGTGCTGACCGATACGGAAAAGGAATTGGGGGTGGTGTTGGTCGATATCGGCGGCGGTAAAACAGATTTGTGCGTTTATGTGGACGGTTCGCTCTCATATTCTTCAGCAATCGCCGTCGGAGCAAGGCACATTACCAACGATATCGCCGTTGGTTTACGCGTCTCTTTGGAATCGGCCGAAAAAATCAAACTGTTTGTCAGTTCGCAGTTGAAGCGCGAAAATGATAAAAACGCAAAAAAAAACGATCCGATTAATTTTGCTTCGTTGCATCTTGCAGAAAACTTGAGCGATGTTTCGATGAAAACGCTGGTTGACGGAATTGTCGTCCCCAGGCTTGAAGAAATGTTTAAATTAATCGGCGAGGAGATGGAGAAAAGCGGTTTTGCCGCAATAATCCCTTCGGGCCTGGTAATAACCGGCGGCGGGGCATTGACAGCGGGGAGCTTGAACGTCGGTAAAAAAGTAATCGGGCTGCCGATGCGTTTAGGAGTGCCGACCCATGTTACCGGCTTGGTCGACGAGATTATCGATCCTCAGTATGCGACGACGGTCGGGTTGATTTTATACGGCAGAAAAAATATAATGAGCAGCGAAAGCCGCAGTAAAAATTTCAACAAAATTTTCAAAGATTTTTCCATCGGCGGTTCGTTCAACAGTTTAAAGGCCTTTTTCAAACAATTTATTCCCTAAATTTATGTTAATCAGACCTAAGGCAGGACAGGCCGCTCGCATCAAGGTTGTAGGCGTGGGCGGAGGTGGAGGCAATGCGCTTTCCTCAATGATTGCCGAAGGCGGCATAGCCGGAGTAGAGTTTATAGCGGTCAATACCGATGCTCAAGCATTGCTAAACAATAAGTCGACAATAAAAATCCAAATCGGAGAAAATCTTACCAAAGGACTGGGTTCGGGGGGAGATCCTGAAACCGGCCGTCAGGCAGCCGAAGAGTCAAGGGAAAGATTGAAGGAAGAGCTAACCGGTGCTGATATGGTTTTTATTACTTGTGGGGAAGGCGGAGGGACGGGAACAGGAGCTTCGCCGATTGTAGCTGAAGTGGCGCGGGAAACCGGAGCCTTGACGGTTGCGGTTGTCACCAAGCCTTTTGATTTTGAAGGAACAAAAAGAAAGCTGACGGCAGACGATGGCGCGCAAAAATTAAAGGAAAAAGTCGATACCCTTATCGTCGTTCCCAATCAGAGGATCCTGCAGGTAATTGATAAAAAAACTCCTATCTTGGAAGCATTTAAAAGGATTGACTCGGTTTTGCATCAGGGAGTAAAAGGTATCGCTGAACTAATCACTATTCCGGGTTTGATCAATGTTGATTTTGCGGATGTACGAAGCATCATGAGCAATTCGGGAACAGCGTTGATGGGAATTGGTATCGGGAATGGTGATAAGCGGGCAATTGCCGCAATCAAACAGGCAATATCATCTCCGCTTTTGGACGTCTCCATTGAAGGGGCGCGCGGCGTACTGTTTAATGTCATCGGAGGACCTGATCTGGCCATGAGCGAGATTGACGAAGCGGCGTCGATTATTGCCAAAACGGTTGATAGCGAGGCAGACATTATTTTCGGTGCAGTTATCGATGAAAAAATGATGGACTCAATCAAAGTGACTCTGATCGCCACAAAATTTGACGACAATAAAATGAAAATTTTTCATTTCAAAAAAGAAACGCCGATGGTAAAATTACCCCATAATTCTGAAAAAGAAAAGACTGCTGCGATAGACGAAAAAAATCAAAATATAGATGAGGAAATTCTTGACGACGATGAATTCGATTTACCGGCGTTTATGAGGAAAAACAGATCATAGAGTATTTCTTTTTTTGAATCTCAACCAAATCACAACGGAATATATTCAACAAATGATTTCCCATAGATCTCCACGACAATATTTTACGCGGGTATTAATTAATGTATACCGATCGTAGTTCAATCCCGACATAACGTCGGGAGAGAGCGTACGAACGGTTATGCCGCTAGCAATTTGATTGCGTAGCGGTATATAATTCTACTTAACGGCTGATATTGGAGAAGTTAAAAAATCCGGCTGTGGAGAACTGATTTGATTTTACCAATTATGGTTATACCATTCGCAAATGAATTTGCTCAGGATATACCCATCTAAGACTGCTTTGGCAACCCGATGGGTTGCAAACCAGCATAAGATGGGTATATCATTTTGTTATAAAGACCTATGAATGTTCCTATAAAAAAATTAAAAACAGGTTTTGAGATGCCAGTTATTGGATTGGGCACTTGGTTGATGGGTGGAAATAAGTTAAGAAATCCAAATAATGATGATGAAAAAGATATAAAAGCAGTTAAAGAAGCGATCTCTGTTGGGATTACTCACCTTGATACTGCAGAAAATTATGCTGAAGGTTGGGCGGAAAAAATAGTCGGAAAAGCGATTAAAAACTACAAACGAGATAATTTATTTATCACTTCAAAAGTAGATAAGACCAATCTTCATTTTAACGACGTTATAAATGCGTGTAAAAACTCGCTGGGAAGGCTTGGGACAAATTATCTTGATCTGTATTTAATTCATGCTCCAAATGATGAGGTGCCGATTGAAGAAACAATGAGAGCGATGGATCAACTCGTTACTGATGGATTGGTAAAAAATATCGGAGTTAGCAACTTTAAAACTGGTCGCTTAATCGAGGCACAAAAATATACTAAAAATAAAATTGTCGCAAATCAAGTTTTTTATAACTTAGTAGAGAGAGAACCAGAGATTGACGGGCTTCTTGATTATGTTCAAAAAAATGATGTACTTTTGACAGCTTATCGGCCGATTGGAAAAGGAGCATTATTGGAAAATGTTCCACAGATAATTAAAGATTTATCCAAGAAATATAATAAATCTTTCGCTCAAATTATGCTTAATTGGTTAATGTCTCAAGAAAATGTTGTAACTGTTACTAAAATGGCTAAGCTGGAGCATGTTAAAGAAAATCTGGGAGCAATCGGATGGCAATTAGAAAAGCCTGATATTGAAAAGCTAAGAAAAGAATTTCCAAACCAAATTAATCATTCGGATGTTTTGCCTTTAAGATAGGCATTTTTAATGAATAAACGAAATATATTAAAAATGTCGGCAAATTAATCACTATATCGGGTGGCGGTCACGGATTTCACGATGCGCCCTTTAATAAGGAGGCGATCGAAGCAACAGTAAAGTTTTTTCAAAATAATTTGTGCGGAAGGAAATTGAAGTGAAATAATTTTCACATTACTATTTATTACTGATACATATTTACTGGAGAAAATGATCCGATATTTGCTAAAATAATCATCTATGTTTAAGCCTGTCGATCCCAACCCCAACTTTATTGATCTGGAAAAAAAACTGCTGGAGCATTGGTATCGCGACGGGATTGTCAAACGCTATCTTCACAAAAACAATGGAGCGAAAAAAAACTTTTCCTTTCAGGACGGGCCCATCACTGCCAATAATCCGATGGGGGTCCATCATGCATGGGGTCGCAGCTACAAAGACATTTGGCAGAAATTTTATAACCTTTTAGGGTACAAACAGCGTTTTCAGAACGGTTTTGATTGTCAGGGGCTGTGGGTGGAGGTGGAGGTGGAAAAAGAGCTGGGTCTGAAAACCAAAAAAGATATCGAAAATTTAGTTCCCGGCGATCGGGAAGCATCAGTTGCCAAATTTGTTGATTTGTGCAAGCAGCGCGTTGTTAAATTTGCCGGTATTCAAACAGAGCAATCTAAACGTCTAGGATATCTGACGGATTGGGATCATTCATATTTTACGATGAGCGATGAAAACAATTATATGATCTGGCATTTTCTTAAGGTTTGTCATGAAAACGGCTGGATCTATAAAGGTCACGAATCAGTGCCATGGTGTCCGCGCTGTGAAACGGCGATTTCACAACATGAAATGTTGACGGAAGACTATAAAGAATTGGTGCATGAATCGGTTTATTTAAAACTTAAGATCAAAGATCAAAAATCTCCGACGTTCCAGTCGGAGTCCGATCAAAAGCATCGGACAAAAATCTCCGACGTTCCAGTCGGAGTCCGATCAAAAGCATCGGACAAAGATCAAAATGCAAAGTTAAAAAACCAATACTTATTAGTATGGACGACAACGCCGTGGACGATACCGGCCAATATCGCAGTTGCAGTTGATAAAAATATCGATTACGCGTTGGTTGAACGGGAAAACGGAGAGCAGATCTGGTTGGCCAAGGATGCGGTCGAGCGAGTCTTTAAGTCGGAAAAAGTCAAAACGATCAAAACCGTCAAAGGCGATAAATTATCGGGATTAAAGTATGGAGGTCCGTTTGATCAAATCAATGCCGTTGCCAAAGTGGCAAAAAACAGTCCCCGGACGTTCCATACTGTCATCATCACTGATGAGCGGATTCTTCCGATCATGACGGCTGAGGGAACGGGCTTGGTACACACAGCCGTCAGCGCCGGGGTCGAAGATTTTCAGCTGGGAAAAAAATACGGCCTACCGATGATTCCGGTGATCGCCGACAACGCCGATTATCTGTCCGGATTTGACTGGTTGTCGGGTAAAAATGCCAAAAAACACCCGGAAATAATCATCGATTTCTTAAAATCGCATGCAAACGGAGAATATCTATTATACACCGAGCGTTTCAAACATCGTTATCCGGCCTGCTGGCGTTGTAAAACAGAGCTGGTTTGGAAGGTGGCGGATGAATGGTACATTGCGATGGACTTAAGTCCATCGCAAAATCAAAGATCAAAAATCAAAGACCAAAAAGCTAATAAAAAAAACTTGCGAGAAAGAATGATCGAAGTTGCCAAGAAAATTAAATGGATGCCGGAATTTGGGTTGGAGCGAGAATTGGAATGGCTAAATAACATGCACGACTGGCTAATCAGCAAAAAAAACCGTTATTGGGGGCTGGCGCTGCCAATTTACGAATGTAGCGGGGATGGTGGATGTGGGGAATTTGAGGTAATTGGATCGAAAGAAGAGCTAAAGATGCGGGCGATTGCCGGTTGGAGCGAATTTGCCGGCCACAGTCCACACAAGCCGTTTATCGACGCGGTTAAAATCAAATGCCAACACTGCGGAAAGACGATGAGACGCATTCCCGATGTAGGCAATCCCTGGCTGGATGCCGGAATTGTGGAATATTCGACCATTACCGAAAAGAATCAGGGGAAACCGTTATATCTTGTCGATAAGGAAAAATGGAACCAATGGTTTCCCGCAAATTTTATCACCGAATCGTTTCCCGGTCAGTTTAAAAACTGGTTTTATGCCCAGATTGCCATGTCGACTGTTTTGGAAAATAAACCTCCATTTGAAAAAGTATTGGGATTTGCCACGATGATGGGTGAGGATGGGCGGCCGATGCATAAAAGCTGGGGAAATTATATTGATTTTGATGCCGGCGCGGAAAAAATCGGAGTTGATGTAATGCGTTGGGTTTTTGCCAAACAGAATCCGGCGGAAAACCTGCTTTTCGGATACAAAAAAGCCGATGAAGCACGGCGTCAATTTTATTTAATGCTATGGAATATCTATAAATTTTTTGTCGAGTACGCCAATTTAGATAAGTTCAAAGTTCAAAGTTCAAAGTTCAAAGATACAGATCAAAATTCAAAAACAAACATCAGAAGAAATTCTCAAAACATTCTTGATGTTTGGATAAAAAACCGTCTCACTTGGTTAATAGATTATGCGAAAGAAAGATACGTCCAATACAACGTCAAAGATGTCGCCGATGCGGTGGAAAAGTTTGTCAGCGACCTCTCCACTTGGTATATTAGGCGCAGCCGGGAAAGAGTCTGGGTGAATAGTGATGATCGGCTTAACAAAGAAAGTTTTTATCTTACCCTCTATGACGTTATCCTTCAACTGGTGATTATTATCTCGCCGATTTTGCCTTTTATTACCGATGAGATCTATGTAAATTTGACCAAGGAAGATTCGGTGCATCTGGCAATTTGGCCGGAGGACAAAACTAAATATGACCAAGCGCTTGACTGTGATATGAATTTGGTGCGAGAGATTGTCGAAACAGGCCATCGCGAAAGAAAGGAGCTAAAGCTGAAAGTAAAACAACCCTTATCAGCCGCTGAGGTGTGTCTTCCGCCGATAAGGAAATTTTTAATCAGCAATAACATTGCTGCTTATTCAGATTTAATCAGAAGCGAATTAAATGTCAAGACAGTGGCGATCAGTTCGGGCAAATCCGAGACAATTTCAGTTAAATACAACACAAATTTAACGCCGGATTTAGTAAAGGAAGGCAAATTGCGAGAGTTGCTCCGCCAAATCCAGGCAACCAGAAAAGAATTACAGATCAAACAAGACGCCGCCATCAATTTGACCGTTCCTTTCGAGTTTGCCGATCGAAAAGCAGAGATCGGAAAAAAGACCTTGGCTAAAGACGTTAAACTAGGGGCAAAGATTGTGGTATCCTTATAAATTATGCGCAACGTCCTGCTCCCGGCTTTACTGCTGGCGGTTTTTGGGTTTTTTAGCCTGCTGGAGATTAATCAGCCTTTGGCGTTTACACAACTTATCTACATCACGGCAGCTGTTTTAGTTTATTGTATTGCCAAAAGCGTTGGTGTCCGGTTTTTTAGGATCAATCACATTTTTTTTTACTGGTTATTTATTGGGATATTGGTAGTTACGTACCTTGTTGGTCTGGAAGCCAAAGGTTCACGCCGCTGGATAGATCTTTATTTTTTTAATTTTCAAGCCTCAGAAGCATTCAAGATCATTTTTATCATTTTTCTGGCTCAGTTTTTCTCGACCCTTAAAAAAAGCGATGACAATTTGATAAATTTCGCCAAGGCTCTCTTATTTTTTTTGTTTCCGACGCTGATTATTTTTAAACAGCCGGATTTGGGCAATGCATTAGTGTTTGGCTGTGTTTTTGTAGTGATGACTGTTTTTTCGGTATTCTCAAAAAAAAATATAGCATTTTTAATGCTGGTTGGTTTAATGCTAATGCCGGTCGGCTGGCTGACACTTAAAAATTATCAGAGGCAAAGACTGGTTAGTTTTATTCAACCCCATGCCGATCTCCAGGGCGTTTCTTACAATATGAATCAGGCGATGATCACCATCGGTTCGGGCGGGTTTTGGGGTAAAGGGATGGGCTTGGGAACACAATCAAAGCTGTTTTTTTTGCCGGAGAATCATACTGACTTTGCTTTTTCTTCGCTGATCGAACAGTTCGGGTTTTTGGGAGGAACAGCACTGCTTTTGCTGTTTTTTTGGCTTATTTCGTTAATAGTCAGGCGTTTGTTTGCGATTTATAAGCACAAACATGAGCGCAATTCTTTCGCCTTTTTCTATCATTTGGGTTTTCTGACCTTATTGTTTTTTCAGATTTTTATCAACATCGGAATGAATCTAGGAATTTTGCCCATTGCCGGCATTACTTTGCCCTACATATCTTACGGCGGTTCATCTTTACTGGCAATCATGTTTGGTCTGGCGTTTTTATAAACTATATTGCAGTTAACAGTTTTTCTAGTATAATTGTTGAATTATGCCTAAATTTGCAGTCATAAAAACAGGGGGCAAGCAATACCTGGTGAGAGAAAACGACGAACTGTATGTAGATCAAAGGGAAGAAGAGGCCAAAAAGAAAATCAATCTCGACACTTTGGCGGTTTTTGAAGAAAAAAAAATAGAATTGGGAAAGCCGTTGCTTGAAAAAAAAGTCGAAGCCCTAATTGTTGGCAATTTTAAAGGAGATAAAATCAGGGTGGCAAAATTTAAAGCAAAATCTCGTTACCGCCGAGTAATGGGATTCAGGCCGAAAATTACCAAGCTAAAAATTACAAAAATATAATATGGCTCATACAAAAGCTCAAAAAGCCGTAAGTGGAAACCGCGATTCTGCAGGAAGACGCCTGGGGCTGAAAATTTTTGGAGGCAGTGTTGTTGCGCCGGGAAATATCATTGTCAGACAGCGGGGGACGCGTTTTCGTTCGGGCGAGGGAACAATGATCAGCCGCGATTTTACCATCATGGCAATCCGAAAAGGGACAGTAATTTTTAAAAAGAGGCTGGGTCGTCAATATATCTGCGTTGAGTAATAACTGCTTTGATTGTGTAGAATTAAAATATTATGACGGTCGACATCGAGAAGATTTTAACTCAAACAAAAAACGAAGCTGACAAATTCGATCAGGCCAAGCTGCTTTTGTTTTTAAAAAAAGAAAAAGCAATTCCGGTCAAAGAGTTGTCAAAAAAACTGGGTTATAAACAGGCATATATTTGCAATATCATGCGTCTGAATCGGCTTCCTGAAATCGTAAAAGACGGCTATTACTCGCATGTGATTACCTTGAGTCATTTGTTGATAATCTCCCGGTTGAAAGCAAAAGAGCAAATGGTGAAGGCGTATGAAGAAGTATTGAGCCGGAGTTTGACCGTACAACAAACCGAGATTTTAGTGCGTAATTACTTGTATAGTATAAAAACAGAGGGTAGCTATATTGAAAAAAAAGACCTGACCGATATCATGGCCGAATTAAAAAAGATCGATCCTGACATCAACATATTTTTAACACAAAGCCGGATTCGCTCGCGTCTGATATTGGAGCTGCGCGGGAGCTTAAAAAATACCTCGGTAACCGTAAAATCTTGGCTTCAAACGATTCGCACCTGGGCGATTAATAAAGGAAAACCATAGGGCCAAAGCGACTGCAATGCCTTAGGGAAGGGATTGGTGATCGGCCCCATTTTATTAGCCGGGAAATAACGATAAAAGACCTGGCCGATGACTGATTGAATTTCCACCGGCCCGAATTCTCTTGAGTCCGATGAACGCGGCCGGTTATCTCCCATCACAAAAATGTAACCGGCCGGGATTGTTGCTTCGACTCCTTCTTTTGAAAAGCCGCCGTCCCAGACATTGGTCTTGGCGGAGATATAATTTTCCCGAAGAAGCTGGTTATTGACATAGACCTCTCCGTTTTGAATCATAATCCGGTCACCGGACAAGCCGATGATGCGCTTGATATATTCAATATCAGGATTTTGCGGAGATTTGAAGACGATAACATCGCCTCGATGTATCGGTTCAAATCTGTAGGCGATTTTGCTGGTAAAGATATAGTCTCCTGAAAGAAAAGTCGGCTCCATTGAAGCACCCTTAACTTGGTTGGGCTGCATGATAAAGAGGTAGATCACTATAAACAATGAACCGACAAATACGACCGTTTCCAGTATGTCCATCACAAATTCAATTATTCTCTTCACAATGCCCATAAAGATTGATTTTAGCCTAAATAGTTGCAAAAAACAAGATAATTAGCTATGATCAAATCACCCACATCTTCCTCGTCAGACTGCTTAGCTCAACGGTAGAGCGCTTCGTTCACATCGAAGAGGTTGAGGGTTCAAATCCCCCAGCAGTCACCCATCAATCGGGCCGGGAAGGTTTTCCGTCGCTTCGGCGGAAGAGGCGGCTTTTATTAACCAGTAATCTCAGCCGTCGGAGTAATTCTAACACCTTATTTTTAAAATTATGATCTTGCATATGCGCAATTACCAGATAAATGGCTCCGCCGCCGGCAATCAACGCCAAGAAAATGATCAATATATTTATCCTCCTCTTCTTTATGGCTGTTCCCAGCACCTGCGGTTTGGGTTCTACGGAGGTTGGGGAGACCGGTTTTTCGTCATTTATTGCAAGCTCGTTCCAATCTTGAGGATTAAGATCTGGTCTGACGGGAAAGTCGGCAGACGAACTGTTTGAAGTATTGAGCTGGTCGGCCGGGGAGTTTGAATTTGAAGCTGCGTTTGAAGTTGCCGCTGTAGGGGAAGGTGTTGGAGTGGGGGTCAATATTATTGTTGACGTTGGTGTTAATGTTAGTGTGGGGCTCGGGCTTGATGGTGTTGAGGCAGTCGGCGCCGGTGTTGCCGTTGGCGCGACTGTCAAAGTAGGTGAAGGAAAAATCGGTTGAGCCGTCTGGCTATCAAAGTAAAATTGATATGAGTCAATTTGCGATTGCGGAGACTCAGCTATAATTTCACCGTCAAGCGTCTCCCAGATATCATTGGTCTGGCTGGTTTGACCGATAATCACCTGATATTTGCCGCTTGCGGTTCCCTGAATGTTCAGTTTATAATCTCCCGATTCTGCATTTTCAATAAAAATCAGCCCATCCTCTTCCGGATATTTATTCGTTTTATACTCAACATTTATTTGAGCCGGCGATCTGATTAGAAATATTAGACTTGGGGAAATCTGCGTCGGTGCGCCGGCTGCAATCTTGCCTAAATTATACGGAATTTCCAGTTGTTGGAAAATTTTCTCTTGGGGAGCGATTTGCGAGATGATTGCGCCGTGATTTAATGAAAAGGAGAACCGCCTTTGCTCATCACCCGTTAGCGCGCTTTTTGATAAAACAGTCCCGTCCCCGTCATCGTCAAAAAAATCAATTGGCTCCCCGTCGGCATAATTGCCCAATAACCGATTAACTAAACCTGCAGTCTTCACGACATAACCCTTGATGGTGTTGCGGTTTGTCCCATAGATGACAGATAGTTTATCTTTTACTGCATCAACATCAGCATATTTGGGCAAAGTCGGGTTTTTTATGGAGAGCGAAGAAACCTTAATCATTCCGCCCAACTCATCGGTTAAAAAATCATAGGTTGGAAAAAGGTCCAGCAAAACGGGGAAACGCCTGTTGACGGTAACGCGGTCGGTTTCTATTTCATTCTTGTTAATGACTAAAATCAGTTTTTCGGCCAGCCAAAGCCAGGTATTATCGCGGTCAATCTCACCGGCGCTTAGGGGTTTATAGGCCTGAGTTGCTCCCTGATGGGGGCTGCCAACCGTAATTAGTTTATTAACTTTATCGGGGTGAGTTTGGGTATAAATCTTTCCCACAAGGCCGCCTAACGAGTGCCCGACAATATTGATTCTTTTATCGGCAGAAGATCCCCAGATTTTTGCATTTAGATATTGATCTAAGACGTCAACTGTATTTTCCAGAGATTGCCTCCAGTCATAGGCGAAAATGAAATAGTCTTCATCTTTGGCAAATCCGTGGTTGTTAAATGAGTCTATTAATCCCTGATAATCTTTGACAAACGCCGGTAATTTCCATTCGGACTGATTAACCGATTGATTGTGGAGGATAGCTTGACTATTCCAGGAAGCCATCAGGCCCGGGATAATTATGGTGGCGACTTTATCCGCGGGAATCGATTGCGTGGCCAGGTGTAGTCGCCAGATCATGTCGTCACCGCGGGCAATATAGTACAAATAGCGCGAGGCGTTAACGTCGATAACCGCCGGCGCAGTCACCCGATTATTATCGGTCGTCCCCGTGCCGTTGGCGAGAATCTGTTTTTGATTGGCAAAGGTGGCTTCACAGCCGTTTAGATAGGTTATCTCCAGTTGTTCGATGTCAAGATCATTGTGAAAAAACAGAAAATGGCGGCCGTTTTTCTCGAAATAAGAAGGTGCGTCGATGGGCGAGAAAAGAAAATCGGAACACTTGATCCAGGTTTGATTGTCAGACGATACCATCAGGCCCAGTTTTCCGATACCGCTCCAACCGATGTAAAATAAATAGTATTGGCCGTTTAAATAAGCGGCCGTAGGCGCAAATACGCCTTCCCGTTCCCAATTTTTTTCGTAACTGACAATTTTTTTGAGACTGTTTTGGTCATAATTGATGCCGTCCGCGGAGGCAAGTCGGTAAATTTCATTTTTATCGTTGAAAACGGAAAAGTACAAATAATACACTCCGTCTTTTTTAAAAACATCGGGGTCGCCAACACCAGACTGACCGATTGGAGCAACATCCAAAAGCTTTTGCGTGGTCCAGTCCATACCGTCGGTGCTGGTAGCATAAGCGATCTTATGGACCGAACCGTTAAAACTGCTGAACCACATTTTGAAGACGCCCTCCTCGTACATCACGTGCGGATGGAAGACCATCTTTTGTTCCCAGCCGGAAAAATCAGTGTTGACAACCAGCGGATTGGATGGCGAACGGGTAAAGCTCTGTGCGTGAATCGGCTTGACGGAAATTATTAATAAAACCACTAAAACCGCAAAAACAGCCGTCAAATTTCTCATGTTTTTTGCAAAAATATTTGGAGGAAACTGCCTTGGTGATTAATATTGAGAATAGGAATCAATAAGGGAGCGAGGGTTTTATCAAAGAGCTGATATTTTAATTTTTTAACGAATGATTGTTTATGAGACTTTTTAATGTTGCCGTCTTCTTCCCCAACATCTGACAACCGATCACTGAGAACTTTTTTCTTTATTATTCCCATCAGATGTTCGGGATAGCTATAAGTCGCGACAGATCGGAAAAGTACTGATTTTTGTCTTCGATAGATATATTTGATCGTTTTTAACGACAAAATCCACAAATGCTCAGGAGGGGTAAGGAAAGTGTACCGGTCTTTTTCAAAACGGTAAAGGTAGCTGTCAAGGTTTGGGGTTTCGATATAAAGAATGCCTCTCTTATTCAGAAGCGCAGAAATTTGTTTGACAATCACCGGACTGGGGAAGTGTTCAATCACATGTGAGAGAGTAATAAAGTCAAATTTTTGCCTATAGCCGGAATATAAATACTGATTAATATCAAGATTGATGCTGGGCAGATGATTTTTTTGAAGATATTCAAAACAATATTTTGAAGGTTCAATTCCTAAAACCGTCAAATTTGCCTCTTGGCCGGATTTTAGCATCAGCCCGTAACCCGCTCCAACATCAAGCAGAGTCTGCCCTTTTGGATATAATTGCCGAAGCTTAACAATGATACTGTCCGCCTGTTTTTTTAGTCTTGTTTCCTGAAGCAGCGTATTGTTGGAAAATCGTAAATAATACCGCTTTAATTGGCTTGCGGACGGTTGAGGTTTAAGAAAAAGCGAAAAACAGTTTAGGCATTTAAAATATTGATATCGCCCGATCCGATGTTGGAGGCGGGTATTTTTATTTCCACAAAGGCTGCAGACGATCATATTAGTTATTATTAAAAGAGTCGAAAGGAGATACAACGGAATATAGACAACAAATCTAATCATCTGGAGTGTTCCGGCAATATAAATTATTTGAAAGGACAATTGTGTTTATTGCCTATAATTATTATAGGATGAAAAAATGAGAAGAATCTAGTATAATTTAGCTGATGGGAAAGCGAATTTTAGTTGTTTTAACACTCATTCTTCCATTTGTTTATTTTGTTTGCGGGTTGTTGCTTTTGCCTTTTTATCGCCATCAGCTCAATCCCGACGGCATCGGTTACATCAGTGTTGCGGAAAGATATCTGGCGAGGGATTTCAACAGCGCGGTCAACGGTTACTGGTCGCCTCTTTTGTCGTGGCTGTTGGTTCCGTTGTTGGCGTTCAAAATCGACTCCATTTTAGCCGCAAAAATCCTTAATCTTGTTTTCGGGTTTTTCGTAATGCTGATTGCTTGTCGGTTATCGCAAAAACTTAAAGTCCAACTGCTTTTTCGGACAGTTCTCTTGTTGTGTCTGGCGCCGATGCTCATTTACTATGTATATTCGGTTATTTCTCCAGATCTGTTGGCGGTTTTATTATTGCTAATTTACCTTGACCAGCTGCTTGAGCTGCGTCCAAGCACGTTAGCCGTAAGCAACAGCGCGATCTGCGGTTTATTGGGAAGTTTGATTTATTTTGCCAAGAGTTATCACTTTTTTTTCTTTCCCGTCCATTTTGCGGCCGTCGGATTAATTTTATATTTTCAGTCCAAAAAGAAGACCGATAAAAAACGCGTCAGACAGTGGTTAACTTTAGGGTTATTGACGTTTTTGACGATAGGCACTGTCTGGATTTATTTAATCAGCAGCAAATACGGTTATTTTACCATAAGCACTGCAGGCAATTTTAATCATGATTCAATCAATCCGAACGTTAATATTTACCCTGATAATATTGTCGGCCTATTTAAATCGCCATATCAATCTGCTTATAGTTATTGGGATGATCCTTCGTATATTAAACTTGGCCAATGGAGTATATTCGGTTCATTGAGCAATTTTTTATATCAAAATAGGTTAATACTCAAAAACATCAACAAAACAATAAACCTCCTTCAAACATCATCGTTTTTTGCAATGGCAATCTTGGTTTTGCTTTTTTTGGATCGAAAGCACAAACTGATTTTATTTTCGACCCTGATGCTTTATCCGCTCGGGTATTGGCCGTTGGCGGTGGAGGGACGGTATCTCTGGTTGATGGACGTTTTAATTTTGCTCTACGGTTGTCTCCTGTTGCAGAAATTAGTCGGGAAAATCGACAGCAAATTAATAAAAACGGCCCTAATAATATTTTTCCTGGTTAGTTTTGTCCGGATGCCGATCATCGGACTTAAAGATATCAGAAACAGCGGTAAAGAAATTTATCGGTTAAGCCAAACGGTCAGACAAGCTCTTTCCATAAAGTCGGCAAAAACCGCTTCGTTTGGTAATTATGCGGACAGTTTGTGCCTTAATTATTATCTTAAGGCTCAATATTTTGGCGACTTTGTCAATAATAAGACGAAGAGCATCCCGCCCAACATGTTCAAACAACTGCTTGCAAATAAAATTGATTATTTTTTTGTATGGGATGGCGCCGAAAAAAACCTGAGTCTTCAAGAAATGAAAGAAATCACCAATAACAAATTCAACAACCTGAAGATTTATCAGGCTACCGCATTATGAAAACTAAACTATCAGTTTTGATCATTACTAAAAACTCGGAGTCGATGCTGGCGCAGTGTTTGCGCTCGGTAAAAAATATCGCGTCGGAGGTCGTCGTTGTTGACAGTCATTCATCGGACAGGACAGTCGAGATTTGTAAAGCTTATAAAGCTCGGGTTTTCCAGCTGGACGCTGAATTTGGTAAAAAAAGACGGTTCGGGCTCAAGAAAATCAATAACCGATGGACATTGATGCTCGATTCTGACGAGATTGTTTCGCTTCGGCTTGCACAGGAGATCGGCAGTTTGTTAAAAAGAAAAAAACAATATTGCGCAGCTTATGAAATTCCTTATCAGAATCACTTTTTGGGTAGAAAAATCAACTACGGCGGTGAAAATTATCAAATGTTGCGGTTATTTAAGACTAAATCAGTTTCGGTAAAAGGAAGTCTGCTACATGAACGTCTGGAGTTGATCAGAGGGAGAAAAGGCCATCTTAAAGGCAAGATTTATCACTACTCATATCGCAGTATTCGGCAAATCTATGCAAAGTTTACCGATTATGCCAGGATTGAAGCCAGGCTGAAATATACGATAGGCGAAAAAAGCAGCTGGAAAAAGACCGTACTTTATCCGCTCCATATGCTTTGGGCGAGGTTTATCAAAGATAAAGGTTATCGCGACGGCTTGTCAAGGATATCTTTAGACTTGGGATTTGCTTATATGGAATGGTTGACTTATCTGATTTTGGCTTTTAAAAATTTTACGAAGAGCAAAAAAAAGAAATTGTCGGCAAAAAAGAAAAGGACAATCGAGAAATTCAAGATAGGATTTATTACGGTTTTTTATAAAAATACGCGTGTTCAGAAACAAAAAACGATCAATCAGATCAACCAGATAAAAACTAAAAAAGACCGATTCTATCAAATCGATAACACCGTAAACAATCGCGGTTATGCCTCGGCGGTAAATCAGGCGATAAAAAAGGCTCAAAAAAATCGCTGCAATCTGTTTGTAATCACCAATCCCGACATTAAACTGCTGTCGGTTAAGCGTAAAGAATTAACCGCCGCGTCAAAACATTTTGACATCTGGGGAGGAAGTATGAAACAAAACGGGAAAAGATATTACGGAGGCGAAATTGATAAGTGGAGATTGAGCGGGGGATTAATCAGTAAAAAACCCCAAGAAAGATTTGTTCCCTGCGATTTTGTGACAGGGTCATTGATGATCATTAAAAAAAAAGTCGTTGAAACGATTGGATATTTTAACGAGGAATATTTTATGTATTACGAAGACGTAGATTACTGTAAGCTGGCAGCGAATAAAGGTTTTTCGGTCGGGATTGACCGTGATTTGCAGTATAAACATTTCGAAGCCTCATCACACAACACGCAAAAAAACAAATGGTTAAAAGAAAATCGCTGGAAGTTTTTCTGGAAATATTCCAGCTGGAAACAAAAGATCAGAGAACTTGTCCGCTTTCCAAAAACTTGTCTTGGCCGTTAATCCAAAAAGAATAAAATCTTTATTTCAGTTAATTAATTAACTGAAATATAGAATCGATGCATGATCGCCAGGTGAAGCGGCCGGGGAGAGGTGGCAATTTATCTTTTGCTTTGTTCTGTTGACTTACAGCGTCAGTCATTTTATCGATAAACGATAACGACGACTGGCTGATCTGTAACTTGGAAAAAAATGGGGCGTATTCGTGATAAATCGGCAGGTCATTGGTGATTACCATTTTTCCAAGAGATAACGCTTCCAAAACCGGATAACAAAAGCCCTCAACGTGGGAATTGTTTAATATCGCCAAAGCATTGCGGTAGTAGGTTTTCAGGTCAAAATCCGAAACAGGATCAATATAAATTATATTTTTATGCTGTGTAAGCGACAGGAAATATGGCGGTTCTTTTTTCCCGATGATGATTAGTTTGATATTTTTGTCAACGCTGCGATTCAGGAACTGTAAATAAATATTGATGAGACCAGCGATATTTTTCATCGGCTTAACGACGCCAACATAAAGAAAATATTTGTGAGAAATGGCCAAATTACTTTCTTTAATGTCAGTTAAATGATCTATGCCGGCAGGGATGATCTTGACTGTGTCAGGATCAAGAAACGGATAAGTATTTATCAACTCCTGTTTTACCGAGGCGGAAAAAACGACAATTTTGTCGGCTATTTTAATTGATCGAATAGTCTGCGCGATAATTTTGGCGGGATTTTGGAAAAATTGCGGATATTGATTGAATCCCAAATCGTGAATAAATAGTATTTTTTTGATTTTTAAAAATTTGGTCAGATATGGGGTTTGGCCGGAAAATCCCAAAAAGACCTGATCATGATTTTTCCACAAACGATAGGGGAGTCTGATCGATCCAAACAGTCTCCCCGTTCCTTGATAAAAATAAGAATGAAGGTTGAATTTGTTTTGATAATGAGCGCTTGCTTTTTCAATAAAATGAGCTACCAACCGTTGAATACCCGAATTGATTAAAACGCCGGGAAAATAGTCGCCGGCATCAATGCCAATATTTATTCTGTTATTTACCATCTGTTCGCGGGAGAATTTAGTACAATAACATAGGTCGATATCCCTATGTTGACTGCTGTAATTTTAACAAAAAACGAAGAAAAGAATATTGGGCGTTGTTTAAAATCGCTGAATTTCTGCGATGAAATCATTCTTGTTGACGATTACTCCACCGATTCAACCTGTCAGGTTGGGCAGCGGTTTGGCACAACAATCTACAAAAGGGCGCTGAATGGGGATTTTTCAGCTCAACGGAATTTTGCGCTGGAAAAAGCGCGGGGAGAGTGGATTTTGTTTGTTGACTCCGATGAACAGGTTTCAACAGAATTGGCGAGCGAAATTAAGAATGTCTTGCATGCGAAAAGCGATATCTTTGCTTATTATCTGCGCCGGCGCGATTATTTTTGGGGTCAAGAGCTGAAATACGGCGAAATTATGCGGGCGCGCAACCAAGGAATTATCCGCTTGATTAAAAAGGGGAGTGGTCAGTGGCGGGGGAAAGTGCATGAGGAGATAGCTTCGAGTTATAAGGTCAAAGGGTTAAGGGGTTTTATAAATCATTTTCCCCATCAAAATTTAATGGAGTTTATTAAATCGATCAATTTTTATAGCACCATTCGGGCAAAAGAACTTCATTCAGCCGGCACAAAGCCGTCGGTTTTAATATTAGTCACCTGTCCCCTCTTTAAATTTATTCTTAACTATTTCCTTAAGCTGGGTTTTCTTGACGGGCCGGCGGGTTTTGCTTATGCATTTATAATGAGTTTTCATTCTTTTTTGGCAAGAGCAAAATTGATGCAATATTCAGATTTTTCATGATAAATATATTCATAAATTTGACGATAATCCTTTTTGCCTTGGGTCAGCTGGGTCGGATGTCTTTCTTAAATCAGCAAATCAACGTTTATCTCTACGAACTGGCTCTTTGTTTTACGCTAGTTTTGTTTTTTTTGAAATATCGATTGAAACCCTTGCAGGTAAAAAATAAACTCTTGTTTGTTTCCTTTTTTATCAGTCTCTTGTTCAGCTATATTATTAATCTATCGTCTTTTTATCCGATCGCTAATGCGGTTGCCTTATTATATCTTTTGCGTTTGCTGATGTACGGGTGTTTTATCGTCTATCTTTCCTGCCACCGCTTATGCTACCGGCGCAGCTTGTTTTATTTGACAGCAACAATTATCATCAGCGGTTTTTTGCAATATTTTCTCTATCCTGACCTGCGCAATCTGTTTTATAGCGGCTGGGATCCGCATCTATACCGCATGTTCGGGACATTTTTTGATACGAATATTGCCGGCGCGGTTTATGGACTATTATTTTTCTTTACTTTAATTAACTTTCCCAAAGGTCAAATGATGATTAAAACCGCATTATTGCTGCTGCTGACTATTGCCATCAGCTTGACGTTTTCCCGTAGTCTGTACGCTGCCTTTCTTGTTACGCTCTTTATCTATTTCTGGCGACATAAACAGCTCAAAATCGCCATCGGGATGTTAGTTTTCTTTCTATTTTTGATTATGGTTATTCCTAAACCGAGCGGAGAAGGAGTGAATTTGGGACGCTGGTTTAGTATCAATGCACGTCTTCAAGACGATCAGGCTGCTTTTAAGATATGGTCCAAGCAGCCGGTATTCGGTTATGGGTATAATCGCATCAGATATCTAAAAGTTGATAATCCAAGCGAAATCAACCACGCAGCCGCTTCCTTTCACTCCAGTTTTTTAATAGTTTTAGTGACCAATGGAATAATTGGTCTAGTACTTTTTCTTTTGGTGATATTGCGTTGGTTTGGTGGCAATAACGACGCTTCGTATTACGCTATACCGATAATTATTATGTCATTATTTGATAATGTTCTTCTCCATCCTTTTATTATTTTCCTTTTATCTTTGATGATTTGCTGTAGGCAAAAAAGGAAGGTCAGCCCTCTTTTTGATAAATGACCGTCAGTGTCTTTTTTTCCTGATTGCCGACGATGTCTTCGGCAATAACTTCAATTTTATTTTCTCCATCGTTTAGGCGCAGCGATGTTTGAAAATGATTTTGTGCGTCAACTACGACAGGAAGGTTATTGACGCGGATAAATACTTCCGGATCGGTCGATCCGCTGATTTTTATTTCCGGAGAGTTGGTTTTAGTCTGATCCTGGGGTTCGGTTATTTCCAGTTTGGGTTTGGTGTTTTTATAAACAACCGAGTAAGTTTCCGAAGTTTTGCTTCTGTTTTGTCTGTTAGCCCGGGCAATCGCATAAACGGTGTTTTTCCCTACCATCAAATCGCCGATCTCTTCGGAAAAGGTGTCCGAGTCGGGTGAAAATTCCTTGACCATCTCGTCGTTTAAATATATTTCGACTTTGTCATAGTTTAAAACCGCGCCGGTAACCAGAATTTTCGCCTCGTTAGTGGCATTTTCCGGACTGTCGAGGCGAAAGGTGCCGATAAAGTCCGCGGATGTTCGGCTCGATTCGTTTAGAGAAGAAGATTTATTTAAGGAATTGACAAAGAGCGAACTGTTTATCAAAAATTTGATTCCAAAGGTAAAGACCAGAACCAAAACAACAATCAGTAGTGCGATATAAAAAACAAGCTGGAAATATAACTGTTTTTGATGGTGAGCCTGAAGCCGTGACATAAAGATATTATACAGATTAATTATGGAGCCGACTATCGGACTTGAACCGATAACCTATGGTTTACGATACCATTGCTCTACCGTTGAGCTAAGTCGGCTTGACAATTAGTATACCATTCGCAAATGAATTTGCTCAGGATATACCCATCTAAGACTGCTTTGGCAACCCGATGGGTTGCAAACCAGCATAAGATGGGTATATTTTACTAGATAATTTAACGTATATCTTTTGTTATCATCCGCGAGGAACCATCGAAGCGTAGAGGCCTCCAAACCCTTTGCGCGGTTTCTTCAAGCATTGTTCCGTCGTTATATTTTTGGTCCCTTCAAATACAGCCAGGATATTTTCTCTCTGAGTAGAGTATTAATGTCGATGACGGTTCTTGGAGCTGGATACCGTAATTGGCTCGGACCTATTTAGCCAGGACGAGTATATCAAACAATATCTACTCGACTCTGAATTGCCGTTGATTACCAAAATTAAAATTATACCAAGCTTTAAAACTTTCGAAAAATGGTATTCAAGAAACACTAACCTTTTTTAATTGAAAGAGGTCTTTATACTGTTCAGTCAATAATACAAAGTCAAATTTATCCAAAGACATGCACAGATCAAAGTCCTCAATCGGATGTGATTTTATATTTGGATTAAAAAAGTGGTTTGCGAAACCAGCGCTTTTAAGATGTTCAACAACTTTTTTAAAATCATTAGGTTTATTTAGTAGTGAGTTTTTAATCCACTCAGCACAAACCGCATCTTCGTCCAAGACATGCTCATTCGCCGTTCCTGTGCAAACCAATGAAATTTGCTTAGGATTCTGCCTTTGAATATACCTTGTGATTGCTCCTGCATTTACGAAACTTCCTGTCAAAATCTGATGAGCTCTAACTGCATTAGCAATGCCCTGTGTCCCGGCTGTTGTTGTGTGAACTACAGTTTTACCTTTAAAAGGTATATCTCTTATCTGAAATGGAGAATTTCCAAAATCAAAACCGGGTTGGATGAAGCCATTTCGTTCTCCCATCAAGACAAAGTTGGGATTTTCCCTCTTTAACTTATAAGCAATTTCAATATCACCAACTGGTATTATTTTCTCAGCTCCATTAGCAAATACATAGCAGGCGGTTGAAAAAGCACGAAAAACATCAATGACTACCGTTAATCCTGTGGCTTTTTTAACTCCTGCAATGTTATGGAGGACAGATATTCCCATTTGTTGTCAGTTTATGTAATTTCCTAGTAACTTTTTGCTTATTTCTATCACTTTTGGAGCTCCTTAGTGAACAAAATTAGAACTTTTTACAGCCTGTCCACCAGGAAATATTATATACCAGATTTCGATAAGAAGTAACTCTATAGTAAGAAAAGTTATAAAAAAACACAGTAAAAAAACAACCATTTTTATGGTATGAAAAGGTAGACTTTTGAGTGTGTATTTTCTATGTTTTTTACAATCTTGCATTTCATAAAAAAAAGATAAAAAATGCTATAATATAGAATAAATTATCCTATTTTATGAATAGAAGTAACTTAATAAAAAAACTTGAAATAGAGCGTGGGTCACGGGTTATTTCATACGTAACTAGCGACCGACCTCCGTTTGCTACAAAAATTGCTGGAGATATTATTCCTTTACTCGGTGATTTATTAGAAAAAATAGGTAAAGTTAAGAAAATTAGTCTTTTCTTATATACAAGCGGGGGGGATATGCTAGCTCCTATTCGTATTGTAAAACTTATTAGAAATCATTGTGATAAATTTGAAGTATTAGTTCCGTATAAAGCCCATAGTGCAGGGACACTTATATGTCTAGGTGCTGATTCAATTATTATGGGGAAATTAGGAGAACTTACACCGGTTGATCCAACCACCATGCATCCGTTTAATCCACAAATTCCGGCGAATCCACAGAAGTTAAGCGAAGTTAGTGTTGAAGATTTGAATTCTTATTTACTTTTTGCTAAAGAAAAAGCAGGCGTAAAAGACGAACAAATGGTTGAGGTTTATAAATTACTAGTAGAAAAACTTCATCCTCTTTCCATCGGTAATGCTTATAGAGCTTATCGTATGACAAAGCTTCTCACTGAAAGACTCTTATGGTTACACATGGATAAAAAAACAGAGGGAAAATTAATAAAAAATATTGTTAAAAACATAACTGGCGATATCACCATTCATGCTTACCCTATAGACCGTGATGAAGCAGTTGAACTGGGATTAAAAATAGAAAAAGCACAAGAAAGACTTAATAAAATTTTGAGGGAATTATATGAAGTATATTCAAAAGAGATGATGCTTGGAAAACCATTTCATCCGAGCGAATTGTTGAAAGATAAGGAAATTGCTAATATTAATCGAGGAGGAGCATACCTTGAGATATCTAACTTATCATATCAGTTTACCTTTAATGGCAAAGTTCAAAAAATTATTAGAAACAATGAGCCCACAATCGATCTTAATTTTGAGTCGCAATCATGGATTAAAATAAAATAATATGATCCCAACAGATGTAACTTATACAACAAAGGTATTCCCAGATACCACTTATAGGAATTTAATATTGTTATCAGGCGAGTATTTAGGTTATGAAGAAATACTAAAAAATACATCATGTGAAAGTGTGTTGGTTTCATTGAGATTAGCTTATCCTCGACCAAATTTACCTATTTATCCTGAATCTTTTCAGGAAAGTTTTATAGGTGTTCTAACCGATGAAGAAGCGAGGTATATGAGGAATAGATTAAATTTATTTAGAAAACGATTTAATGAAGACCTCGCAAGGAGAAATAAAATACTGTTTGGAAAGTAGTTTTATCATTGATCTGTTAAATGGTAAAACTAATGCGGTTCAAGTTTATAAAAAAATTAAAAACTCTTCTCTTACCATAACTTCTATTGCGTCAGTGGCTCTTTTCGAGATTTTACGGGGAAAGGAGCAAAATCAAAACAAAATCAATGAATTTAATAAATTGAGAAAAAAGCTAGAAGTTTTACCTTTTGGAGAACGTGAAGCAATAGAAGCAAGTAAAATAGAAAAATCAATTCATAAAAAGAAAGAAACAATATCTCCACTTGATTTACTAATAGGAACAACTGCTAAAACGAATAAAGCAATTTTAATCTCGAATGACGCGGATTACAAAAAAATTGAAGGACTACAATTATTAGACTATTAAAAATGTCACAAAAAAAGCCGTCGGAGCAGGTTTGATTATTTTCTTCAACTATCATAACCATAAGACAGGGAGCAGATTTGAACCTTTTCTGAAGCTAAATTACTGATACCTAAACTTTTATACGCTCGTGAGCGGACTAGTGAACAAAATTAGAACTTTTTACAACCTGTCCACCAGGAAATATTATATACCAAACTTTGATAATTAATTAAGATTTAACAGTATTAATTTATTTAATCTTTCTAACCCACCCTTTAATTACATTTACATTTACTCTGTCGCCGTATTTCAAAACTTTAGTCACATTTTGGGTTCCAACAATACATGGAATTCTATATAATAGAAATAAGTATTCTATTTCAACAAAAAAGTGAATTTTATGTTACCTAGATTCTAGAATTAAGTGCAACAACTGATAATTTTGCGTACTCCCATTGTAACATCTCCTGCGGCGTGGCGTAGTCGAGCACCTTTCGTGGTCGGTTGTTGAGCTCCCACGCAATATCAT
>Ga0172371_10000626_pt1 | contig 55593 bp, 49 predicted proteins | sample Lak12m_FD_114543 | JGI IMG/M metagenome (GOLD analysis project Ga0172371, IMG submission 114543) | Freshwater microbial communities from Kabuno Bay, South-Kivu, Congo - kab_022012_12m | ecosystem: Environmental > Aquatic > Freshwater > Lake | place: Democratic Republic of the Congo: South-Kivu... | reverse complement strand
GCCCTTTTTAAGAATTTCTAGGAAAACTCCAAATCAACAGCCTGATTGTAGGTAAGTACCTATGCATGTTGATTAATAGGATTTTTCCCTTGACGTACGCCCGTTTCATAGCAGCTGTCAGCCATCAGCATAGCGGGCAGTGCCGAGTGTCCACCCTCCGCAGTCTGGGAACAAACACTTGTTGGTGATTACTAAGTACCCGTTTGAATTTCAACTGGCCGCATTTTTCAGTGCTACGGAGGACGGGCCGAGTAACGAGTGCTGAGTTTAGAGTAAAGAAATTCTGCGATCTGCATTCTTCAATCTGAAATTTCTTTGTGCCTTCTGCCTTTGTGCCTGCTTGCCTCTCTTTCTTCCGCATTCCGAAATCCGCATTCCGCATTTCCCTATTCCCCAGCACCTTACCCCTGCATTTACTCTTTCGTCACCAGCTTGATAAATATCTCTTCCAGGGTCATGTCAACCGGCCGTATTTCCCTGAGCTTCCAGCCATGGTCGCAAATTGCGCGGGCAAGGTCATTGAGCACGGAACCTTCCTGCTGCGTCTCTACATGGAAACAGGGTACATCATAGGCACCGGCTGCTTCCCTGACGTTCAACACCCCCGGAACATGCGCGAGGACATCCATGATATCCCGCGCCGGCCCCTCCGCCTTTATTAGAACCGTTGGCGTTTCCTGCAGATGCCTTATCAGGTTTGCCGGGGTATCCACGGCAACCAGCCTGCCCTCATGGATGATGATGACCCGGTCACAGGTCATGCTCACCTCGGGAAGTATATGGGTGCTGAGTATCACGGTTTGTTTTCCGCCAAGGCTCTTTATTAAATTTCTGATATCTATAATCTGCTTCGGGTCAAGGCCGATGGTGGGCTCGTCCAGAATAAGCACATCCGGATCGTGAAGCAGGGACTGGGCAATTCCCACCCGCTGCCGGAAACCCTTGGAGAGCTTGCCGATCAGGCGGCGGGCAACGCTGTCAATGCCGCAGCGCTGCATCACTTCGTCAACTTTGGCTTTTCTCCGGGAACCGGGGATGCCCTTCACTTCCGCGAAGAACTTAAGATAGGAGAAAACCGGCATCTCAAGATAGAGGGGAACGCTTTCCGGCAGGTAGCCGATTCTGCGGCGCACCTCAAGAGGCTCTTTCAGCGTATCAAATCCGCAGATGCGCGCAGTGCCGCTGGTCTGGGGGAAAAAACAGGTGAGGATTCTCATGGTGGTGGTCTTGCCGGAACCGTTCGGCCCGAGAAACCCCATGATTTCCCCCCGCGCTACGGAAAAGGTGACATCAATGACGCCCCGCGCCGAGCCGTAGAATTTGGTAAGATGTTCTACTTCTATGGTATTTACCGTCGAGCTCATCGTCATGCTATTATATATATTATATAGTGTTCCCGCACATCAAAAACAGCAACCCTTTTAACATCTTCCGCACTGGGTGTCAATTTATGCTTACAACAGACTTGACGGGTGAAGGAAAAATGATTACATCTGGAACTCAGGAAATCAGGAAAATTTTCTTACCGTGCGTGGGAGCGGCTTGAGCCGCGAAAAGCTTCGCGCATGCATGCGCTCCTTCTGGTAGTATAAGGCCGTACCGAGAGCGGCAGGGTGGCAGTGGAGAAGGCCATAGTTTAGAGATGCACTGTTATGCCTTTTTCCCGCATTTCATATACTAACGGTACCCAAGTATCATTTTTATAGGACTCCGTTGAAATGGGAACCGGCTCAATACGCGGATCAATTTTGAAAGCAATTTGAAACAGTCTCACGCCTTCTTCAAAGCGATCTTTTCCGAAATCAGGTGATACCACAGCTACGTCAATGTCGCTATCCTCATGGCATGTTTCGGCAGCACGTGAGCCATATAAAATAATCTTCTCTACGTGGATACCCTCCTTTTCAAGTGCTTCTTGAAAGGCTCTAAGTTTCACTAAAATTTCTTGTTCAACCATGAAAATACCCTTTTGACCTCATTGAAATTCTGTTCTGTAAATTTACGAGAAGTATAGAGTAATGGATATTTGAAGTCAAGCGGCAGGCAGTTTTTAAATTATTGACTTATATACCAGCCGCTCAAAAACAACCTGCCTGACTTATCAAAAATATACCCATATCCTTGACTGCACCAGCATAATGAGCTAATTTGCTGCTGAACCCTCTGTATAAAAGGGGTTAAAGTTTCATTAAATGCCGGAGCTCAAAAACCCAAGAAAATCATTTTTGCTTTCCGTTCATGAGTTCCTGAGTTCCAGATTGAATTATTGAAGGAGCTAACCGTGAAATTCGGCCGGTTCGCCAAAGGTGACAGAACATTCTTCGGTATTGTTTCGGGTGACATAGTGCAGGAGGTGCGCGGCGACATCTTTGCTGCGCATCAGGTCCTTGATGTCAGCCACCCGCTGCCGGAGCTGAAAGTTCTCGCCCCCTGCACGCCGTCAAAGATAGTTGCTGTTGGGCTTAATTACCGGACTCATGCGGCTGAAGTCAAAATGGAGCTGCCGCAGGAGCCGATACTCTTTCTCAAGCCGTCCACGGCGGTCATCGGTCCGGAGGAAAACATTATATACCCTGCCATGGCAAAACGGGTTGACTATGAAGGCGAGCTCGGGGTTGTGATCGGAAAGAAATGTCAGGCGGTTTCGGTTGAGCAGGCCCCTGAATTTATATTCGGCTATACCTGCGTTAATGACGTAACCGCCCGCGATTTGCAGAAAAAAGACGGACAGTGGACCCGCGCCAAAAGCTTTGATACTTTTGCGCCGCTCGGGCCGTTTGTTGAAACTGCACTTGACCCGTCAGACCTGCGGATAGAAACGTTTTTAAATCAGGAGAACAAGCAGTCCGCATCAACCCGCGATCTCATCTTCCCGGTGCCGTATCTGGTCTCGTTTATTTCCCGCGTCATGACGCTGCTGCCGGGAGATGTCATCGCTACCGGCACGCCTGAAGGAATCGGACCCATGCGGTCGGGGGATGTGGTGGAGGTGCGGATTGAGGGGCTCGAAACGCTGCGCAATACAGTGGCTGCCATCTAATAGCAGGTTGTTGAAAAAGTTGTTTTTCCCAGGCTGGTCAAAAATGCACAGATGCAAGGCTCCCGAAATCCTGAGAAGTGAGGCGTACTTCAGGGTACGCCGCAACGACGAAGGAAGAGGGAAACGCCGCAGATGGGCGTTTTTCAACAGCCTGATAGAATAGTTAATGCAGCCTGCGTTTATCCGGCGGAAATAAAAACTCCTCCTCCCGCTTCCACTCCTCAAGCTTCAGCCGGCTCATTCTTTTTTTTCGCAGATACCCCAGGATAAAAATAACTGTCGCAAGAAACCAGAGCGTCGTAGAGCTCGTTATCAGCGGAATCCAGCTGAAGCGGACATTCAGGTAGGAAAGCCAGAGCACCTCCATCTCCTCCCAGCGCACCAGGTAGGAATCCTCTATCGCCTGCTTGAAATTTTTCCGGGCGATGTAGGCGGCCATGAATTTTTTAAAGGCATCGCTGCCGAACTGGCCCTTTAAAAACGAGATAAAATAGAAGCTCTCACAATAAGCAAGCTCTGCCTCGCCGGGGTCCCAGGGGAACGACCCGGTGATCTTCTCCATGGGAATCAGCTTTCCGCCCAGCACGGCAAAGGTAATGGTCGAGAGACGCGCCACGCTCCACTCCCCTCCCGCAATCATGGCCAGCCCTTCGTTAAGCCAGCGCGGCACCTGTTCTTTGCCTTTGAATGCCTGGCCGAGGGCGATATGGATAAGCTCGTGCTGAAAAGTTTTTATCAGGTCGATGTGCCCTCTCTGGCGCACCCGCGGGGAGAGCAGTATGATCAGATTCTCTGCTGGATAGGCAACCCCGATCGCCCAGGCGGGAACGCGCGCCCCTGCCGGCTGGATGCGCTGGAATTCTTCTGCGGTCGGGGCAATGATGATGGTAACGGCGCGCTGCAGGGCAAGGCCGAATTCACCAGTAATATCCCGCGCCATGGCGTCTGCCTCCTGTACAAGAGGTGAAACCGCCCGGGCATCTTCTTCCTGACAGCTGAACTTAAAATACGCTGTCTGCTGTTTCACGCCAGCAAACAGCGATAGTGCAAACATCAGTGTAGAGGTAATGCAAACAGCAACGGTCTTCAGCATGCCATTCCCTTTGGTTGCAGGTCACACAGTATCTATTGTACCTGTTCAGTCCGGATAATTCAAAAGAATAAGCAGTAAAGCCGCCGCCGGTCGTCCCTGCCTGCTGGAAAGCAGCTGCTGTATGCGCAAACAGCCTTTTCTGTTCATTTGACCTCGCAACTGTATTTGTGATACTACTGAAATCGGTAACAGGCTGTTGAAAAACACCCATCTGCTGCGTTACGCTCATTCCCGAAAGCTTTCGGGATCATTGCGACGTACTGAAATGCACGCCTCATTCCTCAGGATTTCGCGGGCCTTGCATCTGGATATTTTTGACCAGCCTGAAATTTTTTTCATTAGTTTGCTGATTTTTTTATAGTATGACTGCAAGTAGAAAACTCATTCTCGTTGACGGCAGCTCCTATATCTATAGGGCGTTTTTCGCCCTGCCGCAGCTTTCAACCTCTGACGGTGTGCCTACCAACGCGGTCTACGGGTTCATCACCATGCTCAACCGCCTCGTGCAGGATTACCAGCCTTTGCTCATGGCTATTGTGCTGGATGCGCCGGGCCCCACCTTCAGGCACGAAGTGTACCACAGCTACAAGGCCAACCGGCCGAAGATGCCGGACAGCCTGGCCGCGCAGATTCCTCTCATCAGGGAAGTGATCACGGCCTTCAATATCCCGGCGATTGATAAGGCGGGCTATGAAGCTGATGACATTATCGGAACCCTGGCCCGGCAGGCTGAAGCGGATGGAGCTGACGTCACCATTATTACCGGCGACAAGGACCTGTACCAGCTGGTAACGCGGCACATTACGCTGTTTGATACCATGAAGGACGCGCTCTGTGATGAGGAGGCGGTGAAAAAAAAGATCGGCGTCCCCCCGGACAAGGCGATAGAAGTGTTCGGCCTGATGGGAGACAGCGTGGATAATGTGCCGGGAGTCCCCGGCATCGGTGATAAGACGGCCATCGCGCTGATACAGCAGTTCGGCAGCATTGACAGCCTCTACCAAAACCTGGACGGGGTCGCGAAAAAGAAAGTGCGCGAAACCCTGCACACCCACAAAGAGCAGGCATTGCTCAGCCGCCAGCTGGTCACGGTTGACACGCACGTTCCGCTTGAACAGCGCTGGACAGAGCTTAGTGTCGGCTCCCCGGACACGGAAGCGCTGCGCGCCCTATACAAGCGCCTTGAGTTCACCCGGCTCCTGAAAAACCTTCCCCGTGAGCAGGCCGTGGGGAAAAGCTATCATCTCATCACGGCCATGGAGGAGGTGCGGCAGCTCTTTGCACGCCTGCGGGATGCGGGTGCCTTTGCCCTTGATCTTGAGACTACAGCAGAAGACCCCATGCGCGCCGAGATCGTGGGCATCTCTTTTTCCTTCCAGGACCACGAGGCTTTTTATATCCCGGTTGCCCACAAAAACATAGTGCGCCAGGTTGCGCGGCAGGAGCTGCTGCAGGAGTTAAAGCCCCTGCTCGAAGACGAAAGCCTGAAGAAGATAGGGCAGAACATAAAATATGAATATATTATATTCAGGCGCTGCGGGATAACCCTGCGCAATATCTACTGCGACACCATGATCGCTTCCTATCTGCTGAACCCCTCCAAGCACAACCACAACCTGGATGATATTGCCATGGATTACCTTGACCACCGCACCACCACCTTTAAAGAAGTGACCGGCAGCGGGAAAAATGCCGTGACCTTTGACCAGGTGGAGATCGAGGCGGCGAAGAACTATGCCTGCGAGGACTCGGACATCACGTTCATTGTGTCAAAAATGCTGCTGCCGAAGCTTCGGGAAGACGGCTTTGACGAGCTGTACAGCGGGGTGGAACTGCCGCTGGTGGAGGTGCTGGCGAACATGGAGATGGCCGGCGTCAGGATTGACACGGCCCTGCTCAAACACCTGTCTGAAGAATACGCCGTGACCCTTGCGTCAATAACAGAAAAAGTCTATCAGCTCGCGGGGGAGGAGTTCAATATCAACTCCCCGCAGCAGCTGGGAAAGATTCTCTTCGAGAAGATGCAGCTTCCCGGCGCCAAAAAAACCAAGACCGGCTATTCAACCGACATCTCGGTGCTCACCGGGTTGGCCAGGGTGCACCCACTGCCTGCTGAAATTCTTTCCTACCGGACGCTGGCGAAACTGAAATCAACCTACATTGACAGCATGCCGGAACTGATGAACCCCGCAACCGGCCGCATCCACACCTCCTATAACCAAACCGTGACTGCCACCGGCCGGCTCAGCAGCAGCGAGCCAAACCTGCAGAACATACCCATCCGCACGGATGAGGGCAGAAGAATGCGGGCCGCCTTTATCACCGAGCCGGGATGGAAAATGCTTTCCGCGGACTACTCGCAGATTGAGCTGCGCATCCTTGCCCACCTGTCAGGCGACAGAACCCTGGTTGACGCGTTTGTGCATGATCAGGATATCCACACCCGCACTGCTGCCGAGATCTGGGGCGTCAAGCCCGAAGAAGTCACCGCGCAGATGCGGCGCGAGGCCAAGGTAATTAATTTCGGCATTGTCTACGGCATGAGCTCTTTCGGCCTTTCACAGCAGCTTGAGATCGAGCCGCGGCTCGCCCAGGCCTACATTGACGACTATTTCCGCAAATACCAGGGGGTGCAGGACTACATTGACCGGGTGATAAAGGTTGCGCAGGAGAAGGGCTACGTGACCACGCTCCTGAACCGGCGCCGCTACGTGCCGGAAATCACATCGAGCAATGTGACTGCCCGCAAATTTGCCGAGCGCACCGCCATTAACGCTCCCATACAGGGCACGGCAGCCGACCTCATCAAGGTTGCCATGATCCGAATTTCCAAGCGCATGCAGGAAGAGCGGTTCTCCGGCAGAATGATACTGCAGGTGCACGATGAGCTCATCTTTGAAGCGCCGGAGCAGGAAATAGAACGGCTGCGTGATCTGGTAAAGGCCGAGATGGAGGGCGTGCTTGAGATATCAGTGCCGCTGAAGGTTGATATCGGCTGGGGAAACAACTGGAGCGAGGTGCACTGAGGAAAAGCTGTCAGGTTTCAGCGGTCAGCAATCAGCATAAAATTTGGCTAACAGCTGATAACTGAAAGCTTACGGCCTGTTGTTCGACAGGATAAGGTTAATGCCGCACATAGCAATTGGAGCAGCAAGATGTTTCTATCGCACCGGGATGAGATCGGCGGCAGCAGGCAGCAATACCCTGATACTGCTTCACGGCTCAGGCGGTGACAGCTCGGTATGGGAGGAGCAGTTCAGCGAAAACATCACGATAATTGCCCCGGACCTTCCCGGGCACGGGCAGTCTGACGGCCCGCTACGATCATCAACACGGGAGTATGCCCTGTGGCTCGATGCATTCATCCGGGAGCTGGGGATTAAAATTTTTTTTCTCGCCGGCCATTCTCTGGGCGGCGCCATTGCGCAGGAGTTTAGCCGCGCTTTCCCGCACAGGGTCTCGGGGCTTATTCTCGCGGGAACCGGTACCCATGCCGCTATCACTGCCGAGTATCTGGAATTGCTCAGGAGTAATTTTTCGGCAGCAGTCAAGGCATCTTGCCTGTCCGCGTATGCTCCCGGCACTGCAGAGGCGATATGCGCACAGGGCTGCGAAATGCTTACCCGCAATGGCCCTGATGCCCTGTCCGGCGATTTGCGGGCGTATGCATCATTTGACAGCAGGCGGTGGGCTGGAGCGCTTTCCGTGCCCGCGCTGGTACTCTGCGGCAGTGAAGACCGGATCACTCCGCCGGCAGATGCAGAAGAGCTGGCCGGGCTCCTGCCGCAGGCAGCTCTGAAAATAATCCCCGGCTGCGGCCATATGGCCATGACGGAAACGCCCGGAGCGTTTAACAAGGCAATAAGAGAATTTATAAAAAAGCTATCCAAAGATATTTGAAATTTGTTGTTAGGCTTCTGGTTCATTTGTTCGGGCTAAGTGCTCGCAGGAAATACTGCTTGTTTTTGCCAGAGCCTTCGCTCGCACCGCCCGTAACTGCTCTCACCAAAACCCTAACGATACAAAAGGTGAGAGCAAAATTCTCAGATTTATATAGGTAAGAATCAAAAAGCTGACAGCTATTAGCTCAAAGGGAATCGAAGAATATGAAAGTCGGCATCATCGGCCTGCCCCAGACAGGCAAAAAAACACTCTTTAAAATTTTAACTGCCGGCCACGGTATGGAGCGGGCAGCTGACGCGAGAAAAGCTCTGGCCGGCAGCGCTGAAATCAAGGACCCGCGTTTTGATGTCCTGGTTAAAATGTATAACCCGAGAAAACAGGTGCGGCCCAAGGTTGACCTGTTGCTTCTGCCTGCCATAGAAAAAGAAGCGATTGTAGAGGGAAATATTTTCAAGGACATTGCGGATGTGGATGCCGTGTGCCACGTGGTGAGAGCATTTGAAGATGACTCAATCTATCATGTGAGCGGCTCGGTTGATCCCCGCCGGGACATAGACAGCGTTAATGCCGAGCTGATTTTAAACGACCTGATTTTCGTCGAAAAGCGCCTCGAGCGGATTGAAAAGGATATAAAAAAGGTGCAGGACAAGCGCCTGCACCAGGAAAAGGCGCTCCTGGAAAAGCTCAAGCCCCAGCTGGAACAGGAGCTTCCCCTGCGGCTGCTGGAGCTGTCGGAGGAGGAGAATAAAATTATTGCGAGCTACCCGTTTATCACCCTGAAAGAGATGATTGTCGTCCTCAACATTTCTGACGCCGGGGTGCAGGATGAGCAGCTGCTGCGCGGGCTGCAGGCGGCCTATGCGCCGCTGCGCATAGATTTGATACAGGTGGCAATACAGGTGGAAGCGGAAATCGCCGGCCTTGAAACAGATGCCGAGAAGCAGGAATTTCTGCAGGCCCTGGGAATAAAAGAGCCGGCCCTTGACATGCTCACCCGGCGCTGCATAACCGCTCTGGGCCTGATGTCATTTTTTACCGTGGGCGAGGACGAGGTGCGGCAGTGGCTGCTGCGTGCCGGATCCTCTGCGCCTGCGGCTGCGGGAACGATACATTCCGATTTACAGCGGGGATTTATCCGGGCAGAAGTCATGAAGTATAATGAGCTGATGGAGCACAAGACAGAGGCGCAGCTCAAACATGCCGGGAAATATTATACCAAGGGAAAAGACTACATTGTGGAAGACGGAGACATACTGAACATACGCTTCAACGTATAAAGCCGCTGCGCCCTTGACTGCTTACGGTTAACCATTTATAAAAATAAAATAAATCCATGAAGGAGAATATTATGAGAACGCTTGTTACCTTGATATGTATAATATGTGCAGCCATTCTTCTTGTTTCTCCCCGGGATGGATTTGCCTGGCCAACTTATGACGGCGGCTGTCAGCCTTGTCATGGCACCGGTTATCCTGCATTGAATAACCATACCATACATCAAGGCCAGGCCTGCAACATATGCCATACAAGTGCCGGCGGAGGCGACAAACCCATTTCAACATCTAAATGTATAGCATGTCATCCCCGGAGCCCTGCACCTGGCCAATGTAATTTGGTTAATTTCCATGATCCAGGCAAAGGTTCATCCTGCCTTACCTGTCATGCAACGGAATGTGCTCCGGCTACCACCACGACAACAGCTACAGGTACAACTACAACAGCACCGGCGACTACCTCAGTGCCTGCGACTACTACCACACCGGACGGCACAACAACAACTCCCTCTGAAACAACAACCACTACAACTCCGCAAGACGGTTGTTTTATAAACGGCCCGGGCCTGAGCTGCCAGACTTGTCATGCCGCAACATTTACCTTCGGCACTCCCTGGCATACCAGCCATCAGGGCTATGTCGGCATAAACTGCGAGCGCTGCCATGCTGGCGGTTTCAGCGCGCTAATCCCCACCAGGGTCTGTACGGCCTGTCATAATGAAAGCGCAACCTCTGCGGTATCTCTTCCCTGCGACTGGGTGGAGCTTAACCCCACGCACAAGGCAGTGTGCGTTTCCTGTCACGCAGCCTGCAATGAACCGCCCTCTCCGCCGCCGGGGCCATGCCCGGCAGAAACAGTGCTGGGGATGGATGACCCGCGTTTGGACAACTTGAGAGCATTCCGCGACCGGGTGCTTGCAAAAAATCCGGAGGGACAAAAGATGATCCGGATGTATTATGACTCTAGCGTTGCAGTTGTTAAGATGCTTGAGAAAAAACCAGGGCTCAAACAGGCGGCCCGCCAATACCTGGACGTTATACTGCCGGCAATCGAGCAGATGACAAAACAAAAAGCAGCTGCACAGTAACCTGTCGCAGATTATACCACAAAGCAGGGACACCCCGTGTCCCTGCTTTGTTATACCCGGCATGATATGTTTTTTCTTTTGATCGCCACGTTGATTATTGCTGTTGCAGTTCCGGCATGTGGCTGAGTGGCAAAAAAATCATTATTTTTTTCTTTTCATGGCAATTTTCCCAGCCTTCGTACTTTTCCACAGCTTATTAGATAGTCCTGCGTAGTTTTCCGAATCTTTCAGAATAATAAATATGTGGTTGGTACGGATTACTATGCTGACAATATAGTTAAAATATAAAGCCACTACGGCAGTGCCGTGAAGGTTAATTTTGAGATTGCATTAAAAAGGAAGCTCACCCTTGACAATCTCAAATTTATACATGATACAGTACACATAACAGCGCAAAGCAAGTCCTACACCACGGCAAAAAAATCAAAAATCACCACTACTCTTTTTAACGCGATTCTCAGTATATTTAAAATTATCGCGAGTTAATACACCATTAGTAAAGCAGGACAGGTATTAAATTTACAGTTGAGCTATGAGTTAAAAAGGAGAAACCAATGGAAAAATTTGTTACCACGGTATTTTTAATCTTCGCAGCCATTCTGCTTTTTTCTCCCCCGGCTGGATTTGCCTATGAAACCTTGGAAGGCGGTTGTTTAACATCATGTCATAGTAAAGATCAGCTCCATCCCATTCACAGCTCTCAAACATGTACTGTCTGCCATCCCGGCTCAGCAGGCGCAAAACCCATTCCTTCATCCAACTGTGTAGTGTGTCATCCGCGCACCGGCGATAAGGGAGTCTGTTTTCTCATTGATGCACAGCCAGCCCATGGCAGTGCGTGTCTGGCTTGCCACGCAAGTGGACCACCTACTCCCTGTTCATCAGCTAACACAACCACCACCACGACACCGGCAGGACCATGCCCGGCAGAGGCAGCTCTGGGTGAGAATGATCCGCGCCTTGACACCCTGCGGGCTTTCCGCGACCAGGTGCTGGCAAAGAATCCGAATGGTCAGAAGATGATCAGGATGTATTATGACGCAAGCGCCGCCGTCGTTCAGATGATGGATAAAGACCCCGAGCTCAGAGAGTCGGCACGAAAATACCTGGAATCAATCATGCCGACCATCGAGATGATGGTAAAACAGAAAGCTAAAAAATAGTCTGCCATCAGGCAAGCTCTAAATCGAAGGCAGGGGTCACGAAAGTGGCTCTGCCTTTTTTTCTGCACCGCCTTGCAAATCCGGCTGTTATTGATACCTCCGGGCTTAATATCTTTTATATTTTTTTACTGCGGGGACTTGACGTAACTGTTTTTTTGTGGTTTATACTATACTAAATAAGAAACTAAGGGGTTATGTAAGGGGGCATGCATAACAAAATCAGAACAAAGTATGGAGGTAACTATGAAAAAGTTTTTTACTATCACGATGTTAATGTTTTCTGCCATTCTTCTTCTTTCTCCCCAGGCAGGATTCGCGTATGAAAACTTTAACCAGGGCTGCTTAACCTGCCATCCGACAACAGCAGGGACAGGACTGCATACTATTGAGGCACATAGTAGTTGTGCCACTTGTCATCCTGGCGGTGTACCAGGAAAAAATGTAGAACCATCTGCATGTATAGTATGTCATCCGAGAGGCAACACGGGACTTTGTCCCCTGATCGATCTGCCGGCGCATGACAGTCAGAAGACAACATGTCTGGGATGTCATCCTACTTGTGCTCCAGCTCCCACAACGACGACAACAGCATCTAACACTACAACAACAACAGTTCCGCCAGCCGGTGGTGTCATCACTATTGATCCTGCTGAAATCGAGGTTGATGGCACGAATGACGTAACCCAGGACATAAATGTTACGATAGACGCAGAAGGTTTGACTGAGGCTGATCTTGAGGGACTTGAAGTAAGTTTCTCTGATGCTTGCTCAGAATATATAGAGGTCAATACATTTAATTATGAAATTTCTGGTCAAAAAGTTGAGGGAACGGTAAATATCACGGTTAAAGGTGCTGCCCCCACCACCGAATGCACGCTTACAGCAAAAAATACTTCTGGAACGATTAATGTTGAAGAAACAAAATTCACCATTACATCGACTGCTTCGCCAGAGTGTGAAATTAAGAGCATTACTCCGAACGAGGTGAGAGTTGGATTTGGCATATTGCCGCGGATCCAAAGATTTGTCTTTACATTTAATATTGATGTAGCAGCCACTGGCATTACAGAGGATGACATAAAAATTGATACACCTAATGCCACTATCTTCGCGGCCAAGATATCGGGCAATACCATAACGGTGTGGTCAATTTTACGGGGGCTAAAGCCCGATTCTACATATTTTTTTGATGTCGGTGATTGTGGTAGAGTGTCCATTGACACAAAGGGCTTCTTTTAGACAAGAGATTGCGCTAAAATAGAGGCTGTTTCTAAGGGCAGGGTCAGCAATGGCCCTGCCCTTTTTTTAAAAACACTGTACCTCTGCCTCACGGGAGTGCTATAGGGATAGATAACTTTTATCCATAACAACTCAAGCGGAAGAACATATGACATATCAGATCGGATGGTTTTCCACGGGCCGGGGCCAGGGCTCCATGAACCTTCTCAATGCGATGGTGAAGGCCGTCAGCGACGGAGAAGTAAACGGTAAACTGGCGTTTGTCGTCTGCAGCAGGGAGCAGGGCGAAGCTGAAGGCAGCGACCGCTATATACAGCAGGTTCAGGAATACGGCATTCCGCTTGTCACGTTCTCATCAAAAAAATTCATGCCGGAGCTGAGGAAAGCGGGAAAGGCAGACCCCGATGTAATGCGGCAGTGGCGTATTGCCTATGACCGGGAAGTTATGCAGCACATGGAAGGGGTGCAGGCGGACATCATTGTGCTTGCCGGCTACATGCTCGTCGTGGGCGAAGAGATTTGTGAAATCCATGACATGATAAACCTCCACCCGGCAGCGCCCAACGGCCCGGCCGGCACCTGGCAGGAGGTCATCTGGCTGCTGATACACAAGCGGGCGCAGGAAAGCGGCAACATGATGCACCTGGTGACCCCGGAGCTTGATAAGGGACCACCTATCACCTACTGCACATTCCCCATACGCGGGCCGGGGTTTGACCCTCTGTGGCAGGAGATGGAAAAAAAGCTTAAACATAAAATGCTGGCAGAGATTATGAAGAGGGAAGGGGAGCAGAACCCGCTCTTTGCAAAGATCAGGCAGGAGGGTGCGCGCCGGGAAATACCGTTGGTGGTGCAGACCGTGAAGGCATTTGCCGATGGCAGGATAAAGCATGAGAACAAAAAGATTATCGCGGAGGGAAAAACCCTCGATCAGCCGTACTGCCTGAACGCAGAAATCGAAGCAGCCATTCAAAGCCAGTTAGCAGTTTAAAGTTCGGGGCGTAAAGTTTCAGGTTTAAAGTTTAAGGTTTCAAGGGTTGCTGCTTTTCGGTTTTCCACTTTCCACTTTCCACGTTTCACCTTCCACTTTTCACTTCAGTTATGCCATAGCCTTGAAAAACTTTGCGAACGTGTCCTTACCATACACGCCCAGGAGAATTTTCCCCATCCGGTCGGTCTGGCGCATGCCGTCGTACTGGCATTTTATGCGCTGCTTCTGCTTTTCCCTAAATGCGTCATCAACTTTTTCCGCCTCGTTGCACATCCTCACCCAGAGCTTTATGAACTCCGCACACAGCTCAAACACCGTGTCCATTTTTTCCACTCGCGTTTCCGCGATGACAAAGACCGGTGAAATATACGTCCGCACCCAGGTGGTGGTTTTGTCCATGGTCACCATATGAAAGTCTTTATGGGTGAGAAACTTTTTGTGCAGCGCATCAAACGGCTCAAGATATTTCATAGTAAAGGGGTAATCCATCACCAAATCAAAGCCGAAGGACAGGTCTGTGTCAAAATTATACCTGCCGTCCTTGAAGATGACGGAATTTATTCCCCAGATGGGAAGCTTATAAGAAAAGTCTGGCAGTATCTGGAATATCTCGGCGCCCACCGAAAGAGCGTTGTCATGATGGGGAATGGGAACACCGCTCGCGTATTTAAAGTCGACCAGGGAAACTTTATCAATCCGGTCCCCCTTGTAAAGCTTGATGCCGCCGCCCTCCTCGCCGCTCAAAAGCTTCACGTTTTCAATGTCCTCCAGGCCGGTGACCCGCTCCAGAGGTATCTCTTTTGCCAGCGTTTCAAAACAGAATTGGGTGAGTGATTGGTGTGCCATTCTGCCCTCCGCAGTCAGTTACTTTAAAATTGGTTGTTCGGGGCCAAGCAGATTAGTCCCTATTTCTATCAGATTTTTATTTAGCTCGCTCTTTAGTGTAGCGGGATATTGATAAGAAGTGATGTTGATTTATGTAATGGCATTTACTGGATGGATATTGAACTGGGAGCGATTAATTTTTGTGTAATCCCACACGCAGTTGCTACTATTTCTTTATCTAAGCTGCCCAGCTTCTTTACAAGCCTTCGTTTATCAAGGCTGCGAATCTGGTCAAGCATTATTTTGGAATCTTTTGTTAATCCCCCATGGCCGGCAGCGATTAGTATTTCAAAGGGGTATAATTTCCCAATGCTTGAGGTTATGGGAGCAATAATTATGCGGGGTGAGTATCTATTCATCTCATCTATAGAAATAATCAGTCCGGGTCGAGTTTTGGCAGTTTCAGTATGCAGCGCTGGATCAAGATTGATAAGGTACACATCGCCTTGATTCATTTAGTCCCACCCTTCGCTGTCCAGAGCTTCCCACTCTTTAATTGATTTCAAACGCTGTTTATCTTTGGCAGCAGCCTGAAACGCCGCAGCGAAGCGTTTTTTCTCTTCAGATCGGGCTATTTTATCAATCTCTTCTCTCAGCAACTGATTGATAATTTTACTCTTTTTCCTGTTTGGCACCAGCGTGGCGAATTGTCGCCACACTTCCTGCTCCAGGGTAAGGTTTACTTTAACTTGCTTCATGATTTACTTCCCCTCAATCTTTTTTTTTATCTGTATAATAATACAGATTAATCATTTGGGCAAGAATGAAAAGAAGGATCAATAACAATTCAGCTTTTTCTTTTACCCGCACTTCTATATTTTGCTTTTGGTTCTCTGACCTCAAGCTCTTCAGGGTCAACAAAGACCGCTTTACCATCCCGCCAGATGGCAATAGGGTCGCCTGTGCGTTTATGATCAACAATCGTTTCCTGTACCGCTTTTTTAAGAGCTTCCTCTGCTTTTTCTATGATAGATATTTTGGATATGGTTTTTTTCTTTTTCCTTTCTTTTTTACACCTTTCTGAATTCTTGCAAATAAATCAGGGGCGCCGATATTCAGTTTGTCTGATTTTTCAGAAGCAATTAGCAGGGGAGTATCACTTGCATTATCAAAAAGTACCCATACATCAAGCAATGGACGATATAAGTAAAACAGATTGTAAAGCCCTCGGTCAAAACGACGGCGAACAGTATTTTCGGGCACAGTATGCCCACCCCGTCGCACCCGGTCAGTAATGCGTTTGAGTGCAAGTTCCACTGAAGGGAGCCACAGATAAAACAGGATTAAATAATAACCACGCCTTTTTAACTCCTCAAGTATATGAACATATGATTTACCGGCCAGCGTGGTTTCAAAGCCAAAAGTTGCTCCCTGATTAGAAAGCGCTTGAATTTGTTCAAGCATCAACTTTCCCGATTTTATTGCTGCACGTTCAGGCTGAAATGGTGATAGCCCTCCCGCAATCAAATCTGCATTTACAAACTCATAGCAGTCAGCATAATGAGGCAGAAACTCTCGGGCAAAGGTTGTTTTGCCTGCTCCATTCGGCCCGGCGATGATGTAGAGATTTGGATTTTTTTTACTATTCTTCACCGCGCCCATTTCTCAAGTTTTTTCCCTGAGTCATCGTGTTGACCGCAGCGCTTTTAATGCTTCTGCCACTTCTTTCCCCTTCGCCTCAATAAAATCCAGTAGCTCTTCCGGTGTGCGGGTATCTTCTTCGCTTTTGGCATTGGGGTTGACTGCTTTCAGGTCGTAATTCTTTGCCTCGATTTCCTGCCGGGTTACTGTCCAGCTTCGGTTGCTGTCAGCACGTTGCGGCAGCAGCTTGAAGAACTCCGCAAACCTATCAATCGTGAACGGTGTCCTTTTTCCTACCTTAATATCAGATAAATCATAGTACCAAACTTTCGCAGTAGTTTTACCCTTCGTAAAGAACAGCAGATTTGTTTTAACTCCTGCCCCTGCTGCTGTAAAAACGCCACCGGGCAGGCTGAGGATACACCACAGGTCGCAATCATCAAGCAACTTTCGTTTTGTCTGGACAAAGGCCGTTTCATTGGTGCGGAACAGTACCCCTTCATCAAGGACTATGCCGCAGCGGCCTCCCTGCTTCAGGCTGTCAATGACATGCTGGAGAAACAGCACCTGTGTTGCCCCGGTCTTATAGGGAAACCGGGTTTGCGCATCCTTGCCCTCTTTGCCGCCAAACGGCGGATTCATGAGGATTACATCATACAGCGCAGGAGCATTGGTAAATAAGCCCCCGTAGGTCTCCGCCCCGGTCAGGGTGTTGCCATGCCATATATGCGGCTCGTCAATGCCGTGCAGGACCAGGTTTGCCAGAGCAATGGGATATATAGCGTTGTCTTTTTCCCGGCCATGAAAGGTACGCTGCTTTAAAGTTTCAAACTGGTCGGGAGAAGTAATATTGCGGTTATTCTGCCCGGTCATGTGCTCAAACGATTGAGCAAGAAATCCGCCGGTGCCGCAGCCAGGGTCATAAACTGCTTCTCCTATTTTCGGGTCAATCACTTTCACCATTGCTCGGATAATCTCGCGGGGGGTGAAGAACTGACCGCCATCATTGCCCTTCTCTCCCATCTTCAGCAGTAGCCCCTCATAGACCTGGGAGAGGGTAAAGACATGGGTGGGGTCAACTGTTTCAGCGCTAATCTCGTTCACCTTATCCAGCACATCAAGAAAGTTGCGCTCGGTATCAATCCGGGTGCGGTCAATGCTGGACATGATTTCGCTTATAACCTTCTGGCGGGACGTGGCATTAGGCTGTTCACGCAGGGATTTCATGTGGGGAATTAAGCTTCCGTTCACAAAATTGAAGAACGCACCGAGTGCGCCGTTTTGCAGTTCTTTCCGTTTAACGCCATCTGGCGCTGCCCAGTCCTGCCATCGGTACGGTGCAGCCAGTGAAGGGTTAAAACTATGCCCAACGGCCTTTGCCTCTTCCTGCTCCCGCATTTCTTTTTCATCAAGAATACGCAGAAACAGTATCCAGGTAACTTCTGGAACATACTGCAATGCACCGGCGCAGTTTGACCGGCGCATGATGTCGCAGATAGATTTTATTGCGCTGTTGACAGACTGCTGGGAATTGAATCGCTTGTTATTATCTTTCATATGTGTTGATGGTTAAAATACATCAATTGATGGCAATATTACATCAACTGAACGACCACCGTTTAAAAAGCGGTGGGTTCGTTAATTTTGTATGCTGCTGTTGTTCTCAATGCATCATGATGCTGTGCTGTTACATGGCCTGTATAGAACCGATAGGGTAGGAGCGCCTTCAGGTGCGATTCTGTTCGCGGCCACAGGCCGCTCCTACTTTTCACCTTCCACATCTTGTTATTACCCCCTTTATTACCCTCTTTTAAGGGTATTACCCTTTTTCCGCCATTTGGCCCCAGGGCCGCGGCCAAGACATTCAACACTGCCAAACCTTTGAAGGTCGCGCAACACCTTTCGCACCATATCCGCACTTGTTCCCATGCATGCCTGTTCAATATCCTGTAAAGTGAATGTGCCCCTGAATGTATCGATTGCCTTGAATATCTGCTCTGTTTTTGTTCCCCTCGGACTTTTTGTCCGTTCCACGCGGTCTTCAAATTCGCGATATGCCTGTCTCAGAATTGATAAAAGATAATTTATATAAGGCCAGGGGTCATGCTTTGCTTCATGCCACCCATGAGAACTCTGCTCAAGAGTTTCATAGTAGCGCTCCTTGTTTTCCTCAATAGTACGCTCAAGGCTGATATAATGCCCGACAGCGTATTCGAGCTTCAGGGTCTGCAACAGCAGTAGCAAACGGGAAACCCGGCCGTTGCCGTCACGAAAAGGATGAATGCACAGAAAGTCAAGGTTATATGCCGCAACCGCAATGAGTGGATGTATCTTCTGCTCCCGTAAACTGCTATTCCATGCATCAATCAATTGTGACATGGCTGCGGGTGTACTCTTTGCCGTTACTGTTTTGAACCGCACCCGTGTTCTGCCATCAGGATATTTTTCAATAATGTCGCCGTCTTTTTCTTTATAACGACCTGCATCCCAGATATCACCGCGCGAAAGCCGGTGCAACTCCCTGATGTTTTTTTCTGTCAGCGGTATCTTGACATAATTTTCATGTATCCATTTCAGGGCATTTCTATAGCCTCTCACTTCTTCCTCATTTCGGTCAAGCACCGGCTTTTTACCGAATACCACGGTGCCAACACGTGCTTGATCAATATTTACACCCTCAATCCGGTTTGATGAAATGGCGCTCTCTATCATCGCATGTTCCCGCAGCGCCTTAAGCTTCTGTGGCGTCTGCCTGGTAAACAGTTCCTGTTTACCCCGCGCCTCGCTTAACTCAGCAATATACCAGGCCGTGCTTGTCGGAATGGATTCAAACTTACCAAATAATTGTTTAAAAGTGTTCATGTTGCGACCTGTAATTATATGATTCTTATGTTATCCGGGTACTTATCCTTGGCAATAGTGCTAACTTCTTTCTTGGAAAGACCTTATACTTTTCACATTCCACTTTTCACGGTTCACGAGCCACGGGTCATAATTCCCCTTTAAATGCCCGCTTCAGTAATGCAGCTGGCAGTTTGTTGATGGTCTCAAGTTGTTCGTCCAAAGTTTTGCGAATAGTTTTTACTGCGGCTATTTGCTCATTCAACGTTTCTGTTATAATTTGTTGTTTTTTTATTGAGGGAAGTGGGATTTCAATAGACCGAATAAAATCCCTTGTTAAACCTTGGATTGTTGCACCTCGACACGAAACAATAAGGCAGTCAGAAATGCTTAGTAAATATCTACAAGCATATTCTGGAAGTATCTCTGCGCCACAAATATATGGACTTAGGTCTTGACTTGCACCCATTGTCTCTGAAGCAATTCCAACCCTACCAACACGAGTGCGTGTAACAAAAAGTACAGTTCCGCTATCGCATATTGCTGTTTTCCCAGAATTCAAACCCTTTGGTGATAAAAATGCACGTGCATTTTTTCTCGTTATGTAAAAATCTGTTATATCGGCACCAGTAACAAAAGGTATATCTCCGTCCCAATAATCTCCATTATCTTTTGATGGTGTTCCGCCCGACTCAAAATAACCGATTTGTTCCAATTTCTTTCTGGGCCACTTCTGTGCTTCGGGGCTATTGAAAACAGAGCGAAGATAGGCGGCGGGGAGGGCTTTGGCGGCGTCCAGCTCGGCTTCAGCAGCAGCACGAGCTTTTTCAACTGCTGCCATCTGCTCATTCAGTATTGCTGCAATGCGTTTTTGTTCGGGGAGAGCAGGGAGAGGGATAAGCAACTGAAGCAATTCTTCCATGTTGGCTCGGGGCATACGTGAGCCTGTTTTACCTTTCATTGCCTCATTAACTGTATCTTGCCCTCGCAGTAACCAACATAAGTATTCCCGGTGTATGTCTGAACTTGGTAAAAGAGGAATTAATTCTGTTGTGCACCTGCCGTGAAAATCAGGCATAGCAACCTTGTTTAAATACGGGCGCAATTTCCCATAGAGTATATGACGTTCATCAAAAGCAAAAGTTGTACTCGTCCCTTCATCTTCAACTACCGCTGTTGATTGCTTCAATATTTTTCCGCTACAACTTTCCACATGTTCAAGACTTAAATATGGAAGTTTCAGAGCAATTGCTGAGTTTGATTCTATAATTTGTCTGTCTTGTATGCATATTTCTCCCAGCTTCATCCACCGCCAACCTTTCGGCAACATCCGGTTGGTTTCAACTTTATTGGTTGTGGCTGCTTTATTCACGCTGCAAACATCCTCTCTTTGGTTTCACGCAGCATGTCTGCAGGATTGCCAAGTTGTTGGAGTGCGGAAAGTCCACCGGCCTGGACTACTTCCGGTATCTTGAAGATAAGGGGGTTTTCGATGCTGTCTGTTCCATTACGGGCAAACTGTGAGGCAATCGCCGTGACTGTATTGGCAGCAGACACCGGCATATCTGAAAGCCATGCTTCGTTTTTATAGGAGAAGGCTGCGGCCCGTTCACGCCGTTTTTTTGGACTCATGCCATAGCCAAGCTCTGCAAGCACGTCATACAAGTCATAATCACTCATATCCTCAACCCGTTGTATTATGATGGCGGACCGGCCAGCATCAGGCAACTGCCCTAATAATTCACTTCTCTCTGCCGGTACAATCCAGCGGGAGCGAAATTGTTCAAGGGAAGGGGCTTCTTCAACGAGTTTGGCTGCCAGGCGCTCTTTATATTCCTCGATGGTAACAGGTACGGCCTTACCATTAACATCTGTTACGATATACCGCCCGGCAGCAGTAACATGAATAGCAAACCCCTCCACGACAATTGTGGGTTCAGGCGGTGGCGGTGGGGGCGGTTCATCGCCACTCCTTTTTTTAGGAATAAATTTCGTTTTGAATTCCTCGCCAAAAAGCCGTGTTGCGTCAGTATAATCATAAACCCGGAACATGAGCTTCCCGGTAGGCGGGTTGAGCCGTGTACCCCGGCCAATCATCTGGTAAAAAGCAATCGGGGAGCGCACGTATTTGAAAAACACGATATTCTGCACGATGGGAACATCAACGCCGGTGGTGAGCAGGTCAACCGTTGTGGCGATAAAGTAGGAGCGGGATGCACCACGCAAATCAGCAAGATACTGTGAACCGCCGACACTTGCCGTACATTTGAACGCATAATTATTGAGACAAGGCTTGTTGTTATCCCTGCACCACTTCGCATAGAGGTTATTCAGGGCTATTGCAACATCGTCTGCATGTCTATCACGGGCACAAAATATAATTGCCTTCTGCTCCGGGCCGCCGGTTTCAAGTAGATGGTTGAACAGGTTCTGCGTCATGGCATTTACCCGGTCCGGCATAAGGAGCCTGTCTTCAATATCACGGGCGGTATATGCTTCTCTTGCCTGAGCAGCATCAACAGATTGCCCGGTCTGAGCATCGACAAGAACTTTGCCTATCAAATCCTCACGCTTTACCCCTGATTCACGCTCATTGACTTTCTTGTTATCGTGGAACAGGTCAAAGCGATAGATTTCACAGGCGGCAAGGTAGCCATCCTCTATGCCCTGGCTCATGTCATATTCATAGACCGGCTCGCCGAAATATTTCAGATTGTCGGCTGAAATCTGAGCATCAACCTGGGCTTCTTTGGTCTTTTCGGTAATTTCAAGCTGCCGGGGTGTTGCGGTGAGCCCTATCTGAACAGCATCAGGATTGCGGGTTAGTACCTGTGACCATTTTCCCCATGCTGAGCGGTGGCATTCATCAATAATAACGTGGCTGAAATAGTTCTCCGGGTAATAGGTGGTGAGAAAGTTTGCGGTGCCGTCCTCTGTATCAACATCAAGGGTCTGGTAGGTTGCTACGTGGATACGTGCGTTACGGGCATGATTTAAACCATCGGTGTCTTTATAGACTTCAGCAGCTTCAGAGCCAAACACATTCTGCAGAGCACCAAGCGCCTGGCTGCGAAGTTCATCTCGGTCGCAGACAAACAGAGCGCGGCGTAGTTGCCCGGCATCGGCAATGCGCTTTAACAGGTGGACCGCGATAAAGGTTTTACCAGCGCCGGTGGCAAGAGAGAGAAGCGCACGTTTCGGCTGATTGGTTTTTTCGCAAATGGCTATTTTCTCAAGTACCGCCCGGATGGCAGCATCTTGAAAATAGCGGCGGGTAGCCTCACCACCGGTATAACGGACAAGCAGAGGCCGGGCTGCAGAGTCTGCCAGGCTGAAACCCATACCCTTTTCATAGCGGGTCCGCAAATCCTCCGGTGTAGGGAATTCAGCGATAGGGCGGGGGGAAATAGTCAGACCGGTAAAGCGGTCATATTCAACAAACTGATGGCCGTTACTGGAGAAAACAAACTGAACATTGAGCCGCTTGCTATCAGCATAGAGCTTTGCTTGCTGCAGCCCATGCGTCGAGGGCAGATGTTCGGCTTTGGCCTCAATAAGCGCTACAGCGACCGGCTGGGTGTCTATATTGACTTTTATGCGGAGGACGTAATCAACCCGGCCTTTTGCACGTTTGCGGGGCTTATTGTCAACAATCTCTATGGCACCCGCTGTTTCCTCGCGGCGAATGAGGTCCTCAGTCCATCCGCGGGCATGAATGGCGGGGTCAATCAATTTGGCGCGGGTATCGGATTCGGTCAAACTCATGCCGGTGCCCCTCTTTGCAGCATCAGGGATTTGAGTTTATGAGGGTAATAATTCAGATTTTGTGCCTGGTTGAAAATATCAGACAGGGGGCAGGGCGTCAATGATAATATGGGGAAAAGAGGGAACGAACTGGCGCGTTATTGTATGCAGTTTATTTTTTATATGCTTTCTTTAAGGCTTATGCTAATTTTAAGTTTCAGTTGATCTAAAATATTGTTTAAAGGTCATGTGAGGATACCAATGTCTGAAACAATCGGAAGAAACGATCCCTGCCCCTGCGGCAGCGGGAAAAAATATAAGAAGTGCTGTCTTGCTAAAAAAGATTCAGCAACAGAAGTCATTCACTTGAACAGCCGAAGAACCGCTGAGGAGCCGGTTGATTCTCTGCGCACAAAAGTAAGCAGATTTATGGGACGGGAGGATTTTAAAGCAAATTTTTCTGATGCGGTAAAACTTTTCTGGCAAACCCTGAAAGAAGAACTGGAACCGCCGCCAATGAAGCAAGGGGACATGGCTGCGATCACGGAATGGTGTGTTCATGATTATATTCAGCCGCAATACGGCAAACCGATTATCAACCTGTTTCTTGAAAGCAATCCAAAACTTACGCAAGATGAATTGCAAATCCTTAAGGACTGGCAAAAGACAAACATCTCCGTTTATCAGATAACCAGGGTTGAATCAGGTCATGGGGTTTACGGCGAAGATATTTTTACCGGCGAGAAGTTTTTTTTACACGATATCAGCATCTCAAAAGTCATAAAGCAGTGGGAACTATTGGTTTCCAGAAAAGTCTGGGTTCTAAATGAATGGCAATTATCTGCAGCAGGAAGACATTTTTCTCCCTGGGATAAAGAGGAAATTTTTGAGTTTATTATGGAACATTTTCGCGAGTATCAAAAAACCCGGTCGAAGGCTGTTATTGCAGATTTTCTTAGTGAACAGGGATATCTGCTCAACCATTATACTCTGACCAGAATCGTGGAGCATGAAAAGATTCCACAGGTAAGAACACCCGAGGGCGACGATGTAATCATCTGTGAGGCATTGTTTGAGGCTGTTCATTTTAATCGGATAGTTGAAAGACTTACTGAATTTCAGGCATATCAAATGACTGGTATGGTGGAGAATGAAGCAGGTGAACCTGAAAAGTATACATTTGACTGGATCGAAAAAGGCAAATCGCCACGGCTATTAAAAGAAGATGAGCAGGGAAAGAGAGGGTTATTGTACCAGTCGTTTTTTACTCGAGGGCCTGGAATGGAATCGTATAGAGTCCTTGGAAATATTGTTGTCAAGCAGAAGAGGGTTTCACTCTCTGCTTTGAGTAAAGAGCGATTGGCGCAGGGTAAAAGCCTACTGGAAAAAACGCTGGGGACGCTCATCAAGCACAAAATTGACAGTCTTCAGTCGGTTGATTCAACAATGCGCACGGCAAAAACAAAAACAATCAAAACAGAAAAAAGCGCTATAGATCCTGAAATTGAGAAGCAGATACACAAGGAATTTTTTGATGATCATTACAGCAGGTGGCTTGATACTAAACTTCCTGCTCTTGACAATAAGACCCCCAGAGCTGCTTCAAAGACAAAGAAAGGGAAGAAGGCAGTGGAGGATTTACTCAGAATGATGGAGTACACAGAGGAAAGCAAAAGCACAAAAGGGCAATATGCTTATGACACATCGTGGATAAGGAAAGAACTTGGGCTGGATAAATCAACTGCCGTTACTCATCCAATCGTTTCGGAAAAATAAGCTTTATCCCAGCGGCGCTTCTTATTGCTAATCTTTTTTGACACTTCAGGAAAGTGGTCAATAATGGCTTTTCCGGAATGCTGTTTAAGTTTACGTATAACAGCATCGACTGAATCCCTGCCATCGGTATTAACATAGATGTGAACATGATCGGGCGCCAGCCACAGCAGTTGCGTATATCCGCCAACCATGTCACCGCACGTTAAAAACAAATCGCTTATGAAATCAAAGTAATCAGCGCTTTTTTCAAAAACAGGCCGCCGACACATCACATTCCAGACAAAATGATATTTAAGATCGAGATATATCTCATCCGGATCACGATTCAGAATTTGAACAGCTAAAGCATTCTTATATTTGAATTTATCCGAATCAATCAGCCTCTTAATCTCTGCAGAACGACAACTATCTGCCGTAGCAATATCTTTACTTGCTGCTTTAGCTGCCGATTTTTCTACTACAGCAAGCTTTTGCCTGAACGCATAGCAGACAAAGTCGTGCAGGTCCTGAACACCCCGATTTAGATGACATAAGATTGACTCTGCAAAGTCTACATTCTGACAGAATTTGCATTTCTTGTGCGCTGCAGCAGCATTGTTTTTAGCGCAGGAATAACATTTCTCTGGTATTTTATTTGGGGGATGCAGCATTTAAACACTGTTCAGGGTATTATAAAGTTAAGGGATAGTTAGCGGTGATTATTTTTTGTTGCGACAAGATAGGAATATTCTACTGAATACCCCTGCCAAAATCAACGGGTTTATTTATTATTCGGCGCGTTCAAACTTTTTTTTGCTTTTCTGTTTTCTCTCTGCTATCCTCGCTTTTTCATTAGCATACATTAACTCACCAATCACCAAGGAAGGAACACACATGAGCGGAGTTTTCGGCGTAGCTTCTAAAAACGACTGCCTGCAGACGCTTTTCTACGGCACTGACTATCACTCCCATCTCGGGACCGAGTACGGCGGCCTTGCGGTCCTCGGCGAGCAGTTCGAGCGTCAGATCCATAACATCAGCCAGAGCCAGTTCAAGGCAAAATTCTATGATGATTACACGCGCATGAAAGGCAACAAAGGCATCGGTGTCATCAGCGCCCTGGACGAGCAGCCGATATATCAGAAATCCCGCTTCGGCCCCTTCTGCATTGCCACCGACGGCATCATAGAGAATGCCGAAGCGCTGGCCAATAACCTCATGCAGAACGGTATCACCTTCAGCGAGGTGAGCAAGGGCGCGGCCAATGTGACCGAACTAATAGCCAAGCTTATCAGCCAGGGCAAAGACATAATTGACGGCATTGAGAAGATGTTTGACATGATCTCCGGCTCCTGCTCGCTTTTGCTGCTGCACAAGGATGGAATATATGCCGCACGGGACCGGTTCGGCTATTCACCCCTGGTTGTTGGAAAGCGGGACGATGCCTGGGCAGTCACCTCCGAGACCATTGCTTTAATCAACAATGATTTCACCATCGTTAAGTACCTTGAGCCGGGAGAAATTGTTCTCCTGAACGAAAGCGGCATGGTGCAGCGCAAATCCGGCGGCGGCGTGCAGCAGATATGCTCGTTTCTCTGGATTTACACCGGGTTCCCTGCTTCAAATTATGAGGGAATAAACGTTGAGGTGGTGCGCGAGCGCTGCGGCCGGGCGCTGGCGCGCCGGGACAAGGACATCACGGTGGATATTGCTGCGGGAATCCCGGACTCCGGCACGTCCCATGCCATAGGCTATGCCATGGAGGCAGGCAAACCCTTCCGCAGGCCTTTGGTAAAATACACGCCCGGCTATGGAAGAAGCTACACGCCGCCGTCCCAGGATATCCGCGACCTCGTTGCAAAAATGAAGCTCATTGCCATCAGGGAAATCATTGAAGGCCAGAGCATCGTGGTCTGCGAGGACTCGATTGTGCGCGGCACCCAGCTTAAAAACTTTACCATAAAAAAGCTCTGGGACTGCGGCGCGCGCGAGGTTCACGTGCGCGCGTCCTGTCCACCGCTCATGTTTCCCTGCCGCTTTAACCTGTCAACTCGCAGCAGGGACGAGCTAGCTGCCTGGCAGGCAATAAAGGAGATCGAGGGAGACAAGCCGATCAAAATGGAAGAATACCTGGATGATAAATCGGAAAAATATCAGAAAATGGTAAACCAGGTTGCCAAAAACCTGGGGGTTACCACGCTCCGCTACCAGACCGCGGATGACATGGTTGAGGCCATCGGTTTGCCGCGCGAGAAGTTGTGCCTCTACTGCTGGCTGGGCAAGCACCCGAAGGCTTGAAGAATATACCATGAGAAGCTGAGTGCGCAGGCGCCTTGCAGGAAAATGCAAAGTGCCTTTTTTGCGGCACGGCTTTCCCGGCAACATAATCCGCTCCGGCAATAGAAGTGTCGCAATAGAAATGTTGACATGGAGGGTGCTTTTTTCTATACTGCGCCTAAAAAAAATGGGGTTTCTGCTCCAGGGGTTTTTTTAGTCTCTCTATGCTGTTAACAGCTCACACGCCATCTATTACGTGCTTTACAGGCAGAGTTTAATGTACCGCTCATCCGCTTTTGCTTTCCGGCTGCTGCTTCTCCTTATTCTGACACCTGGCATCTCTCTGGCCGACAGGCTCATCGGCGGCGATACCAGCTATGTGGTGCAGCAGGGGGACTGTCTCATCAGCATCGGGGCAAAACTCGGGGTCAACTGGCAAAACATAGCCAGGCAGAACCGTCTTGACACTGCTGCGCGCCTCAGGATCGGGCACGCACTGGTGGTGAACACCCTCCGGATCGTGCCCGGAAGCATAACCGACGGGATCATTATCAATATTGCCGAGGGGATGCTTTATTTTTTTAAAAAAGGCGAGCTGACAGCGCTGCCGGTCGGGCCGGGAAAGTCTGACAGAAAATGGCAAACGCCGCTCGGCAGATTTACCATAACCGCCAAGGCAAAAAACCCGACCTGGCATGTGCCCCTCTCAATCCAGGAAGAGATGGAGATGAACGGCCAGCCAATAGAAACGCTGGTTGAGCCGGGGCCGGAAAATCCCCTGGGAAAGTACGCGTTCAGAACCTCCCTGGGGGACATCCTGATTCATGCCACCATCTGGCCCACCACCGTGCACCAGTGGCGCAGCCACGGCTGCATCAGGATGCTGCCCGAGCACATAGAAAAGCTTTTTCCGCTGGTTGCGGTCGGCACCAAGGGAGAAATCATCTATGAGCCGGTCAAACTCGCGCAAACCAGTGAAGGCCGGGTATTTCTTGAGGTGCACCGGGATATCTACAGAAAAATGCAATCCCTTCCCAATGAAGTAAAGAAGAACATAGAGAAACGAAGCCTTACTGATAAAGTTGACTGGAATAAAATAAGCGTCATCGTTAATGAAAAATCTGGCATTGCGGAGGACATCACACTATGACCTCACGAAGAGATTTTTTAAAAACCCTCTGCGCCGCAGCGGGAATATGTATCGCTGACAGCGTGCTCTCGTCTGAGAGTGTTCTGGCGGCAATTGCCCGGCCAAAAAACCGGCCCCTGCGGCTCTACAACATTCACACCAATGAACACCTCAGCCTGCGTTACAGCTCAAAAGGCATCTGGCGGGATGCTGACCTTGAGCGCATCAGCTATTTCCTGCGCTGTCATTACACCAATGAGGTAAAGCCCATACCGCCGGACCTTGTAAATCAGCTCTGCAGGATCAAGGACCGGTTCGGCACCTCGAGGGAAGTGAAAATAGTTTCCGGCTTTCGCTCGCGGCAGTACAATGAATACCTGCGCTGCGCCGGCCACTGCGTGGCGAAGGAGAGCCTGCATCTGCAGGGCCGCGCCATAGATTTTTTCATACCAGGGGTGCGTACCCGGGATATCTCCCGCACGGCAAAGCGCCTCGCTGCCGGCGGGGTAGGAAAATACCCCGACTTTGTACACATTGATACCGGCCGCGTGCGTTACTGGTAGGATTGATGATTAGCTATAAGCTGTTAGCCGCCAACTTTAAATACTCTGTGCTCTTTGCCTGCCCCGAATCCCTAACCCCGAGCCTCTAAGCCCTTTCCCCCGCAAACATACGGGACAATTTCTCAAGCGTAATTTTTTTCGCCCCCAGGCTCATCATCTCCTCTACCGCTGTCTCTGAATCTTTTTCCCGCACGTTCACACCCTTTATCGCGTCCATGAGCAGGAAAACCCTGAGCCCGCATTTCAGGGCGTCAAGCACGGTCCAGCGCACGCAATAGTCTGTTGCCAGCCCGCCCACAAAAAGTTCTTTAATGGAGAACATCTTCAGCAAATGTGCGAAATCATTTCCCGCCGAATCAACAGCCTGAAACGCGGAGTAGCTGTCCGTTTCCGGATCCATGCCCTTGGACAATATGACGGCATCATCAGGCAGCTGCAGCAACGGGTGGAAGCGGGCGCCGTGGCTGTCCTGCACGCAGTGCGGCGGCCACTGGCCGCCGAATTCTTTGAAGTGAGCAGTCTGCTTCGGGTGCCAGTCCCGGGAGGCGAAAACCGGCAGCTTGCCGTAAGAGAAGAGTTTTATATACTTATTCAGGACCGGAACTATGGCATCCCCTTCAGGAACAGCAAGTGTTCCGTCCGGGCAGAAATCATTCTGCACATCAACAATCAGCAGGGCGCTCTTTTTTTTCATGGCAGGCCTTCTCCCGCGGTATTGTTGTAATTTTAGCAAACGAACCAGCGAAAATCAAAATTCCTTCACAAGCCATCAGCGGTCAGCTTTCAGCATTCAGCTTTCAAATACTTTGTGCCTTATTCCCGCCCCGAGCGCAGTCGAGGGGTTCTTTTCACTTTTCCCCTTTCACTTTTCCCGCTAATGGTCCTGCCAGATCCGCAAGATCAAGCTCCTGCAAGGTTTTCTTCTTAAAAAAGCCAGTCGCCGCATCCCATCCGCGCAGTTCGTAATATTCACTCAGCATCCGGGCGAATCCCTCCCGCGTGAGCGCTTTTCCTTTCATTGAAATAACCTCATCACCTGCTGCCGGAAGATAGAGGTCAGGATTGAACATGCCGAACGCGTCAAACACCTGCTCGTCACGCTCGATATACTGGCTTTCCGGCACATAGTCATCCTCCCGGCCCTTTCGTCCCTCCCGCAGTAAAATTGCCCGGACTAAATTAAAAATTCTCTCCCCTGCCCGCTCAAGTTTCGCCTCGTCCATCTCTGTCCCGGTTACAGCAGTGAAAAGACGGCTCTCAAGCGCCGGGTCGCCCACATGGTCTTCAGAGCTTGCGTCATCATAGAGGGGATAGGCAAAATCGCAGAGGATGAGAGAATCCTTGGCATGCTGCCGGTTCTGGATTTTCACGGCGGCGAGCGCCTTGCCGGCGTAGGTTGAAAAATCAACCGCTTCAGCGCTGCCCCAGAAGCGCTTGGCGATTTTTCTCAGCAGCGCGGTGGACACGTAGGAAAACGTCCCTTCCGTTGTATACCACAGGGCCCATTTTATAAGCGGCTCGCATAGTTCATGCAGCTCGGTGACCGAGGGCCGCGGCTCGGTCGCAAAAATAAGCGCCGACGGCGAAAATATCTTCGGCCCGTAGGCAATGCCCCGGCCGGACTGGGTGAAATGATCAAGCGCCACCTCTTTTGCGCCCCTGCCGACAGCATCTGCCGCCCGCATCACTCCTTCGGCAAGAATGCTGCCGAACCCCTCTCTCTGGCTGATTTTTTTAACCAGCGTTGCAATAAATTTCACGCTCCCCGCCTCTGCAAGGGAAAGCTCCGTGTCCTTTTCCGTGATGATGCCCTTTGCAATACACTGCTCCAGCCAGATAAGCAGCCCCGGCAGTTCCATGCTGCACAGGGAGTAGTCATTGGCAAGCGCCGTGGCATGAAAGGACGCCGTGGTCAGATCCTCGTGCCGCTTTTTGTCCCACAGGGAATAGAAAAACGTGGACTGACATTTCCTGATGCCTTCTTCACCGGAGGCTGTCCGGTAGAGGGAGCGCCAGCAGCCCTGCGGGCAGCCGTGGCAGCGTACCTTCTTTATAATATCCGCCTCGGAAATGGGCGTAGGATTACCATAGAGGTTGAAGTAACCCTCGCCGGTCATTTTTTTTATCTTCTGCCTGATTGCTTTCACGGATTCCGGGTCAGCCGTCGATATCAGGTGGCTGCCTCGCACGGCCACGGCTTTTAAATTTTTCGCGCCCATGACCGCGCCGAACCCTGTCGAGCCGCTGCCCCCGGCATCAGTGGCCACGGTCGCAAACCGTATCAGATTTTCTCCGGCGGGGCCGGTGGTAAGTATCCTGACCCGCTCTCCCCGTTCTCTCCGTATGGCTCCCATTGTTTCCCGTGTGGTCAGGCCCCGCAAATGACGCGCATCTTTAATTTCAACCTGTTCATTGTCCAGGCTCAGATACACCATGCTGTCGGCCTTGCCCTTAATAATGAGACCGTCATAGCCCGCATGTTTCAGGGCCGCGCCGAAAAAACCGCCCAGATGCGCGCAGGCAAAGTTTTCCGGGTAGAGCGCAGGGGATTTACCGGCCACGAGCCAGCGCGAGGCAGCCGGAGCAGCAGTTGCGGCCAGCGGGCCGGTCATTATAATAAGCGGGCTGTCAGGATGAAAAGCATCGCGCTGCGGGGCCGGGTCGTCCCAGTAGAGCTTTGCCGCCATGCCTTTGCCGCCGATAAAGCGCTCAGCATAATCAAGCGTGCTGCGCTCGACACAATTGCCTGTTGTCAGATCCACCTGCAGCAGTCTCCCGGTCCATCCGTAGATTTTTTCCATAGTATATATTCTCTCCTGCTGTTCTGACACGGTTTATGGGTGAGACAAGGGTTTATAGCAGCTTGCAGAAAACATCTACACAAATTTTACATATCATGGCAACTCGCGCCATTACAATCGGTATTATTTTTTGTATCGGACGTGCTTATACTTATTGTCTATGTAATAAAAAAGAAGTATACTCATTTTTATAAAACCGTCGTGACCTTATATGCCATCTCCGGGAAGTATGACGACGCACCGGATTTCTTACCGCATCCGTGACCGTAGACTGGCAAAGAGGCACTGCGGCTCATACTGAGACTATTGAACGAACACTTGACTGGAACAGCTTTCGGATTTTTTCGCTGGCGACACACGGATTGATGCTTGGATCGGGGCGGTATTTTGTGGCTGGATGTTATCTCATAATTTCTCTGGAGTGCTTGTAGGGTCGCTCCCAATCAATAGGATAAGCTGAATTTCATCGGCTTCTCCCCTGTCACGAATCTTTTAAATCACGCACACTCTTTTAATGAACCTTCCGCCCCGCTGCCGCATGTACTCCCTGTTTACTCATTAGTCATGCCAGACGATTCCATGCAGTATCAGTAGTTCCCAGTATTTTAAAATTCAAACGCGATCATGCCTTGTGATCTTCTTTATAAACAGGGTCAAAAGGCTCATATAAAAACTTCAACGCAAGCGCCGCAATGCCGGAGAATGCCAGATTAATCTCCGACTAACACAGGCTCACACGCTACGAATGCGCAAAGGAGGAACCGAAATGCGGATATCAAGACGGCAATTTCTCGCCCGGGGCGGCCTCGCCACTGCCGGCCTGGCAATCACCGGAAAACCTGCTGCGGCCGGTTACAACTCGCCTGAGCTCAGGACCAAAGGGCTCAAAACGACAACCACGATATGTCCATTCTGCGCTGTCGGCTGCGGCATGGTTGTTTCCGTCAAGGACGGCAAAATCGTAAACATCGAGGGGGATGATCTCCATCCCATAAACCGGGGCTCGCTCTGCTCAAAGGGAGCGGCCGTTTTCCAGGTGGCAAACAATGAGCGCCGCCTGAAAAAGGTATTGTACCGGGCCGCCGGCGAAGACCACTGGCAGGAAAAGTCCTGGGATTGGGCACTTGACCGGATTGCCCGGTTGATGAAAGAGACTCGCGACCGGACCTTTAAGGCAACAGAGGTCAACCACAAGGACGGAAAACAATACACGGTCAACTGCACCGAGGCAATAACCATGCTGGGCGGAGCAGGGCTGGATAACGAGGAGTGCTACCTGCTCAGCAAATTTTCCCGCTCAGCGGGGATTGTCAACATTGAACACCAGGCGCGTCTCTGACACTCGTCCACGGTCGCAGGTCTTGCGGCCACGTTCGGACGCGGTGCAATGACGAACCACTGGACCGACCTGAAAAACAGCGATTGTATCATGGCTATCGGCTGCAACCCGGCCGAGAATCATCCCATATCCTTTAAATGGATCGAGGCAGCTCTGGAAAGGGGAGCGACACTCATCACCGTTGACCCCCGCTTCACCCGGACCGCTTCCAAAGCAGACATCTACGCTCAGATCCGGCCGGGCACTGACATTGCCTTCCTGGGCGGGCTTATCAATTACGCCCTGCAGAACAACCTGATCCACACCGAGTATGTCCGCGACTACACCAATGCGGCGTTCATCGTCGGTGACAAGTACGGCTTTGAAGAAGGCATGTTCGGGGAATGGGACGAAATGCTGAAGTCCTACGACATGAAAGCCTGGGCCTATGACACGGATCAGTCGGGTAAAGCGCGCCGCGACCCCACGCTGCAGGACCCGCGCTGCGTTTTCCAGATCCTGAAAAAGCATTATTCACGCTATGATGTGGACACGGTCTGCAACATCACCGGGTCGAAAAAAGATGACTATCTTAAGGTTGCAGCAGCGTTTTGCGGCACTGGCCGGCCTGACCGGGCAGGCACCATCCTCTACGCCATGGGCATCACCCAGTCGACCCACGGGACCCAGAACGTGCGCGCTGTCGCCATGCTGCAGATGCTGCTGGGCAACATGGGCATAGCGGGCGGCGGCGTGAATGCCCTTCGCGGCGAATCCAATGTCCAGGGCTCTACGGACTACGGGCTGCTCTTCCACGTGCTGCCGGGTTACCTCCCCTCGCCAGAATACAGCGATGTGACACGAGACGCATACGCGGCAAAATACTTCCCCCAAACCGGCGAGCCCAAAAGCGCCAACTGGTGGCAGAACGGCGGAAAATACATGACCAGCCTCCTCAAGGCATGGTGGGGCGATCAGGCTATTGCTGAAAACAGCTTCTGTTATGACTACCTGCCGAAACGAAGCGGCAACTATTCCTATTTGCAGATTCGGAACAATGTCCTGAAGGGCGGGATGGAGGGGATGATCTGCATGGGGATGAACCCGGCCGTGGGAGGACCAAACGCCCATCATGCGCGAAAAGGCCTCGGCAAGTTGAAGTGGCTGGTAACCGTTGATTTGTGGGAAACGGAAACGTCCATCTTCTGGAAACGCCCCGGCATAAACCCCCGGGAAATCAAAACCGAAGTTTTTATGCTCCCTGCTGCCGCTTCCATGGAAAAAGAGGGCAGCATCTCAAATTCCGGCCGCTGGGCCCAGTGGCGCTACAAGGCAGTAGAACCGCCGGGAGACGCTAAAAGCGACCTCTGGATCATTGATCAGTTTCACCGGCGGCTCAAAAGCCTCTACGAAAAAGAAGGCGGGGCAGTTCCCGGGCCAATCGTAAAGCTGACCTGGGACTACGGCTCTGCCCACGAGCCGGATGTGCATCAGGTGGCGCGGGAGATAAACGGCTATTTCACCAGGGACACCAGCGTAAAGGACAAAGACAAAACCGTGGATTACAAGGCAGGCGAACAGATACCGGCATTTGCCGCCCTGCAGGGCGACGGCTCCACAGCGTCGGGCTGCTGGATCTATTGCGGCTCATATACCGGAAAAGGAAACATGATGGCCCGCCGCGACCCTGCTGATCTTCCCAACAGCCTTGGCATGTATCCGAAATGGGCCTGGTCCTGGCCGGTTAACCGGCGCATTCTCTATAACCGCGCCGCGGTGAATACCGCCGGGCAGCCCTTTAATCCGAAGCGCCCGGTTATTTCCTGGAATTCGGCGGAGAAAAAATGGGAGGGAGATGTGCCTGACGGCGGGGCCCCGCCCATGGGAGACGAGAAGGGAACCTCTCCGTTTATCATGAATTCTGAAGGCGTGGGGCGCCTCTATGCCCTCACCATGAAGGATGGGCCGTTCCCCGAACACTATGAGCCGATGGAGAGTCCGGCCAAAAACCTGATCTCAAAGGTGCAGAACAATCCCATGGTCAAGATCACCAGGGACACCAGCTCTGATATCAAAGCCTACCCCTATATCGGAACTACCTACCGGGTGACCGAGCACTGGCAGACCGGGTCAATGACCCGGAGCCTGCCGTGGCTGGTGGAACTGGTGCCGGATATGTTCGTGGAGATGAGCGAATCACTGGCTGCGACACAGGGAATCAATAGCGGCGACCGGGTGCGTGTTTTTAACCAGCGTGGTTCCATCGATGCATATGCTCTGGTTACCGCCCGCCTTAAACCGTTCCTGGTGGACGGCAAATCAATCGAGCAGGTGGGGATGCCGTGGCACTTCGGTTATGCGGGCATGGCCACCGGAGATACCGCCAACGTCCTCACCTCGGAGGCGCAAAGCCCTGTTTCAAACATACCCGAGTACAAGGCATTTCTCTGTAATATAGAAAAAGTAGCGAGCGGAGGTAAAAAGTCATGAGCGCTTCAACAACTACAGATATTTCCCAGCAACGGACTTTTCTTATTGACCTGACCCGCTGCACCGGATGCCGCAGCTGCCAGGTGGCCTGCAAACAGTGGAATCAGCTGGAGGCGGAAAAGACCTGCTTTTTCAAAGGTGAGGGCTATCAGAACCCGCCGACGACATCGGAACACACCCTGACGACCATCAAGTTCCGTGATTATCAGAAGCATGGCCAGAACGAGTTCGCCTTCTACAAGGAGATGTGCATGCACTGCAATGACCCTGCCTGCGTCTCGGTCTGCCCGGTCAGCGCCTTCATCAAGACCCCGGAAGGCCCGGTGGTATATGATACGGAGCGCTGTATCGGCTGCCGCTTCTGCATGGTCGCCTGTCCCTTCGGCATACCCAAATACCAGTGGAGCAAGGCCCTGCCCCTGGTCATGAAGTGCACGGGCTGCTACAGCCGGATCAAGGAGGGACTTATCCCCGCCTGCGCGAAAGCCTGCCCTTCGGCCATCAGCTATGGCAGCCGTGAGGACATGGTGAATACAGCGCAAAAGCGGCTCGCAGCCCGGCCGGATAAATATGTGAACAGGATCTATGGCCTGAATGAGGCGGGCGGCACCAGCGTGCTCTATCTGTCAGCCCTGCCCTTTAATGAACTCGGGTTCAAGAAGGTCACCATGCAGCCGCTGCCTTCCTTCACCTGGGCGGCTTTGCGTTTTGTGCCGGCGGTTTTTATCACCATGGGGAGCACCCTGTCCTTTATCTCCTGGCTGACGCACCGCAAGGAGCGGCTGCGAAAAGAGGCGGAAGCAGGAAAAGGGGCGCACACTGAGCACAAGGAGGCCAAACCATGACCGCATTACAACGGATCAGACAGGAGGTGGATGATTACCATCCATTTTTAAAACTATTAATACTGCTCGTCGGGGCCGGTGCGGCTGCCGGCATTGCCCGTTTTGTCTTCGGTCTCGGCGCCACAACCAACCTGAGCGACACCTATCCGTGGGGGCTGTGGATATCCTTTGACGTGGTGACCTCTGTTCCGCTGGCAGCAGGGGCATTCGTGCTGGGTGCCATCGTTCACTGCTTTCACATCAAAAAGCTGGAGCCGCTGATCCGGCCCGCCATTGTGACGGGCTTTCTCGGCTACTCGCTGGTGTGCATAGGGCTGCTGCTTGACCTGGGACAGCCGCAGCGGGGGTGGCACGTGTTCGCCTATCCTAATCTACACTCGCCGATGTTTGAAGTGGCGCTGTGCGTCATGTCCTACACCACCGTTGCGTTGATTGAGTTTCTCTCACCGGTGTGCGAAAAGTTCGGGCTGCATGTCCCGCTGCGCGTGCTCCGGACCATCGAGGTGCCGCTTATCGTGCTCGGGGCGTCCATCGCAACGCTTCACCAGTCGACCATCGGCACTTTTTTCCTTATTGCCGTGGACAAGCTCCATAACCTCTGGTACAACCCGATCCTGCCGCTTCTGTTCTGGATTTCAGCGGTCTTCACCGGCATGAACATTATCATTGTGGAGGCTGTCCTGGTGCACCGCTACCTGAAGCAGCCGGACGAGACCGAACTGCTCTCGACGCTGACAAAGATCATTCCCTGGTTTCTCGGCATCTACCTGTGCCTGAAGCTCTATGCTCTTGTGTTCCTCAGCGCGCGGCCGCTTTTTGACCGGCCAATGCTCACCGTTCTTTTTCTTGCGGAGGTTGTACTGGGGATAATCGTGCCGCTGATACTGTTCATGGGTAAGCGGATCAGAACAAACGGCTCGCTGCAGCTGCTCGCGGCATCGATGGTGGTCTTCTTCGGCCTGGTCCTGAACCGTTTCAATGTCTCCATGTTCGGGATGATTCAGAAGAACCAGCAGACTTACTACCCATCCTTTCTGGAGTCGGTGGTGACCGTGGGCATCATTGCCGCCCACATCCTCTTCTTCGCCCTGATTGCCCGGTATTTCCCGATTTTTGAACATCATCCGGAAACCGTCGATTACGAGATACCAGACCATTTCCAGAGGATTGATAAGCACCCCGTTGCTGAAGAACGGGTATAACGCCGCATCCCCCCCTTCTGTACCGTCAGCAGGCTTCAGAATACGGAATATCCTTCGCCGTTCCTGAAGCCTGTTTTATTTTACCTGACTGCCTGTCCCTTTTTTACCTTTCACCCGCATTTGTCCCGCATACAGGACAAATGCGGAACCTTCCGGTCACGAGTCACGGGCCACTGGTAACAAATGCCCCCAACTATCTCCTTGACTCGCTCTCAGAGCATGTATAAATATACATAGAACTATAATGAATAGGGATTCTGCACTATGTTTATTGCCCGCGTTATAATAACTATGGTTGCGATTATGATCATCGCGTATCTATTCCCGGGTATCATGCGGGTGGACGGTTTTGCGGCGGCCCTTGCCGCATCGTTTATCCTCGGGATTATAAATGCGATAATAAGGCCTATCCTTATTTTTCTCACACTTCCCCTGACCGTGGTAACTTTCGGTTTTTTTCTACTGATACTGAACGGGCTGCTGCTGGGGCTGGTTTCGTATTTCGTGCCGGGATTTTATGTCAACGGGCTGGGGGGTGCGATGCTGGGGTCGCTCCTTATCTCGTTCGTCAGCTGGGTACTATCAGTCTCCCTGTCGCCGCGCCAGAATTTTTAAGCAGCCGGCTGCCGGTCCCCGCTTCGATACTACTGCGCATCCTGCGGACTAATTTTCCGGGCTCCATTGACTTCGGATAATCAATCCTTACCTTTAAAACGAAGAGGAGGATTTTTGAAACTTTAAAATTAAATAAAATTCAATATAAGGAGTAGGCCCATGGAAGCAAAAGGAAAAGATACGAGTGTTTTATGCGACCTGGCCAATGAGGGAAAATTGAGTGATATAAAAAATCTGGCCCGGGAACCGGATTTTATCTGTTCAGGGTGCGGCAGAATCGCACATGATGAGGGAAATTTGTGCAGCCCGGTATCACTGGATGATGTATAAGCCAGGTCAGCAAACCACAAAAAATAACGGGACACTTCGCGTTTGAATGCAGAGGTGTCCCTCTTTTTTTTTCATGCAGAACAAAGCATATGTTAGCATGCGTCCCCTATCCTATTGAATATTATTTCTGATACTGCTGGATCCGGCCCTGATATATTATCTTGACAACCCAGCGTTACATAGTGCATTATATCGACCGGATGTCCGGTCGATATTTTCAGGGCCTTGCGCATGGATATAAAAACAAAACGAAAAGAAGAAATTTTCGCTGCAGCCCTCTTGTGCTTCAATGAAAAGGGCTATGCTGAAACGACCATCAGTGACATTGCTGAAAAAGCCGGCATCAGCAAGGGCGGCCTCTATCATTATTTTACCACCAAGCGGGAGCTGTTTCTGGAGCTGTTCCTTTACCGGGTGACGCAATATTCCGAACAGCTCCGTGGCCACATTCAAAAAACAGACACCCCGGAAAAGCGTTTGCAGATTCTTATGAAAAAGACCGGGCAGTTGCTCAAGAAAAACGAAGATTTTTACCGCTTCTGCCTGGAGTTCCTGGCGATGGGGGCACGTGATAAAGAGATACGCACGGTCATGACCGGCTTCTACAAGGATACCGTGGAAATATTCCAGCACCTGGTGAATGAGGGGGTTGACGCCGGCAGATTTACAACCATGGATTCCAAAAAAGTAGCCCGCACCATATACTTCATGGTCATGGGGGTCTTTTTTACTTTTTTTTCCGTTGACCCGGACTTTGATTTTTCAGATCAGCTCTCCTTCCAGATGGATTTTATGCTGAAGTCCCTGTAAGTCTTTTTTTACAAAAATCATCGACCGGACGTCCAGTTTATTAAGTGAGGCAAGAACATTTCGATACTGTCAAAAGTTCCATGAAAAGCAGGAGAGCATTATGAAACCACAAAGATCTCAGAGAATTACTCTGTGGTCTCCAGAAGAAATAATGCTGTATTCATAAGCGTTAAGCTATGTAACTTGCATCTCAAGTTTCTACGTTTCAAATATATTGTTGTTTTGGGCCTTATAATCTTATTGTTTTTGTTTTAAATGGTGGGAAACAGAGTCTGATACATTTGAGGGCACAGAGGGGAGGCAGGAGAAACCTTGTTAATCTCATGAAACATAATAGTTTCTCAGTGGGCTCTGTGGTTTTATTTTGACAAAACTGAACATTTCAAAAGGAGGCAACATTATGAAACGAGTACAAAAAGGCTGGATATTGTTTTTGGTTCTGTGCTGCACCACCCTGTTATGGGTGCGGCTTGACGCAGCGGACAAGCCGGCGCAGAAGAAACCAGCAAAAAAGGCTGCGGCCAAAACCATTGACACTTCGGCTGCGGTTACCAGCGATCATCCGGAGATTCCCGAGGGAGTTTCCTGCAGCGACTGTCATGAAATGAAGCTTGACGCCAAAACCACGGCCACCCAGGTGTGGCTCAACGGAGAATACCTGGGCAAGAAAAAAGGCGAAGGCGTCATGACCGAAGATCAGCTGTGGAAGGAAATAATCAAAATGATCGGCGGCGTAAAAAATGACTCAAAAACATATGTGCTTGCCACCTGCATGAACAACCGGCCCCTCTCAACTACCGCAGAGTGGACGCTCGATCCGGAAAAAAAGATGCTGTACGGCGTTCACGAGATGGGCACGGAGAAGCTGGCGCACATAAAAAGCAACCCCTGGGTCAGCCTTAACTGGCATGACGAATTTACCAGCATAGAAGGTCCCTACCGCTGCTGCCAGATAAAAGGGCGCTGCCAGCTGATTGACGGCGCCAACCCTGAATTTGAAAAAATATTAATCAACTTTGCGCCCTATGAAGACGCTGCAAAGCGGATGATGCCCAAGGATCCCACACCTGAACAGCGCGAGCAGACGCTGAAAAACTTCAGGGACCAGGTCTTTAAAAAAAGATTTCTTATAAGCAAAATCACCATAGACCGCGTCACGGTCGTGAATAAGGATTTTATGAAGCAGGGCTTCAGAAATGTCCAGAGATGGGAAAGAAGCGACAAACAGGCTGCGAACAAGTAGCATTCCACCCCCATCCCGCCACTGCGGGACGGGAGTTTTTCTGCGGGAAACCCGGAAACGCGGCTATTTCAGCAAAAATGGTACGAGCTATGTCGTCAAAATTCGGCTGGACCGGCAGGATACTCAGGATTGACCTGACCGGTCAAAAAATCACAGAACAACCGACCGCTGAGTACAGCCGTCGTTTTATAGGCGGTCTTGGCATAGGAGAAAAAATCTACTGGGATGAAACATCGCCTGACACCACTGCCTTTGACGCACAAAACCCTCTGATAATGATGACCGGGCCGCTCTGCGGCACAACGGCCCCCGCAGCGCCGCGGATGGTTGTCTGCGGGAAATCCCCCTGCACCTATCCGGAACGCTTTGTCAGTGCAAGCATCGCTGGTTTTTTCCCGGCAGAGCTTAAAAAAGCGGGCTTTGACGGCATGGTCATTACAGGAAAAGCAGAGGCCCCCGTATATCTTCACATAGCAGACGGCAAAGCTTCCGTACATACAGCAGCCCATCTGTGGGGCATGAACAACATCGTTGCGCGTAAAAGTATTGAGCAGGAGCTTTCCACTTCACCCAAAATACTGTCAATCGGATCAGGCTGCGAAAACCGCGTCCGTATCGGCAACCTTATCGGAGACCTGGGCGGCAGCGCTTCCATGGGGTTCGGCTCGCTGATGGGCTCAAAAAACCTCAAGGCGATAGCCGTGAACGGTTCAGGCCGAATTATCGAAGCAAACCCTGAAGAGGTCCGGCAGGTTCGAAATAAGCTAAAGCAAATGACCGGCCAAGGTTTTCATAACATTTATGCCCAGCTGGTGCCCATGCCGGGAACTGAAACCATAAAGAAACTGCACTGCCACGCCTGTCCGCAGGGCTGCTGGCGCTCAGTGCAGCGCAGGATTTCTGGGTGCGAAGGGATACGTAAATGTCATATGGGCTCCTGGTATGCAAAGTGGGATATAAAACTGAACGGCTCAATAACCGATGCCACTTTCCTTGCCGCCGATCTTGCAAACGACTACTCCTTATGCACAGATGAAATTCTTTTTCTGCTTTTGTGGCTTGAAAAATGCTTGGAGCGCGGCATCCTGACAGAAAATCTGACCGGCCTGCCCATTGCCCTTATGGGCAGCCTTGAATTTATCCAGCAGCTGTTTGAAATGATTTCAAAGCGGGAGGGGTTTGGAAACGTGCTTGCCGAAGGCGCAGTGCGTGCGGCTGCAAGCCTAGGCAGTGAATCAGCTGCCATTGTAAGTGAATTTCTCACCAGTTCCGGCAGACCCGCCCGAACCTACGGACCGAAGAGCCTTATCATGTCGACGCCGGTTTTTGCCGTTGAGCAGAGGCCGGCCATAACGACACTCCATGAGATCTGCCAGCCCTTCACCAAGTGGGCGCTCTGGCTCAAAACAGAGGGCAAAGCAAGCTATGTATCCACCGCTGTTTTGCGCGGAATTGCTGATCGATTCTGGGGCGGGCCAGAGGCGGTCGACTTTTCAACGATAGAGGGTAAAGCACGGGCAGCTAAAATTATTCAGGACCGCCAGTACGCCAAAGAGTGTCTGGTTCTGTGCGACCTTGTGTGGCCTGTGCTCGATGATGCAAGCGCTGAGGATCATGTCGGTGACCCGGCTCTTGAAAGCAGGCTGCTTTCAGCCGTGACCGGGCTTGATATCAGCCAGCAGGAGCTTAGCTGCATCGGCGAGCGCGTCTTCAATCTTAACCGCGCAATACAGCTTCGCGACGGCCGCAAAGGCCTTCAGGATGACGTGCTTTCCGAAACCTGCTATGTCGTCCGCCAGGAGCCCCCGGCTGATATTTTTGATTTCTATAACCCCGAACGGCTTTTGCCGGGCAAAGGAGATGAGTTGCTTTCCTTCAAGATGAAGGCTGTGGACAGGGAGCAGATCCGGCAGTTGATGGATGAATATTATGCGCTGCGCGGATGGGATGCCCACACCGGGCTTTTAAAGAACGAAACGCTTGAAACGGTGTTTGAGGCACAGGAGCTGCAAGCTTTTTGCAATACAGGCAAATCCCTTAAGCGCTGTTGAAAACAAAACGTAATCAGGGAGAGTCTATGAAAACAGTTGTTATTACGGGCAGTTCAAAAGGCATCGGCCTTGGCCTTGCCAGCGAATTTTTAAAAAAAGGCTGCAACGTCGTTTTCAGCAGCTTTGCAAAAAAAGAAATGGAACAAGAGTACCGGAAAGCCTGCAGCATCTGTGGAAAAGACCGTGTGGCTGCTCAAGCATGTGATGTCAGCAGCGTTCAACAGCTCAGGCAGCTTTGGGAAGCCGCACAACATGCTTTTGGCACGGTAGACATCTGGATGAACAATGCCGGCATTGCTAACACCACAAGGCCTCTGTGGGAGATTGACACAGAGGAAATTCCCCGCGTTGTCCGGACAAACCTTACCGGTTTAATTTATGGAACACAGGTGGCCCTGCAAGGCATGATCAAGCAGGGCAGCGGCCAGATTTACAACTCCGAAGGGTTCGGCAGCGACGATATGGTTCTCAATGGCTTGAGCATCTACGGCGCAACCAAGCGGGCGGGCCGCTATTTTACCGAGTCAGTGGCGGCCGAAATAGAGGGCAAACCGGTTCAGATCGGGACCATAAGCCCGGGGATCGTCCTGACGGATTTTCTGCTTGATGATGTTCGAAAAATGTCCCCCGAGCAACGGGAGCAGGCAAAGACGGTCTACAATATTATGGTCGACGATGTGGAGACGGTGACGCCATGGCTGGTTGAAGAAGTTTTGAAAAACAGGGAAAACGGCAAGCGTATTGTCTGGCTGACGCAGGAAAGAGTTGCTGCCTATATGCAGGATGAACAGCGCATGACCCGTGACATCTTCAACAAACATGGACTGTAAAACCGAAGTTCACTATCGGATACGAAGGGAGAGGCTATGAAATCAGCCGTTATAACCGGAAGCACTAAGGGCATAGGACTTGGCCTGGCCCGGGAGTTATTAAAAGGGGGCTGCTCTGTTACCATCAGTTCACGCAGCGCCGCTGCCGTTCAACGGGAAGTGGAAAATCTGGGGCGTGAGTTCGACGCCGAGAAGGTTGCCGGCTGTCCCTGCGACGTAACCGACTACAGCCAAGTTCAAACGCTTTGGGGTACGGCCAGAGCGGCTTTCGGCAGAGTCGATATTTGGATCAACAACGCCGGTATTTCACTATCAAAAATCATGCTCTGGGATCTGCCGACTGATTTAATTGCTCCGGCCGTCGACACCAACATGATCGGTCTTATGTTCGGCTGCCAGGTGGCTGCGCGAGGCATGCTCGACCAGGGCAGCGGCCAGATTTACAACATGGAAGGCCATGGCAGCAATGACATGATCGTGCCTGGCCTGAGCACCTACGGTGCTACCAAACGCGGCGTGCGCTACTTCACTGAAGCGCTCGCCGAAGAGCTGAAGAACACCCCGGTAAAAATCGGCGCTATTGGCCCGGGAATCGTGATAACCGATCTGGTTCTGGAAGACCTGCGCCGCATGAGCCCGGAAAACCGCGAAGAGTCCAGAGTCCTCATCAACATTCTGGCCGACACAATCGATACCGTAGCTCCTTTTCTGGCCGAAGAGGTCCTCAAGGATCCTGAAAACGGTGCCAGCATCCAGTGGATGACATCGGAGAAGGCCAATGCCCGCTTTGAGGACCCAGCGTACCTGGAGCGTGACCTGCTGAGCAAACACGGTGTGTAATAATTTTTTCAGCGTTTTAACCTGCCGGTTAACAATTTTAAATAATGGCCCTGTCGGGCTTAACACGCAAAGGGAGATCACAATGTACATCATCGGTATTTTGGGTAGTCCGCGGTTAAACGGGATTTGCAGCCGTCTTTTGCAGTCAGCTCTCGACGGCGCCCGGCAGCAGGGGGCGGAAGTGAAGCGCTATGATCTCATCAAGCTGAATATTCAGCATTGCCTGGGATGCTGCAAATGCATATTTGACGATCCGAAACTGCCGGTCGGCCGCTGCCCGATTGAAGATGATATGGCCGCCGTACTGGAAGACTACATACGTGCAGACGGCTACGTTTTTGCGTGCCCCGTTTACCACGGAACGGTAACCGCGCTGATGAAAAAATTTATCGAAAGAAAGTTCGGGCTGTCTTGGCGCGCACCGGATGCGGCAGGCAAGCTGCCCGAACCCCGCGTTCCGGCGAATTTCAAAAAAAAGGCAATTATGATTGCTACCAGCAACTCGCCCGATGAATTCGTGGAGGTTATGGGTGATTCCTGCTTCGAGGTGATGAGTTCGGACTGGATAATAGAACAGGTTGAAACAGTGGGAAAGATGTATGTTGGCGGCGTTGAGACCCTTTCTCCGGCAGATATTGACGACCGGTTGAAAAAAGCCTGGCAGGCCGGCAGTCAGCTGGCAGATGCCATCCGAAAAGACAGCTAGCATCATGTGTGCAGCGTTAATCGAGCTGGGGTTGCGTCAAACCTTTAAACCGCGATGATCAGGAGAACATATCATGCAGCGTGCTCTTTTGATTGCCCTGTCCGGTCAGCTTTTTTATTGTGTCGCTCCCGCTGATGATGCTTCTGCGTATGATGCACGAGCCCATAGAAAATTACAATCAGTGATGGCGGAACTTAGTTGTTTTTGAAAATATTCCTTTGGCTTGATAAACAATACTCAACAGAGGAGCACCGAAATGTTTCCATACGACTCACTCCGCGATTATGTCGCGGCCCTCGAGAAAAAAGGCGGGCTTTTAAAAATCACGGAAATGGATCAGGACCGTTATGAGATGACGGTTTTTTCCTATATGCTCGATGACCGCTTGAAGGAAAAGGCACCAGCCTTTCTGGTGGAACGGACAAAGGTTAATGGTACGTGGCATGACTCTCCCGTCATTGCAAATATCTTTAACGGCTTTGGCCGGGTGGCGCAGTGCTTCGGGGCTGACCCTGAAAAGGTAAATGACAACCGGAGCGAGATGCATCAGTTGGCTTCCCGTCTCATCCTGAACCGCCTGGACAATAATTTCAAATGGAAGAAGATAGATCCGGTTGTCATTAATAAAAAAGACGCGCCGTGCAAGGAGGTAATCCTGGCGGGGGATGATGTTGACGTGTACCGTTTCCCCTGGATAAGAAACAACCCGGCTGACGGCGGCCAGTTTATCAGCGCCGGCTCGGCAGTCATGGAGGACCCGGAACTGGGCCGCAATGTGGGCACCTACCGCCTGCATATCAAAGGCCCGCGCAAGGTCGGCATCTGTCTTACCAACATGAGTCATGGCTATCAGTATGTAATGCGCGCGGCTGAACGGGGCGAGGAAAGGGTTCCGGTGTCAATTGCTGTCGGCATTGATCCTGTATCCTTCATGATGAGCGGTACGCGGCTTGCTGATCTTGGCGTTGATGAATTTTCTCTTGCCGGGGGCTTTCGGGGCAGGCCGGTGGAGCTGGTTAAAAGTGAAACCAATGACCTTCTGGTTCCGGCGCATGCAGAGATAATTATTGAGGGCGAAATCCCCATGGAGGGTGAAGAAGACGGGCCCTACGGTGAAATGTTCGGCTACATTGGAAAAAAACAGCCTGCATTCTATGTCGAAATTAAGAAAATCACGCACCGTGTCAAGCCATGGGTCTATAACCTGTGGCCAGGCATTGGCGGAGCCTATTTGACGCTGCCCTGGGATGTAGCCCATTTTGCCCGGCTCAAGAAAAACATGAATAATTTGGTTAAGCTCTATACCCCCACGGAAACCCCCTCTATGGTCATTGTCAGCATTGACAAAAAGCTCCCCGGCGAGGGGATCGAGGCAGGCATGATGATACTGGGTTACCGGATGATCGGCTTCAGTAAAAAAATCGTTGTGGTGGTTGACAAGGATATTGATCCTACCGATACCTCACGGGTTATGCATGCAGTGGGCACCCGCTGGCAGCCAGACCCGGCCAGCCTTATTGTCAAACAGTCCATTCACATACCCGTTGATCCAAGCTGCCGGGAAATGTTTTTAAGCAGCAAGATTGTAATAGATGCCACCCGGCAGCTGGCATCGGAAGGGGGTCCGGCACTGTTTCCGCTCGACAACCGCACGGTTGTAGAAGAACGGGCCGCAGACGCTTTTGCGCTTGTTGCAGACAAATGGGAGGAGTATTTCAAAAATCAGCATTAAGAACAGTGCAAAAGCAACGCATAAAAACAAACTGATAATGCCCTATAAAGGAGAACAGTATATGGATTTAAAAAATGGCTTTGCCTTTCCGCGCATGGAAAATTTAACAATCGCAAGAAAAAGTTATGCAGAGATAAACGGGGTGGACTCATTTGCTCCGGTTATCAGCCGGCAATCTGAAACCTGGGCCGCAGAGGTGCACTGCTCGCGCGGCAAAGTTCTGGAAAAAGCGGGCCTTGCCGTGGTTGAAATGCGCGGCGGCACGGTGGAAGGTGGCTCAGCGGACATAACCCTGTTTCAGACTCTGGCGTGGCCGGTCAACCCCGGTATCCCCGGATTGATCATCATGGCTAGCACCAGCAGGCTCGAAGGTCAGAATTTCATGATTACGGTTTACATTGATCTTATTATCCAGAATGGAGATCCAAATCAAAACGACAAGAATATGCTGACGGCAGCTCTAAAGGCTGTCTGCGACCGGCATGGGCAGGGTCTTGATGAATATCAGTCTTTTCTGGCCGGCCGCGGCATGCTTGGCGGCTGCGCTGCTGAGTGCGGCATGCTCTTTTTTTTTGAGGAAAGCGATGCAGCGCTGCTTGAGGAGATGATGCAGGAAGCGCTGAAGGCTTACCAGCAGATCATTAACAGCCATGCTGGCACAACGCCTGCAGCAGATGATTTTGTGAAAATGCAGGATGCCCGTAAAAAAATTGTCGAATGGATGCTGGCAGAGGACTACGGGGTTAAAGTCGCGCGGCAGAACAATATCCCTGTTGAGGTCATTGAAGCATACGGGTTTCCGCCGCGTGCCGGCACATGATTTCAGTGGGGTGCCGCAAAAGCTTCATGCGCGCTAATACTATCTATATTAAAAAGGGGAATTTCATGAAAAAAATAATCGGGAAAGAATTGCCCTGGGAACAACAGAGGGAAATGCTGATCACCACAGCGGCTTTAAAGCTGCCCCTGCTCTATCAGACACTCACCGCTGCCTATGGCGAAGAAAAGGGCCGGCAGATCTATGATGAGCTGTATGAAGCAAACTACAAAAAACGTCTGCCGCAGTTCAAGGACAAAACCATCGTTGACGTCATCGCAGCTGAAATTGATATTTTCCCGGCATTTGGCTGGGAAATGTGGATGGAAACGGATAAAGAAGGCGGGGTCATAATCTGCTACGAGCACCTGGTGCGCTGCCCCCACCTCGAGGCTACCCGCAAATACAAGCTGCCTGACCCGTGCTCGATTCTGTGTGAGCTGGACTGCAGAATGTCGGCAAAATATAAGCTGGGTGTCTGGGAGCGGGTGAGTCATCTGCCGTCGGGGGATACGGAATGCTGTTTTAAAATAAAACCATGGCATGGATAAACAAGGGGGGTATATGCAAAATAAAACCGCTGAGCACTTAGTCCCGAAAAGAAATACCTTCGCCGGCATTGAGGTGCCGCCGGAACTTTCAAGGATGAATTTCTTTTTTCTTTTCCTGAATACGTTTCTCATTGGAATGCTGATGAGCGTTCCTGCAATACTTCAGCCGGCATTCATGAGTGACGTTATAAAAATCAATCAGGGCTTTGCCGGTTCAATCAACAGTTTCCTGCAGAATATGAGTCAGATCGCAACGCTGGCCTTTGTCGCCACGATTGGCGCCCTCTCTGATAAAACAGGCCGCAAGGTTTTAATCCTGTGCGGCTTCATTATGCTGGCGATCTCCTTTTATCTTTTCAAGGCTGCAAACGGCATCGCGCAGACGATAGGAATTGCACCGGACAGTGCTGCTGCGGTCTGCGCGGCGTTGAGCTTCGTGCCGGGCAGGGCTGCGGAATTCACTCCCTTTGCGCCGGGTCTGCTGGTGTCATATATCATGCGCTTTCTGGTGGGCATCGGCCTGATTCTCGGATATCCGCAGTTCATCACCATGGTCGGAGATTTCACGTCGGACAAGGACCGCGGCAAAGGCATGGCTATGAACGGCATGGCCATGGGGCTGTCTTCAATTCTGGTGTTCGGCATCTTCGGCTCGATCGTGAAAAAGAGCGGCGTTCTTGCAGGATTCAATGCGGCCATTGCGATTGCGGCCATCGGTGCTGTTCTGACCGCGTTTTTCTTAAAAGACCGCATGCCCGAAAAGCCCAAAGAGAAACAGGGGCTCAAAAGCGTTATCCCCCAGGTTAAAGAAAGCAAAGCACTCAAGGCAGCGTACATGTGTTCTCTGATTACCCGGGCTGATATCGTCGTACTCGCCACTTTTCTGGTGGCATGGGGCGTAAAGGTCGCACCATCGCTGAATATGGAAGCCGGCGCAGCGACCATGAAGGCCACACTTCCGCTGATTCTTATGGGTGTCATATCACTGATTGCCTATCCCGCCATCGGCATTATGCTGGACAAGTGGGGCCGCATGCCAACCATTCTGCTGTCGCTGCTGCTTGCCGGCATCAGCATGGTGCTGATTTGCCTTGCTCCGACACCGTTCAGTCCTTTGTGCTATCTGGGCGCCGCATTTGCCGGCATTGGCATGTCCGGATCCATAGCAGGCGCCAACACGCTGGCAATCGATGCCTCCCCCATTACCATGATGGGCTCCATCATGGGCGGACTGAACACCATGCAGCCGATCGGCGTCCTGTTCTTCCTGGGTCTGGGCGGCTATCTTTTTGATGCCGTCGGACCAGCAGCAGCTTTTCTTCTCAAGGGCGGCGCCACCATTATGCTGTGCATCTGGCTGTTCATGCTAAAAGACGGCATTACTAAGGAAATTCAGCCGGTATTCACCATGGACTGGGAGGATGCGGCCCGGCAACAGATGATGAGGATTCCCGGCGGCGTGCGCCAGGGAGCCATTGAAGGGGCTGAGATGTACGCCGGCAGTCAAGGCATTACAAAGATTACCCTCCAGCTCTGCCAGGATCTGAAAAAAATGATGGATGAAGGGAAATAGGCATTCGTGCAATAAAACCACTTCGGCTGTGAACGTGAAATGATTACAGCTTGAGTTACCGGCATTTTACTGTGAAGTTCCATCCCGAAAGGATGATATGGTAGAACTGTATGCAAATGCAGATGGCTATGTGCTGGCAAGCCCGGTATATGATGTATGCATAACATCTCTTATAAATTTTTTGGGCAAAAATTGTGGCGATGAGTACCGCGAGCTGATGGGTGACCCGTGCTTTGAAATGCTGGAAAGCCAGCTACTGATTGAGCAGATCGAGACCGTTGAAAAGCTGTATGTCGGCGGGGTTGAAAATATGACAGAAGAAATGTTCAAGGGCAAATTGCGCGCAGCCTTTCACGCGGGAAAAACATTAGTCGAACGTATAAAAACTTAAAGCATATAATCCACCCTCAAGTTTATATCGATACTGTTCCGCTGTTTTATTTGAAATAGCCAAATGCAAAGAATGTTAGACGCATTACACTGGTACAGCTGTACCTAGTTTTTAAAGCATTAAAATTATTAATCTATGATGTCAATTCATGAACGTATTTCTGAAAGTTCTGGAAATGTTTGGCCGTAAACTTTGAGAGGATATCATCGTTAGGTATCGCTGCGTCAAAAAAGCAGTACAACATAAAAATTCTTGGATAAAGACGTTTAACAATAATTTCCTCAAAAAACTGCTCACCGAATTCAGTGAGGTAATAATACTTTCTCTTAGGGCCCATTCTGGAAGCTTCTCTGTAACTTGCCACAATACCCTTTTTTTCCAACTTCAAAAGGTTATTATAAACAATATTTCTCCCAAGCTTTAAATACTCGGGAGTAAATGTCGCCATCTTGACATTGTCTTCTGCAAAGGACGTCATACGCTGAGAAAATGAACTGATTTTTTGATGTATTTCCAGTGAATAATGCGGTCTTTTTTTAATAAAAAACAGAATTGTGTTTGGTAGCAGAGCCCTCCTGATATCAATCTGCATACGGCGGGCATGCCTGTTAATAATAGCTGATTGCTCAACCTTATCAGATTTTTTTGTTCGATAGCCTTTTTTAGTCATGTTCCTGCAGTGTAAGAACTCTCAGTACGTATACATTGTTAGGATGTATACGTACTGATAATCACCCTGTCAAGCATTTATTAATATTTTAAAAAACATGTTGACAGACATTTAGAATAGTAATAGTTTCTGCATTGTATTCACTTTAAAGATGAATACACTTTGATAAGTACTAGCTGAAAAAACTAAACTTACCGTCTCCGCGGAACTAATTGAGCATGTGTTGAACGAATGAGTGGCTGAATTGTGTCCGGATTTTTGGAACGGCAGAGCTGATTACTATCAATAGAAAAGCAGTTCAACTCGGGTTAGTCGAAGCCATTAGGGAGATGATTGGGTAAATATTTAATGCGGAGCAATCCCCCAAGGCAGGCAATGGTTCGAGCAAAAGGCTGATGATGGTTGCGACCACTGACCGTTTAATAGGTTATGCATTTCAATTATCAAACACATATTGAAACCATTAAGGAGGAAAAGAGAGATGAATACGAGAAAAATATTGATTATTCTTTTTGTCAACGTATTGCTTGCATCATGGTGTGGAACATACGTACTGGCTTCAAACCAAAGAGATGATCAAACCATTGATGGGGTAACCTGTGCTACTGAGACCTGGCTTTATGGAAAGTTTTCGGGTTTCGAGCCCGGTGCAGGAATCATGACCAATCAACAGATACAGCAGCACATTGCAGAATACATGGGCGGAAGGAAAGACAACAGAATAGTAATGCTGTCATCGACGTATAACAACTACCCGGTGGCAACGCCCGCTGAGTACACGCTTGACCCTGATACTATGACCCTTTACGGCATTCACGAAACGAACACAGAGAAGTTATTGCAAATCGAAAGAAACCCGTATGTTAGCCTTTCCCTGCACGAAGAGTTTATTGATTTTGAATCTCAGATTAAAAGCGTGCAGGTTAAAGGGGTTGCCGTGATTATAGATGGCAGTGATCCTGAGTTTGAGTGTATTCTGGCCGACATCCTTCCCTTCGAAGAGGAATACGGCAAATATTTTCCCGATCTTTCACCTGAAGCTCTCATACAATTACTAAAAGTTGCAACCGTCCTTACCAAGATTACCCTTTATGAAGCAACGCTGGCAGACACAACATTCAAAGCAAGCGGCTTCCGCCCATACCAGCGATGGCTGCGAGGTGTAATGATATCGAACTTTAACGCCAAGGCAGGCAACCGAAAGGTAACGCTTACATGGGAGACTGATACAGAAAATGAGGACTTAACCGGTTTCAATATTTATCGCTCGAAAGAAGGTTCTTCTGAGGAGAAAATTACCGTCGGTCCGATATCTGCAAAGGGTTCATCAACAAAGGGTGCATCCTATGAGTTTACTGACAATAGTGTGGCAAATCGCAAAACATATACCTATACGCTCGTCAGCGTTGATAAGTCTGGACAGGAAACAAAGCAGGCGCAGACAAGCGCAACGCCGCGGCTTATACTGTGGCAATAATTTGTGATGCAGACGGCGGATGAAAATTTGATGAAGCGGCATGAATCAATAGAAAATAATCCTAAAAATCAGCAAAAATCCGGGGACATCCATACTATCTTTTAATTGACAAAAGACAGCAGGGAATGAGGTAGGTGTCACCTATGAAAAAGGCTTTCTCTATAGTGACAACTGATTGTAGAGAATAGGGGCAGACGCTTCTGATATACCCGTTTACCAGATGGTTTTACGATGCCATAATACCCTTGTCTGAATGTAAATTTACTGCTGCGATATGTTCCATTGTTGTTCCTCTTGCAAAGTATTTTATGGTACCCCCAGCCTTACAGGAATCTTTCCATTTAGATGATTATCACATCTTCACGGGTTGTTTCCCAAATGCTTTGTAGAAGCGGGAAGTTTTTCGTCCACAGGTCGGGGCTTTCATGGCAGGATAACTATGCTTGAGGCACTGCTAAAAATTGGTACATATAAAAAACATCACTAATAGAAAGGAATGCTCGGTGAAAACAAGAGAACAAATATCTGTTGAAAAAATGGAAACGGAAATTATTGAGTTTTTAGACTGCATGTCCAATAAACCGGGAGGTGTGCGGACACGGCCGGGATGTAATATCGTGCACGGGAAAGCCTGCGCGCTGGGTACTTGTGTGGATAATAACCCGCGGGTAACTCCCATAGATTTTTTCAATGAAGGGCTCATTGTCTGGATATCCGGTGAGCCGGGCGGGAAAATTGCCAATATCATGCGAAATCCCCAAGTGTCTGTTGGCATATATGAGCCCGTCGACCACAGCAGAGAGCAAAAAAGCCTCCAGATATTCGGCTTTGCTGAGCTGATAAACGTGAAAAACAATCCTGATGAATTCAATAAAAGACTCGTGCAGTTCGGGGTTGATCAGGCAATTGCGGGATTATTTGAAGAGTATGTCGAAAGCAAAACTATTTCCACTGAGCAGAAAGATGTCCTGCTGATAAAAATGCCCGCGATGTTTAACTGGATAAAAATAATTCCGAAGAAAATGATACTGCTGCATGTAATACCGGGGAAATATCCGCTGAAAAAAATATGGGAGCCTGGTTCCGCCGTAATACAAAGCTTTGAATCGCTATGATCAAAACAGGGAAAGACCCGAGAAATGTCCAGCGGTTGGAGCGCTCCTGCCAATAAATATAATTAATTGACAATTAGCGACGGGGGATTATTATCTAAAATCTCAGAATCGCTGACAAGCCGTCACGGTTACTATTATTACGGAGGCATTACGCGCTATGGAAAAGATCCGGCTGGGTAAGACTGATTTAATGGTGACGAGAATTGGTTTCGGCGGCATACCCATACAGACGCCGCCCGAAGATGCGGCAATCCGTCTCGTGCAGGAGAGCCTCGACCTCGGGATAAACTTTATTGATACCTCGCGCATGTACACCACCAGTGAGGAGCGGATCGGTAAGGCTATTGCCGGCAGGCGCCAGGATGTGATACTTGCCACCAAGTCAGCTTCCCGCACCGGCGAAGCATTGACAGCTGATCTTGAGACCAGCCTGAAAAACCTGTAGACCGACTATGTTGATCTCTATCAGTTTCACAATGTAAGCTCTGAAGAAAACCTCAAGGCGGTGTTTGCACCCGGAGGACCCTATGAGGTCGTGCGCAAAGCCCGCGATGCCGGCAGGATACGGCACATCGGCATCACCTCGCACCGGCTGTCGGTGGCCAAAGAAGCGCTTCTCACGGACTGTTTTGAAACCGTCATGGTGGGGCTTAACTTCGTCAACACCGAGGCATCTGAAGAGCTTATACCTCTGGCGCGAGAGCGTGACATCGGCGTAATCATCATGAAGCCCATGGCCGGCGGCATGCTGGAGAAACCAATGCTGGCCTTCAAATATTTGCAGCAGTTCACGGGTGTTCTGACGCTTATCGGCATTGCCCGGCCGGGAGAAATGGCAGAAGTGATACGGATCGTTGAGGCAGCCGAACCGCTCAATGCCGGAGAGCTTGCGGACATGGAGCGCATCCGCAAAGAGCTTGGCAGCGGATTCTGCCGGATGTGCAACTACTGCCAGCCCTGCCCGCAGCAGATTATGATATCAGCCATCATGTGCACCCCGGTGGCGCTCAACCGGTTTGACCCCGAGCGCATATTCAAAGGCGAGTGGGATAAATTCATGCAGAAGATCCCCGACTGTCTCGACTGCGGCGAATGCGAAAAGCGCTGCCCCTATGAGCTTCCCATCCGGGAACGCATCCGTGAAGCCGGAAAGCAGTATTACGCCGCCCGCGAGGCGTATATGGCCGCGCATAAATAACGAACCGAACGGGGTCCGCCCATGCCGAACACACCATAAAAAACGGCAGGAGTCACTGAGCAGCTTCTGCCGTTTTTTATTTGAGTTTTTTCTTTATTTACTTAATGCCATACATGAATAGCGGTGTTGCGCTTACTGGTTCGTACACAGTGCTTTCGCCGTGCACGTCAATGTCCTCCAGTTTGTAAAAATAGGTCTTTCTGTTCTGCAGGCCGCCATCAATCATATCATATACGGCGCCGCTGGTTACCGACCCCTTTGCCTCAATCAGTTCGGCATTAAGCTTTTTGTATGCACCGAATTCTGACTCAGCGCTGTAGATGTTAAATCCGACGTTATCAATCTCGCTTTCCGTTTCCCACTTAAGCTTCACGCATTTGTTCCCCGGTGTAGCCTTGAATGATATCAGTTTAATTAGCGTCGTCTGCTCAGTGGTAGTGGTTGTCGGGACTGATGTGGTGGTGGTAGTTACACCGCCTCCTCCGATAGTAGTCGTCGTAGTTGTCTCTAATGCGCTGGTTGTAGTTGACGTAGCTGCCGTTGTCGTCGTAGTTGTAGAGCCACCACCGCCGCCACCGTGGCTGCCACCAGTTGATGTTGTGGTTGTTGTTGACGGCGGTGGAGGATTGGGTATTGTGGAAGTTGTTGTCACGATATTCTGTACCGTAACCGTTATGCTTCCCTGCGCTGTGCCTTTCTTTCCAACTGCTATAATAGTGTAGGTAGTAGTTTCCTGCGGAAAAACCTCTAAAAAGCCTGCTGCCTGCACTTCGCCTATGCCCTGGTCAATTGTAACAGTATCAGCATTTTCTGAAGACCAGGTAAGCATAGAGGAACCGCCATTCTGAATAACTGGTGGATCTGCAGTTATGCTGACTGTAGGTTGGGAATTACTAAAAATATCTCCGAAAAGGATTACCCGGCCTGTTTTAAACAGGCCCATAAAAAACACCGCCGTATTAGGGGTTGTGCTGGTACTGCCTGGAAGGTCAGTCTCTTCAATCTGATAAATACCTGCTCTATTCACAGAAAATGTATAATTACCTTCAGCGTCTGTTTCGGTAGCTGTTACATTCTTAAAAGAAAATCCAATAAAAGAAAATCGTCTTAAGGTAACGGTTACCCTTGGTATTCCCTGTTCATCCTGGTTAATCTGTCCATCTTGATTAACATCATTAAAACAAGTGCCGCTTATAGAGCTTTTTAAACAATTGACTCCTATTTTTGAATCATTTTCAGCTGTGTTGCCAATACTTCTTCCCAGCAACAAACAGGCCCCGATTACAAAAATATATATTATTAATATGCTTGCGTATTTGACTAAGGTTTCAATTTGCGGTACTGTTCTGGCATGGGGCGACCAGGATTTCCCACAACATTGCAGGAGTTTCGGCGGCAATTCTCTTCTGACGGGGCCTGTTT
>Ga0172371_10000623_pt1 | contig 55621 bp, 54 predicted proteins | sample Lak12m_FD_114543 | JGI IMG/M metagenome (GOLD analysis project Ga0172371, IMG submission 114543) | Freshwater microbial communities from Kabuno Bay, South-Kivu, Congo - kab_022012_12m | ecosystem: Environmental > Aquatic > Freshwater > Lake | place: Democratic Republic of the Congo: South-Kivu... | reverse complement strand
GCTTTCTTTCGGTCTAATATTTTCATATTCTGGACCCAATCCTTTCCAATATTCTTCCATATACTTGTCCCAGAAACTATCAACCGCTTGAGAACCCAGAGGTTCCCACGCCCTACTACCGGGTTCAACAGGCTTTTCAACATTAGCTCCTTCCCCTCTATCTAGTGGATTTTGGAAAGGTTCGACGCTGTCTCCCGGCACTTCTTGCAGTCCCTCTGTCTGAGAAACCGGCTCGCCTTCATTAGAAGTCTTTTTGTCACTAGTATCAGGCAGTTTATCACCATTATTATCATTTCCTTTCTGCATTGGTGCGTATCCAGATTTTTCAAGAATGCGTCTAGCCTTTGTTAACCCTTCTTTGACATCTCTAAAAGTTGTTTCTGCTTTTTCATATGCTTCTTTTATCGTTTTTTTAGTACCGCCAAGCCACTCTTGTGGCGGCCACCATTCCCTGATCGCGCTCGCGACGGGATCGCCCTTCTCAGTGTCCGTCCTCGGATCTAAGGTCACATCACGCTCTCTGACGTCCGGTCCCAAGCCCAAATCTCCAACTTGATCTCCCGGCATTTCGTAGAGTTGTTCATATTCTTCATTCTCTTTACCGGTCAATAATTTATATCCGGTCGTATCTTCTTTCCATTCGCCTTCTTTTAAAACCTGCGGTTGGCCGTCCTTCAGCCGGTGATATCTTTCATCCCCTCCCAGAAAACCGAGGTTGTCTTTCACTTCCCAGTAATTTATAAACAGCTCGTCAACATTTTCATGTCCCCATTTCTCCGCGATTCTTTTTTGCTCCTCCGCGCTCGTTCCGGGATTGTCGGCTAATTCTAAATCTTTTTCAAGTTCCGTCCTTTGATCGGAAGTAATATCTCTCAATTTTTGCAATCTTTCTTCCCTCTCTTTCAACGGGTCTTTCTACGGCGAATCGGAAGGACCGGAAGGAGCATCGGGAATAGTAATATTATCGCCTTGCGCAAATTTAGTCGGTGTCTGCTTCGGCTTTCCAAACATATCTTTTGTCATTTCTCCTGCCACATAGCTTTGTTCTCCCTCTGTAAGTTTCCGCATGAAATCAGGCAAAGTATAGGAAGGAATTTGTTCTTTTATTTGTTCTCTCATCTCCGGTATAATAGGGCCCGGATATTCAGCCATTCTTAGCAGAAACTCAATATAGGGATTTATTACATTTTCTTCTATAAACGGCGGTGCTTCAGCGGGGTTTATCGTTCCATCTTCCCCTATTAATCTGCTCGCATCGGGAGGTTCATACTTTCCTAAGCCTTCTGCTACCCGCTTCTCTTCCACTCGTTGAGCTATCTCCTCTGAGGTTAGTCCTCTGCTTTCGAGTTCTTGCTTTAACTTTCCCATGCCCGACAGCGCGGCATCTCGCCTTTCTAAAGCTTTTTCCCAGTCGTCAGAAACGGGTTTTCTTCTTGATCGGTAAAAGTCCGCGTTAGCGTTGGCCGATGACGGGAACTCCCTCCCTCCGTCAAATATATTTTCCACTTTTCCATCCTTTCCCACATCTCCTCCTCCCACCATCCGGCTCCCTGTCTCCTCGTGCAGAGGACCGCGGTTTATTTTCTTGCCACTGTCGACATAAGATTCCTCCCCGGAGATAAGAAGCGTGGTAGTCTCTTTTCTGACATTCTCCGCGGTTGCCGCCTGGTTGTCAAGTGCCGCCAAACGAGAAATAAGCTCTTCGTCGCTTGCAGCCGCGATATCGCTATCGCTTAATCCTCCACCGAAATTTTTTCTTAGATTATAGTTCACTTCCGCTTCTTTTGTGCCATTATCAATCTCTTCCGGGGACAGTCCTTCATCCAGCAAACTTCGTCTTTCTTCCGCCAATTGCTGGTTTAGTTCTTCAATTTCTTTCTGAACGGATTTTAGACTGTCATCATCTTCCTTGAGTTTTTTTTCGGCATCTTCTCGAAACCGTTCAAAATTAAGACCAGTCTTCGATCCACTGTCAAGTTGAACATACTCATCTATTTTTTGACCATTTCTCCAAACACTGTAAGTGAGTTCTTTTTCTGTTTTTGAAAGATTTTTTAGATTCCCCCTCATTTCCGCCAGCCGGTCAAACCTCGGAGCGTAAGCGGATTTCGCCATGTTCGTTTGGACGGTTTCGGATGTCTTGGCGGTTTCTTCCCGCGCCTCTTCTCCGGTTTGACCCCCGCCGGGACCTTCGCGGAAATGGTAGAACAAATAGAAGGCGCTTCCGGCCGCCAGAAGCGATAAAACAATGACAGCCGCCAATAATATTTTCTCTTTTTTGGTTTTTACCATTTATCGTATTTATTTCACCCGCCCGTAACTTAAGAGATTGTTTTAAAATTTTACCACAAATTTAAAATACTAAAATATGAGGGGCGCGGCAAAGCCGCGCCCCTCATGAAACATTGACAGTTTCGCTATCTATCGCATTGTCCGGTCTACATCATTCCGCCCATATCCATTCCGCCCATCCCGCCCGCTCCCGGTCCGCAGGTGGCGCAGCTGTCTTTCTTATCGGGCAGTTCTCCCACCACCGCCTCGGTGGTAAGCAACATACTGGCAATCGAAGCGGCGTTTTGAACCGCCAGTCTCGTTACTTTGGCGGGATCGACTATTCCGGCCTTGAGCAAATCTTCATACTCGTCGGAATCGGCATTATATCCCTCAGAGCCTTTAAGGCTTCTGACTTTCTCCACCACTACCGATCCTTCTTTGCCCGCGTTAACGGCTATTTGTCTCAAAGGTTCTTCCAAGGAACTTTTTACGATCTCCACCCCGGTCGCTTCATCGCCTTTAAGTTTTACGTCTTCCAATGATTCGATGGTTCGAAGCAACGCCACGCCTCCTCCGGTCACTATTCCTTCTTCCACTGCCGCCTTGGTGGCTTCCAGAGCGTCTTCCACCCGGTGTTGTTTTTCTTTCTGTTCGGTTTCGGTGGCGGCTCCGACTTTGATAATCGCCACTCCGCCGGCCAGTTTGGCCAAACGTTCCTGCAACTTTTCTTTGTCGAATTCCGAATCGCTCTGTTCTATCTGGCGTCTCAAGCTGGCGACGCGGTCTTCGATGCCGCTTTTATCGCCCTTACCGCCGACAATTGTCGAATTGTCTTTAGTGACAATGACTTTGTCCGCTCGGCCCAGCATGTTGACGTCGGCATTATCCAATTTCAACCCCTTTTCTTCGGAAATCACCTGTCCCCCGGTAACAATGGCGATGTCTTCCATCATGGCCTTGCGATTGTCCCCAAAACCGGGAGCTTTAACGGCCAGCGCGTTCAAAGTGCCTCGCAGCTTGTTCACCACCAAAGTCGCGAGAGCCTCCCCTTCAACTTCGTCCGCGATGATAAGAATTTCTTTCTTGCCCATTTTAGTAATGTTTTCCAAGATCGGCAGAATATCTTTGATGGCGGATATTTTTTGATCAGTGATTAAAATCATTGGATCCTCGAGAACGGCTTCCATCTTTTCCGGATTGGTGATCATGTAAGGAGAGACATAGCCTTTGTCAAATTGCAATCCCTCCACCGTTTCTTCTTCCAGTCCGAAAGTCTGCGATTCCTCCACGGTGATCACGCCGTCCTTGCCCACTTTTTCCATCACGTCGGCAATCATCTCGCCCACTTCTTTGTCTTGGGCGGAAATAGTAGCCACTTGGGCTCTTTCTTCTTTAGATCCCAACACTTTAGATTGTTCTTTGATACTTCCAATAACTTTTTCCACCGCTTTTTGAATTCCCTTTCTAATGCCCATCGGATTAGCGCCCGCGGCCACGTTCTTCATGCCTTGCACGATCATGGTTTGAGCCAAGAGAGTGGCAGTGGTAGTGCCGTCTCCGGCGGTGTCATTGGTTTTTGAAGCTACTTCTTTAACCAGTTCCGCCCCGATGTTTTCCATTTTGTCCTCCAACTCAATTTCCTTCGCGATGGTCACGCCGTCGTTGGTAATCGTTGGCGATCCGAAACCCTTGTCCAACACCACGTTCCGGCCCTTGGGACCAAGAGTCACTTTTACCGCGTTGGCGACTTTATTAACGCCCGCGACCAGATGTTGTCTGGCTTTTTCACCAAATTCGATTTGTTTGGCCATGATAATATAAATTAAGAATTAAGACTTCTTTCTTAATTCTTAGTTGCATTTTTAGCACTCGTCAAGTTTGAGTGCCAGAGTCAGGCTACACAAATTCTTCCTTCTTTTTTCCCACATCAATAATGAAGGAATGGAGGCTCTTGCGGCCGATAATCACCGGATAGCGCAAGTGTTTTCGGCGCACGATAGTCGCTTTAGTCGTAAGCGAAGTTCTGTCCAAGATGATTCGGGTCTCGATCACCGGACGGATACTTACGCCGTTTGAAGAATAGACCAACTTAACGTTTTTCAAGAGCCCTTGAGACTTCTGAATGATTTCCTCCAAATGTTCCTCCCTGATTCGGCGGGTTTGCTCAAATTGATAGTCGATATCTTTGCCCGGAAAAAGCAAAGACCCGTGATAGTGGGGAAAATACTTTTTAAAAATCGCGAGCGCGTCTCCGTAGCCTAATTCTATGGCCAGTTCTTCGTCAATTGAAGTATAATAAGCCCCTGTGTCCAGTTTGGCATCCACGATTCGTTTTCCTCTCGGCCCCTCAATCATAATCTTTTTGAAAATACCAACCACTCTTTTTCCGGTCATTTCCTCGACATCTTCTTCTATCTCACCTCCAAAGAGATCTTGAGCCAGTCTTACCGCCTTTCTGGTACTGGCTATGTTCAACCCTTTCACTCTTTCCAACCGCTCCCGCAGGGGAGCGCGATTGGCGTTTTGAATGGAAAGTCCCGGGCGAACGTTGATTTCGGCCACGACCGGTCCGCGGTCCCGATCGATCATGATGTCTACTCCCAAAAAACCTAAACCGCTGACTTCTTGGCACTTTGAAGCAATTTCCAACGCTTCCTGCCAATAAGGAATCCGGATTCCCGCCAAGGGCAAGCGGGTTCCCGGCAAAAATTCCAGAGGATAGTCCTGCTGGGTAGACAAATTGCGCGTCACGGCGTAAGTGGTAACGCCGGTCGCCATGTCAATGCCCGTGCAAATGCCTCCAAGATGCAAGTTGGCCCTTCCTTTCGACAATTCCGTCGGCAGACGGAGCATGGCCATGACCGGAACTTTATTGAAAACGATAATTCGCAAATCGGGTATTCCCCTGTAACTGTAAGGTTTCAAAATCCGGCTTAGTTTGACCCGTTCCTCAAAAAAAGCTTTATCGGGCTGGCCGGCCAGAGAATAGCTGCCTTCAAATATGTTTCTGATATGCATCTCTAGCTCAGGGATAGTAACTTCCTGCTTGTCGGCTTTCACCCAGTTGCCGCTTCTTTTGTTACGGCCGAAAATTACCACTATTCCTTCCCCTCCCAAACCGCGATTGGGTTTGAGAACGAAACTTCTAGGCAGATTGTCCCAATCAAAGTTAGCCAGTTCCAATGAATTTCTGACCTTGCCCAAGAGAGCCGGAACGGGTATGCCGGCCTTGCGAAGAATTCTCTTGCTCCAGAGCTTGTTATCGGCAATCTTTCTTGCTTCTTTAGGATTGTATCTTCTGACAAAGAGAAGGTTGCGGGCATTCATACCCAACACCTGACTACTTTTTTCGAGGTAATCCAACATTTTTTATGACGTCACGAAATCGATAATACTCACTAAACCTAAGTCCGGTCCACTTACCCAAAATAACGTTCAACACTACTATCATAACAACTATGACCGGATAATTCAGCACTAGCATTTGAAATGATTCCCACTTTACGAAAAAATAGCATATCGCCGCGAGAAACAATGTCTCCGCCGCCAAGAAAAACGCCGTGCGGAAGCCTCTTTCCGTTTGCACCAGCACAAATTTCTCGACGATGGTGATCATTATAAGAAGGGGAAAAATTGACACACTGGCCAAGCCGGTGCGGTGAAAACTGCCGCCCACCGCCAGAAAAGCCAAAACCGAAAGCGCCACAACCGAAAGCATAATCGCGGTACGGGACATATACAAAAGCTGGAACCCTTTTAGAATAAACCTCATCGCCAAAGCCACCGCCAATATGAGAATAAATATGGCCAAGCCGTATTTCAGGGTGGTCGCGAGCAGCGCCACCGCCACGATCGACGGGGTGTAAATACCGAAAGCCTTGATTCCGACAACCTGTCTTGCCGCGGCAATCACGGTAAGAATTATCGGATACATTAAAATGTAAATTATAGTTTGCTGGGGAACGCCTTGATTGATAGCTAGTTGAACAAGGTCGGGCATAGTTTTTTATTAATATTTACCGCTCGAAGATTTTGTTTTACTGATAAAATTTATTTTAGTTGATTTTTACGATTTAGTAAGTGGCTATTGGATATTGGCAAGTTCTTTTCTTTTTCCGCCTGCCGATCATTACTTACCACTTAATGCATTTTTGTAAATTTGACAAGTATTTTCTGTGGGTTAAAATTAAATCAAAGTGGTTTAAAGTGGGGAAATGTGGTTTTGATTGTTTGGCATAAACAGCGGGAGCTAATTGAAAATTAATTCATCGCCTTGCCCAGAACACCTATCTTTACCGGAGAATATCATCATCTACTAGATTTTAAAAGAAGGCTGGCGATTCCGGTTAAGTTTAGAAGTACCTTCCATGGCAAAGCTGTGGTAACCAAGGGGCTGGATGGCTGTTTATTCGTTTATCCCGCGCCAATCTGGGACAAACTGGCTGAAAAATTGGGCAGCCTGCCGCTGGGAGAGAGAAAAATGCGCCAATTCGTAAGACTTACGCTTTCGGGAGCGATTGAATCGGACGTAGACCGGCAAGGCAGAATTCTCATACCAAACTATTTAAGCGAATTTGCCAATCTAAAAAAGGACGTGGTGATAATCGGGCTTTACGATCGTCTGGAGGTCTGGGGCAAGAACGAATGGGAAAAATCCCGCGAAGAAGCCGAAAAGGAAAAAAACGACGTGGCGGAAGAGCTCGGGAAGTTGGGAATATACTAGGCACGGATATTTAATTTATTCTTTATTTTAACTTTTTATTCTCGGCTTTTAACTTTTTTATGCACATACCCGTATTACTGGAACCAGCCGTAAGACTGTGGGCATCGTTGGACGAACACGACATTGTTAAAGCGGGAATCTATATTGACGCAACTTTCGGGGAAGGCGGACATAGCAACTATTTGCTTAAATATCCTAAAAAAGAAAATTTCGTGGTTGTTGTCGGACTGGATCGGGACCCGGAACAATATCGAAAATCAAACGACAAATACCGCAACTCCATAGAAGAAAGAAAATTATTTTTATATAACGACAGTTTCACAAATATTTCAAAAATAATCAGTTCTTTCCAAAAAAAATATAGAATTAAACTGCCGCTAAGGGGCGTTTTGTTTGATTTCGGAATCGCTACCACGCATCTTTCTTCTTCAAGGGGATTCAGCTTTCGAGCAGCTAAAGACCCCTTGGACATGCGTTTCAATCCCGAAAAAACCAAGGTAACGGCGGCTGATATCCTGAATGGTTTGCATGAAAAAGAACTGGCAAAAATATTTTTCGAATTCGGTGAAGAAAGATATGCAAGAAGAGCGGCGCGGGCGATCGCCCGAGCGAGAAAACAAGGTAAAAGATATTCCGCGGTGGAAGATTTATTGGAAGTCTTGGAAAAAACCATGGTCTCCGTCTATCGAAAACAAAAAATTCACTTCGCCACCCGAATTTTTCAAGCTCTTCGAATAGCCGTAAACAACGAGTTCGGAAACATTGAAGAAGGTCTTGAAAAAACGCTGGGAGCTTTGGATAGAAACGGCCGGATTGTGGCTATCAGTTTCCATTCGGGAGAAGACCGGATAGTGAAAAATCTTTTTCGCCGCGAAAGCAAGGATTGCGTTTGCAAAATAAACTTGCCCCGCTGTGTTTGCCGCCATCGAAAAAGTTTGCGCATAATCACCAGAAAGCCGCTTACGCCGGACGCGGAAGAAATCAGAAAAAATCCAAATTCTAGAAGCGCAAAATTACGGGCCGCTGAGAAAATCATATAATCCGATAGCTGCTAAACTAAATTATAAAATATAAATCGCAAGCGTTATGGATTCAATCACTTTTTTCAAACAAATTTCAAAATCAAACCAAGAAACAAGGCCGCGCTATTCGATAATGCCAAAAGTTAAAGTGGGCCCGGCAACTCTCGGGGTTGTCACTTTGGTCATTATTTTGCTGATGAGCTTGCTTTACCTTATTCAAGCCAACTCAACCGCTACCAAAGGCTTCGAAATAGAAAAAGAACAAGAAAGAATAAACAAGTTGGAATCTCAAGGAGAAAAATTGGAGCTGGAAATGGCGAAACTCAGGTCCACCAAAGAACTTGAAACTTTGCCCGAAAAATTAAATTTGAAGCCGTTGCCCGAAGGGGAATTGGCTTCGTTTCAACTGGAAAACAAGGAGGCTCTCGCGGGCGTAAGCGGCGAAAACGTCGGACGTAACCCAAAGAGATAGCCTCTTCCGTAAACAGTATGAATTAACCTGCGATCTTTCGGACAATTAAAATCAATCTTGCGTCTGAGGCTTAAAATATGGACTTCGAGAGTATTAGTCAGTATGTCCGCGTTGGAATCCCAAACGCCTTCAAGTATAGCGGCTCTGGGGATTACCCTATTCTGATTGCACGCCAGAAAATATAGTAGATCGAATTCTTTCCGCCTAAGAACTATTTTATCCGCTCCCCTTGCTACGGTAAAATCATCCATATTGATGGTAAGATCGTCAATCGTTAGGCGGGAAGATTTACAACCGTCTTCTTTTTCGCGGCGAAGAAGATTGTGAATCTTTATGGCTAGCTCTCTAAATGAACAGGGGTAGGGTATCACTTCGTCAACGCCCGATTCAAACAAAGAAACTCTTCTTTTCAAAGTCGAATCGGCAAGCAGGACGACTAAAAAAACCGGGAGGCGGTCTTCGATTAGCTGGCAAACTGTGTCCGCTAAAACCTTAAACGAGGGAATCGACAAAATAATCAAATCGTAGCGGTTGGTTTTGGCCATCCAAACGCCTTTTTCTATTCTGGAAGTTTTGTCGATTAAAAATCCTCCTTGAGCTAACCCGTCCGCGAAGGAGGCGGATATCAATTGCCGGGGATCGATAGCTAAAATCCGCATTTATTTAGCTCCTATAAAAATTAGTAAATTATTTCGTATTAGGAGATAAATATTTTCTTAGCAAGAGGCAAATATTAAATTAGGCACAACTTCGGTTTGCGAAATTTCTAGCTCGCGAAGAAATAGTCCCACCATTTGCGTAAATTCGTACGGTTATCTTTAAGCTCCGGGGGGCCATCCGCCTGTTGTTCTTCTTTCGGCTTGTCTTCGCTCTCCCGATCGCCTCTAACCATTAACACCTTCTCTCCTTCTTTCTGAACGCTTAATTTCTCCTTAGCTTCTTTCTCTCGAAAATCGTCCGTCTTGAAATATTCAATCATTCCCTTAAGTTTTTGATTGTCCCTCTCTTTATTTTCCGCCTGAACACGTAAATCATCAATTTCCTTCTGAATCTGATAGCGCCGATAGGTCTCCTGCGTAAGCGCGAGAGATATCATAACTATGGCGCCAAGTCCGACGGCGATTAAAAGGAAACGAACAATTGTATTCATTTTTATTGTATGTTCTAGGTTCTATATTCTATATTTCACGTTCAATAGTCTGCATTACCTTATCTATTTGCCGGCGAAATTTGTGTATCCCTGCGTCATTTATTATAATGTAATCGGCCTTTTTCCCGATTTTCGCAATATACCTTTCGTTTTCACCCGATATTAATTTTTTAAATTCTTCAAAAGAAACGTTGTCGTCCGATTTTTCTTTACGTTTGCAAACCCTCTGCCAGCGCACTTCAGGGGGAGCGTCCAAAAAAACAAGAATGTTTCGCCGGAAACTACGCAGTAATTCATAGTCGGGAGGAAGACGCAGCCCGTTCATGACAATCACGGGACGCCGAGATGTTTCCCTGATGGTTTTTTTCATTGCTTTCGTAAGAACATCTTTGCCGTATTTTTTCTTCAAGATATTCATAAGCCAAGCTAGATTATCTCGGGAAACTTCGATGTTGAATATTTCTAAAGCTTTCACCAATAAATAGGAGAAACGAAACTCCTCCGCTTTATATTTTCTTTTTATGTAGGAAGCGGCAGTGTCCTTGCCGCTGCCGGCCGTACCGACAAGACCGACTACCAAAGGGTTTTTCTTATTTTTTCTTGCCATGCATACAAAATATATTTATCATTTATTTAGCCATTTAATTATTTGTCATCTATAAATTCAGTTGACAATCATAAATGGAAAACGGCAGAAAAACTAAAACACCCTCTAAAAATAAGGGGAATTTTTAAATTAGCAAAACTGCCGCGCGATTTTAGGGCTTGTTTAATGTCTCTACCTTCTTTCACTGAACCGGTTTCTCAGCCAACCGGGCACTTTTCGAACCCGGCCGATTCTGGACAAACGGAAACGAGCTGACTTGTGCACCGAAAATAGCTTTTTAATAGACATTCCCGCTCTTCTTCTCAGGGTTAAGATTTTTTCTTTCTGCCTTTTAAACTGGCAAGCGACATCCTCGACAACCTCATCCGCTCCTTCGTTTAGATTCTGCTTTTCGCAAGCCCCTATTATCTTACCGACAGAGCTGTTGAGCTGGATTTCTATCCGATAACGTTTTTTTCGGGGAAGAAATTCGGCTTCCACGTTGACTCTCGGCGGAAAATCCATTTTCTTAAATAATTTTTCCCATCTTTTTATTTTTTCACCAAGGTAGTTTTTTAGGCCCTCCCTCTCTTCGCGGCTTATTTCCCCATTAAAGCGATAGCTTATAAGGACCATACTTTAACGATTTAAGATTTAAGAAAAAATCTTCCCAATCCATTAATATTATAATTTGAATTTAAAAGTTTGGAATCTTTCTTAAATCGTAAATCATAAATCCAGTGTCTTTAATGTTTCAATCGCTATCATTTTTTCTTCGTTAGGCTTAACCGTAAGAACCGGCGTTTTCCTGAGAATAAAATTTTTGAGCGGACGCGTTATCCGGTTTCGGGTTGTTCTGTTTCCCGAACCCACCGCCCCGGTGAAAACCACTGCGTCGCAACCGCCTAAAACGGCCGCGTAGGCTCCGATATACTTTTGAATCCGATAGACAAAGACCTGAAAAGCGAGCTCGGCTTTAGAGTCTCTATTTTTTACTCTATCTAACAGAACAAGCATGTTTTTTGCCCCGCACAATCCGTAAATACCGCTTTCGTTAACTAGAATATTTTTTATTTCCTTCCAAGATAATTTCGCTTTATCCGCCAAATAAAAAATTATGCCCGGATCGATATCGCCGGAACGCGTTCCCATAACCAATCCTTCAAGAGGGGTAAATCCCATACTGGTATCAATCGCCCTCCCTTTGCTAGCCGCGGTTATGCTTGACCCTCCTCCCAGATGAACGGTGATAAGTTTTAATTTGCTAACCGGTTTTTTAAGGATTCTTGCGGCTTCGAGCATCGCATAGTTGTGGGATGTTCCATGAAAACCGTAGCGGAAAAAGTTGTACCTCGAAGCGTACTTTTCGGGAATCGCGTAAGTCGAGGCATAACGCGGCAAATTTGCGTAAAAAGCCGTGTCGAAAACCGCCACTTGCGACACCGATCTTCCAAACCATTTCTTTGCCTCGACTATCCCCTCGAGATTGTATGGGTTATGAAGCGGGGCCAGCTCACTGTACTTCGCTATTGTCTTTATGTTTTCGGCATTCAGCTTCACGCTTTTTTTTATCGGCCCTCCGTGAACCACTCGATGACCAACCGCCGTTATCCCATCAACTACGCCATTTTCTCTCAGACTGTCGCGAAGTTCCAAAAATGCTTTCTTGTGTCCTTTTTTGGAATCAATATCCGTCTTGCTCCAATTGAATTTTTCCTGAAATTTTCCCTCTTTAAAAACAAAAACCCGACTTTTTATCGAAGTAGAGCCAACGTTAAGAGCGAGGATATATTGTTCTTGGATCATTGAATAAAACTTACAACTGATAACTAACAACTTACAACTGATAACTAACAACGAAGAGCTTAACCGCGATATTAATTCCAGGATTTCGTTGCAGGTTGTTAGTTATTTTTTTTCTTCTTCCCTTTCCGCTTCAATAAAGTGGCGGTAAGCGCCCCCACGAACGCTCCCACGCCGGCAGCCGCGATAAAAAGTTTCTCCGGATTGTTCCTGATGTAATCTTTTACTTTGCCTTCCAATTGTTCCAACTCATCCTTAGCCTTTTCCATTTCTTTACCGGCAGACTTACTAAGAGAGCTAAGTTTGACTTTGGCGGTTGTTTGCAATTTTTTAAGTTCTTTTTCCGTTTCCTTTTGCACTTTTCTGACTTGTTTTTTTAGTTTTTTTACTGGCATTTCTTTTAATTTCAAATTTTAAATTTTAAACTTCAAATTGACTTTTCAGTTTTTTTGGCTTTTTCTCCCACCCAAATCCCCCCCATAGTAACCAGCACTCCGGTCAATATGTAGCCGATCCCTCTCGCTCCGATAATCTCCTCCAGAAAATCCGCTATTCCGACCAGCACAAAAATAAGTCCCACGAGGATAGCCAACACTCCCAGCAGAAACTGGAGTCCTATTTCCAATCTCACTTTTACCTCTTTCTTGAACCGATCCACGCTTTCCCAGAATATGGTAACGGCGGAATCTTGAAGCATTTTCACCACAAACTTTGCTAAATCCATCGGCTCACCGTTAGCGTCTTTTTTGTTTTTTGAAGGCATGTTCCTAAATTAATTACATTTCCACTATCGAATTACCGTTGTCCCTTTCTTTCTAATGCTCCTTTGATATCATATTTTCCGGTCCACAAATTCCAGCGTACTTGAAAAAGCTCTTTAAACACTCCCAGATAGCTACTGAGGGTTACCGTGCTGGCCTCATCATTTATCCAAACCACCGGCGCTTGCGCGATCTTGAATCCTAATTTCTTTATCAGCACCAGCATCTCAAAATCAAAACCGAAGCGATTAACCTTCATCAGCGGGCAGACCAGTTCCGCGGCTTCGGCAGTCAGAATCTTAAAGCCGCATTGGGTATCGGGTATCCCCCACAAACCCGCCACAATCCGGATCAATACGTTGCCAAAGTTCCCGGCCATTTCTTTTAATTTAGATTGATGGACTTTGATGTTGGCTCCTTTGATATCTCTCGAACCAATCACGATTCCCACCTCCCTGTCTTCAAAATGAGGAGAAAAATTTTCAATCTGATTTATCGTAACTGAGTTGTCCGCGTCCATGAACAACCGGTACATCCCTTTAGCGGCCAAAAGCCCCTGCTTCACGACATATCCTTTGCCGTGATTTTCCGGGTTGTTGATAATCGATAGATTTTTGATCATCTTTTGGTATTTTTCAGTCACTGAAAAAGTGTTGTCGGGCGATCCGTCAATCACCACGATAATTTCGTAAGCGAAGCCGAGCGGACTGAGATATTTGTCCAGAGAAAGCAAGGTATTGCCTATTCGTTTCTCCTCTTTATAGGCGGGAATGATTACCGAGAGAATAACATCTTCGCTGGCCGGAGTTTCTTCCCTCGGCAACGCCGTCTTCAACGTTGCTATTTTCGCCGCCGCGGTTTTCTTCTTTAATTTTCCCTTGTTCTTGTTAACAGCTTTTTTGATTGTCTTTTTCCCGGACTTCTTGAATTTTTTTGCTTTAGGCATGGTCACAAAATTAATATTTGAATTTATTTAAACTCAAGCGCTTTGAAATTAACCAGTTCCTGGTTAATCGTTCTTAGAATCAGAAACGCGGCCAACACTAGCACGATCCCGATAATAGCGTTAACCATTGTTTTTCTGGCCTCCCCCGACATGCCCCTGTTTCCGGCGGATATCATGTACTGAAAACCTCCCACTAAAAACATTAGTACGCCGATTATGCCCACCGCCGCAGCCGAAAAATTGTATATCGCGGTTACGTAATCGTTCAACGTCACCTCTCCTCCCGCCTTGAGATTGGGAATGGGGACTTCCAACTTCCAACCGGCCAGCGCCAAAGCCGGCAATGCCAACAAGCCTGCCGCAAAAAACCAAATTATACTATTTATTTTTGTATTCCTCTTCATCGAAATATTTTACTCGCGATCTTATCTTTAAGAATACTACAAAAATAATTTTTGAGGAATAATTGATTTATGTCCAACGGGGTTTAAGAAATATAAACCGGCATGACTTGCCGTAATCAAATATATCAATAAACATCTATAGAATCAAGAAGTTAAACCAATGCTAAGTTTTTTGTTTCTTTTAAGCCTTTTTTATCTGAGGTTTATCCCCGTAAATATTTTTTGGGGGATATATTTTTGCTTTTTCGGACGCAATAGCCGATACAATATTTTTTACCAGCCTATAATCGCTTTTTTCGCGATCTTAAGTTACTTACCGGCCGTCGCCGCTTCGGCTACCTTGCCGATCGCGCTCGTGAATTATTCCATTCAAGATTACCAGAACGGCAGTCTGGTTCCAATGCTTTTGCTTTTTGGTCCATCAAAAAACACATACTTTTCTTTTCTCTTAACCGAAATAGTCTGTAATAAAAAAATTGCTTCATTTTTGAAAAATTTCGCCCAGTTTATTCGAGTTATGGCTTTGGTAACAATAGTACTGGGAGGCATAGACGTGTTTAACGATTACAATTCACACGTCAACCCCGATGTTTTTGATCTTCTTTTTCCAAAAAACGGCGCCGTAATGTTTTGGGGAGGAGCGGCGGTTTTCATTTTCACGTATTTCCATCTCTCGTTTTTGACGGGCGGCACAAGTCTTGTAAAATGGAAAGGTCGTTTAAACGCCAGCTCCGGCATATCGCCGTTTCTTAGATATTTTGCCGTTTCCCAATCGCTTCTTCATCCTTATTTTTTTCTTTCTCTTCGCGGACGCCGGCTCGTCGGCAAAAACAAGAAATTAAACAAGAAGCTGATTTTACTTTTAAAAAAAGCTTTTGTAGAAGAAAGAGACGAGATACCTGATGAATGGCTAGATTAATTAAAAATTAAGAATTAAATTCTAAATTTTTCATTGTTATTTTTAATTCTTCTTTCTTAATCCTTAATTATGCACGCCTGCCCGCTATGCTCAAAGACACCGATAATTTATCCGGTCTCAAAATAGCTCTAGCTCACGATTTCTTGATCTACCAAGGTGGAGCCGAGAGAGTGTTCAAGGAAATCGCCGCCTTATTTCCTAAAGCGCCAATCTTTACTTTGCTCGCGAGGAAAGGCATGGCTAAACAATTGAAAGGGAGAGATATTTCACCTTCTTTTCTCAACAACATGTCACGTTTCGTTCCCCATCGATGGCTTCTGCCTTTTTACCCGATAGCCGCGGAGTCTATTGACTTAAGGGAATTCGATTTGGTGATCTCCTCCACTTCTTCCTTTATGAAGGGGGCGGTTATAAAACCCCAGATGCTGCACATTTGCTATTGTCATACGCCCACGCGCTATCTCTGGGATATGAACGAACAATACCTCAAAGATTCCTTGAAGGAAGGTTTTTTTTATTCCCCGAAAAAATTCTTTAGCCGAGCGGTGCTAAACTACTTACGCATGTGGGATCAGACCGCTTCTAAGAGGGTGGATTTTTTTATCGCCAACTCCCATTTTACTGCCAAAAGAATAAAAAAGTATTACAAAAGAAAGGCTAGGGTAATCTACCCTCCGGTAGATACCGACAGATTTTTTATCGGTGAAAAGAAAGGAAGTTATTTTCTCGCGGTATCTCGATTATCCGCCTACAAAAAGACGGACATAGTGGTCGAAGCTTTTAACCGGCTGGGTTGGCCGCTCTTAATCGCTGGATTAGGCAGAGAGAAAAACCGCTTGCAAAAAATGGCTCGACCTAACATTCGTTTTTTGGGTTTCGTAGAAGAAAAAAAATTGCCAAAATTATACGCTGGATCACGCGCCCTGATTTTTCCGGGAGAAGACGATTTCGGCATCACTATGGTGGAAGCGGCAGCCAGCGGCAAACCGGTGCTGGCTTTCCGGTCGGGAGGAGCGCTGGAAATAGTTGAAGAAGGACGTACGGGAGAATTCTTCAACGCTCCGGAAGTGGAAATTTTGGTTGACGGACTGCGGAGACTGATTGAAAATGAAAACAGCTACGATCCGGATTACATTCGCAACAGCGCGCTTAGATTTTCTAAAGAAGAATTCAGAAAGAATTTTATAAAGGCAGTGGAAGAAATGGTGTCTAAAAAAATTTAAAATTTCAAACTTCAAATTTATTCATGTTCAATCGAAAAATCGGCATCGATCTCGGCACTTCCAACACCATCGTCGCCACACCCAGAAAAGGAGTCGTGACCAGCGAGCCTTCAGTGGTAGCTATTTCTTTGGACGACAACAAGATTTTGGCGGTCGGCCAAGCCGCCAAAGAAATGTTGGGGAAAACTCCGGACATTATTCGAGCCGCGTGTCCTTTGAAAGATGGAGTTATCGCGGATTTTCGCGTTACGGAAGCCTTACTCTACTATTTTATTCACAAAGTCACCGGCGGCGCGTTGAGACTGCTCCGGCCCGAAACGCTCATTTCCATCCCTGCCGGCATAACCTCGACTGAAAGAAGAGCGGTGATCGACGCGGCTCTGGAAGCCGGAGCAAAATCGGCTTATCTGGTGAAGAAACCGGTATTAGCCGCCATCGGAGCCGGTATTCCCATTAACTCTCCGGCCGGCAACATTATAGTCGATATCGGTGGAGGAACAGCCGAAATTGCCGTTATATCCTTGGGAGGAATTGTTTCCGCCCATTCCGCTCGAGTGGGAGGAAACAAATTCGATGAAGCTATCATCAATTACGTGCGAAAGAAATACATGTTGGCAATTGGAGCGCAAACTGCCGAGCGAGCAAAAATTAAACTGGGAAGCGCAATCCTCCAAAGTAAAGAAGAAGAAATGGAAATCCGCGGAAGAGACCTAAGCTCCGGTCTGCCCAAAGTGATAAAACTGCACAGCAACGAAGTAACCGAAGCAATTCAAGATCAACTGCGGGAGATCATCCAAGCCATTAAAAAGGTTTTGCAAGAAACTCCTCCGGAATTGGCGGCGGACATAATTGATCGAGGGATGATTCTAACCGGCGGCAGCGCCAAGCTCAAAAACATGGACAACCTGCTGGCCAAGGCGGTAGGAGTTCCCTGTTATGTCGCTGATGAACCGGAATTATGCGTAATAAAAGGAATTAAGACAGTTTTGGAAAATCTGGATACGTATAAACGCAGCTTGATAAACTGATATCTCAGACTTCATGCGCTATATTTCATGTATACTTCATATCGCGAGTTTCATGTTCAAATTGCAATATGCCACCTGAAACCTACATGAAATATGATACTTGATATATGAAATATGCTTAGACCGTATATCGCCATTGATGCCTCCGCTTTATTCAAAAAGAACAAGACGGGTGTGGAGTGGTACACTCGGCAACTACTGAAATATCTCGTAAAAGAGTGGAAAGATTCTGATCCGCGAGTCGTTCTGCTGGCGCCTAGAAATCATGCTGAGATTCACCGCAGTGTTTTTACGCGAAATAAGCATTGGCATTTTAAATTATTACCCGGCAGATATTTTTGGACTCAGCACTGTTTGCGAAAATTTTTGAAACGCTGTCCACCGGCACTTTTGTTTTCGCCCTCTTACGTCGCGCCCCGTTTTCTTTCCCGCGATATCCCCACTGTCACTGTCGTCCACGGGTTGGAAGGCGAATACTTTCCTGAATTCAGATCGGCAAAACAGACCATTGCGGATCATTTATTGGTTATCCCTGTCTTGCGTAGGGACGGGGTGCCCGCCTCTACGATAATCGCAGTCTCCGAACGTACCAAAAAAGATTTGAACTATTTTTTCGGTATACCGCCGGATAGGATAAAAGTGGTCCCGAGCGGTCCGGGAACGTTAGATGATGCCAATTTACATGCGCAAAGAAAGCGTCTGTCTGCCAAAGCCTTCCTGTCTCCATCATTCAGGCGGGCGGGATCGGACAGAAAGGCGGATTTTCTGTCTCCACGTAATAGTAGAAAAAACATAAAATTTCTTTTTCTCGGCGGGGATAATGAAAGAAAAAATTTGGAATTAGCGATTAGAATATTTCTAAAGTTAAAACATTGTGTAAGGACACATTGCAATGCGTCACTATATGTTGCCGGCGACATTAAAAACAGGAAAATCCTCAACCGTAGAAAAGAAAATATTATTCCGCTAGGATACATAAGCGAAAAGGAAAAAATCAAGCAGCTCGAAACCGCTGATTTTTTGCTTTATCCAAGCTTCTACGAGGGATTTGGCTTCCCGGTGCTGGAAGCCCAGGCTTGTGGAGCGGTGCCAATAATTTTAAAGGGAGGCGGATTGGAAGAAACGGGAGGGAAAGGAGCCATTGAATTTAATATTGAGAAAGAAAATAAATCCATCATTCACATAATGAGCCATTTAAAAAATCGAAAGAATTACCAGCGGATTCAAAAAATAGGTTTCGCGAACGTTCAAAAATACAGCTGGCGAAAATGCGCGCAGGAAGTAAGAAGAATTTTATTAAAAATAACCAAATAAAATGAGCTACGAATCTAATGAAAAATCGGGATTGACTCCGGAGATTGAAAAAGAAATTGAGCTGCTGACAAGTAAGTCGGAAGCAATTGTCGGCACTATCGAGAAAGAAGAAAACAATGATCGTTTGGGACTATTTAAAGAAGGCGCCCCGACAAAGGAACAACTGGCTTATATAAAAAAATCTTTGGTCGCCCTCAACAGGAAAATCATTCAAGACAAGGATTTTCAAAAAAAGATAAAAGCCCATACGAACCTTAACCACGAAATTGGCAATTTCGAGGTATATTTTAAAAGTTTTGAGAAAATAAGGCTGCTCCAAGATAAAGGAAAAAACGTTGATGGTCTTCTGGAAGTTTTCAAAAGAAAGATTGACGAATTTTACAAATACGCAGTAGATTTGTCCAGAGCCTACGGTTTGCTCGAATACGAGATAACATCTTCCGATCTAGAGCAAAAGAAAGCGGCTTAATCTTGACCGTTTATTTTTTGGAAAATTTTCGAATCTATGAAACTGCCAGCGGACGGCGGCGCGGAAAAATTAACTATATGAAAATTGTGAATTTGACAAAAAATAAACTTGCTCTAGATTGAATTAATTTAATTATTTTAATCCAATGTCGCGCTTCAGAACGTGGCTGATCTCTGATAAAAAGTTTTTTAATTATTTTCGAGCGTTTTCCCGCAAACTGCCCAACCATTGCCGCAGCTGTCTCTTCTCGACGGAGTTTATAGCCATAAACTATTCTTCCTATCTTTCCTACTTATTTTTTCAAAGAAAATTTACAAAATGTGCCGAGCCTCACTTCCTTGTCAAAAATCCCGAGAATCTAAGAGTCCCGCCCGCCGGCGGGACTCTCTCTTTATGCGGCTGGGGAAATGCATCGCGTTGCGGAAATAATCCGTCGGGCTGGCCCGCCGGACTGGCGTCATCGGGCTGGCAGTACGCTCCTAAAAAAGAAGAGAAAATAGTCTGGCTGTTTGAAATAGACAAAATACCTTCAAGGCACAGAGAGGGCCTGGTTAAGCTGCTAAACAAACACCGCGCAAATAATTTCCTCTGTTCCATCTTTTCTCCCAGATCTTTTTCTTACGCTTTGGCCGGAGAGAGCGATTTATATCTTATCAGAAAAAAGAGCTGGCTTCCCGTTTTGCGGCAACTCAACAGCATATTTTTACGAATATATTCGAGGAGTTCCGTTTTGCCCAATTTTCCCCAAAAAATGACCCTTCGAGAGAAGTTGGTAATTAGAATTTTATACAGATTTCGCCACGGATTTGCCAGTCTGGATGATATTTCCTCCTATTTATACGGGAGACGCTTGGCTAAAAACATGCGCTGCTCGGAAGCGGCCATCGCTGACGTGCGCCAAAAATTAGTGAGAATAACCGGAAGAAAGAACGTGATAAATAACGTCAGAAGATACGGCTACAGAATAGACGAAAGAATGTGGGAAAAAATTCTAAGCGACGAGCGAACAAAATGATACGCGAACTTTTCATTTTTCGGAGCGAACAAAAAACTGCGCGTGTACCCTAAACGCCACTAAAATCAAAATGAGCGGCAGTATTTGCGGAGAAAACAAAGGGGTCTCAAAGAAAGCATGGAGGGAAAACCAGAGAATACCGAAAGAGGCGGCAAGATTGTAGATGTTTAAATCTTTCCGTAGAAACACGGCATGCCGTGTTTCTACAAGGGGACTGGCTCCCCAAACCATAATCAACATCCACGCCAGCGCGCCCAAAATTCCAATCTCGCTGGATAAATCCAGATAGGTATTGTGGGCATAAATCGGTTCGCGGTATTTGGCTTCCGGACGGACGGCGGAAGCATAATTGCCCAAACCAACGCCCAAGACTGGATTTTTCAAGGTTATGCCCAACGCTTCGCTCCAAACTTCTAAACGTCCCTTGTTGGACCCCTCGTAAACATCTAAAATAGAGGTGAATCGATCCCGCACGGGAGGCAGAAGCGCGGAAAAAATCAAAACCAGCAAAACACCCATCGCCAAGCGTTGCCGCGTACCGTACGGTACGCGGCGCTGTTTTTTACCTGGATAATTCCGCCAAAGATAAATCGCGAGCCAAAGTACCACTCCAACCAATCCCACATAACTGCCGCGGGAAAAAGTTAGGAGCAGAGCCAGGAAAGAAAAACTGGGCAAAATCCAATATATAAAATTCCTTCTGGGTCTTCCGGCCAACCGCCCGGTCTGGCCCCCGCCGGAATAAAAGCTGTTTCGGACCGGTTCCGAACGGGAGCCGGAGAATGAAAACCTTGAGCAATCTAGCACATACGCGACTTGCAGCGGTAAGCTCATTCCTAAAAAAAACGCCAGCATATGCGGATCAGGAAACGTCCCGATAGCCCGCAAAACCGTGGCTCCGGAAATATTCACAAACCAGCTGGGATTGCTGGCTATAGCTTCTCCGGCGTTGGTACCGTATAAGATCGGCGCCACATAATTACCCCAAAATTTGAAAAATAATTGTTGGCCCCCGATAAACTGGAACAGAAATTGCCCCAATCCGATAAGCGATACGGCAAACGCGCTCCAAACCCAGTATTTAAAAAGTTTAAGCCACTGTTCTTTTTTTCGAAGATACGCGAGAGTTAAAAAGTATATCGGAAATATTGTGAGAAACACCAAATACTTACGCAAAAATCTGTCCGGATCATCGGCTAAAAATCCGGAAAAAAAACTCCAAGCCAAAAAAAACACAACGAGAATGGTGGGGGTTGACAAACTAAACCAGGATTTTTTTGTATATGCAATGTATACACCGCCTACCACGGCTAGAAACATAACTATCGCACGAATTGCAGCTAAATCGATATCGGCTGACGGGTTGAGCGCCGGCAAGAAAGGCACCAGTGCCGGCAAAACTATTAAGATGGTCGGTAAATATAGCCAAGCTAACACCGCAGCCAAAATTACCAATATAACCAACAAAAATACCGGCCAGGAATACACGATCCCTATAATGCCTGCGAACAACAAGACAAACAGAAAAATTTTACGCAGATTCCCTGCCTCAAACAGAATTGCGTATTTTGGCATTCTACTTACAGCTTACGTCTTACAACTTATGTCTATTTTACACCCTAAAACTTCAAAAAAAACAACAAATAAAAAAGCGGCGTCTTACCGCTTTTTGCTGCCGCTTAGATGTTGGATTATCATCAGCACCCTTTTAGCTACTAATAATCATCTACAATCGACTCTATGCATCCGTCATTCCATGACGCGCAGAACTCAAAGACAATAGGGTTTTTCTTCCTTTTGAGCGCGCTTTCTATCCATTGGGAAAGGTTACTACTTTTTCCCAATCCCTCTTTAAACTCCATCAAGTCCACTAAATGACATGGTGCAACTCCGCAGATTACACGTCCGCAACCGTCGTACGTCTTAACACTTGAAACTCTGACCGCTACATAGCAGATAGTTCCGAAAATAACTTCTTTCAAGAAATACTTGAAAACATAATCTTGAAAGGCTTTCGGCGTCTCAGCTAAACCGTCTGCTCTTACCAGCATAAAACTGGCGCTTCGATACATCGTTTTCCCTCCTTTAAAATTTTTTACTCTTTCAAACGTCCGCGGCGATCTTCAGATTACGTTATTTAAAGATATCTTTTCAAACACGGCAAGAGATTTGATCAATTTTACAGAATCCTCTCCGCGTTTTTTGACTTCAACCGAGTTTTTTTGCAGGGTTTTTTCAGAGACGACAATCCGGGTGGGGATACCGACAAGATCGGCATCGGCGAATTTTTCACCTATGGAAACATCGCGGTCGTCATAGAGAATTTCAATACCTTTTTTTGATAGCTGCTGATATATTTTTTCGCATTGAACACGGCACGCCGTGTTTCCGCCAGATTCTATTCCAATTAGAACCGCTTGGAATGGAGCCACGTTTTCCGGCCAAATAATGCCCTTTTCATCATGGTGAACCTCCACGATCGTACCCATTGAACGCTGCAAGCCAATACCGTAGCACCCCATCAAAACCGTCTTTTTTTGGCCATCTTTGTCAATAAAACTCAAATCGAAAGGGTCGGAATATTTGTTCATCAATTTGAAAATGTTGCCGACCTCTACGGATTTTTCTTGTTTTAATTTTCGATTGCCGCATTCGGGACACTTCCTCCCCACATCCTTGATGATTTCTCTGTTGACGGCTGATGAACATTTATCGCAAACATGGATTATGTCTTCGCCCGCGTCCGTGAGCGTCTGGAATTCATGTGAATATTTACTGAAAGAACCGCCGGAAGCATAGGTAAGGTATGTTTTTTCGCCAATGCCCAAACGCTTGAAAACTTTGGCGTAAACTTTTTTAAATTTTTCGTAGCACTTGTTCAAATCTTTTTCGTCGGCGTGAAAAGAATAAAAGTCTTTCATGATAAATTCCTTCCCGCGCAGCAGCCCGGACTTGGCCCGCAACTCCTTGCGAAATTTATTCTGGAATTGGAACAAAAACAAAGGTAAGTCCCGATAGGAGCTGACGTATTTCTTTACCAGAGGCGAGATGATTTCTTCGTGAGTGGGCCCGAGCGTAAATTCTTTTTTGTTCTCTTTCAGCTTGTATAGATCCTCATAAGTTTTCCAGCGGCCGGTCTTTTCCCAATTTTCTTTGGGATGCAACGACGGCATGAAAAGTTCGCTGCCGCCGGCCGCCACCATCTCTTCGCGAATGATGTTCTCAATTTTTTTGAGTACCCGAAGTCCTAACGGCAGAACGGTGTAAACACCGGCGGAAAGTTTTTCGATAAAACCTCCGCGCGTGAGCAGTTTCGCGTTGATGCTTATCTCATCTCTGGGAGCTTCAGGATAAGTTTTTAGATATAATTGTGTACGGCGCATGATAACATATCATGTTGGGAAAATAATCCTTTGTCAAAGAGACAAACTTGCTTCTGAGGCAATTGAGTGGTAAAAATATAATGCAATCATATTTTACTCAATTTATATTTATGGCTAATTTAGGCAAAAGCAGCGGGAAGCAAAAGCAGCAATCTTACACGAGAACTGTCATGGATCATTTCCTTAATCCGCGAAATATGGGACGCCTCAAGAAACCTGACGCCACAGGCGAAGTGGGCAATCCCGTTTGCGGAGACATAATGACACTCTATATCAAAGTCAAAAAGAACAAACGCGGCGAGGACGTTCTTGGCGAGATAGGTTTTGAGACGTTAGGCTGCGGAGCGGCCATTGCGACTTCTTCAATTATTACCGAAATGGCCAAAGGCAAAACAGTCGAAAAAGCTTGGAAAATCAGCAACATGGACGTGGCGGAGGAATTGGGAGGGCTGCCGCCCCAAAAAATGCACTGCTCTAACTTGGCGGCTTCGGCTTTGAAAAAAGCGATTAGAGCTTACTACAAGAAGAAAAATGAGAAACCATGGTTTCTAAAATGAAGATTTACGATTTAAGAATTATATTTAAGAATAAAAGCAAATTTCTATCGAGTATATCTAGATTATTAAATCCAGCATCGTAAATCTTAAATCCGCTTGAATTCCTTGCCTAAACAATATAAATAAACTAATAAAAATAAGTTCGGCAGAAATTAAAAAAATAAGATGAAATACCCCTTTTTGATTTCTTTCTCCGGCTTGGACGGCAGCGGAAAAACCCAGTTGATTGTCTTGCTGCGCCAGTTTTTTCGAAGACAGGGAATATCCTATCTATACATACATAGCGTGAAGGATTCTTTCGGCAATAAAATCGCTGAGAAAATCCCTTTCCTCAAGAGCTTAGCAAAACCCGAAACGGCTGAAGGCGTAGCAGCCACGGAAAGCGTAACGGTAAAAAAAGTCAGCGGCGAAAAGGCAATATCTTTTTTCTCCTTTTTCGTCAGAATAATTGTCCTGATTTTGGACGCTCTTTACTTAAGATTGAGGATGCTGTACTGGGGGAAAAATTATGAAGTTGTTATTTTTGACCGTTACGCCTATGATAAACTAATTCACGCCGTTTACCTAAGAGGAAAAAAACATCTTGGTCCTTATTTTTGGCTGGCACGAACATTTCCGCGGCCCAATGTGCCCATTTACCTGCACATAACCCCCGAACAGTCAATGGAAAGAAAAAGAGAAGTCGCGGCCGAAGGACAAGACGAAAATTATTTCAAAATCAAATACCGATTATTCACGGAAGGCGCGATATTGTGGAGATTTCTTGTCATAGATAATTCGACAATGTCAATATCCGAGGCTAAGAAAAAGATAATTTCGGTTTTCAAAAAAAGATATTATAAAAGAAAATTAAAAATGAAAAATTAAAAATGAAAAATTTTGGTGTCGCCTACAGTGACGGATTGACTTAGCAGTAAGCGTAGCGAAAACCAATTATCTTCATTCTTATTTTTTAATTTTTAATTATCGCATATGATCACTCAACGCAACACTATTTTGGAGAAAAGCGCCAAAGATCTCGAAAAAAGCCTGAAAATGAAATTTAAAGATCTAGGCTTACTGGAGAACGCCTTGATCCACCGTTCTTTTCTTAATGAACACCGCAACTGGAAGCTCGAAAGCAATGAGAGGTTGGAGTTCCTCGGTGATGCAGTTTTGGAGCTAATCGTAACCGATTATCTCTTCCACAACTACAACAACGAGGAAGGAGAACTCACCAATTGGAGAGCAGCTCTCGTAAGCGCCGAAAGTTTGGCTCCGGTAGCCGAGGAAATCCAGCTAGAGAAATTTCTTTTTGTCGGACGCGGGGAGCAGAAAAACCGCCGCTCAAAAATAAACATCCTCGCAGACGCTCTAGAGGCCCTCATTGGAGCAATCTACCTTGACCGGGGAACAAAACAGGCGGCAGCGTTTATTAAAAAGAATATTCTAGCCAAATTGCCTAACATTTTGGAGAATCAATTGTTCGTAGACGCAAAAACGGCTCTCCAAGAAAAAGCTCAGAGAGAGTGGAAAATTACTCCCGATTACGTTGTAATCAAAGAAGGCGGACCGGATCACAACAAATGGTTTGAAATGGGAGTGTACATCAATAAAAAACTAATGGGCAAAGGACGAGGAAGCAGCAAACAAAAAGCGGAGAAAGAAGCGGCGCGGGAAGCGTTGGATAAGTTAAATAAGTAACTGACAAACGACTGACGATAAACGACTGGCGACATTAGTGCTGCGAGAAATTTTGTCGTAAGTCGTAAGTCGTAAGTCGTAAGTTATATGCTCATTCTTGGTCTCGATCCCGGAACGGCAATAGTTGGTTACGCCTTGCTGGATAAAAATAAAAACAAACTATCTTCCGTAGAATACGGCTGCATTAAAACAAACTCCGGCACCGCAGCCGGTGAAAGGCTTGTCTGTATAGAAAAAGAGCTGAAAAAAATTATTAAACTTTTTAAACCCAGGGAAGCCGCGATTGAAAAGTTGTTTTTTTTAAACAACATAAAAACCGCAATGGCGGTAAGTCAAGCACGAGGGGTAATGTTATACGCTCTTTCCAAATTGGAATTGCCTACCTTCGAATACACCCCCTTGCAAGTAAAGCTTACCGTAACCGGATACGGAAAAGCTTCTAAAATGCAAGTTCAGAGAATGGTTAAAGGCATTCTGGGCTTAAAAGAGTTACCCTATCCGGACGACGCTGCCGACGCGCTGGCAATAGCGATTTGCCATGCGTATCAATACAAATTTAATTTAAAATGAAGAATGAAAAATTAAGATATTTGGTGTCGTCTAGCAGCAACGAAATTTTTAAGCAACCGTCCGCCTGTGGCGGACACTAATTATTCTTAATTTTTCTTTTTAAATTCTTATTATAAGCAACATCAAGGTTTATGCTAGCTAATACTTGATTTATTGAATAAACAAGGTAGAAATAAATATGAACACTAAACAAGCCGCGGTGCTGAAATTGGTAGACAGGCTAGCTTGAGGGGCTAGTGCCCATATTGGGCGTAGGAGTTCGACTCTCCTCCGCGGCACCCAGAATCAATTTGAAGTTTGAAGTTTAAAATACCTGCCTGCCCTGTACCGCACTGGTACGGGGCCTGCCCTGTACCGCACTGGTACGGGGCCTGCCCTGTACCACCCGCCTGCCGGACGGTCAGAGAACGGTGCAGGGCCTGATAGTGGTCGATTGGGGAATTTTTAATTTTAAATCTTAAATTAAAAACGTGTCTCGTTTTATCATTCAAATCGTCATCAACGCCTTAGCTATTCTGATCGCCGCTTACCTCGTGCCCGGCATCGTGTTTGAGGGAAACATTTGGAAATTGTTGCTGGCCGGCCTTGTTCTTGGCCTGGCTAACGCGTGGATAAAACCTCTTTTAAATTTGATTTCTCTTCCTCTGATCGTGCTTACTTTCGGCCTTTTCACTGTCATCATAAACATTGCTATTTTATCTTTTGTCGCTCTTATGGTGCCTGAACTTTCCATTCAAGGGTGGACCAGCGCCCTTTGGGGAGTTCTCGTTATCAGCCTCACCAACTACGCCCTTGGATTCCTGCTGGAGAAAGAATAGAATTGCGCTTTGCGATTAAAAAATATGATTAAAAAAACAAAAAATAACCGCTAATATTTTATAAATTATTATGACGAAGGCCGTTACTGCCTTAATTACAGTGCTTATTCTGGGAATAGCGGGTTATTGGTTTCTGGATAAATTTTTTCCGACTGAGGTTGGTGAGTGGTCAAAAAAAACCGAAAACAATTTTAGCGAGTCGGGTATTCCGACTTCCGGATGGAGCAACGGTTTCTTTTGGACTTCGTTGGATTTTCCCGGCCAGCAGAAAGTTTGTCTAGACATCTATATAATAAAAAACGGTGCTTCCGGTAAATCGAACTTTAAAATCTCAATAGCCCAAGCCCAGAGAGCCTATTTCTATCCGACGGCCGGTAAGATAACCGATTTGTTTTCTCAAATGTCTCCCGTTCAAGTAGAAGAAAAAATTCGTCAAGGAAAACCATATCTCTTGGCCAACTTAACCGACAATATCACGCGGGAGGGGAAGGATTTGTTTTTCTTGGGGCAAAACGAAAAATTTCTAATTCCCACCAAAAGCATCTTCAGCAAACATTTTCCAGCTAAAGTAATTCCCGAACCGACTGGCAGTGTTTCTCCTCTCCCGTACGCCAATATAATCATAAACCTGCCGGAGGGAATTTTGCTTTCCGACGGGAAAGGAGTTTTTGTGATGTCACAAGGCAGACTGTTTTTGATTCGTTCGCCTGAAGTTTTTGAATCGCTCGGCTACGAATGGGAAAACATAAAGCAAATGGACAATTATGAAAAGAGTTCGATCCCCTATTTGAGCGGCAATCTAATCAATTTTAGTTCCGCTCATCCCAATGGAACGATTTTAAAAGATAATGAAAACTTGTTTATGGTCTGGGATGAAAAGCTTTACAAATTAACGCGAGAAGAGCAATTAGAGTATTTTCCGGAACAACCCGTAGCGGAAACATCCAAAAAAGACTTGCAAGCCGAATGTTTGGTAAACGGGGAAAAGACAACTTGCTGTGTTTCCGGCATTGATACTCGACAAAACCCCCCAAATTTCAATCCCTTTCTAAACACAATAAATTGGGATTTAAATCAGATCGCTGAAAAGAACAACGTTGAGAAAATAGACTTGCAATCAAAAATCACGATCAATAAAGAAAATACTTTGAAACGGCTGGTGTCGTTCAAAAATTATATCGTTTACACGTTAGGGATAGTAAAGTAAAATAGACTCAAACATTAAACTGAGTTAAGAATTGAGAAAGAAGAATTAATCTTGATTCTTTTTTATTTTTCTTTCTTCATTCTTAACTCTTAATTTTCCCCGTGTTGCCTTTAATCCGTTGGAGTAATGTTTGGTTTTTGTTTTCCGGAACACTAGTAGCGGTTTCCCTCGCGGCTTTTTTTGTTTGGGGTTTGGAATACGGCACTGATTTTACCGGCGGCTCACTCTTGGAATATGATTACAAAAACAACCGCCCCCCTCTTGAAGAAATCCAACGGAAAATAAGTGAATTAGGCATTCAAGGCGCGACCGTTCAACCGGTCGGCGATCAGGAAATTTTTATCCGCGCGGAAGATTTAAAAGAAGACGCTCACCAAAAGCTGCTGCAATCATTGGGAAGATCCGGAGAAGAAAAACGTTTCGATTCGATCGGGCCCACCATTGGTCAAGAGCTACGTCGAACCACTTTGTACGCCACGATTATCGTCCTTGCTTTTATCGTTCTTTACGTGAGTTGGGCTTTTCGCAAAGTAACTCGCTTCGGCAAAATCAATGCCTGGACCTATGGAATCTCCACCGTAATTGCTTTAATTCATGATATAATTATCCTTGTGGGGGTTTTTGTGCTTCTCGGCCATTTCTGGGGAATCGAAGTGGACACCCCTTTTGTAGCGGCGCTGCTAACCACTTTGGGGTACTCAGTTAATGATACTATCGTAGTTTTCGATCGAATAAGAGAAAACTTGACTAAAGGATTGCCTGGCGAGAGTTTCGAAAACATTGCCGAAAAAAGCGTTAACGAAACTATGGCCCGGTCTTTCAGCACTTCCTTCACGGCAATTTTGACGCTGCTGGCGATTCTACTTTTTGGAGGAGAGACAATCAGATACTTTGTTTTGGCTTTAATAGTTGGGGTGACCGCGGGAACATATTCCTCGATATTTATTGCCAGTCCGCTGTTGGTGTGGTGGGAGCGAAGGAGCAATTTAGAATGAAAATGGAGATTGTTTTTCCTAATTCTTATTTCTTAATTCTTAATTAGTTAAGTGTTCAACAATAAACCAGTCTTCAGTCTGCGCATTCACGGTTACGGCGGACAAGGATCCAAAAGCATTGCCAATATTTTAGCCAAGGCCGCGATAGCCGAGGACATGCATGCCCAAGCATTTCCCGAATTCGGTCCCGAAAGACGCGGAGCACCTGTCAAGTCTTTTGCGCGCTTCTCGGTAGATCCCATAACGACACGCTCCCAGATCGAAAAACCGGACTTCGTTATCTTCATGGACACCAACATGCTCAAGCTGGACACGGCCAGAGAAGGAACAAACAGCGAAACCTATTTTCTGGTCCAGACTCACCTTACAGGAAGAGAGCTTGCAAAAGAATTTGCTTTCTTACCGGACCACCACCGTATTCAGTGTATTGACGCTCTTTCCGCAATCGCGGAATACGACAATAAAGTTCACGTGAGCGTCCCGATCATTGGTCGATTTTTGAGAATTACAGAGTTAGTGCCCCTTGAAAGAGTGAGAGATGTTATGAGTAAAGAATTTCTAAGAAAATTAGGAGAAGAAAGGTATATATTAATGGAAAAAGCCCTAGAAGAAGCGTATTATCAGGTATAACTTCCATGTTCCATATTTCACGTTTCATGTAATTTTCAGGTTTCATGTGAATACGTAAAATCCCATGAAAAATGAAATCTGAAATATACATGAGATATGATAAATGAAACCTGAAATATCATGAAGGATTCTACCAAGCTCTGGAAATTTATAGCAGTAATATTTTTAACGCTGGCCGCGATAGTTATCGCGTTGCCAGGATTGCCATATTTCAAAATAGGAGGATGGAGCATTGGGCAAAAAATCAGCGAGATGAAAATCCGGTTAGGGCTTGAACTTCAGGGCGGAACTCATCTGGTTTACCAAGCCGATCTTTCCCGTGTTGACCCCAAACAATACGGCGATAGCTTAGAAGGAGCAAGAGACGTGATCGAACGCCGGGTAAACGCTTTTGGAATTGCCGAACCTATCGTACAAACCAGCAAAACCGGTTCGGACTATAAGGTTATCGTTGATTTGGCTGGTATAAAAGATGCTTCTCAAGCTATAAAAATGATCGGCGAAACACCAACTCTTGACTTCCGGGAACCGGGCAACCCTGAAGATACGAAACTCACCGATGAACAAAAACAGGAAGCTCGGCAAAGAAATACGGCGAAATTGGAGCAGGCCAAAAAAGTTTTAGAAGAAGCAAAAAAGCCGGGCACGGATTTTTCCGAACTGGCTAAACAATATTCCGAAGACCCGAGCGTTGAAGAAAATAGCGGAGATTTGGGTTTTTTCAAAAAAGGGGAAATGACTCCCGAATTTGAAACGGCAGTGTTTAACCCCGATTTCCAAAAAGATCAAGTCTGGCCGGAATTGGTCGAAACCGAATACGGTTACCATATCATCAAAAAAACCGACGAGAAGGGAGATGGGGACGGCAAAGAAATTAAAGCTTCTCACATTCTCTTTGCCACAGAAAGCGAGGAATATAACCAAACTCTTTTGTCAGCCGAGCCTTTCAAACCGACCGGTCTTACGGGGAAACAACTGGAAAGAGCTGATGTGGTTTTTGACCCCAACACTAATGAGCCGCAAGTCAGTTTAACTTTTAACAGTGAGGGTAAAGACCTCTTTAAGAATATCACGGAACGGAACTTGGGGAAAAGAGTGCCGATATACCTTGATGGCGAGCCAATCACTATGCCGGTCATTAAAGCTGTTATAACTGACGGGAAGGCGGTTATCAGCGGAAATTTCACTTTAGATGAAGCTAAAAAACTCCAACAGAGATTGAATGAGGGAGCCCTGCCCGTTCCCATTACCTTGGTTCAGCAACAAACAGTAGGCGCCAGTCTCGGCCAAGAATCGCTTGACCGTAGCATAATTGCCGGAGCGGTAGGATTTTTGCTAGTAGCATTTTTTATGATAACGATCTTCCGCTGGCCAGGTTTGGTGGCGACAGCCGCTCTTACCATCTACACTTTGCTTTTGATAGGCATCTTTAAGATATTAGGTGTTACTTTAACTTTATCGGGAATAGCAGGATTAATTTTATCAATAGGCATGGCGGTGGACGCGAACGTCCTAGTTTTTTCCCGCATTAGAGAAGAGCTTTTATCCGGAAAACAAAAGACAAACGCGATCTCTGAAGGTTTTCGCCGCGCTTGGCCTTCAATTCGAGACGGCAACACCTCTACCATAATTACTTGCTTTGTGCTAATATTTTTTGGGACGGGTATGGTAAAAGGTTTTGCCATCGCTCTTGTTATGGGGGTATTTTTGAGTATATTTACTGCTATTTTCGTGACTCGAACAATTTTAGATTTTTTCACCCGTGATGAGAAAGCCGGATTCTGGTGGGGAATAAAAAGAACTAACAACTGACGACTAACAACCAGATATCGAATTTTAAAGCAAGAATAAATTAGGGTTGTAAGTCGTAAGTCGTAAGTCGTAAGTCGTATGAATAAACTGCTTAAAAATCTCGGCACTTTGTTTCTCGTTTTTCTGCTTTTGTCTTTTTTGTTCGCTTTGTATAACTCAAGTCAGCCTTCCGGCAAGACGGAAGAAATTTCCATGAGCCGTTTGGCTGATGAGATTAAAACCGATCAGGTACAAAAAATATCCATAGAAGGAGATCTGGTGAACGTCAATTTAAAAGACAATAAGAAACAATCTTTGACTAAAGAAAAAGAGGCTTCTCTCAGCGAAACATTGAAAAATTATGGAATTGACCCGGATAAACTGCAAGCAGTGGACATTAGCGTACAAAAAGAAAGCGGCTGGATTTTTTGGTTGGGCAATATTCTGCCTATTCTCTTGCCTTTTATTTTCATAGCCGGAATATTTTGGCTCATGCTGCGGCAAGCTCAAAGAGGAAATGCCCAAGCTTTGTCATTCGGTCTATCCCGAGCTAAATGGGAAGACCCCAAAAAAAGCAAAAAAAGAGTAACTTTTAAAGATGTGGCGGGAGCGGAGGAAGCCAAAGAGGAATTGAGAGAAGTTGTGGAATTTCTCAAAGAACCGCAAAAATTTCACCGGCTGGGAGCAAAAATTCCCAGGGGTGTTTTGCTTCTAGGACCGCCCGGCTGCGGAAAAACCCTTCTCGCGCGAGCTACTTCCGGAGAATCCGGCGTACCCTTCTTCCATATTTCCGGATCGGAATTCGTGGAAATGTTCGTAGGAGTGGGAGCTAGCCGGGTACGCGATTTATTTAACCAAGCAAAAAAACATACCCCTTCCATTGTTTTTGTGGACGAGATAGACGCGGTCGGACGCCATCGAGGCGCGGGCTTAGGCGGTGGACATGACGAGAGGGAACAAACTTTAAATCAAATCCTGGTAGAGATGGACGGGTTTGACGTACGCGATAACGTAATCGTTATCGCCGCCACTAACCGTCCCGACGTTTTAGATCCGGCATTGTTAAGGCCGGGCCGTTTTGACCGCCGGGTAGTAATAGATATGCCGGATATAAAAGACCGTCTCGAAATATTAAAAGTCCACGCGCGAAAAGTTCCTTTGGCCAACGATGTAAATCTAGAAGTAGTAGCCCAACGAACTCCTGGATTTTCCGGTGCGGATTTGGCAAACCTTATCAATGAAGCCGCGATTTCAGCTGCCAAAAAAAATCAGACGGTAACCGCCCAGAAAGAGTTGCTCGATTCGATAGAAAAGGTTCTGCTAGGGCCAGAAAGAAGAAGCAAGGTTTTCTCCGAAAGCGAAAAATGGATTGTAGCCATTCATGAAGCCGGGCACGCTATCGCGGCCCATTTCATGCCCAAGGCCGATCCAGTACATAAAATTTCCGTAGTCTCTCGCGGACAGGCAGGAGGCTATACTATAAATCTGCCCACCGAAGACCGCCATTTCCACAGCCGATCGGAATTCCTGGACAAACTAATAGTGCTTCTTAGCGGATATGTAGCTGAGGAAATGGAATTAGGCGAAGTAACCACCGGCGCTTCCAATGACCTTAAACAAGCAACCAAAATAGCAAGGGAACTAATAACCCGTTTCGGGATGAGTGAGTTGGGACCAATATTTTTGTCGGGAGAGGATGAGTGGGTGTTTCTGGGAAAAGAATTGAAGGATACTAAACCCTATTCGGAAGCGACCGCTGCCAAAATTGATCAACTGACTCAAGACTACATTAACTCGGCTTTGGAAAAATCTCGCCAACTTCTGAGAGAAAGACGGGATAAACTATTAAAGGTCGCCAAAGAGCTTACCCTTAAAGAAACCATTGAGAAAGACGAGTTTGAGATTTTGATGTCAGAAGAAAAACCCAAGAAGACTAGAAAGACAAAGGAGAAAATCGTTGAGAAACCCGGAAGGAAAGCCTAAACTAATTTATTACAAATATTTATGTAGAGACAGGTCTCGGACCTGTCTCTACATGTTTCACATTTCCTGTGCCTGATTTAATTTTCTTTTTAAAGGAATTTAATAGTCATCGTGCTAGACTGCCGGGATAATATTTAAATTATCCCATGCGGACTCAAAATAACCTGGTAAAAATTACCATTATCTGTTGGGTGGTAGTGTTTACGCCTTTGCACAAAACAGCCGCCTATGAAAATACCGCCATCCCTCCTTTAGCTTTTGTTGAAGTAATGCCCAATCCTGATGGAACCGATACCAAAACTAATGAGTATTTCAAGCTGAAAAACAATTCTGCCGAAAATCAAAAAATAGACGGATATAGAGCCTGCAACGTTAGCGGCGAATGCTACGTCTTAAAGGGAGAGTTGGCTGCCGCCGACTGTCTTAAGATATTTCGCACGGACTTTACTTTTACTCTCCATAACGACAAAGAGGAGTTGAACTTGTATGATTCTAAAGGAAATTTGTTAAGTCAAATTATTACCGGAACAGCGCCTTCGGGAAAAACTTGGCAATGTTTTCAATCCCGTTGCGATTGGGGAGCGCCTAAGGACGATTGCGACTACTCTTCTCTAGCGCCGAAAGAAGAGCCTGAATTCGAAGAAGAAACTTTGCCGCCAAAAGACACTTCTCAAACAGAGAACTCCAACCTTAACAAAAACTCAAACGACAACTCATTCGAAAAAGAAACGGAAGACCTTCAAACCGTAAAAATTGACGAGCCCGAATCAAACATTAACAACAATTCCGCCCCTGAAAAGCCCGACAATCCCTCGTTAGATTTAACCGACCCAAAAGACTTGAAACAAATATCAAAAAAGATGAAAAAAGACAAACTAATCTCGATCGTGGTAAATATTAGAGGGATAATAGCTGTACCGCAGGGACTTACCGGAAAAACTATTTTTTATTTTTTATTCGAAGGTCCAACTTCTTCCCAAAACATCCTAATAAAAACCCGCGTCTATTCCTCCTGCCAAAATTCTCCATACTGTCTGCGCGACCTCGAACTGAAACAGGGCGATAAATTAAGTATAAAAAGAGCCAGCCTTAAACGAATCGAAAGCCGTTGGGAGTTGTCTTTAGACAAAAACACCCAAATAGAAACCTTTGAAAAACAAAAGCTCAAAAAAGCCGGCATGCCCAAAAAGACCGAGAAAAGAAACACAAACGGTTTTTTTGAAAAACAAGAGGGCAAAATTATAGCGATAAAGGGAGAAGTCGTAAGTAAAAAGGGAGATTATTTTTTTATTCTTGATCATAAATTACAGAAAATAGTTTCTGTCTTTGTGTCTAAACCGCTCCGTAACGCCTTTAGTCAAAAACTAGACCCGGTTCCTTTAGGCTACTTCCCTTTCTACCTTGAGTCGCAGTCGAATAAATTCTGGATAGGGGGACTCCTCGAAACCAAAGGAGTGGTCGAAAAATCCGATAAAGAGTACCGCGTACTAGCGACCGAGATTAACAAAATGCTACCCAACAATTCTGATAATAAATTATCAAAATTAGAAGAAAACAGGACAAAAAAAGACGAAAAAGAAATAAGAGAGTCTGCAATCTCAAACAAAAACGAAGTTGAAGCCAAACAATTGAAAAAAGAAATCGAAGACGGCAACAATAACAATGTCAATTCCTCGATAAGTCAAACTGCCGCGGAAACCGTTGAAAAAGCTGACAAAAGCAAATTGTTCCGCGGAGATGGGAAGGTTAAACTCAAACAACTGTTGGCTCGGAGTTTGAGTTGGAAAAACATATTTGGCATAGCCTTCAACAAGATAATTGGCCATATGTACAGCCTAGAACAATATTTTTAACATATAAACGTGCCTAATATATAAACTGACTTTTGCCCAATTCGAAATTCTCCGTTATCAATCTAGATATATCATCAAGAAAAACAAGGAAAAAATGATCGCGATAATTTTGTTTGCTTTAATCCTAATAATATTTCTCCTGATTAGCGCGGCGGTGGTTTATCATCTTATTCGCTATAGTCCCGAAAAAGACAAAGCCGCCATGCTGATTGGGGTTTACATTGTCATTTCTTTGATCTTACTCTTTTTTTCGATTACAGCCTTCGGCCAAATAGATTGGAAAGAATTATTGCGGCTGCAATAACAATTGATCGCATCGCGGCTTCGCTTTACGCAAAAGTTTGTGTAATAAAATAATCTTTGGAAAGAACAAAATTATGACGATTAGTGAGAGCATCCAAAAACTTCACAACCAACTTCAAAAGAAAGAAATTTCCGTTAAGAAGATTATTGAGCAATATTTTCAAAAGATTGAAAAAGAGGACAAAGATCACAAAATCTATCTTACTCTAAATAAAGAGCAAGCTCTGTCACAAGCCGATTCGGTCGATAAAAAAATATCCAAAGGGGAAAAAATCGAGCTTCTGGAAGGAATCCCCGCTTCCATAAAAGACGTTTTAACCACTAAAAATCTGCGCACCACCGCAGCATCAAAAGTATTGGAAAATTACATTCCGTCCTACGACGCAACAGCGGTACGGAAATTACGAGAATCAGGCAGTGTGATCATGGGAAAAACTAACTGTGACGAGTTCGCTATGGGCGGATCGGGCGAAAACTCTGCTTTCGGAGTTCCGCCCAATCCCCTCGACGCTGAACGCGTACCCGGCGGTTCGTCTTCCGGATCGGCTGTAGCTGTAGCCAAAGATCTTTGTGTTTTCTCCCTAGGGTCGGATACGGGCGGCTCGGTGCGTCTGCCCGCTTCTTTTTGCGGGATTGTAGGAATGAAACCAACCTACGGAAGGATTTCCCGCTACGGGCTTATCGCGATGGCTTCATCGCTCGACCAAGTGGGAATAATGGCTAAAAACGTTTCCGATGCGGCGGAAGTTCTACATACCGTATCGGAACCAGACAAACACGACAGCACTTCCAGCGGATCGGCCGGAAAAGATTTTAAAAGAGATTTTAATAAAGGTATAAAAGGTCTGACTATTGGATTCGACAGCGATCATTTGGATAAATCAGATCCAATCATAGCCAAAGCTTCATTAAAATTTTTACAAAATTGGGAGAGAGAAGGCGGAAGAATTAAAAAAATTAAAATTCCCTTCTCGGGTGAGGAGGCGGTTGCCTGCTACTACACCATCACGACCAGCGAAGTGAGCAGTAATATGGCCCGCTACGACGGTAGTCGTTTTGGAGCGGCTGTCAATAAAACTTTTGAAGAAACTCAGGATTGGAGAAATTTCATTGCGGCTCTGCGGGGAGAATTACTGGGCCGCGAAGTAAAAAGAAGAATTATTATGGGTACATTCTGTCTTTCATCGGGATACTATGATGCCTACTACGGAAAAGCTCAAGAAATAAGGTTTTACATTAAGAAAAATCTTTCGAGACTTTTTAATGAAATACCGTTAATTTTCACGCCCACCAGCCCCGATCTGCCCTTCAAGATAGGAGAAAGAAATGAAGATCCCGTGAAAATGTATCTAGCCGACGTTTTCACTACTACTGCTAATCTAGCCGGCATACCCGCGATATCTTTTCCAATCGGGGAAACAAAAACCAACAGTAAAACTCTTTCTGTAGGCGGACAACTGATGGCCGGCGCGTGGGATGAAGAAACACTGCTTCGAGCAGCTTTTTGGGGAGAACAAATGCAAAGCGGATAAAACAGAAAAAAACAAATTTTATTTTTTCTGTTTGCTGTTTTATATTTCTAGTAGTGTATATAAACCGGAGTTCCCACATCCACAAAACCGTAAACTGTGGCAGCGGGACCAACGCCCAAACGCACACAGCCATGAGAAACGGGAACGCCTAGATGATTGGCTCCTTCTTTGTAACCACTGGGCCATTCCGGCAGCTCATGGATGCCATGTCCTTGGTTGGTGAATTGCATCCAATAAGGCATAAACAGTCGATATCTTTTTGACCAAGCCCGTTTGTTTTTTTTCTTAATACTAAACATTCCGATTGGAGTGGCCATTCCCCGTTTACCGGTGGAAACCCGATAATTACCCATATTTTTCCCGTCTCTAAAAATGGAGAGGACCTGCTTGGATAAATTTATATCCACATATTTGCCATCTTTAATTTTAGCTTCTGCGCTAGCTGCCGAAGACTGTTTTTTCACTAAACCGCTTGAATCATAGGAGTGGAATGAAGATAAAAAGTCTTCGCCAAGATAGGTTTGATCCTTTGCTTGCCAACCTCCTTTTATTTTCACGGAGTAATCGGTGTTTTGACTCCAACGGTAAGGCTTAAAAATAAAAGTTTTTCCGTCATCTTCCCACATGGCCTGTCCTTCCGCTTTAGGAGCTATTTCGATGAAACTCTGCCAGTCCTCCGTCTTCATCGGTTTATTAAAATAAGCTTTGATCGGCGTGAATTCCGTGACATTTTCTTCCTCGTTGGCCGGCATAATTTTTTGTATTTCCGGCGAAGAGATTGTTCTAAATTGAAAATTGGCTATTTCCTTGGAATACCAGATTTTATTGTCTTTCGATTGGTAACCCTCATAGGCAATAATTTGGTAATCCGTGTCCTGTTTGAGGGGCTCTTCGGGATTGATTTGAAAAAATTTCCTTTCCGGATCAACGGACAAAGTATAATTAAAAACGGGGGCGACCTTAAAATCCATTCGGAAATTCTCTCTGCCTCTATCCAAGTAGAATTCAATACTGGATTGTGGTACCACCAAAGCGCCTTGACCGGGCACATACCTTTTAATCGAAGGAAGGGATTCGGTGGTAAAATCGTCTTTAAAGGAAAAATCCACAATCGCTTTAGTCATACCTTGAAAAGCAATTTGATAGTTCTTGCCCGGTTCCCAAGGTTGGACCGGCTCAAACACGAGATCGTTATTCTTCCAACTGATTCTACCGACCACGCTCGGGATTAGGGAGAAAGTTAATTCCGTTTTATGATGGACTACGGAACGGTCAAAATGGACTACTAGAGGCTCTTCCAAACGCAAATTTTTGTTGGAGAGCGCAATTTTAGGAGCATAAAAAAACGGGAAAATTCCGGTATAACTGAAATATCCCGCCGCGAGTATAATTAAAACAAAACCAGGAATTAAAAGCCGGTTTTTTATTTCCATGTAAAATTTTTGTTTTTCTCTGCCGATTACAGAATAAGCTGTTTTTTTTGTTTAGTGAAAAAGAGCCTCCTTGCGGGAGGCAGTAACGGACACATTAAAGAAATTTTGGTTATGTTACTTTTGCAAATTGCGCCCACGGGTAAGTTTCTGCCATTGATCCTGCACCCTGATAATCAGCAGGGCAATCGGGAACAATAGATAACCGAACGGTTTAGACCAAAACTTTAACCTTATTCTTTCGAGCAAGCGCGACCAAAAACAATCCGGTTCTTTGGGCATTGTGTCCCACCTAAATTTCTGCCATCGAATAAGAGACATAAGAGACCCTCCTTTCTCCAAAGCATGCTCTGGATGCTTGTGTGTATGGGTAAATTGCTCTAGAACATTTGAATGGGAAAAAGTGTTCCCGAATCCTGAAATAAGTTTAGCACAAATAAAACATCTACTTACCCTCGCCTGACCTTTTGGATGCGGTGAACAATTTTTCAATAGCAGCCTAATTAAATAAGGAGTTTAAAAAATGCCACCAGTCAATAAACTGATAATTGGCGGCTTGTTTGTTTAAAGTCAGGTTCAACACGTAATTATCAAACTTGAGGAAAGCGTCAAATATCCTGAAAACTGACTTGTCTTTCATTCTCTTGAACTTAACCTCGATGGCTGTCTTATTTTTTTCAACAATAAAATCAATTTCATTCCCCACGTTATTTCGGTAAAAAAACACGTCCTGTTGCTTAAATTTGCTCAATAATTGGAGCAAAATAAAATTCTCGAACAGCGCTCCCCGGTCAACTCTGAAATCGATCGGGTTAAAATCATTCGATATGCTGTTCCTTAACCCCAGGTCATAGAAGTAGATTTTAGGAGTCTTAGTCAGTTTGGCCCGGAGATTAGTGAAATATGGTTTTAAAAGCAGAGCGATAAAAGTGTGTTGTAAAATATCCAAGTACCTGTTCGTGGTATTAAACGCTATGTTCAAAGTATTTGAAATTTCAGTTTTATCCAACAAATTGCCGGTCTGACCCGCTAAAATTTTAATCAGGTTGTTAAAAGCACTGATATTATCTATCTCGGCCAAATTCCTGATGTCTTTTGAAACGTATAAATTAATGTAGTTTTCCAATATTTCTTTCTTAATGGTAATATTCTTTTCCAACACTACTTCGGGCATCGCTCCGTAAAGCAAGTATTCTTCCAATAGGATGTTTAGCTGTTTGTTTTGATTTGGGGTAGGCTCTTCGGGAAACTTAGTTTTTTTAAAGCTAAGGAATTCATTAAAGTCCAGAGGGTAAAGATGGAAATAGAACGCCCTCCCCACCAACGAATCCTGAATTTTTTTCTTAATATCCAATGAGGATGATCCCGTTGCGAATATCTTTAAGTTTGGATTATGATCCACTAGAAGCTTAATGAAGTTAGAGGGTTGGTCAAGATATTGAATTTCATCAATAAAAACATATTTTTTGCCTTTTTTGTTCTCGATGTATTTCAATATGTTTTTAGGATTATTGTTGAAATCTTCCCGTATTCTTATGTTTTCCAGATCAAAAAAGTATATGTTTTTCTGTTTTATCCCCCGTTTTCGCAACTCCCTCGAGAGAAGCTTAAGCAGAGAAGTTTTGCCAACTCTGCGAGTCCCGCGAACAATAATGGCTTCCTTTCTTTTTATGAAAGGGTTTATTTCTTTAAGCAGCCTCCTGGAGTATAGGTTTGTTTTCATTAACTATAACGTTAGTAAATACAAAGGTATATTGAGCGATATTTTGGATGTTGTCAAACACTTGAACAAAAAACCGCTTACTTATGCGGTTTTTAGATCGGGGTGTCCCAGGCAGGACATCTCACGTCGTCGCTGCGCTCCTCTTTAGAAACCCACGGTTTCTAAACGCCCCGCCACGGCGGAGCTATTTCCTCCACGGGGAAACAGGTGTTTCCCCGACCCCCTTCCCGTTCGAGTCCTGCCAGCCCTAGAAACGAAAGTATTCGAAAACGCACCTTGAATTCTGTGCGTTTTCGAATACTTGTGTCCCAGGCAGGACTCGAACCTGCGACCTACGGCTTAGAAGGCCGTCGCTCTATCCAGTTGAGCTACTGGGACAAAAATTCATTCTTACATCTAGTCTTTTAACATAACTAAAACAAGTTGTGAAGAAAATTTTAATTTTTTGGTATTGGTGTCAGGCAGAAAACAATCACGGTTTTCAGAAACCTCCTCTTAAATCCTCTCCTTGCCAAATAGGGGATAAAAGAGCAACTAAGTTTGAAAATTTTAGAATTGAAAATTAATTCCGCTACCATTCTTTCGCCAGCGCTATTCCCTGATAATAATATTTTAGAATTTGTTCGTATCCCCATCCTTGCTGTTTAGCATAATTATAGGCACCAGTAGCGCTCATTCCCACCATATGGTTTCCGTTTAAAGTAGTAGCATTAGCTTTTACGCCGAGAGGGTCGGCTACTGATTGACACCACGGATAGTTCTCGCTCCCCCAAACATCTTTCCAACTGCGCGTGTTACCGTCGGTACCCGAGCAATAAGGCGTAATGGCTATTCTGTCTCCATACCTTGCTATCAAGCCTGAAGTATCCTTGGCAGCCGCAACAATATTGGGTTGATTATTTTCCCGATTGAAACCGCCGTAAACTTGGCTGCTTCCCGTATCGGTTACGTTAAATCCCTCTTTTTCATAGGACGTCCCATTTTTCACTTTCCAGTAACCGTAAGTGCGATAGGCAACGCTTAGAGCTTTTAGATACTCCATCGGCGAACCGTTGGCAGCTTCTCCCATGCCCCAAACGTAATATTCCATGGGAAGTTCATTGATCACCCATAGGCGCTTGGTAAAACTGGCGAAGCGGACTTCTATCGAATCTCGGTAACTGCCTACACCTTCAACATTGCAAACGCCTTGTTCTTTATTGTCGGGAATAATTATAATTGGCCTATTATAATTTTTGTCTAAATTGACTGAAACTACCCGATAGATTTTTTCCGAAAAGTCAAAGAAGATTCTTATCTCCGTATTGTCCGGAATCCTAGCAAGTTCAACGCCGCCTTCTTCTTGGATTTTGCTGGGACTGTTAACCTTCACCGTTATCGATTTATCTTCTAAATCACTTTTTTTGTAAGAATTCAAACCGACCTTTATTTTGGGACTGACTGAATAATTGACCGGCGCCGCGGACTGGTTTTGGCCTTGGTTTTGAACGGCGTTCACCGCGGTATTTTTTAACTGTTCGTATGCGGTTTTGTAAACGGCAGTACTGTATTCTTTGTTTCTTTCGTTGTTAAAAAAAGCATACTTGCCATAAGAAGCATACTTCTTCTTCTTTTGATATTTTTGATAGCCGTCGTAATAATTTTTGTATTTCGCGTAACCGGAATATTTTTTAGAGTTTTTCTTGTACAAACGATAGAGATCGGAATACTTCTTGTATCCTTTATATTTTTTTACCGCTTTGTACTCTTTATACAGTTGGTATTTTTCAAACTTAAGGTAACGCTCATACCTGTGCGCAAGGACCGAAGCTTCAAGCGGTTGAACAGCAGCCGCTTGAGCGGAAGTGAAAGCGCTGCTTGCCATAAAAACCAAGACCAGTATTAGTAATATTTTTATTTTCATTTCGCTAGACATTTACATTTTTAGCATTTTTTTTCAGTTCTTCCAAGAGTATCTTGGCGGGCTTTGCCCAGCCAAATTGCCGAGCGCGGTTAATCGCTCTTACTCTTAGTTCTTCTTTAACCACTTGATCGGTGAGAAACCGATTCATCGCCTGGACAAGTTCGTCTTCCCGTTCAGGATGAAAATAGAAAACCGTGTCCTGCGCCACTTCCCTAATCGCACCTATCTGAGAAGCGATAACCGGAACGCCGCACGCCATGGCTTCAAGCACCGTAAGTCCAAAACCTTCGTAAAGAGAAGGGAACACAAAAAAATCCGATCCATTGTAGAAATGGGCCAGCTCTTCATCGGAAAGACGGCCCACAAACTTAATTTTGTCTTTAATTCCCATACTTTCGGCAATGCCTTTTACATCATCCAGGAGCGGGCTAGAAGCTTCGGGGAGGTCTCCCCCGATCACTAAAATTCGGTTGCGCAAGTTGCCGGGATAATTTTTAATCAGTTTCCCGTAAGCTTTAATGAGGAGAGGAACATTTTTCCTGGTTTCAAAACCGCCGATGTAGAAGATGTAAGGAAAATCAATACCGTGTTTCCGAACCGTTTCTATGACATTTTTGTCGTTTCTTTCCAATGGTTTAAATTTATCGGACACCCCCACTCCCATAACCCTGATCATTTCCAGATCAATGTCTAAATGTTTGTGGATTTCTTTGCGGGAGAACTCTGACACGGTCAGAACTTTTCTCGCGGCCCTTACCGCTTCATAAGTCTGTTGGGAATAAATTCGGCGGCGAAAATTATAAAGGTAAGTGGACTCCAAAACTTTCCAAATAACATCGTGAAGCAGTACTACGTGGGGAATTGTTTTGAAACGGGTGGCGGCATTGTAGGGAGAAAAGAAAACGCTTAACTGGTCTTTTTCCGCCTCCCGCGCTACAGTTATCCTCTCCCAAAAAGTTTGCTTAATAAGATCTTCGCGGCGATAGAAGGAAGAGGATAAAATTTTTACTCGAAAACTTGAAGGTAGACGAAAATCAATTCGCCGGTCAGTATATAAAAAATAAACATTTTCTTTGTCGACACTAGCCAATTCTTCCAACAAACTTTTGGTTACCCGGCCGATACCGGTATCGGTTTTACGCAAAAACAAAGCATTAAGGCCAATTTTCAACATAAAAAAATCTAAATTAATATTTTATAAAATGATATCATAATTTTAATTAAGAGCTTAATAATTTGTCTTTTGATTTTTTACTTTTTTTTGCTTACACTTTAACTAAATTACTTACGGCATATAATATAAAGTCACAAAATAAATGAAGTCGGCTCGTTTTTTAAAATTTCCTAAAAACAAATTGGTTTTTAACGCCATACCGGTCGTCTCCGGCTTGTTTTTGCTTTGGACGCTGGCCTATCCTTGCTCCGGCGCTAATACAAACACTAACACAAACAACGGCGTCAACAACAATACCGGCAACACCCCGGCCGGTTCAAACAACCAAAACTCCGAGCGCCTCTCCAATATCGATGAAACTATCGACAAAAAAATGAAAGATTTGTCTGAGATAGAGTCCAAAATAGAGACCTACGGCAAAATGGTGGAAGTGAAACAAAACGAGCAAAAAACTCTCGCGAATCAAATCAACGTCATTGATAATCAAATCGACCGGACAAAAGAAGAGGTTAAAAAATATGAGAAGCAGATCGAAATCAACGACATGGAGATTCAGCAGTTGGAGTTGAAAATAGAAGAACAAAACGAGCTCTTGAATCAAAAACAAGCGGCACTCAAAGTGCTTCTTAACGATCTCTATCGAAAGGAAGAGAAGGATTTGATTGAAGTCTTGCTTTCCTATTCGGGCATTTCTTCTTTTATTCAGGAAATTGCTTATACTGAGCAGGCGAATCAGAGAGTTTTTAACAAGCTTCAAGAAATAAATTCCATTCGAAAAAATCTCTCCTCTAAGCAAGAAGAGGAAAAAAACAAACACAATGAACTGGAAACGAACCGCCAAACGAGACTGGAAAAAACTTTTTATTTGGAGGGCGAACAGAATTCAAAAGAAAAACTTTTGAATGAGACGCAAGGGGAAGAAGAGCGCTATCAAGGACTGCTCGAACGGTTTGAAGAGGAAAAGCAGACACTGCTCGGCGATATTGATGAACTTTCTGCCAGTAAGTCCGGTGAGATGGCATCGACAATATCCCACCAGCCGAAACCGACTTCAGGTTTGGCTTCAACCGATTGGTACTTTTCCCAAAGAGACTCGCGCTGGGGAGGAAGCAATATCGGATTGTCAAGTACCAAAATGAGCAAATACGGCTGCGCGGTAACTTGCGTTGCCATGGTATTGCGCTACCATGGAGTCAATATTAGCCCGGGCATTCTTGCCCATCAGCCGATTTTCAGCAATGATCTGATTGTCTGGCCTGACCAGTGGCAATACGTCAATAGAATTGGCGGCTACTCCCACGGAAATATCAATTGGGACACGGTTGACGGCGAGATAGCGGATCACAATCCCGTAATTGTCTTCGTACGCGCCAACGGGCGGGGGGCCGGCCACTACATAGTCATTCACCACAAGGATAAAAATGGAAAATACGTAGTGCATGACCCGTATTGGGGATCGAATATGTATCTCGATTCCACCCGAGAAAACATTTCCGTGCTTTACGGCAGCGGCACTTCGGTTGACCAAATGATTGTTTATCATAATATGAAAAGAACCGGAGAGTACGTTCCCCCGCCGGACATAACTGCGAATAACACAAATGCCAATACCAACGCGAACAGCAACATCAATACAAATATTAACGCAAATAGCAATAAAAACAGTAACGTAAACGAAAATTCCAACAAGAAAAGTAATAAAAACAAGAATGGACACTAAACATAAATTTAAAATTATCGGTTTTGTCGGCAAACGCGGTTGCGGTAAGGACGCTTGCTCAAAATATTTAACTCAAAAACACGGAGCCGAAGAAATTGTCATGTCTGATTTTATCAGTAAAGCAGTTCGGCTTTTCCATATTCCGCCTAATAGAAAAAACGTGCCGTGGTTTATTACCAAGATACGTAAGCGTTTTGGAAAAGGGATATTAGCGCGCGCAGTAGTGAAAAAGATCCGAGACAATGAGTCAGCCCTTTGTGTCATCAACGGTATCCGCCTTAAACGAGAAGTCGAGATACTGCGGAAGGAATACGGAAAGAAATTAATTTTAGTAGGCATAGCCTGCGATCCCGAAATTCGCTTTGAAAGAATAAAAAAACGTGAGAAAAAAACTAAGCAAAGAAAAGATGAAACTGATATGCCGCTTAAGGATTTTTTTAAACAAGAAAAGAAGATCGTGACCGAAAAAGAAATTTCCGCGATTGAAAGAAAAATAGATTATGCGATTGAAAACAACGGCACGAAGAGAGAGCTAAAAGATAAGCTGAGTAAACTCGTCGAAGAGAGGATTAGATTTTAGATTTTAGATTTAATTCATAATTCATAAATCCGGACTATGAATTTTTTCCACACCCTAACCACAGTTTCCGGCCTTCGTCCTTCCTATGGAACTTTGATTATTGCGATTTTTGTCATCCTCGCCATAGTCAGCACTTTTAAACAAGGCAAAGGCGGAGTATTACGAAGCATTATTAGCCTTTATATGACAATCGCGGTCAATAATTTTCTCCCTTTTTTGAATCTAGAAATCAGTGGTTTTAAAGTGGAAGACTATCCGTTAATGAAAACAGGAATTTTTATCATAATTTTTTTTCTAATATCTTTCTTTCTCTCCCATTCATCTTTAGGTTATCTTGACAGCAGTAAAAGTACCCTCGTAAATACATTGATACTTTCTTTGCTGGCATCGGGGCTGTTGATTAGCACGATTTCGGTTATGCTGCCCCCCGACATAAAAAAAGAACTGACCGGAGTAGCCCATTTTATGTTTGTAAACGAAGTAGCAAGGTTCGTTTGGGTTATAGCGCCGATAGTATTCACGGTACTAATCGGATAAAAATTTAGAATTTATAATGAAGAAAGAACAATTAAGAAAAACACTAAAAAATATTCTAATTTAAGTGAAAAACTCTAGTAAAAAAATAAGAAGTCGTAGCAACGTCGATTTATCCATTATTGTCACCAGTTACCAGAACGCGGCAGTGCTTGACTTGTGCTTGAAATCGATTATCGACGAAACAAAAAAATGGAGGGGAAATGGCTATAAAAGCGAGGTTATTATTGTGGACGGGGAGGCGGGTGAAAAGACCAGAGACGTAGCTAAAAAATATATTCTGGATAATAAATCTATAGTTTACTGTCCTTTCTCCGAAAACATTGGCTTTCCTAAATTGGTCAATAAAGGAATTGAGGAAAGCCGCGGAAGATATATATTAATTTTGAATTCAGACATTATCTTGACCGGTGGTTCCCTCAAAAAAATGCTTAGATATCTCAAAGAAAATCCAAAAGTAGGGATTTTGGGGCCAAAACTTCTCAATTTCGACGGTTCGCCTCAAGACTCAGCGTTTCATTTCTATTCGCCTTCAATTATTCTCTACCGTAGGACTTTTTTGGGGAAAACCCCTTGGGGGAAGAAGAAACTGCAAAATTTCGTGATAAACATGAAATCAAATACCGAGCCTACCGCTTTTGACGGCTGGCTTATGGGTTCAGCCTTAATGCTTCGAAGAGACAATTTGGAAAAAGTGGGCTTGATGGACGAAAGATATTTTATGTATTTCGAAGATGTTGACTGGTGTCGCAGATTCAAAGAAAAAGGCTATAAAATTGTGTACTTTCCCAAAACCACCTTATTCCATTATCACGGAAAACAAAGCGCTACCCGCCACTTCTGGGAAGTGATATTCAATAAAATGACAGTTGTCCACATTACTAGCGCGATAAAATATTTTTGGAAATTCCGCAAAAAGAACAATTGGTAGACGGTAAGTGAATAAAACGCAAACCTGCTAAGAGAATAACTCGCTTACTGCTTACTGCTTACTGCTTATTGTTTACTATTCTACTATTGCTTCCTTTTCTTTAATTACCGCATAAATCTTTTTCACAATTTCCTTTTCGATATCGGGATTATCTTTAAGATATTTTTTACTGGCTTCTCCTCCCTGACCTAATTTCTTATCATCAAAAGAATACCAAGCTCCTTGAAGCTTGACAATTCCCAATTTGGAAGCAGTCGTTAAGATGTCTCCACGGCGGGAAATTCCTTCGTTATACATGATGTCGAACTCAGCCGTACGAAAGGGCGGGGCCACTTTATTTTTCACTATTTTAGCTTTGACCCTATTGCCCACCACCTCTTCGCCTTTTTTTATCTGAGCGGCACGGCGCACCTCAATGCGCACCGATGAATAAAATTTTAAAGCTTTCCCTCCCGGAGTAGTTTCGGGATTTCCCATATAAACACCTATTTTCATACGAATCTGATTGATGAAAATTATCGTGGTATTGTATTTTGACGTAAGCGAAGTAAGCTTTCTGAGCGCTTGGGACATAAGGCGAGCTTGCAAGCCGATCTGAAAATCTCCAATGTTGCCTTCAATTTCAGCTTTAGGCGTAAGAGCCGCCACTGAGTCCACTACCACCAACTCCACTCCTCCCGAAGTAACCAGAGCCTCTACAATACCGAGGGCTTGTTCTCCGGTATCGGGCTGGGATATCAAAAGATTGTCAATGTCGACACCTATCCTTTTGGCATATTCGGGATCCAAAGCGTGCTCCGCGTCAATAAAAGCCGCTATTCCGCCTTTTTTTTGAGTATTGGCAACCACATGAAGCGCCACCGTGGTTTTTCCACTGGATTCCGGCCCGTAAAGTTCAATTATTCTTCCTCGCGGAACGCCTCCGGTGCCAAGCGCGATGTCCAAAGAAATGGATCCGGTCGCGATTGAATCCACATCCACTCTTCTGGCTTCGCCCAACCGCATTATCGAACCTTCTCCATATTGTTTTTTAATTTCTTTAATGGCTTTATCGACTTCTTGAGATTGAAAGTCAACCTTTATTTTCTTAGACGCTTCTGTTTCAGTTTTTTTCATTGAAATTGATTAAAATTAAAAAATAATTAACGCTTTAAGAAATTTATAAATCTCTTATTCGGCCAACGCAATAAGAATCTTAGATTTTCCTTAAAAGAAAATTAAATTAGACACAACTCTAAATCCGGCGCGTTCCGGAATTTAAGGTACTGGGTCATGTCCTCCCCGATTCCACGGATGGCAGCGCAAAACACGGCAAATAGCCAGATAACTGCCCTTCGCTCCGCCGTGTCTGCGCAACGCTTCAACGGCATACCGCGAGCAAGTAGGTTCGAACCGGCATACCCTTAAACCCATTCTTCTGCCCCAAAAACTCTGTTCGGGAGAGAATAGTTTTTGATAAACCTTAATAAGGAAAATCATAATATAAGCAAACATAAAATTAATATACAAGTATACTTTCTTTCGGTACAGCTTTTGACTATTCCTATTTCAACTGGTATATAATTAAAGTGATTTATCATCAAAATGATAAATGTGAAAATAACGATGGCAACTACAACTAAACGATGGCAACTAATAAATTAATTAATTCACATGTCTCTATTGATTTCCCTGATCGCTCTTGCTATTGGAGCCGGAGCAGGGTATTTCGCGCAAAATTATTTATCCCGCAGAAAAGAGGAGGGCGCCGCGGACAAGGCCAGACAAGTGTTGGAAGACGCTAAATCGGAGGCTAAAGATCTTTTGCTTTCCGCTAAAGATAAAGCGGTAAAAGCTCTTTCGGAAATAAAAAAAGAAGAACAACTGCGCAGAAAACAACTGGACAAAATGGAAGAACGTTTGGAACGGGCGGAAGAGAACGTCAGCAGAAAAGAGGGAGAGATTCACACCGAGTGGGAAAGTATCAAACGGAGAGCCCGTGAAGTAGAAAAAATCAAAGAAGAAGTAAAGAAACTCAGACAGGAGGAACTGGAAAAACTTCGTAAAATCACCAGACTGTCACCCCAGAAAGCTAAAGAATTGCTTTTTAAATCGGTCGAGAAGGAATACGAAGAAGACATCAAAGATCAGATCAACAGCATGGACAAATGGAAGAAAGAGTCATTGGATGAAAAAGCCCGAGAAATTATGACACTGGCTATTCAGCGCTACGCGGCCGGCCACGTGGTGGATCACAGCACCTCGACAGTTTCCATCGGTTCAGACGAACTCAAAGGAAGAATTATCGGACGCGAAGGCCGCAACATCAACACCATTGAAAGGCTTACCGGCGCCGAAATAATCGTAGACGACACACCGCAGGCTATTGTGGTTTCCGCCTTCGATCCGATTCGAAGGGAAATCGCCAAACAGGCACTGGAAAGATTGGTGGAAGACGGCCGTATTCATCCGGCACGAATCGAAGAAACCATCAGGGAAGTCAAACAAGACATCAACAAAAGAATCACTGAAGCCGGAGAAGCAGCTATGTATGAAGTGGGAGTAACCGGACTTGATCCAAAACTGGTAAAACTTCTGGGGCGTTTGCGCTACCGCACCAGTTACGGGCAGAACATATTGCTCCACTCAATCGAGGTAGCTCATTTGGCCGGCGCTTTAGCGGCTGAATTGGGTTTGGATGTGAATTTAGCTAAAAAAGCCGGGCTTCTGCACGATATCGGGAAAGCCATTGACCGCGAGGTGCAAGGCACTCACGTGGAGATTGGAATTAACGTTCTCAAAAAATTCGGCTTGTCAAACTCGGTGATTGACGCCATGAAGTCTCACCATAACGACTACCCGCACTTGAGTCCCGAAGCCACTTTAGTGGCGGCAGCCGACGCTATTTCAGCGGCCCGTCCGGGCGCAAGAAGGGATAGCGTGGAAAACTACTTGAAACGAATAGAAGAGATCGAAAACATTGCCAAAACTTTTGACGAAGTGGAAAAAGCCTATGCCATCCAAGCTGGAAGAGAAGTGCGTGTTTTTGTTTCGCCGGAAAAGATAACTGATTTGGAGTCGGTAAAGCTGGCCCGAGACATTGCCGGGAAAATTGAAGAAAATTTAAAATATCCGGGAGAAATTAAAGTGGTAATCATTCGGGAAACGAGAGTAACAGAATACGCGCGATAGGATGCTAACGGATGTTTGGTTAAACAAAACCTGCAAAAAATTATTCTAGGACCTAGTTTTCATTCTATTGAATGCTAACGCAGCCGCCATCGGTGCTGCAATAGCAACCCGAGCGAGTAGTGCTGGAATTGCTGCAGGTGAACGTTACGGCGCCACTGTCAAAACCGGTCGCCTGAAAATTATAATCCTTGTTTATAAGTTCCGAGCCGATGTTTGACGACCATGTTCCAGAACCCCCGCTAGTAGAATCGGAGCTTGCCGCACTCGCGCCAATAGTAATGGTGTATTTTATTCCATTAGGCGCGGCTCCCACGGTAGCGTATTGATTTGAATTGGTGCCGTCAACACACTTAAAGGTACATGTTTTGCCGCTGTCTCCGGAAGTAAAACCTATTTTTTTGCATCCCTCGCTGGCTGCCATTTCGAAAGCTTTGGAAAGTTCCGCCATATCGGTTTTAGCTTTAGTGGCCTGGGCTTTCTTGCGGCCGCTGGAAACGCTTACAAGCACAATAGTGGCAAGAATACCGATTACTACAATTACAACAAGCATTTCAATAAGAGTGAACCCTTTTTCTTTTTTGTTTTCCATTTTTTGAATTAATTAGTTTTTGAATTAATTAGCCAGATTAATTTCAGCTGTCACGCTTACAGAAATTTTCGTTTAATTTTTTGTTTAGTCAAATATTAGGAAAAGACTGGCGGTGAACAGTGCTTATACAAATGGTTGCAAAAACTCTTTTTCTGGGCGGGACGGGAAAAGAGAGTAAACAAAAAGACAAAGAACTTGCGTTCCCGCCTTTTTGTTTTGCGCCCTCTACCCGTTTTGTCGGTTTAAGCTAAGAACTCGAACCGACACGGGAGTTTACACATGCGCATGTGCGCGCAAATTTATGGGCAAGCCGTTCCGCCTGCAGCCAAAGTGGCCGCTTTGGAAGCCCCGGTTGAATCGACGCACCAATCGCCGGCTCCTGTTCCCACCAGCGTAATTCCTGCCGCCCAAGCTGAAGCCGAGTCGTTACAAGCATAGCCTGTTCCTCCGGCGTCAATAGCCCCTTGAGAGATTCGGCCTTCTTCGGTATCGGCACACCATCCGGTGAAAGCGCCGTTGTCTTCGTTAAACATTTCTCCGGCCGAACGCAGCTGAGACATTTGAGCTTTGATGGCAGCATTTTTCCCCTTGTTTCTGGCGCTATTTAAAGACACCAAAACAATGGCCGCTAAAATTCCAATAATGGCCACTACCACTAAAAGTTCCATAAGCGTAAAGCCTTTCTTTTTCTTTTTTTTCTTACAGCAACTCATCTTTCCACCTCCTCTCCAAATTTCTTTTCCATTTTTTGTTTTATAGTCAATGGAAATTATTCTTTAATTATCTAATGAAAATATATATTGTCAAAAGCAAGCAGCGATATCGGAAAGCGGTTAAGTGGCAATCGCCGCTTACAGATTTCCCGCCATATTATAAATAGGCATAATAACGGAAGCAACGATTATCGCGGTGCCTACTCCCAGCAGTAAAATCAAGATCGGTTCGATCAGGGCCATCATGTTCTGTGTCATATTGTCCACTTCCTTGGAAAAATAATCGGCAATTTTCGTAAGCGTTTCGCTGGTCTTTCCCGATTCTTCGCCCACCCGTAAGATCTGGGGAACCACGCTAGGGAAATAAGGACTTTTCTCCAAAGCGCCGCTGATCATTTTACCTCTTTGCACTTCCTTCACGCAATCGAGAATAATGTTCCTGTAGATGTGGTTTCCCATGATATTGCCGGTAATTTCGAGCGATTTGGTAATCGGCACGCTCTCACGTAAAAGAAGACCCAAATTGTCAGCAAAACGATTCATATACATGTTCCTAAGCAATCCCCCAAAAATCGGCACGTTCAGTTCTATAAGATCCCATTGCAAACGGCCCTCGCCGGTACGGGAATAATACCAAATGCCGGCCACCGCGATAACGGTAACAATAGAAATCAAAACTCCGTGACTGGTAAAGAAAGCGCTGATACCGATGATCAGCTTAGTGGTCCAAGGGAGTTTCGTGCCTGAATCAATAAGCGTCTTGGTAAGCGTCGGCATAACGAAAACCATAAGAAAAATAAATACTCCAAGAAAACTAAGCAAAATTACTGCCGGATAAACCAACGCTCCGACAATTTTACGCTTCAGTTCATAGCGTTTTTCACGGTTATCGGCCAGATAATTTAACACTCTTTCCAGCCGTCCCGAAGCTTCTCCTGCCCGTACCACATTAACGTAAAGAGGCGAAAAATATTGAGGGAAACTTTCCAGTGCGTCAGAAAGCGGTTCCCCACCCTCAACTTTTCTTTGAAGCACCGTTACCATGCGAACGGCTGCCGTACTATATTTTTGATTCTTAATGGAATTCAAAGCCCGTACCAAAGGAACGCGCGCTTCAACCAAAATAGCCAGTTCTCGGAAAAAAGTAACCAATTCTTTTTCTCTCGCCTTGTCGAAAAATGACTTGAGTTTTTCAAGTAACGAAGAGATTTCCGCTTCTTCAGCAACTTTTGGTGCTTCTCTGATTATCGATTCGGGAAGTTTTTGGGAACTATCAATGTCTTGATTATTTAGCATGCGATTGTTTATGGTAAACTGCGAAAAATCAGAAACGAAGCGACAAACTATCTAAGCAATATTTGCAGGGTTTGTTTATCCGTCGAATAAGCTTCGGCGCTTTCCAATGTGATTTGTTCTTCTTTCACCAACTCCGCCAAAGAGCGGTTAATGGAAACCATCCCTTCATCCAAAGATGTATCCAAAACATTGACGATTTGGTGGATTTGTCCTTCCCGAATAAGATTGCTCACCGCGTCGTTATTGAGAAGAACTTCGACCGCCGGCACCCGTCCACCGCCAATACGCGGAATAAGCCGCTGGGAAATCACCGCTACTAAAATATTGGCTAGTTGAGAACGAATTTGTTGCTGTTGGGAAGCAGGGAAAATATCAATAATCCGGTCGATTGTCTGAGAAGAATCGTTCGTATGGAGAGTGGCCATAACAAGATGCCCCGTTTCGGCGGCGGTAATAGTAGTGGAAATCGTATCGGGATCTCTCATTTCTCCCACCAGCAGAACATCCACGTCTTCACGAAAAGCGCCTCTCAGTCCGTCAGAAAATGAGCGAACGTCTTTGAAAACTTCCCGCTGGTTTATAATACAACGATCTTGCTGATAGATATACTCAATGGGATCTTCAATGGTAATCATATGCTCGGTACGGGTATGGTTGATTTCATCCACTATGGCGGCCAAAGTAGTTGATTTTCCCGAACCGGTGGGTCCGACCACTAAAACCAGTCCTTGAGTGTGGCGGATCGCCTGATGAAGAATAGTTGGAAGATTAAGTTCTTCTATCGTCCTTATTTTATAGGGAATAAGACGCAGTGCCGCTGCCAGATTGCCGGTTTCAAAGAATACATTCACGCGGAAACGCATTTTCCCTTCCAATTCGTAAGTAAAATCTATCTGGAGGTTTTTTTGTAAACTATCCAACTGCTCTTTATTGAGTAAAGCTTCGCAAAGATCAACTAGATCTTTTTTGGTGAGCACATTCTCGCTGGTGAGGGGAATAAGCGCGCCGTCAATTCGAAGCGTCGGATGGCGGGCTACCGAAAGATGGAGATCTGAAGCACCTTGCTGGACCACCGTTTCCATTAGTTTTTTAAGCTGTTGCTCGGCACGAATTACGCTAGGCATAAACGAACAATTAAAAATGAATAAAAAAAATCGATTTTAATCCTCGATCATCTATCTTCCGCTAGCACCTTGTTAATCGTTTTCACTACTTCGGTCGGAGTAAATTTAGTTTTAATAATGTAGTCAACCGCGCCTAATTCTAAACCTTTCTTGATATCTTTTTTCTGACTGAGATTAGTAAGGATTACTACTGGCACTTTGTTTAGATCCGGAAGCAGCTTAATCCTTTCCAGCACCTTAAACCCGTCAAGATTAGGCATTAAAATATCCAGAAGGATAATATCGTATTTCTTCTTTTTTAACATTTCAAGGCCCTTAAGGCCATCTTCGGCCGCTTCCACGTCATAGCCTTCGCTTTCCAGCTTCAACACATAAACATCAGCAATAAAAGGGTCGTCTTCGATAATCAGCACTTTTTTGTTATTGGGTTTCATAATTCAAATTTACAAAGTTAGAAAGTCTGTAAAGTTTATAAAGAAAATTTAGCCTAATTGGTCATAGCTCTATCTCGAGCTCGAGTATTTTTATAAACCTTAAAAACTTTATAAACTCTCTCTATACAACTTGCTCTTTTTCCTCCATTTTTTCAAAAGTCTTGTCTTTATCGGTATCGGCAGTAGCCCTTTCTACCTCCTCCAAACTCGTTACTCCCTGCAAAACTTTAATTATGCCATCCTCCCGCATGGTAATTGATCCTTGATCGTAAAACTCTTTCCAAAGGATATCTCCCTTGAGATCGCTCTCTTCAATTATCTTCTTCATTTTATCCGTAACTTTTATTACTTCAAATACCGCGACTCGTCCCCGCATACCCGTTCGGGAACAATATTCGCATCCTTTGCCATGGTAAACAGTAATGTTACCTTCGTCTATCCCAGCCTCGTCTTTTTGCTCTTGCGGTATTCTGGCTAATGCTTCCCGGATGCTGGCTTCCATCTTTTTGCTGGGTTTCAGTTCCTCCTTGCAATGGTCGCAAATGCGCCTCACGAGACGTTGGGCGATTACCATCCGTAAGCTTGAAGACAATAAAAAAGGCTCCACTTTCATATCGACCAATCGAGGAATCGCTCCGACTGCATTGTTGGTGTGAAGAGTTGAGAGCACTAAATGGCCGGTTAAAGCCGCGTGTACCGTAAGCTCGGCCGTTTCCTCGTCCCGCACTTCACCAACCATAATAACGTCCGGGTCTTGGCGCAAGATAGAACGCAGCCCGGTGGCAAAAGTAAAATTTATTTCCGGGTAAATCTGGCTTTGATTGACACCGGCTATGCGGTATTCAACCGGATCTTCCAAAGTAATAATATTTCTTTCTTCTCTGT